>Ga0187784_10001384_pt1 | contig 19162 bp, 18 predicted proteins | sample 1015_SJ02_MP15_2_FD_132964 | JGI IMG/M metagenome (GOLD analysis project Ga0187784, IMG submission 132964) | Tropical peat soil microbial communities from peatlands in Department of Meta, Colombia - 1015_SJ02_MP15_20_MG | ecosystem: Environmental > Terrestrial > Soil > Wetlands > Peat | place...
AACTGCATTCATGCCCGAACCATCTCCTCCGCCAAAGGCTCCCAATTCCTTCTCTGCCAACTCTCGCAATCCGATCCCACTTTTCCGAGGTACCCTCGCCTCCCCGTCCTCCGCTGCTCCGGCCACAAACCCAAGCCCTCGCCCTGATGCGAGTCCTTCGTAGCGCCGGCTTCCAGCCGGCCAGTTTCTCTTTCTCTCCGCCCATCGTGTAGTATCTTACTAATATATATATGTCATGGTAAACTTACCGCCAAGGGAGGCCCCTCATGCATGCCCTCTCCTGTCGTCGAGCCCCAATCGCCCAGCCCATCATTTTTGTCCTGGCTGTTTTGTCTCTCTGCCTCCCTATTTCAACTCGAGCCGACTCGTTGAAAATCACCAGCAATCCTCCCGGCGCCACCGTGGAACTCGGCGGCGTTCCCGTCGGCACCACTCCCTTCGAGAAGGATTTCCCCGGCGGCTACTTTCATCGCGCGCGCACCGTGTTTGGCAAACGCCTCGAACATCCCATGGTCGCGCGCATCTCCCTTGCGGGATACTCCACGCACGAAATCGCACTCACCGAAGGCCCCATGGATTGGATCGATCTCCACGGCCGCCATCACGGTCAATATTGGTTGTTCAAGGCCGATCACTTCCACGTGGACCTGGACACCATCGCCAGCACCTTTAGCGGCTCGGTTTCCGCTGCTATACCAGCGCAACCTGCCAGCTTCAAGCCGGAGCTTTCTCTCGAGGAATTGGTGAGCCGCAGCAAACCTGCCGTGGTTTGCCTACGAGGTTTCGAGAGCAGCGGCTCCGGCTTCTTCGTCACGGAAACCGGCGTGATTGCCACCAACGCGCACGTCGCCCGCGCCGACCCGACCTTCTTGGTGCTTTTATCAGGTGGCGCGAAGTTGGACGCCAAAGTCGTTTACATCGACGCGGACCTCGACATCGCTCTTGTCAAAGCGAATGCTCCTTCACCAGACTTCGCGTTCCCGCACCTTCCCCTTGCCGACACGACCCTTGTCCGTCAAGGTGAACCTGTCATTGCCATCGGCAATCCCGGCGACGGAATGCTCTTCAGCGTCACCAAAGGCATCGTCAGTTCCATTGGCCATTTTCCCAACGCGGGTCCCGGCAACTGGATTCAAACCGACGCGCAGATCAATCCCGGCAATTCCGGCGGCCCGCTGCTCAACACGCGCGGCGAGGTTATCGGCCTGAACACCTCGAAAATCGTTCGCAAGGATGTCACCGGCATCAGTTTCGCGCTGAGCGCCGGCGATCTCCTCAAAGTTCTCCGACGTTTCTATCCTGACCTTGCCGCACCGACGGTAGTCACGACCGCAGCGCAAGCGGCCGAAGCGCCGCTACGCGACCAGCCCGAAACCTCTTCCTCCCGAGCCGCGGCTGAACCTGCTACGCCTTCCGTGTCTTCCACTTCCTCTACCTCATCCACCTCCACCTCCTCGCCCACGGGTTTCGGCGTCCTAACCATCACCTCCGACCCCGACGACGCCGAGCTCTACGTCGACGGAAAATTCCACGGCAACGCCCCCGCCACGCTCAAACTCCCCGCCGGTTCGCACACCATCGTGCTGAAATCTGCGGGCCTTCCCGACTACACGCGCACCATCGAAGTCCCCGCCTCCAGCAAACTCACACTCAAAGCTACGCTTGCGAAAGACGCCGCTGCGGAGTAGCTGGCGTCATTGCCGCGCCCTTTTCCGTGTGTTAGCATCGCCTCGTAAAGAAGAGCGGACCAGGGATCATTCGACTCTCCTTCGCCCCGCTTACCGGGACCCAGGGTAGGGCCACGCTCTCCTTCAAATCCACAACTTCGCCAGGCGCAGGCCCGCGCCTGCTTTTTTTCTCGGCGGACCGCGGTCTGGTGAACTTGTCGGTCACACACCTACTCGGAGGTCTGTCGTCATGAAAATTTATGCCACCAAGGACATCAGAAACGTTGGCATTGTAGGTCACGGCGGCACCGGAAAGACGCAACTGGTGTCGTCGTTACTTTTCACCGCGGGCGCCACGCAGCGCTTCGGCAAAGTTGCGGAGGGAACCACCACCACCGACTGGGACGACGAAGAAATTGCCCGGAAAATTTCCATTCAGACGGGTCTCGCCTATGCCGAATGGCCCTGCACACTCTGCAACAACACCAACGTCAAGATTAACTTCATTGATCTTCCCGGCTATTCCACCTTCATCACGGAAACCAAAGCTTCGCTGATCGCCGCCGACGCCGCGCTCATCACCGTCGACGCCCACGTTGGCGCTCAAGTCACCACGGAAAAAGTCTGGGATTATTGCGCCGAATACGATATTCCTCGCGCCTTTGTGCTCACCTGGATGGATCGCGAGCTTTCCGATTTCGGGCGCTGCATGGAATCGCTGGTCGAGCTGTTCGGCCGCCACGTTGTCGCGCTGCAGATGCCCATCGGGAGCGAAAAAGGTTTTCGCGGCGTTATCGATCTTGTTTCCATGAAGGCGCATGTTTACACCCCTGACGGCGATGGCAAGGCCACAGTCGAAAATATCCCCGACGCATTGAAGGACGAAGCCGAAGAAGCTCACGAAAAATTGGTGGAGATGATCGCCGAAGGCGACGACGAGATGATGGAAGAGTTTTTCCGCGAAGGCACCATTCCGATTCAGGACCTGATTCCCGCGGTGCGCAAAGCCATCGTCGCCGAAAAGATCATTCCAGTGCTGATGATTTCCTCGACTCGCAACGTCGGCAGCGCCAGCCTGCTCACCTTCCTCGCGGACGTTTTTCCGCATCCCGACGAGCACGCGCAGGTGGGGTTCGAGGAGCCCGGAGGAAAGGGCGATCGCATCGACCGCAAATACGACGACTCGCAACCGCTTTCGCTCTTCGTTTTCAAGACGCTCGCCGACCCCTTCGCGGGCCGCATCAATTATTTCAAGGTGAAAAGCGGCGTGCTGAAAAACGACGCGACCCTCCAGAACTTTAACCGCAACGTTCCTGAGCGCCTGCAGCACACCATGGTCGTGCAGGGCAAGCAGCTCACGGAGATTCAGGAACTGCACTCCGGTGATATCGGCGCCATCGCCAAGCTCAAGGAGACCGTCACCGGCGACACGCTAGGCGACAAGCTCAATCCGATTTATTACCAGCCCGCGCTTTTGCCGGAGCCTTCCATCACCTTCGCGGTGGAACCCAAGTCCCGCGCCGACGAAGACAAGATCGGCGTGGCCATTCACAAAATCATGGAAGAGGATCCCGCGCTGCGCTTCTCGCGTGACCCGCAAACGAAAGAGTTTTTACTTGCCGGGAACGGACAGCAGCACGTGGAAGTCGTCGTCGCCAAATTGCAGAAGCGCTACAACGTCAACCTCACGTTAAAGCCGCCCAAGGTTCCCTACCGCGAAACGATTCGCGGCAAAGCCGATGCCGAAGGCAAACACAAGAAACAGTCCGGCGGACACGGGCAGTTCGGCGTGTGCCGCGTCAAGTTCGAGCCCATCGAACGCAGCAAGGGCATTGAATTCGTAGACGACATTTTCGGCGGCTCCATCCCAAAGAACTGGATTCCCTCCGTCGAAAAGGGCATTCGCGATGCCGCCGCGCGCGGCTATCTCGCCGGCTTCCCGATGACCGATTTCCGCGCCATCCTCTACGACGGAAAATATCACGACGTCGATTCCTCGGACATCGCGTTCAAGATCGCCGGCTCGCTGGCGTTCAAGGAAGCCATGAAGCAGGCGCGCCCCGCGCTGCTGGAACCCGTGATGCGCGTGGAAGTGTACGCTCCAGATCAATTCTCCGGCGACTTGATGGGCGATCTCAGCTCCCGCCGCGGCCGCATCGAAGGCAGCGAATCCCGCGGGCACAACGTCATCGTGAAAGCGATCGTGCCGCTAGCCGAAATGCTTTCCTATGCCACCGACCTTACTTCCATGACGCAAGGCCGCGCCAGCTACTCCATGGAGTATTCGCACTACGACTACGTGCCCAACGAATTGGCTGAAAAGGTAATCGCCCAGCACAAAGCCGCCCACGGCGAAGCCCTGGTCGAAGAAGAAGCTTAGTTTCGCTTTCACTCGAAGGCCCCGCACGCCAATCAGCGTGTGGGGCTTTTCCTTTCGTTACCGGTCAAGATGGTATAAGTTCGCGACAATGCGTCCTTGTCTTCCGAAGCTTGGTCCCTTGATTCTGTTAGTGAGCGCTGTGGCGTGCAGTCAATCTCCGATTACGCCGACGGCCAAAAACATCGACCAATACATTCCTGACCCTCATTCGGTCCCTTTCGACATCGAACCCGTTAACAGCACCGAGGGTTCGCTCACTTGGCTCGGCAGCTACTCCTCCCAGGGCAAAGCGGCAAGATTCAAATTAGTGTTTGGAACCTCTAAAGCATCAGAGGGCAAGGAACCTTGGGGGTTCGACATCAAGGCAGGAACGGGGCGATTCTTAGCCGAACCGGGATCAGACGCCAGTGTTCTCTTATCGGACTTGAAGAAAGCGCTCGAGGCAGAACATGTGCCGGCCAGAATCCATAGGGTGTCCAATTTGCCGTTCACTTACGTGAGCTTTGGTGAGAGACAATCGCAAGCCGCCAATGGCGGATTCAACGCCAGCCCACCCGGCAATTGGACTCCGATCAAAATCTTCATCGGTGAGGGCGAAAACGAGGGGCAAGTTTACGTGAATATCAATCCGGCAATGAAGAAGGGGCAATTCTCGATGAAGGACCCGGACTACGGCGACATCGTTCTGGCTCAACTGGCCACCGTGCTCTGACCTCTCTTTGCAGAGTGGGCGCGGCTGCCCGGCGAAGCGCTGGTCGAAGAAGAAGCTTAGTTTCGGGTTCTAGAATCGAAAGCCCCCGGACGCCGCATCGCTTTGGCGTTTTGGGGGTTTTCTTTGTCCCCAATGAAATAGTACCCGCAGCGAATGTCGGTGCCAGCATGTCCGGCGGACCTACCGGGCACTGTAGCGCTGGCAGGCGCACTTTTGGCGCTACAATGCCCTGTTCTTTCTCGGAATGGAGATACCGTTATGAAGTTTTTCCGGTGTTTCGTTTTGCTGTCTCTTGTGTCAGGTTTCACGTTACCAAATCAAGAGAGTCCAAAAAAGGAAGATAAAACTGAAGAACAAACTCCGAATGTTCGCCGCATCACGGTGAAGGGTGACCTTATGAAGAAAAAGCTTGTTCATAAGGTCACGCCCAAGTATCCCGCGGAGGCCATACGTCAACGTATTTCAGGAACTGTGGTGCTCCACGTCCTGATTGGTGTCGATGGAAGCGTAAAAGACATAGAGTATGCCTCGGGTCCACAAATACTTGTCAAACCTACAATCGAAGGTGTGCGGCAGTACAAATACAAACCCACGGTGGAAGATGGGCAGCCTGTCGAGGTAGATACCACTGTAGAGACGGTATTTGAGATTCGTCAGTAATCGGAGTCGCCAAGCGCTGGCGAGAAAACGCATACCGCCGAGTCCTGGTAATGGCATAAGCGGCAAAGTTCCTTCCAGGTGCCTCGACTTTCGAGAATTTTTCGTTACCCCCTCTTTCGGGCGGGCGCGTAGAATCCCCCTTACCAGGAGGGGGCCATGTTGCAACAAGAGCATCGGACCGAATCGCAGAGCTACGAATGGATCTGTGAAGGACTGTCTCCGGCGGGTGAACCGTGTGACACTTCCGCCACATCCCACTGTGGCATTTGCAAGAGATGGTTCTGCGCGGTTCATATCGAAGACGAAGGGTGGCATCGCTGCGCGCTCGAGCCGGGTGATGAGGGCGGTGAAGCGTAACACGTAGTGTTGTGTCCCCGGGAATGCGGTTGCTAGGGTGGTGCGGGGACATTGGGCCGACGAACTGTCGATGAAACTCGTCGACTTGGGAGGTCAGGCCATGAGGACGATGTTGCAAGTGGCGGTTTGTGCAGCGCTGTGGCTGGGCGTTTGGCAGCAAGAGAAAAAGCCTGGGGAAGAAAAACCAAGCGGGGAGAAGACTGCCGGAGAGGCCAGCAAGCCGGTGAATCCCGTGAAGCCTACGCCGGAGTCGCTTGCACAAGGGAAGAAGACGTATGGGTTCGATTGCGCGATGTGCCACGGAGATGAAGGGGCGGGTGACGGCGACTTGGCGGAGAGCATGCATTTGAAGCTGAAAGACTACCGCGATGCCGCAGTGTTGAAGGACAAGACCGACGGGGAGATATACACCATCATCCTGAACGGCAAAGGGCAGATGAGCGGGGAGGAAGGGCGACTCAAGCCGGAACAGATTTGGAATGTCGTGAATTACGTCCGGTCGCTAGCAAAGAAGTGAAGCCGAGGGGGAAAGGGCCGCAGTCCAGCGGGAGTGTCGAATCCTCAAGAGGATAAGAACGTGGACAGCGAGAATTACTCAGGTCTGAGCATGTCAACGCTCTTGAAGAGGACTTGGCAAGTGTGGCGATCGGATGCGTGGATGTTTGTTTTTCTCATGGGGTTGGTCATCGCCATGATTTTTGTGACGGCGATGATTGTGAATTACGTGATTGCACCACACCCGGCGCAGGTTTCGCTGAGGGAAGTGTGGCAGAACATGGGCTTTTTGCAGAAACTAGCGGTATTCGTGTTGTTCCTGATTACCCTTGGCGCAGAATATCGCGCACTGGCCGCCTCAGCGTTTGCTACCCAAGAAATTTGGAGCGGTAGAGGTGTGCGTTTCTGGCAGGCCATCAGGTCGGTTCGGCGCAAACAGCTGAGGCTTTTCTGGATGGTCCTCCTTGCAAGTATGGTTACTGGTCCTTTGGCGTTGATTGTTGGTCCGATCTTGTTATTTGCCACTGCACCGGGATTTCCTGTTGCAATTCTGGAAGGTAAGACGGCGATTGCAGCGGTCAAACGAGGTGACACTCTCATGAAAAAGGACCAGGGGAAGATCGCAATCTTGGTGATCCTCTGGTTGGGAATCGCATTCGCCGCCGTGCTTGGGTGGATCAGGTTTCTCGTGTTTCTGCAAGACCAATTCGGACAGCCCTTGCCCTGGTATCTCCGGCCGGTTCCGGTACTGGGTTTATGGCTTATTTTGCTGATTCCGCAACTGTACATGATTGCGCTTGCTCTGATTTACTTGGAGCGGCGCAGGCGAGAAATGGACAGCGCATCAGCCCTGCAAACTGAGGCTCCGGCCTAAGCGGCTGGCTGATTCCTGCCAAACGGCCTGCATCTGGGAATTGGTGTTTCGTCGTATACGCCAGTTGTGTGCCCTGGGATGACCTTGACTCTCTCAAATTCAGATTGAGTTGTGAAACTGTCTAGGCTGGGAGTTCCTGGCCCTTTGTCTCGTGGCCAAATGGAATTAACAGCAAGCCCACAATAAACGCCAGCGACGTCAGTGCCACAGGCGTGCCGATGCTGTGGTAATGCCGCACGCCTGCGCCAACCCAGAATGTGAATCCCGCGCCGAGGAACCTGCCCACGGACGTGGCGAAGGCAAACGCGCTGCCGCGGCAGTCGGTCGTATATTGCTCCGGGAGCCACAGCGTGTACATCGCGAAGTTTGCGCCGCCCAGACCCAAAAAGAACAGGCACACAAAGAAAAGATTCATGGGGTCGTTTGGCAGGTAGAAGACGTACCCGAATCCCACGGCGATGGAGAGCAGCATGAGCACAAAATATAGTGCCAGGGTGAGGCGCCGCCCCAGCCATTCGGCGATGCGCGGGAGAACAATGCACCCCAGAATGGTGGCCACCGAAAGGAGCATGGTTGCACGCGATACCAGGTGCGTTACCGGCGCTCCTTTCAGGCCACTGCGTCCCGCAATCTCCGTCACTGCCGCGGGAACGTACACCGAACCTGCCCACAACCCGATGATCGAGACCAGCACATACGTGGCATTCAGCAGCGTTCGCTTGCGGTATTCCGCGGTGAACAGTGCACCCATGGGCCGGAACAGCGACCAAGTCTTGACTTGCACCGCGCGATTCTGCCACCTCTTCGATTCGCTGACTCCGTAGCGGATGAAACCCACGAGCAGCGCGGGCACGCCGCCTAAGGCAAACATCGCGCGCCAACCGTAATGCGCGCCAACCGAATAATTGGCAAGCGCCGCCAGGAAGAATCCCACGTAGTAGCCCGTGTGCATCCATCCGGCTGCGGGTTTACGCCGGTCTTCCGGCCATTCTTCGGCGACAAAGGTTCCACCCATGGCCCATTCCCCGCCGATGCCGATGCCGGCCAGGAAACGGAACAATCCGAGTTGCCAGACTTTGGTGCTCACACAGCAGAGAAACGTAAACACCGAATACCAGAGGATAGTCAGCATTAGCGTGCGCACGCGGCCGTACTTGTCCGCCACAGGGCCCCAGAGAAACGCGCAGCCCCAGCCCACCAGGAAAAAGGCGAACAGCAAGCCGCCGTAAAATCCGACGCCTGCGACATCGTTCCGCAGGCCGGAGTTAGGCAACAGTTCTTTCAGCGCCGGCACCATCACCAGCGCAAAAATATACGAATCCATGCCATCGAGGGCCCAGCCGCCCCATGCAGCGAAAAACCCACGCCACTGGTTGCGCGTTAGCGGCTGTCGAGAAAGTTGAGTTGTCATTGGGAATTCCAACCGAACACTACTCACTTCGCGCCCCATCTGCAAGTGGTTTTAGCGGGCGCAGCGGGCCGGCGGTTGTTCTGCGCGGAGAAAACACACGGACAGTACGGGGAAGCTAGTTACTGCGAGGGTAAATAGGTATGAGCTTCTACGGTTGCCACACACAGATTCTGCCCTGGGATGTTGAATTCGAGGAGGAGGTTACGTCTACTCGCGATGCCCAAAGGTGTAAATCACGCTGAGCGACGACCGCACGTTATTCTGTCCTACGAAGACCATATTCGTGTTGTAAAACGTGGTGCGCAGATAGTCGCCTTCCAGGCGGAAGGAAAGTGCCGGCGTGAAGCGGTACTGAAGTCCCACGCCCCCCGACCACGCGAACTTGCTCGCGAAACCCAGCAGGATTCCTCCGTTGTTGTTCGCATTGACCCCAGTCTCTCGCGCCCCGCCGAACAGCGCCTGAGCGGACACGCTGAAATTCCGATGCCGCACGGGGAAAAAAACCGGTCCGCCCATATAGGTCAACATATCGGCGCTGTGCCCACTGCTGAAGGCATCAAACGCCCGCGAGTACCCGGCCTCGAGCTTTACGCCGAGGTGCCAGGTAAAGTCCGCATCGCCGGAGAGCAGGATCCCGTTCATGCCCAACGACGAGCCATTCGAGGGGATGCTCGTGCCCATGTACGAATACCCGATTCCACCCTCATAAACGGGTCCCGTGCCGGCGAACACCGGACCATTCGGACCCTGAGCACGGGCCACCGGGCTCAGCGCGAGCAGCAGAAGTGAGAGTCGCAAAACTAATTTCATCGGGCCTACCGAGGAAGTCATTTATTCCTCGCCTCCGTCTTGGACCACATCAGTCGTGGCTGCCTTTCAGCTGAGCCTGGGCAGGTCAGGCGGGGGTCGGGAAGCTAAATTATGGAAGGCAGCCCCAGGGGACACAAGTCTAGGAAAGGGACAGGTGTCGAGTTTTAACACTTTTGTTTTCTATTGGTTAATTCCCAGTTCGCAACATGGGCGGCGCCTCGAAGAACGCGTTTATCTCGCTACTCTTCAGGATGTTAGCCCAGCCTGGGCAGGAACATGCCCGTCTGCCGCATATGTTCTTGAAACTGCTCGCCAAACTCCTGCACCAAATAACGCTCTTCTTTTTTCGCCTTGGCAAAAAAGGCGGATACCGCAATTCCCAGCCCGATCAACCCGCGATATTCCCCCAGCGCCAACGTCGTTCCCGCCAACGCCACCAACATGCCGGTGTAGATGGGGTGACGGATGCGGCGGTAGGGTCCGGTGCGGATTAATTCGTGCCCCTCCTTCAAAGTGACGGTGGCGCTCCAGTTCTGTCCTAGATGCCAGCGCGCCCAGATGGCCAGGGCAATCCCGGCAAACGCGACGGCAGCCCCAACGGCCCCAATCCGTGCAGATTCGGGTACGAAGCGCTTGCCTAGCCAGCCCACGCTCAGCGCGTCATTGAAGACGAGCACATACGCGGCCGCCATGAGCAACACGTACACGAGGCGTTCCCCGGCTGGTTCGCGCCGTTTGGCAGCCTTGAGTCGCAATGCGGAAACGAACCAATACAACAGAAAAACAACCCAGGCTGTCGCCGCCCAGTGCAACCAGTAATATGAATCTGCGGTCACCCTATTAGTGCCTCCCGTACCAGTTCGCAGCGTTTACTTCAACAGAGGTGTCAACAGTATGCCTTTACATCGCGCCGGAGGAAGCCAAATTCTTGCTTTTAGCCTCCGACACCTATCCCTTTGTCTTCTGCTTTCGCCAATTTGGAGGTTGCCGCCAAGCCTTGCGCGCATAAATAATCGTTATCATGAAAAAATCCGACCAGCTGAAGTTCCGCCCGCAGACCCGCGCTATTCATGCCGGTGAGCCGTCCCGCCATGGCGTCGATGCGCCGGTAAACCCGGGGATTGTCCGCTCTTCCACGTTCACGTTCTCCTCGAGCGAGGAGATCAAGCGTTGGGCGGAAGGCAAGAGCAAGGCGTACATCTACACGAGATACGGAAATCCCACGCTGAGTATTGCGGAGAGCAAGATCGCGGCGCTGGAGGGTGCGGAAGCCGCGATTGTCACCTCATCGGGAATGGCGGCGATTTCGCACTCGCTGCTGAGCGTGCTGTCGAGCGGGGATGAACTCATCTCTACCGCGGAACTCTACGGCGGCACGTTGCGCTTGATGCGGGACGTTTTGCCGCGCCTCGGCATCACCGTCCGGCATGTGGATGCCTCGTTGGAGGGCATCGAGCACCTGGTTACGCCCCGAACAAAGTGCCTGTATGTCGAGACGCCTACGAATCCCACGCTTTTCCTGGTGGACCTGCAGAAGGCCATCGCGTTTGCGCGGAAACACAAGCTGGTCACCATCGCTGACAATACCTTCGCTACACCCATGCTCCAGAATCCGATTTCGTTCGGCTTCGATCTTGTGGTTCAGAGTGTGACCAAGGGCTTGGGCGGCCATTCCGACCTCATCGGAGGCGTCGCGGCCGGCAGGGCCGACTTGATTGAACGAGTGCGCCGCATGGTGATTGACCTTGGCGGCTGTATGGATCCGGAGGTGGCCTTCTTGCTTGTACGCGGGATCAAAACTCTGGGCTTACGTATCGAACGCCAGTCGCAAACGGCATTGCGGGTCGCGCAATTCCTCGAAAAACATTCCAAGGTTGCGAGAGTGCACTATCCCGGGCTGAAGTCTCATCCCAGCCATGCACTCGCAAAGCGGCAAATGCGGGGTTTTGGCTCCATGCTGGCGTTTGACTTAAAAGGTGGCCTGCCAGCGGCGCGAAAGTTCTGCGACCGCGTCAAGTTGTTTATTCTTGCGGTGAGCCTCGGCGGGGTCGAGTCGCTTGTTGTGCTGCCCATCTACAGTTCGCATTACCGCTTGAGCAAGGAAGAGTTGAGCAAGGCAGGCGTGGAGCCCGGCACGGTGCGAGTTTCGATCGGCCTGGAAGATCCGCAGGATCTAATCGAGGACCTGCAACAAGCCCTAAGCTGAGTGTAAGGATCGTTCGCGTAGCGAGGCGAGCGTCAGCTAGCCACCGGCGCGTCCGTCGGTTCGTGCCACTCTTCGACTTCCGGCAGCAGCGCTTTCACGATGTCTTCGAGTTCGTGTTCGCTCTTCACGTGGTCGGGGTAATTATGTGCGGAAAGATCAAAACTGCACCCGTAGTGCGCGCGGACTCCCTGCAATTCCTCCTGGAAGCGCACGGCAATGCGTTTTGCATTCAAGGTATCCGTCTCCGGCAGCACAATCCCAAACAAACTGTCGGACAGCCGGTAGATGGAATCGGTCTGGCGTAGCCTCCGGGCCATGGCCTTGGCCGCATCGCTCAAGGCGGCGTTCTGATCGTTCTCCGTGGCGCGAGGCGAGTGTTTCACTTTAGCCACCACGAGCGACAGCATCTTCTCCATGCTTCGCGCGCGGCGGAACTCCATGGTCAGGCGGTCCCAAAAATGGTTCAGGTCCGGCATGGACTTAAGCAAATCCGCGCTCGCCTGGATTTGCAGAGCCACGTTGCGTTCCAGCTCAGACAACAACTGCTGCTTTAGTTCCGTAAATTTGCGATGCCGGTCGACCAAATACATCAGGAACAACAGAGTCAGCGCACAGAAGCCAAAAAACGCGACACGCAGTGTCCATTTATTGCCTTCCGGATGCACAAACACCAGCGGATACATGAACGCGGCCAAGCCGCTAGCAAGTATCAGCACAAAAACAGCGGAGAGAATTGTTAGCTGTAATCCCCGTCGCTCGAGCCGGTCGAGCTCTTCTCGTTTAATCGTCGCCATCTGTTCACCTGGACACGGAGCTCGCCCTTCACCGGGACACCTGGAGCTACCGGATTTAACTCAGCTTGGGTTCTGCGGCTGCTTGTGGCAATAGGACCGCGACATTTTGTGATGAAAAAGATAGGTACTTTTCGAGAGCAGCTGCTTGGTTGAGTCTGAGTGCTCTTGGTGAACAACCCCTAAGTCCATCAGAGACTTACTGGCCTTTCCCGCTCGCCGAATATTCTGTCTGATCCACGAACTGGGCTACTAGTCCCTTGGGACCCACAGCCCAGCCCTTGCCGCTGATAAACGTGACGGCATTCAGATTCGGGGAATCGATGTGCGTCCACTGAATCCCGTCGCGGCTGGTTTCTGCCCCAGTGGGGCCGACGGCCACAAAGCCAGCATCAAACGTGTCCACGGAGGAGCGATACCCGCCGGGCAGATCCTTGGCCAAGTGCCAGGTCTGGCCCTCGTCGAGGGAATACGCAGCGGTTTTTTCGTTTCGCTTCGGGTCACGGTAATCGCCGCCCACGACGACCAAAGCATCTCCCGCGCGGACAATCGAGAATATGCCTTGCGAGGGTTCGCCGCTCAGAACTGGGGTGACGCTTGCCGTCCAGGTCTGTCCCAAGTCTCGCGAGTGAAAAACGCGCGCCGCTGCGCCGCCCGTAACGAAGTACATGTCCGCTTTCCCATAAAGCAACAAGCTTGAATTGCTCGCAGCGAATGCACCTTCATTCGGCAGTGCCGCGGGCATGTGATCTCGCGGGAGCTCTTTCCAGTGCGTGCCGTCGCTTGTGGCTAAAACCAGGAACTTCCCGTCCACCGGATCGCTAAGTGCAAAACAGTGGGTCTCGTCAGAACAAGCTAGGGCGTCGAGAAAGAATGATTTCCGTCTGTCGGTGTATTGCATCTCCCAGGTGATGCCGCTATCCGTGGACCGGTAAATGCGTGATTGCTCGCCTTCGCCGCTGGACATCACGTAAACGGTCTTCCCGTCGAAGGTCTGCACTCCGCGGAAATCCAGCTTTTCCGCCCCGTCAATGTGCGCCGGGATCCAGGTCTGCCCGGTATCCGTGGAGCGCAGAATTGTTCCTTGGGATCCGGTCGCCCATAGAATCGTGCCGCTGCGGTGAACCACAACGGCAATCCCGCGCAGGTTGGCGTCCACGCCCGTAGGCACCACGGTCCACCATGAATACGTGACTGCGGTCAGCAACAACGCGGAAATCAAGACAATTCTCATGGAAAGCGAGTGTAGCAGGCCTTGCTCGTACTACTTCTTGGGGACGGCCGTGGAGATTACGGCGCGGGCTTCCGGGTGTTTGGGGCTCCAATCTTCTGGGGGGAAGGTCACACGCCAGAAGCTCGGGCGCGGCGCGGAAAACTCCAATCCAATTTCGGTTTTGCCGGAGCGCACCGGACCCAGGAACGCCACGTGGCATTCCTGTTCCTCCTCGGTACCTTTGTGTCGCATGACAACGGTACTGCCGCTGGTCAGGCGTGCTTGCAACACCACCAAAGCACCATGGGCGTTTATCGCCAGGGTCGAAGCGTCCTCTTCAAAGGGTTTTCCTTGCGCATCATTGCCGCGAATTCGCACTGCAACCTGCATCAAAACTCTTTGGCTTCTGCGTTTGGGACTGGAATGCGTGGGGGAATTCGGTGCGGAGCCCATACACCTCCAATATACGCCGGGGCACGCGGGTGTCGAGCATGAACCCCTGCGGCCGTATGCAAAAAGGATATGAAGGAAAAGAGAAGTTCGAGGTTGCCCGGTGCAGATGGTACGGCACTTTAGGCTTTGACCGCGGCAGCCTGCTGGCACCTTCACGAATTACAAGAAGAGGGCACCCTTCTTACTCTGGGATCGAGCTTTTGACTTTTAGCCTTTTACGCGCGCTGTTCTATCGGGACGTATGGACGTGTATCGTATCCCAGGTAAATCTGGCGCGGCCTCGCGATTTTCTGCTCGGGATCCAGCAGCATCTCTTCCCATTGCGCGATCCACCCGGACATGCGCGGAATCGCAAACAACACCGGAAACATGGTCATCGGGAAGCCCATGGATTGGTAGATGAGACCCGTGTAGAAGTCCACGTTGGGATAGAGCTTGCGCTTTATGAAGTATTCATCTTCCAGCGCAATGCGCTCGCACTCCAGGGCGATCTCCAGGAGCGGATTCTTGCCCATGAGCTCGAAGACTTCGTAGGCCACCTTTTTGATGATGCGCGCGCGAGGATCGTAGTTCTTGTAAATGCGGTGCCCGAAGCCCATCAGCTTGGTCTCTCCAGCCTTCACACGCTTGATGAATTCCGGAACTTTTTGCACCGAGCCAATTTCCATCAGCATGCGCAGAGCTTCCTCGTTCGCACCGCCATGCAACATTCCGTACAGCGCCGCGATTGCTGCAGCCGAAGCGGAGAACGGATCCACGTGGGAGCTCCCGACGCTTCGAATGGTATTGGCCGAGCAGTTTTGTTCATGGTCGGCGTGCAAGATGAACAGCACGTCCAGCGCGTGCTCCAGCGTGGGATTCGGCTTGTAATGGGGCTCGCTCGTCCGGAACAGCATATTCAGGAAGTTGCCCGTATAACCGAGGTCGTTATCCGGATACACGTACGGCATACCCAACGTGTGCCGGTAAGCAAACGCCGCAAGCGTGGGCATCTTACCAATCAGCCGGAAGGTCTGCTTCTTCCGCGACTCCGGATCGAAGATATGCTTGGCGTCGGGGTAGAACGTGGATAGCGCTCCGATCGTCGAAATCAGCATCCCCATAGGGTGGGCGTCGTAGTGGAAGCCGTCGAGAAACTTCTTGATGCTTTCGTGAATGAACGTGTGGTGAGTGATGTTGTGGTGCCAAGTCTTGAGTTGCTGGGCGCTTGGAAGCTCGCCATTCAGCAGCAGATACGCGGTCTCCAGGTATGTCGACTTTTCCGCCAGTTCTTCGATGGGATAGCCACGGTAGCGTAGGATGCCCCGATCTCCGTCGATATAGGTGATGCGGCTGATGCACGACGCGGTATTGCCGAATGAGGGGTCATAGCTCATCATTCCGAAATCCGCTTCGTTTACCTTGATTTTCCGGAGATCGGTGGCGTGGATGGTGTCGTGCGTGATGGGTAGCTCGTAAGTCTTTCCGGTGCGGTTGTCCGTGATCGTCAGGGTCTCACGGCGCGCCGCAGTCTCATCCGTTGATCTGGTTTGTGTCGTCGTGGAAGCAGTATCCATGTGGGTAACCTCAAAATGGGTGGCCGGAGCGTAGCCGGGTAGGGTTAACACTCTACACTAAAGGCTTGCGCGGGGAAAACGGTTGCGTCACAGATGTAAATACCCCGCGGCAGGCCGGTGAGACAAATCTTTGGAGTTGGTCCGCCCTATGGGTAAGGTGCTTGATTGCCAGGAAAGGACTTAAGGAGCTTCGAGAGCCTTTGTGATATACCTCTTGACAATAGTCGTTATAACGAGTATTATGCCGGTTGTTGACTGACCTGGAGGTTCACCGATGATTACCCTTCGTAAGAGCGAGGACCGCGGCCACGCCGACCACGGCTGGCTGGACACGCACTTTACCTTTTCTTTCGCTGATTACTATGACCCGGAGCACGTTCATTTCCGCACCCTGCGCGTCATGAACGACGACCGCATCGCAGGAGGGGGCGGTTTCCCCACGCATCCGCACCGGGACATGGAAATCGTCACGTATGTCCTGGAAGGCGCGCTGGCGCACAAGGACAGTATGGGCAATGGCTCTGTGATTCGCCCCGGCGACGTTCAGTATATGAGCGCGGGGACGGGCGTGGCGCACAGCGAGTTCAACGCCTCGGAAAAAGACACCGTGCATCTATACCAGATTTGGATGTTCCCGGATAAGAAGAACTACACGCCGATATACGACCAGAAGCACTTCTCGGAAACCGACAAGCGCGGCAAGCTGCGGCTGGTGGTTTCACCGGATGGGCGCGAAGGCTCGGTGAAAATCCACCAGGACAACGAGCTTTACGCCACGATGCTAGCCCCTGGCGAGAGCATAAAGCACGCGCTGAAGAAGGATCGCCACGCTTACGTGCAAGTGGCCCGCGGCAGCGTCACACTGAACGGGCAGACGCTGGAAACGGGCGATGGCGCGGCGATTTCCGCGGAGAAGTTCGTGGAACTGACTGGCGTGAACGATGCCGAAGTGCTGCTGTTCGATCTTGCGTGATTGCGAAGTTGAGATCCTTCGCCCACAAAAGGCGCGGGCTCAGGATGACAGAATCGTAGATTTGTGATGCACGCAAATAGGGCGGGAGCAATCCCGCCCTTTGTTTTTTTCCCGTTCTAGTTTTTCGTTTTTGTCCAGACGCCAGCTGCGGCGAGCAAGCCGACGACGATGGCTCCGAGCAGCATGAAAAGCGCGGTAGACAGCATTTGCGGCTTCGAGGTCATGAGCGCGACGATGCCCAGCGCCACCATGAAGCGAATGCGAATTAGCGTCGCCGCCATCGGATCATTGGCGCGTGCCAGGGTGGCTTCGGGAAGCGGAGCGCTTCCCTCGGGAATCGCGGCGCGAATCGTGCGCAGCCGCGGCAGAATGAACACGAAGCCGAGTCCGAGCGCGAACACGATGGCGAGCAACGCTCCGGAGATCCAACCCTGCCTCATCGCGCCGGTCACCGATGCCATGTAGGCGCCGGTGACGATCAGCAGCAGCAATCCGGGCCCGGAAATGGGCAGGGATAAGCGGTAAACGCCGAGGGAAAAGCGCGCCTGGTCTGAAGTGGTGGCGCGGCGGAGCAGCGAGGAACCGGTCCATTCGAGGCCGTAGCCAACGAACAGACCGACCATTCCCACAAAATGAAAAAGCAAGGCAATCGCTTGAGCGGTCATAGTGACGCTAGTTTACAACGTCTTGCTTGGAGTGTTGCGGCGGCTTGCGGCCGCTTTCAGCGCCAGGCCGGCGTTTAGCTCACAGCCTAAAGGCTATGCTACCCGCGGGCGCGTTGGAATTCGCTCATGTAGTTGACTAGGGCTTCTACGGAGTCCTGCCCGACCGCGTTATATAACGAGATGCGCATGCCGCCCACGGAACGGTGGCCGGGCGTGCCGACGAGGCTCGCGGCGGCGGCCCCTTTGGCGAAGTCCTTTTCTACAATCTCGTCTCCGCCGGCGACGCGGAAGACTACGTTCATCAGCGAGCGCGAGGGTTTTTCCACCGGGCAGCGGTAGAAGCCGTTGCTGCTGTCGATAGTGTCGTAGAGCAGCCTGGCCTTCGCTTCGTTGCGCTTTTGCATTCCGGCTGCACCGCCTTCGCTGGCCATCCATTCGGTCACCAAGCCGAGAACGTACACCGCGAAAGTGGGCGGCGTGTTGTAGAGCGATTTTTCCTTAATGAAGGTGCGGTATTGCAGCGTGGTTGGCAGGTTTTTGTCGGCGCGCTCGGCAAGATCTTTGCGCACGATTACTACAATCACACCGCTTGGGCCGAGGTTTTTCTGGGCGCCGGCAAAGATCAGGCCGAATTTGGGGACGTCGATGGGGCGCGAGGCGATGTCCGAGGACATATCGGCAACGAGAGGCGCCGCGCTAGCGGGCACTTCGTGGTACTGCGTTCCCTCGATGGTGTTGTTGGTGCACAGGTAGGTGTAGGACGCGTCGGGGGAATGCTGGATCTCGGCAGCGCGAGGCACGCGCACGAATTTTTCGGCTTCGGTGCTTGCGGCAATGTGGTGCAGCACGCCTTTCTTCAGTTCGCCGATGGCTTTGGCGGTCCACGCGCCGGTGTGCAGCACATCCACAGGTTTGCCGGGCAGCGCGAGGTTCATGGGCACCATGGAGAACTGCAGGCTGCCTCCGCCCTGGAGGAAGAGCACGGCGTAGTCTTCGGGGATGGCCAGGAGCTTGCGCAAATTCTGCTCGGCGGCGTTGTTGATGGCCTCGAACTCCGGGGAACGGTGGGACATTTCCATGACAGACATGCCGGTGCCGCGGTAATCGAGCAACTCTTCGCGGATACGCTCGAGGACCGGAAGGGGCAAAGCTGCGGGACCTGCGTTGAAGTTATGAGCGCGCTTGATGTCGCGCGCAGGGGCGATGGTGCTCACGGTTTTGGAAGCCTTTCGAGGAGTTTTGCGGCAGGTGACCGGTGGTCGGTGACACACCGCTTCCTAGAATAACAGAAGTGGCGAGTGACGAGTGGCGAGCAGGAAAGAAAAGGCGCCCAGTGCGGCAAGGTTTAACGGCGTTTCTTGGTTTTGATCCATGCGGGCATCGTGTGAGGCGGCAGTTTCTAAGCGGCCCGCCTCAGAAGGCGGCCGCTACAAAAGCCGTGGTGGAAGTTAGGTCCATGGCCTCCGGGCTGCGCTGTTCGGCTACGGCGGGCAGGCGGAAGGCGCCCCTACGCCGGCACGGCGACGCTGGAGACGAGAGCGAATTCGACGCGGCGGCGCATGGGGTCGATGCGTTCGGCGCGCACGCGGATGCGATCACCGAGTTTCCAGGTTAGGGCGTGGACCTGCTTGTGGCGTCCGCCACCCCGGCGGCCCTCGCCGCCTAGAACAGCAACGATGGCGTGATCGCGCTCGCGATACACGCAGCGAGCCTCGGCCATTTCCTCGAATGCGCCGATGGGCACCAGCCCTTCCACGAATTCGTCGAAGAGTTCCACGAAAGCGCCGTATTTATGCACGCCGATAATCAGGGCGTCGTACTCGTCGCCGAGATGCTGCTCCATGAATTGCGCGGTCTTCCAACTGATGAGTTCGCGTTCCGCTGTGGCGGCGCGGCGCTCGGTTTCGGAAGTTTCGGAAGCGATCTCTTCGAGATGCTT
>Ga0187784_10001385_pt1 | contig 19161 bp, 15 predicted proteins | sample 1015_SJ02_MP15_2_FD_132964 | JGI IMG/M metagenome (GOLD analysis project Ga0187784, IMG submission 132964) | Tropical peat soil microbial communities from peatlands in Department of Meta, Colombia - 1015_SJ02_MP15_20_MG | ecosystem: Environmental > Terrestrial > Soil > Wetlands > Peat | place...
ACATCCGGATTCGAATGCCGCCGACGTGATGCTGCCAGGAATCTCGATCAGCGGGCCGTCCTTGTAGTGGTGCTCGGCGTGCAGGCGCGGCGACGCGGCGAGCAGCCCCTGGGTATAAGGATGCACCGGCGCCCCGAGCAACTGATCGGGCAGCGCTTCCTCAACCTTGCGTCCCGCATACATGACGATCACGCGATCGGCCCATTGTCCCACGATGCCAAGGTCATGGGTGATCAGCAGCAACGACATCGACAGGTCGCGGCGCAGCTGATCGAGCAGGTCGAGGATCTGGGACTGAATCGTCACATCGAGCGCCGTCGTCGGCTCGTCCGCGATCAGCAGCCGCGGGCGGCAGGCGACCGCGATCGCGATCATGACGCGCTGGCGCTGGCCACCGGAGAGCTCATGCGGAAAGGCGTCGACCCGGCGCGCCGGTTCCGGAATGCGCACGAGGTCGAGCAGCTCGATCGCGCGCGCGCGCGCAGCTCGGTGCGAGAGCCCTTCGTGCAGCCTGTTCACCTCGCTGATCTGCTGGCCGATCGAGAGGACCGGATTGAGCGACGTCATCGGCTCCTGGAAGATCATCGCGATGTCGCTGCCGCGCAGCCATCGCATCTCGCGTTCCGTCAGCGTCACGAGATCGCGCGCGTCGAGCAGGATCGCGCCTTTGGTGATGGTCGCCGTGCGCGGCAGCAGTCGAAGCAGCGCAAGCGCGGTCAGCGACTTGCCCGAGCCGGATTCGCCGACGATCGCGAGTGTCTCGCCCTCGTCGATGGTAAAGGAAAGCTCCTTTACGGCTGCGGCGCGAGGAAACGCCACTGTGAGGTCGCGGACTTCGAGCAAAGCGGCCATCGTTCAACGTTCCGCCGAGAGCCGCGGGTTGAGCGCATCGTTTAGGCCATCGCCCAAAAGATTGAGCGCGAGCACGGTGAAGACGATCACGATGCCAGGCAGCGCAGTCAGGTACCAGGCCGTGCGCAGCAGCTCACGCCCGGCCCCGATCATCGAGCCCCAGCTCACGACATTGGGATCGCCAAGCCCCATGAAAGAGAGCGCGCTTTCCATCAGGATCGCGGACGCCACCATCACGGATGACGTCACGATGATCGGCGGCAACGCATTGGGCAGGATCTCGCGCAGGATGATGCGCGCATGGCCATAGCCGAGACTGCGCGCCGCCATCACGAACTCCTTCTCGCGGATCGAGCGGAACTCGGCGCGCACCAGCCGCGCCACGGTCGGCCACGTGACGAGCCCGATCGCCACGGTGATGGTCGTGATGGAAGGCTGCGCGATTGCGACCAGCACCACCAGCAGGATGAAACCCGGAATGGTCTGGAAGATTTCGACCAGCCGCACGAGCAGCGTATCGATGCGGCCGCCGAAGTATCCCGCGAGCGCGCCAACCGTGATCCCTGCCACGAGCCCGATGATGGTGGCCGCCATCCCGACAATCAGCGAGATCCGCGCCCCGTGGAACAGGCCTGCCGCCACGTCGCGACCGAGCGAGTCGGTGCCGAGCGGAAACTGCGCGTTCTGTCCGGGCCACAGAATCGGCCGGCCGACCATGCCGAGCGGGTCCTCGGGATAGAGGACCGGCGCGAGCAGCGCCGCCGTGATCACCAAGAGAAGAAACACGAGGCCGGTCATGGCCGCAGGATTCTTCAGGAACGCACGCAGCGCCCGGCGCGTGTCAGCCGGCGCACCCTGCGCCGCCACTTCGGCGGTGACGCGCGCGGCATCGGGTGCGTGAACGTTGGTCCAGGCGAACTGCAGGTCCTGCCCGCCCGCGCTGCCACGTGTCGCCGCATGTGCCGGGCGCGGCATGGCGGCTTCGCTGCGCGACAGCACGGGCGTGGTCGGCGCGAGGCGCATCAGCGAACCTCGATGCGTGGATCGAGCCAGGCCTGCGCAAGGTCGACCAGGACGTTGGCAACGATGACGAGCAGCGACGACAGGAGTAGAATTCCAAGCAGCACCGTGAAGTCGCGCCCCATCACCGCCTCGAACGCAAGACGGCCAAGGCCAGGCCAACTGTAGACGGTCTCGACCACGACGGCGCCGCCCATCAGGCCGCCCAGATGCATCCCCGCCATGGTCGTCACGGGGATCAGCGCGTTGCGCAGCGCATGACGGAAGGTGATCGCGAACGGCGAGAGACCCTTGGCGGCCGCGGTGCGGATGTAGTCCTGCGAGCGAACCTCGAGCATCGCGGCGCGCGCGAGGCGCGCGTAGATCGCGACATAGAACAAGGACAGCGACAAGGCCGGCAGCACCATGAAGCGCGCACGATCGAGCAAGGCCGCGATGCCGGTATAGCCCGCACCGATGGTCTCCGCGCCACCGCTCGGAAGGAGCCCAAGCTTGACCGACAGGAGCACGATCAGCATGAGCCCGATCCAGAAGCTTGGAATCGAGTAGAACAGCAGCGACAGCACCGAAAGAATCCGATCGGGCCAGCGGCCGGCATAGCTCGACATCAGCGTGCCGAGAACCGTGCCGAGCACGAGCGCGAACGCCAGCGACGAGCCCATCAGCATCAAGGTTCCGGGCAAGCGCTGCACGATCAGGTCGGCGACCGGCATGTTGTAGCGCGGCGAGAAGCCGAGGCTGAGCTGCGCGAGGTTCGCCAGATAGGCAAGGAGCTGATGCAGCAGCGGCAGGTCGAGGCCAAAGCGCGAACGCAGCGCCGCAAGCGTCTCCTCGGTCGCCGCTCCCGCTTCGCCGGCCATCACGTCGGCGGCATCTCCGGGCGCGAGGTGCAGCAGGAAGAAGTTGAAGATCACGATGCCGAGCATCGTCGGGACGGCATGGATCGCGGTGCGCCGCAAAACCCGCGCGAGGCGGGACAGCTTCGTCATCTTCGCCTCTCGATCGATTTTGTTGGGAGAGAAATTGACAAGATTAGTAGATTAAGTCAATTTCCGTGAGCAGGCGCGTACTCTGCCGATCGCCCGGCCCCAAGCCGTGGCCGAGGTCGAGGCCGAATGCAGGAGCACCGCCATGACGATCGTGCACAAGCCTGGGTCCATCGTTGGATGGCCGCTCTTCAAGGGCCCGGCCGATTTCCCCGACAGTCCGCTGGCACGGTCGCTGCGGCAACCTCTCTTTCTCGGCGTGTTCCTGCCGATCCAGGCCGGCGGCTGGAGCGCGTCGAGCCTGCCGCGCACCACCACCTGGACCTTCGACTACAACAAGGCGTTGACGCTGAAGGCCGAGGAGCTCGGCTTCGACCTCATCTTCGCACTTTCGCAATGGCTGCCGAAAGGGGGCCATGGCGGCGTCTTCACCGGGCAGGCGCTGGACAGCTTCATCACCACCGCGTCGCTTGCCGCCGTCACGCAGCGCATCATGCTGATCTCGACGATCCACGTGCTCTACGGCCCGTGGCACCCGCTGCATCTTGCCAAGTTCGGCGCGACCCTCGACCACATCTCCGGCGGCCGCTGGGGCATCAATGTCGTGACCGGCCATCGGGCGATCGAGCATGAAGCGTTCGGCTGGAGCCGCATCGAGCACGACCGGCGCTATGAGCTCGCGGCCGAGTTCATCGAGGTGCTGCAGCGGCTCTGGGGCGAGAGCGAGAATTTCAGCTTCAGCGGCCTGTCGTCGTGGAAGCTGAAGGACGCCTTCGTCACGCCGAAGCCGCTCTATGGCCGCCCGATCCTGGTCAATGCCACCGGCTCGGACGCCGGCATCGCATTCGCAAGCCGCTATTCCGACGTTGTCTTCATCACCAGCCCGGCCGGCTCCGACATCGAGAGCGCACTGCAGGCGCTTCCGGCCCACACCGCGCGCATCAAGCAGGCGGCGCGCGATCTCGGCCGCGAGGTGCGCCTCCTGATCAACCCGATGGTGATCTCGCGCGACACCGAAAGCGAGACGCAGGCCTACTACGACGCAATCATCGCGCATGCCGACCCGGTCGCGAGCATGCAGCGGTTCGACAGCGATGCCCATGCCTGGAAGGGACGCGTCGGTCGCGACAGCGACACGCGACGCGCGATTGGCGGCAATATCGAGGTCAAGGGCACGCCGGCGCAAGTTGTCGAGCAGTTCGCGCGGCTGAAGCAGGCCGGCATCGACGGCCTGCAGCTGAGCTTCTTCGACTTCAAGCCCGACCTTGATCACTTCGGCGAGCGCATCCTGCCGCTGATGCGGCAGGCCCACTTGCGCGTCTGAGACCGCAGCCGAACGGCTCACTCCGCGGCGACGCTCACGGCCCCATTCCAGATCGCCGAAGCATAAAGGTCCTCGGCGAAGTCAGCGGCGATATCGCTATTGATCCGCTGCTGATGCCAGTCGAAGTCCGCAAAGAACAGGTCGCGGCTGATGCTGCGGACCACTGCCGGAACGTCGCGTTTGATGCTCGGCACATCACCGATCGGCAGCCCGAAGCTGACAAAGCCGGCAGGGTTGTAGACGTGGATGTCCTTAAGATACGGCGCCGCGCCGCGGACGCGCTCGAGATATTCATGGCCGGCGCCGAGATAAGGATGGCGTCCGAGATCGTCATCGCGCTCCTCTGGCGACGGCGTGAAGCGATCCCGCCACAGCAGGACTTGATCGGCAAAGTCCGCAAGCTCGGGACGAGCCGTTAGGTCGACCCGGTAGCCGGTGCCGGCAATCGCGAAGTCAAAAAGAAAGCCCTCGCCGCGCGCGTGCGCGCGTATCCGCCCTTCTTCGACCTGCACCTGCGTCCAGGGCGACGCGAGATGAAGATGGAAATTGCTGAATTTCACGGCGCGATCGACGGCATCGGCCGTCGGCGTGGAGCCGGCCTGGCGAAACCGGATCGCCTGGTGCCAGCGCACGCTATCCGGCAACGCGTGGTAGTTGTCGTAAGCGCCCGGATAGCCGCGCACGCGGATGACCGGCAGCGAAGCGACCTTGGCGCGGCGGGCGAACAGATGCACCGCGGCCGCCCCCGCCTCGAGCGCAACGCCGGCGGCGTCGAATGCCGATGCGGCCGCTCCGATGACCGCCACGGTCCTGCCCCGCAGCGCGGAGAAGTCGATCGCATGCGCGGTGTGGGCATAGAGCGAAGGTGGCAGTCGCTCGCGGATCAGCGGGGGTATATAGGCCTCGCCGTTGCCGTCGACGCCGTTGGCGAGAATGATCTTGCGCGCGGTCTCGATCCTGGATTGCCCCTGCGCGTCCAGATGCAGCCGGAAGTGACCCTTGGCCGGCTCGATCCGCCGCAGCCGCGTGCCGAAGCGGACGGGAATGGCGAGGATTCCCCGGTACCAATCGAGATATTCGGCCCAGCGGGTGCGCGGAATCCGATCGATCGCCGCGTAGGCTTCGGCGCCGTGGCGCGCCTCGTACCATGACTGGAAACTCAGCGCCGGAATACCGAGCTCGGGCCCGGGCAGATTCTTCGGCGTCCGCAGCTGGTGCATGCGGGCACAGGTCAGCCACACGCCGATGTCGGCCTCTTTGCTTGCCGCATCGAAAAGCGTCACCCCTCCGATCCCGGCCCGGCGCAGTGCAAAGGCGAAGGTTCGCCCGCTTTGCCCGGCGCCGATGATCGCCACGTTGTGATCGATGCCGGGCCGCTCGGGTACCCAATTGGGCGGGTCGGCACCGATCAGGCGCAGCGCCTCGCGCGCATCGGCATCCGGGTTGGTCGGTTGGCTCACGGCGATCACCTCCTGGGTCGATCCTGGTCGGCTCCAAGGGTGACGCAAAAGTATACCTTGTCAATAGACTATATCTGCGGATAAGCTGACTGTGCTGCATTCATCGCGAGGCGCCGATGGGCTTGTTCGCACCGCTCCAGATTGGTCCACACCGGCTGCAGAACCGCATCATCATGGCGCCGCTCGGCCGCGCTCGCGCCGACGAGTCGCGCGCGCCGACCAGCATCGTCGACATCTATTATGCGCAGCGCGCCGGCGCCGGCTTGATCGTCTCCGAGGCGACGCACATCTCGCCGATGAGCAATGGGCGGCCGGGCGCGGCGGCGCATCATCTCGACAGTCAGAACGACGCGTGGACGCGCGTCGTCTCCACCCTGCACCATGCCGGCGGGTTGATCTTCCAGCAGCTCTATCAAGTGGGACGGAAGGCGCATCCCTCGCGTCTTCCCGGCGGCGCCATTCCGGGCGCGCCTTCCGCTGTCGCGGCACAAGGCGAGACGCCGACGGCGCTCGGGCCCCAGCCGTTTCCGGTTCCCCGCGCGCTCGCGCCGCGCGAGATCAGCGCCGTGGTCGACGAGTTCCGCGTTGCCGCGCGCAATGCCAAGCGCGCCGGCTTCGATGGCGTGGAGCTGCACGGCGCCAACGGTTTTCTGATCGATCAATTTCTGCGCGACGGTAGCAACCGGCGTGCCGACATCTACGGCGGAGCAATCTACAACCGGGCGCGTTTCCTGCTCGACGTCGTCGATGCGGTGTCGAGCGTGTTCGGCGCGGATCGCGTTGGCGTGCGGCTCTCGCCGCATTTCAGGTCGGACGGCATCGCCGACTCCAATCCCGCCGCGACGTTTAGCTATGCGGCAGCCGCGCTGAACGAGCGTCGCATCGCCTACCTGCACATCGTCGAAGGTCCGCCCGAGGCGAGCGAGTTCTTTCCCGAGAGTCCCGCAAAGCCGTTGGCGCCGCTTCTGCGCGAGGCGTTCCACGGACCTCTGATCCTTGCGGGCGGCTACGATCAGGCGAGCGCGGAGACGACGATCGGCTCCGGACTCGCCGACGCGATCGCGTTCGGCCGGCTGTTCATTGCGAACCCCGACCTGCCGGAGCGCTTCCGCAAAGGCGCTCCGCTCAATGTGCCGGACCCGTCCACGTTCTACACCGGCGGCGCCAGAGGCTATATCGACTATCCCTCGCTCCCCGCCGTCGAGGCGGCCGAATAGCTATGCCGGATCCTGTCTGCGCAACGTCTCGAGCCGTAGCGGCAGCATGGCGCCGAGCTAGGCCGCGTGCGCGGTGTGATCGCGGTAGGCATCTCCGGTCTCCGGATGCAGCAGCACTGCCAGGCCGTCGCGGTTGAGCATGAGCCAAGGCAGGAACGACTCGAGCAACGCTGTCGGGAACGCGATCTGGTACATCGCCTGCGTGTGCGGCCCGACCAGCTTGTCGTGCCAGCGTCCGAGCGTCGCGCCCGGAAAGCGCGCTGCCACGCGCTCGCGCAGCCGTTCGGCCCGATCGCGCGTGGCTGCGGGATCGTAATAGACATGGGCGTGGTAGAGCCTGATCGCGCCCGGATCGCCGCCATCGCGTGCTTGATGCGACGCTACGTGGTCGTCCGGCATGACTGGCTCCTGATGCCGATTGGCGCTTCAGCGTAGCGCGAATCCGAGCCGCGCGAAAATCTCGCGCAGGCGATGGCGGCCCTTGAGCGCATCGACCGTTTTCAACCGCTCGATCACCTGCCGGGTCCAGTCGATCGGCGCGAGCTTCTGCTCGCGGCGGAACGCCGCGCTGTGGACATCGTAGCGCTTGATCGGCTCCTGCTGCGCCGCGCGGGAATAGCGTTCCCGATGCAGCACCGCGGCCTGCGGCAGGCGCGGCTTGACGTCGGTCACGACCGCGGGATCGGGGCGACCGACGCAGAGGCCGAACACCGGCACGCTGCGCGGCGGCAGCACGAGCTCGCGCGCGACTTCATCCGGGTGGTTGCGGATCGCCCCGATATAGACGGTGCCGAGGCCGATTGATTCAGCGGCGACGACCGCATTCTGTGCCGCGAGCGAAGCGTCGACCACGCCAAGGACAAAGCCCTCCAGATAGTCGAGGCCGGCAAGCGTGGCACCGCCGCGATCCTCCGCAATGGCCTGCAGGCGCGCGAGGTCGGCGACGAAGACGAGGAACAACGGCGCCTCCACGATCTGGCGCTGCGCCCCGGCGAACTCCGCGAGCCGCGCCTTGCGCGCCGGATCCTCGACCGCGACCACGCTCCAGACCTGCAGGTTCGAGGAGCTCGGCGCGGATTGCGCGGCCGCGACCAGAAGCTCCAGGGTACCCGCCGGCAGCGGGTCGGTCAGAAAGCTGCGAACCGAGCGATGCGACAAGATGGTCGAGAGGGCATCGTTCCAGCTCTCGCGCGCATCGATCTTCTCGCGATAGCGCCGGTACAGCGAGCGGCGCAGCGGCGAGTCCTCATCGGCTGCGGCGGCAAAATCGATGGCGGCGGAAGCGAGCGTGCTCATGTGTATCCTTGCGTGTTTCGATCAGTCTTGTCGTGTTTGCCGCACCCGCTCGGTCATGTGATTCCGATGCGGTACAGCGCCGGGGTGACAATGCGCTCGAACCACCGCCCTGATGCGGGCAAAAGTCGGCCGGAATCGATCCGCCAGGCTTTCGTAGCGTGAGCTTGGGCCGGCTCCCCACGCCAGATCGACTTGCGACATCTGCTCCCCGTCCGCGGCACAATACTTGATCGTTTCAATAGACTACTTTCACGAAGTCGTCCACAATGCCGTTGGCCAACGCGGCCCGCGAATGTCGCCGACCACACGACCGGCGTGGGCAGCAATGTCGCGGATGTGTGGTCGAGCGCCTGAACCGCATCACTTTCGGACGGGAGAATTCTCATGCTGACCAGGCGGGCGATCGCATGGCTGCCGGCTTTGCCGCTGCTGTCGTCGCTCTCGCATTCCGCGCATGCCGAGGCAAAACGCGGCGGCACGCTCAAGCTCGTTCTCGCGACCGAGTCCGCCAATTTGGTGCCGATCGACAATACCTTCGGCACCACCGGCGTCATCGGACCGAAGGTCAACGAGGGCCTGCTGACCTATGATCTCGATTTCAAGCCCCTGCCCCAGCTGGCGACGGCCTGGAACAGCGGGCCGGACGGTCTCAGCCTGACGTTCCAGCTGCGGCAGGGAGTCCAATGGCATGACGGGGCGGATTTCACTTCCGCGGATGTTGCGTTTTCCATCCTCACGCTGAAACAGGTCCACCCGCGCGGGCGCGCCACCTTCGCCAATGTCAGCGCGGTCGAGACGCCGGACCCTCATACGGCGATCATTCGCCTGTCGAAGCCTGCGCCCTATCTGCTCGGCGCGTTTGCGGCGAGCGAGTCACCGATCGTCGCCAAGCATATCTATGACGACGGCAAGGATATCGGCCGCAATCCGGCCAACGCGGCGCCGATCGGGACCGGCCCCTTCGTATTCAAGGAGTGGGTCAAGGGAAGCCACGTCATTCTCGAGCGCAACGCGCGCTACTGGGACAGTCCAAAACCCTATCTCGACCGGATCATCGTGCGCTTCATCCCGGATGCGAACGCGCGCTCGACCGCGCTCAGCACCGGTGAGATCGACATCGGCGGCGACACGCCGGTTCCACGCTCCGATATCCGGCCGCTTTCAGGCAATCCCGAGATCGATGTGACGGCCGAAGGCTATGCCTATCTGGGCAATCAGAGTCAGCTGGTCTTCAATCTCGACAACGAGATTCTCGCCAAGCTCGCCGTCAGGCGCGCCATCGCACACGCGATCGACCTGAACGCGGTTCTTGACGTCGCCTGGTACGGCCAAGGCCTCGTCTCGCCAACACCGATCAGTCCGGCGCTGAAAGCCTTTCACAATCCCGCCGTCAGGCCGTATCCGTACGATCCCGCTGCCGCGGCGAGGCTTCTCGATGAAGCCGGCTACGCTTTGAAGCAAGGCAGGCGCTTCAGTCTCAGAGCACTTCACAACCCCTTCGCCGACGCCAACGCGCGCGTCGCAGCCTATGTCCGTCAGGCGCTCGGCGCGCTCGGGATCGAAGTCATTGTCCAGAATCTGGATTTCGCCGGCTACGTCAGAGCCGTCTACAACGATCGGGCATTCGACATCGAGATCGAGAACCTCGGCAACTCTTTCGATCCGACGCTTGGCGTGCAGCGCGTCTACTGGTCGAAGAATTTCAAGATCGGGCTCGGCTTCTCCAACGGCAGCCACTACAGCAATCCAGAGGTCGACAGCCTCCTCGAGAGTGCCGCGGTCGAGAACGACGCGGACAAGAGACGCGCGCTGTTCTTCAGGTTCCAGGAGCTGGTCCGGGACGACCTGCCCGTTCTCAATCTCCTCGCCTACAACTCCTATACGGTCGCGCGAAAGACCGTCCGCGGCCATACCGAGACCATCGACGGCATCCGCAGCAACTTCGCCAACGTGCGCCTGGCGTGAAAAGCGGCAGCTCGCCGAAATACATTTCATTTTCACCGTGCTTTGTGGTCGGCGACGATCGATATCGGCCACTCGACGCTATGTTGCATCTCGCATAGCAAGATAGGTTTCCCGCAACAGTGCCGCGTGGAACGAACTCGCTGAATGAAACAAGCAATAACAACCGTATTCTATTGACCCTCCAGATCGACCGCTCAAGTATTCCATTTCTTGTATCGCGATGATCGGTTGAACATCGCCGCGGACCAGGACGGAGAGCAGCATGAGCAGGCGAGAGAAGCTCCGTCTGGGAGCGTTCCTCTATCCCGGCGGTCATCATGTCGCGGCGTGGCGCCATCCAAAGGCGCAAGCCGACGCCGGCGTGAACCCGGGACACTACAAGCGGCTCGCGCAGGCCGCGGAGCGGGCCAAGTTCGATCTCATCTTCCTTGCTGACGGCGTGAGCGTGCGCGGCGACGACATCGACGCGCTGTCGCGCACCGCGACGCGCTATGTCGGACAGTTCGAGCCGATCACGCTGTTGTCGGCGCTCTCTTCGGTAACCGAGCGGATCGGCCTCGTCGCGACGGCGAGCACGACCTACAACGAGCCGTTTCATATCGCGCGCAAGTTCGCATCCCTCGACCACCTGAGCGGCGGCCGGGCGGGCTGGAATCTCGTCACGTCGGCGGACGAGCGCGAGGCCTACAACTTCAATCGCGAAAGCCATCTCGCGCATGCGCGCCGCTACGAGCGCGCCGAGGAGTTCATCGACGTCGTCCTCGGCCTCTGGGACACCTGGGAGGACGATGCGTTCGTGCGCGACAAGCAGGAAGGCTTGTTCTTCGACCCTGCCAAGCTGCACGTGCTCGGCCACCGCGGCGAGCATTTCTCGGTGCGCGGGCCGCTCAACGTCCCGCGTCCCCCGCAAGGCCATCCCGTGGTGGTGCAGGCCGGCTCCTCCGAGGCCGGAAAGGCGCTCGCCGCACGCACTGCCGAGGTGATCTTCACGGCGCAGCAGACGCTCCCCGACGCCAAGGCGTTCTACGCCGACGTCAAGGGCCGCATGGCGCAGTTCGGCCGCGCGCCGGAGGAGTTGAAGATCATGCCGGGCGCCTTCCCGGTCGTCGGCCGCACGGAAAGCGAGGCGCGCGAGAAATACGACGAGTTGCAGTCCCTGATTCATCCGGTCGTCGGACTCTCGCTGCTGTCGAAAATGATCGGTGCCGACTTGTCGGGCTATCCGCTCGACGGACCGCTGCCCGAGCTCCCCGAGACCAACGGCGGCAAGAGCCGGCAGGCGCTGCTCACCGAGCTTGCGCGCCGCGAGAATCTCACCATCCGTGATCTCTATCTGCGCATTGCGGGCGCACGCGGTCACTGGACCCTCGTCGGCACGCCGCAACAGATCTCCGATCAGCTTGAGGAGCGCTTCGTCGAATACGGCGCCGACGGCTTCAATATCATGCCGCCGCATCTGCCCGGCAGCCTCGACGACTTCGCCACGCTGGTGATCCCCGAGCTGCAGCGCCGCGGCCTGTTCCGCACCGACTATGAAGGGCAGACGTTGCGCGAAAATCTCGGCCTGCACCGTCCGGCGCACCGTGTCCACGCCAGCGCCACCCGCACCGAGGCTGCCGAATGACGGCGCGATCGCCTCTGCAAGCCGCAAGGTCTCGAACGCGCGACAGCCGGCTGGAGATCCGCGCCGTGACCAAGAGCTTCACGGTGGACGGCCGTCCGCTGCATGCGCTCGACTCGATCGACCTCTCGATCACACCGGGCGAGTTCATCACCGTCGTGGGCGCGAGCGGCTGCGGCAAGTCCACGCTGCTGCGCATCATCGCGGGGCTCGAGACCAGCCACGGAGGCAAGGTTCTGCACGGCGGGCATGTCATCGACGGCCCAAGCCTTGATCGCGGCATCGTATTCCAGGAGCCGCGGCTGTTTCCCTGGCTCACGACCGAGCAGAATGTCGGCCTCGGCCTCGAGAATGCGCCGCTCGATGCGGCCGCGAAGAAGCGCACCATCGCCGAGCATATCGCGCTGGTCGGACTTGCCGGCTTCGAGAAGGCCTATCCGCGCCAGCTTTCCGGCGGCATGGCGCAACGCGTCGCGATCGCGCGTGGCCTCGTCAATCGGCCTGGCATCCTGCTGCTCGACGAGCCGTTCGGCGCGCTCGACGCGCTCACCCGCGCGCATCTTCAGGGCGAGTTGCAGCGCATCTGGACGCATGAGGGCATCACCGCCGTCCTGGTCACGCACGACGTCGACGAGGCCGTGTTCCTCGGCGACCGCGTGGTGGTGATGGCGCCGCGGCCCGGCCGCATCGCGCGCATCTTTGCGGTTGACCTGCCGCGGCCGCGCGATCGCAAGGACGAGCGCCTGCTGCGCCTGCGCAACGCGGTGCTCGACGCGCTCGAGGCGACGCAAGACAAAGCCGCGCGCGAGGAGGTTCCGATCTGGCGCGACCCAGCCGGCCGCACGCGCGAGCGCGCGGAGAGCGCACCGCTCCTCGCTCGCTCGGCGTGACGCATTGGAAAGTCGAGCATGACCTTGGCATCGATCGTGACAACTACCCCGCGTCTGTTTGCGGCAGCGTTTCTCGTTGCGGCCGCTCTCGCGGCGCCATGTCGCGCGCCGGCTGCGGAAACGATCACGATCCGGATCGGCTACGCGGCGATCGGCGTCGACAACCGGCCGTTCGCGGAAGGGACCTCCGCCGCCACGGCACGTGCCGGCAACTATCTCGAGGAGGAGTTCAAGGATGATCCGGGCATCAAGATCGAGTGGTATTTCTTCAAAGGCGCAGGCCCTGCGGTCAACGAGGCTTTCGCCAGCAACCAGCTCGACTTCGCCTACCAGGGTGACCTGCCATCGATCATCGGCCGCGCGAACGGGCTCAAGACAAGGTTTCTGATCGCGTCCGGCGCGCGCAAGCCACTTTATCTCGCGGTCCCGAAAGGCTCGTCGATCAGCGGCGTCGCCGACCTCAAGGGTCGCAAGGTCGCGATCTTTCGCGGCACCAACGGTCATCTCGCGGCGGTAAAGATTCTCGAAGCGCACGGCCTCACCGAGAAGGACATCCAGGGCATCATGCTCGACCAGGCGGCGACCGCCGCGGCGCTTGCCTCCAAGGACATCGATGCGGCGTTCGGCGACACCCCGCTCATTCATCTCGCCGAAAACGGCATCGCGGATATCGTTTACACCACGAAAGGCAAGAATCCCGCCTTCGCGCGCAATGCCGGCGTGATCGCGCGCGAGGCGTTCATCGAGGCGCACCCGGAGATCACCCAGCGCGTCGTGAATGCGTTCGTCAAGGCGGCGCTGTGGTCGTCGCTGGAGCAGAACCGCGCGGCGCTGCTCGAGCTGTGGGCCAAATCCGGGACGCCGGTCAGCGTGCTCGCGGAATTCTTCGCCGGCGACACGCTCGCCTACCGCAATTCGCCGCTGATCGATCCGCTGCTCGTCGCGCAGTACCGCGAGCAGGCCGACAAGGCGATCGCGTTCGGCCTGATCCGCCGCAAGGTCGATCTCACCGGCTGGTTCGAGCCGAAGTATCTCGAGACCGCGCTGAAGTCGCTCGGTCTTAAGTCGACATGGACGTCGTACCGCGCCGACGGGACACCCCAACAGGGCTCGTAAGCTCAACTCGCGTCAGAAGGAGGCGAAGATGTCCGCAGCGCGTCAAACCCGGCAGATGAAGCTCGGCGCTTTCCTGATGACCGACGGCCATCACGTCGCCGCCTGGCGCCACCCGCGAAGCCGGCCGGACGCGGGCGTCAGCATCGAGCACTTTATTGAGCTCGCAACGCTTGCCGAGCGCGCGAAGTTCGATGCCGTCTTCCTTGCCGACAGCGTCGGCGTCCGCGACCGCAATATCGACTCGCTCAGTCACACCTCGCGCGCCGTCTCATTCGAGCCGCTGACCCTTCTGTCGGCACTCTCGGTGGTGACCAAGCGGATCGGGCTGATCGCGACGGCGAGCACCAGCTTCAACGAGCCGTTCAACATCGCGCGGAAGTTCGCGTCGCTCGACCTGCTCAGCCACGGGCGCGCCGGCTGGAACCTGGTCACCTCCAGCACCGACTCCGAAGCGCTCAACTTCAATTACGACCAGCACCTCGCGCATGCGGACCGCTACGAACGGGCGCTCGAGTTCGCCGACGTCGTGACGGGTCTGTGGAACACATGGGAAGACGACGCGTTCGTCCGCGATCAGGCGAGTGGGGTCTTCTTCGCGCCCGACAAGCTTCACGTGCTCAATCACCGCGGCAAGCACTTCAAGGTGCGTGGGCCGCTCAACGTCGCTCGCTCGCCGCAGGGCCATCCGGTCATCGTGCAGGCGGGCGCCTCCGAGCCCGGCAAGGAGCTCGCGGCGTCGACCGCCGAGGCGATCTTCACGGCGCAGCTGACGCTCGCCGATGCCCAGGCCTTCTATGCGGATGTCAAAGGACGGCTTGAGAAGTATGGACGCGACCCCGACCACCTGAAGATCATGCCGGGTGTCTTTCCGGTCGTCGGACGTACCGAGGCCGAAGCGAGGGAAAAATTCGAAGAGCTGCAGTCGCGCATCCACCCCGCGGTCGGGCTTGCTTTGCTCAGCGGGAACCTCGGCGGCGTCGACCTCTCCGGCTATCCGCTCGACGGTCCCTTGCCCGACCTGCCCGAGACCAACGGTCCGAAGAGCCGGCAGAAGCTCGTGATCGATCTCGCCCGGCGCGAGAACCTGACGATCCGCCAGCTTTACCTGTCGATCGCCGGCGCGCGCGGCCATTGGCAGGTGGTCGGCACAGCGGCGCAGATCGCCGACCAGCTCGAGGAGCGCTTCCTCAAAGGCGGCGCCGACGGTTTCAACGTGATGGCGCCGTACCTGCCAGGCGGCCTGCAGGACTTCGTCGATCACGTCATTCCGGAGTTGCGCCGGCGCGGCCTGTTCCGCAGCGAGTATGAAGGGGCGACGCTGCGCGAGAATCTCGGTCTCCCCTTCCCGGCGCACAAGCGCCGGAAAGCAGGCCCGTACATTGTCGCGGCGGAGTGAAGAGACATGCGCGCAGTCATCATCCGAGCCGTTGCCCTCGCTGCGACGATGGCTCTTTGCACGGCGGCCGCTGCGGAGCCGGTCACCGTGCGCATCGGCTTCGCCTCGGTCGGCGTCGACAACCGGCAATTCTCCGGTGGCAGCGCGGCCTCGGTCGCGCATGCGGAGCATTACCTCGAGACTGATCTGAAAGATCAGCCGGACGTCAAGATCGAGTGGTACTTCTTCAAGGGTGCTGGACCCGCGGTCAATGAAGCGGTCGCCAACGGCCAGCTCGATTTCGCGCTGCAGGGCGACCTGCCCTCGGTCATCGGACGGGCAAACGGCCTGAAGACCAAGATCCTGATGGCGAGCGGCGCGCACGCGCCGACCTATCTGGCGGTGCCGGAAGGCTCGGCGATCACCGCGGTGAAGGAGCTGCGTGGCAAGAAGGTCGCGATCTTCCGCGGCACCAACAATCATCTCGCGGTCGTCAAGGTGCTGGCCGCCAACGGCCTCAGCGAGCGCGATCTGCAAGTCCTCAACATGGACAATGCCACGACCAACTCGGCGCTTGCCAGCAAGGATGTGGACGCGGCGTTCGGCAACTGGCCGCTGATCTCGCTCAATGAGCTCGGCCGCGCCAAGATCATCTACTCGACAAAGGGCGACAATCCGGCTTTCGAACGCCATTCCACCGTCCTCGTCACCGAGGCGTTCGAACGCGCGCACCCGCAGCTGGTCGCGACGATCGTGAAAAGCTTCGTGCGCGCCGCGCGTTGGGCCTCGGACGAGGCCAATCGCGAAGCGCTGCTGGAGATCTGGGCGCGCTCCGGAACGCCGGCTTCGGTGTTTCGCTACGACTTCGCCGGCCAGGAGTTGCGCTACCGCAATTCGCCGCTGATCGATCCGTTCCTGGTCGAGCAATACGCCGTCCAGGCCAGACAGGCCAAGGAGTTCGGCCTCGTGCGCCGCGACGTCGATGTCAGCGGCTGGTTTGAGCCGCGCTACGTCGACCAGGCGCTGCGCGAGCTTGGGCTCGAGTCCTACTGGACGCGATATGGCGCCAACGGCAAGCCGCTCGGCTCGTGAGAGCGCGCATCGCAGATGGCCCATGAGGCCAACACATGAGCGCCAATACATGAGCGCCAGACCATGAGCGTCACCGGACTCTCTCTCGCCGCATCCCGCGGTGTCGTCAGTGGTTCGCTCGACCGCCTGCGCTCTTTCGCGCTCGCTCTGATCGTTCCGCTCTTGATTGTGGTGCTCTGGACGCTCGGCTCGGCGCGCGGCTGGCTGCCGGAGCAGATCCTGCCGCCGCCCCCATACGTCTGGCAGAACCTGCAGGAGCTGCTGGCGAACGGAGAGCTCGGCCGGCACGCCTTGATCAGCGCGTCGCGCGTGCTCGCCGGCTTTCTCGTCGGCGCAAGCCTTGGCCTCATTCTCGGGATCGCGATGGGATTGTCGGAGGCGGTCGAGGACTATGTGAAGCCGCTGTTCACCGCGATCGCCCAGGTTCCGACACTCGGCTGGATTCCCCTGCTGATGCTGTTCCTCGGCATCGGCGAGGCGCTCAAGATCGTCATCATCGCCAAGGCCGCCTTCATTCCGATGGTCGTCAACACCGCCGCCGGAATCCGCGGCATTCCGCCAGGCTACACCGAGGTCGCGCGCGCATTCCGCTTCACACGGCTGCAGCTGCTGCGCCGGCTGGTGCTGCCGGCCGCGGTGCCGCCGATCTTCACCGGCATCCGCTACAGCCTGACCAAGGCCTGGACCGCGCTGGTCGCCGTCGAGTTGCTCGCATCCGCCGAAGGCCTCGGCTACCTGCTGGTATGGGGGCGGCAGATGTTCTGGCTCGACACCATGATCGTCGCGATGATCATCATCGGCATCATCGGGTATGGCATGGATAAGATCCTTTCGATCATCGAGGCCCGGCTGCAAGGCTGGCGCATCGAGGCCAGGTGAACGCCATGTCCGGCACCCCGATGTTCGATGCCCGCTCGCGCCGCCGTATCGCGCGAGGTCTTGTGCTGCCGGTCGCGCTGCTGATCGCGTGGGAGCTTGCGAGCCGCACCGGCCTCGTCGATCCGCGCTTCCTTCCCTCGCTCGAGTCGATTGTCCGTACGGGCTGGACCGAGACGGTCAGCGGCGCCCTGCTTGGCCATCTCGGTGCGAGCCTTGCGCGCAATCTCACCGGCTTTGCGATCGGCACGCTTCTTGGCATCGCGGTCGGCAGTCTCCTCGGCCTGTCGCGCGCGGCCGATCGGCTGCTCGGCCCGACCTTCCACGCCGCAAAGCAGATCGCAGTCCTTGCCTGGATCCCGATCATTTCGATCTGGTTCGGTTTTGCCGAGACCGCCAAGATCGTGTTCATCGCGATCGCGGCGTTCGTGCCGGTTGTGCTCAACGCCCAGGAAGGCGTGCAGAGTGCGTCAGCGCAGCTCGTCGAGGTCGCGCATGCATTGCGCTTCAGCCGGCGGCAGCTGCTGCGGCGCGTGCTCCTGCCCGCCGCGCTGCCCTCGATCCTCACCGGGGTGCACCTGGCGCTCATTTATTCCTGGCTCGCAACGGTCGGCGCCGAATACTTCATGACAGTCGGCCCCGGCATCGGCGGGCTCATCATCGCCGGCCGCGAGCGCTTCCAGATGGACCTGGTCATGCTCGGCGTCGTCATTCTCGGCCTCATCGGCTTCACGCTCAACCACGCCGCAAGCCGGCTCGAAGCGCGGCTGCTGCGCTGGCGCGACGGCTGAGCTATCGTCGCTGCATGAGCCGAGAGATCCGCCTCAACGCGTTCGTGATGAACTGCGTCGGACATCAGTCGCCGGGCCTCTGGACGCATCCGCGCGACCGCTCCAGCGACTACAACAAGCTGGCGTACTGGACCGATCTTGCCAGGATCCTCGAGCGCGGACGATTTGACGGCATGTTCCTGGCCGACGTGCTCGGCGTTTACGACGTCTATGGCGGAAATCCCGCCGCCGCGCTCCGCAATGCGGCGCAAGTCCCGGTCAATGATCCGCTCCTGCTGATCTCGGCGATGGCCGCGGTGACCGGGCATCTCGGCTTCGGCGTCACCTGCACCTTGTCCTACGAGCCGCCCTACCCGTTTGCGCGGCGCATGTCGACGCTCGATCATCTGACCGATGGACGAATTGGCTGGAACATCGTCACCGGATATCTCGACAGCGCGGCCCGCGGCATGGGCAAGCACCGGCAAACGGCGCACGATGATCGCTACGACGTCGCCGAAGAATACATGGAGGTCGTCTACAAGCTGTGGGAGGGAAGCTGGGAGGACGACGCCGTGCTGCGCGACCGCACGCGCGGTATCTTCACGGATCCCACGAAGGTGCACCGCGTCCAGCATCACGGCCAGCACTATCAAGTCGACGCGATTCATCTGAGCGAGCCTTCGCCGCAGCGAACGCCGCTGCTGTATCAGGCCGGCACCTCGCCGCGCGGCCGCGCGTTCGCCGCCCGCCACGCCGAATGCGTCTTCATGTCGGGTCCGTCAGCCAAGGTGATCGCGACGCGCGTGTCCGCAATCCGCTCCGCTGCCGTGCAAAACGGGCGCAATCCATCCGACATTCTGATGTTCAGCCTGATGACGGTCGTTCTTGGCCGCACCGAGCGCGAAGCCCGAGCGAAGTACGAGGAGTACCGCCAGCACGTCAGTCCGGAAGGAGCGCTCACCCTCATGTCCGGATGGACCGGCGTCGATTTCTCGGGCTATGCGCTCGATCAGCAGGTCCATCATGTCCAGAACGAGGCCGGTCGCACCGCGATGGACAATATCAGCCGCGCCGATCCGGATCGGGTCTGGACCGTACGCGAGGTCGCCGAGCACGTCGGGATCGGCGGCATCGGACCGGTCGTGGTCGGAACGCCGGCACAGGTCGCGGACGAGATCGAACGCTGGATCGCAGAGACCGATGTCGATGGGCTCAATCTCGCTTACGCGATTTCTCCCGAGACATTTGAAGACGTGGTCGATCTCCTGATCCCCGAGCTGACCCGGCGCGAGCTTTAC
>Ga0187784_10001386_pt1 | contig 19161 bp, 15 predicted proteins | sample 1015_SJ02_MP15_2_FD_132964 | JGI IMG/M metagenome (GOLD analysis project Ga0187784, IMG submission 132964) | Tropical peat soil microbial communities from peatlands in Department of Meta, Colombia - 1015_SJ02_MP15_20_MG | ecosystem: Environmental > Terrestrial > Soil > Wetlands > Peat | place...
CCGTCGGTCACCGGCATCTTCAACGTCGGAACCGGCAAGGCGCGCAGCTTCAAGGACCTCGTTACCGCGATGTACGCGGCGCTCGGGCGCAAGCCGAACATCCAGTACATCGACATGCCGGAAGAGATCCGCGACAGCTACCAGTACTTCACCCAGGCCGAGGTCGCCAATCTGCAGCGCGCCGGCTACAACGCGGGCTTCACGCCGCTCGAGGAATCGGTGCACCGCTACGTCACCCGGTTCCTCGATCGCGAAGACCGGTATCGATAGCGCATGCTTGATTTCGAGAAACGTCTCCAGAGCATCGGAGCGCAGACCATCCTCTGCGTCGGCGACCTGATGCTCGACGACTTCGTCTATGGCGAGGTCGCGCGCATCTCGCCCGAGGCGCCGGCGCCAGTGCTGGCGGTGAAGCGCAACGAGATCGCGATCGGCGGCGCCGGCAATGTGGCGCGCAACGTCGCGTCCCTTGGCGCGCGCTGCATTTTCGTCGGGCTGATCGGCGACGATGCGCCCGGGCGCGACGTCATCGCGCGGCTGCAGGCCGATCCGCTGATCGAGCCCTCGCTCGTGATCGACGCATCGCGTCCGACGACGCGCAAGGTCCGCTTCGTGTCGGAGCATTTTTCCACCCACCTCTTGCGCGCCGACTGGGAGCAGGCCGGGCCGGTCAGCGCCGAGCGCGAAGGCGAATTGCTGGCGCGGGCGCTCGCCGCGCTGCCGCGCGTCGGGGCGATCGTGCTCTCCGACTATGCCAAGGGCGTCCTGACGCCGCGCATCCTCGCCGAGGTCATCGCGGCGGCGAGAGAGGCCGGCATTCCGGTGATCGTCGATCCGAAGGCCGCGGACTACGCGGTCTATCGCGGCGCGACCATCATCAAGCCCAATCGCAAGGAGCTCGCCGAGACGACCCGCATGCCGGTCGGCTCGGACGATGAGGTGATAGCGGCGGCCAGCAGATTGAATGCCAGCCTCGGCACCAAGGCCGTGCTGGTGTCGCTCAGCGATGAGGGGCTCGTGCTGGTGCCCGCGGACGGCGCGCCGATTCGCGTGCCGGCGTTTCCGGTCAAGGTGATGGACGCTTCCGGCGCCGGCGATACCGTGGTGGCGGCGCTCGCCCTGATGCTGGCGACGCACGCCGATTACGAGGTCGCGGTCCGGGTCGCCAATGCCGCCGGCGCGATCGTGGTCGGCAAGCGCGGCACCGCTACCGTCTCGGTCGACGAGTTGCGCCATCAGATCTTGCCCGCCTCGACGCTCGCCTCCGAGGACAAGGTGATCTACGACCGTGCCGTGCTCGACGAGCGGCTCGCCGCGTGGCGCCGCGCGCGGCTGCGCATCGGCTTCACCAATGGCTGCTTCGACCTGTTGCATCGCGGACATGTGAAGCTGATGGCCGAGGCGCGCGCGCATTGTGATCGCCTCGTCGTCGGTCTCAACAGCGACGCGTCGGTACGCCGTCTCAAGGGTCCGCAGCGCCCGATCCAGGATGTCGTGTCGCGCGCCGAGGTGCTTGCGGCGCTCGAGGCGGTCGATCTGGTCGTCGTGTTCGAGGAGGACACGCCGCTCGAGCTGATCCGCCTGGTCCGCCCGGCGGTGCTGGTCAAGGGCGGCGACTACACCCGTGACCAGGTCGTCGGGCACGATGTCGTCGAAGCCAATGGCGGCGTCGTCATCCTGGTCGATCTGGTGCCGGGCCACAGCACGACCAGCATGGTCGCGCGCTCGCGGTCCTGAAGCCATGCGTGCCGTCTTCACGGACGAGAGCAACGAGGAGGAGCTGAAGGCCGCCTTCTTCGGCGCTCTGGACGACGGCTATTTCGTCGACGTCGGCGCGAACGATCCGCGGCGCGGCTCGCAGACGTGGCACCTGGAGCAGCGGGGCTGGAAGGGCGTGCTGGTCGAGCCGCAGCCGGACCTCGCGGAACGCCTTCGGCGTGACCGCAACGCGCGCGTCGTGGCTGCCGCCTGCTCGAGCCCGGCAAACAGCGATCGCATGATGACGCTGCGCCTTGCCGGTCCGTACTCCTCGCTCAACGCCAGCCTCGCGGCGCCGGGGGTGAGCGCGCGCGCCAGCATCGAGGTGCCGGTGCGCACCCTCGACGACATCCTGCGCGAGGCGAAGGCCCCGGTTCCGATCGATTTCATCTCGATCGATGTCGAGGGGCACGAGCTCGACGTGCTGAAAGGGCTCGCGCTCGACCGGTGGCGGCCGCGCCTGATCCTGCTCGAGGATCACCTCGGCGATCTCGCTGCGCATCGCTATCTCACCGCCGCGGACTATCGCATCATCCGGCGCACCGGCCTCAACAGCTGGTATGTGCCGCGCGCCGCAGCGCAGCCGCACGATGGCGGACGCTGGCAGCTGGTCCGCAAGCTCTACCTCTCGCATCCGTTTCGCCTGCTGCGGAACTGGAAGCGGCGCCTCCTCGGCCAGCTGCAGTTTGCGGGCTTGCCGGCGCGCGCCGCGCGGACCTCATCGGCGAGGCGTGCGTGCCGGGCCTGAGCGCGATCATCATCACCCGGAACGAGGCCGCGAACATCGGCGACTGCCTCGATTGCCTCGCGTTCTGCGACGAGCGCATCGTCGTCGACGCGGGCTCGAGCGACGGCACATTGCTGATCGCGCGCGAGAAGGGGGCGCGGGTCTCGGCGCATAGCTGGAAGGGATTCGGGCCGCAGAAGAACTATGCGCTCTCGCTCGCGCATGGCGACTGGGTCCTTTCGGTCGACGCGGACGAGCGCGTCACGCCGGCGCTGGCGCAGGCGATCAAGGCCGCGATCGCGACCGGGGCCGCCGACGGCTACGAGATCCCGCGCCGCTCGACCTTCTGCGGCCGCATGATGCGCCACTCGGGCTGGTTTCCCGATCGCGTGCTGCGCCTGTTTCGCCGCGACAAGGGGCGTTTCACCGACGACGCCGTGCATGAGCGGGTGATCTGCGACGGCAACGTCGCCCGGCTGAAGGAGCCGTTGCTGCACTATCCGGTGGCACGGCTCGAGGACGCGATCCGCCGCATGGACAGCTATTCGACGCTCGGCGCCGAGCGCGTCGCAGCGTCGGAGCGGCGGGTGTCGTTTCTCACCGGCATCGCGCACGGCGCGTTCACGTTCTTTCGCATCTATGTGCTGCGGCTCGGCTTTCTCGATGGTGCGGAGGGATTCCTGCTCGCCGTCGCCAACGCAGAAGGCACCTATTATCGCTACATGAAGGCGTGGCTTGCGAGACGGCGCCGTGCGTGACCTGATCTCGATCGTGGTGTCGACCTATGAGCGCGCGGACGCGCTCGACGCCGTGCTGCGCTCCCTCGCGCGGCAGCGCGATCGCGGCTTCGAGGTGATCGTCGCCGACGACGGCTCGGGCCCGGCGACCGCCGCGGTAATCGCGCGGTGGAACGGCGAGCTCGGCGCACCGCTCTTCCATGCGCGCCACGAGCACGTCGGCTTCCGCGCGGCCGAGATCCGCAATCGCGCGATCGCGCTGAGCCACGGCGCGTATTGCGTCTTCCTCGACGGCGACTGCATCCCGCGCGCGGATTTCGTCGCGCAGCATCGCCGCCTCGCGGAGCCCGGCTGGTTCGTGGCCGGCAATCGCATCCTGCTGTCGGAGGCGCTGACGCGCGCGGTGCTGGCGGAGCGCCTCGAGCCGCAGACGTGGGACCTCGCGGCGCTGCTGCGCCATCGCGGCAACGGCGTCAACCGGATCGCGCCGGCGCTGCACCTGCCGCTCGGACCGTTGCGCAAGGCGGAGCCGCGACGCTGGGAGGGTGCGCGCACCTGCAATCTCGCGGTTGCCCGGCGCGATCTCGATCGCGTCGATGGCTTCGACGCAAGCTTCAACGGCTGGGGGCTTGAGGACTCCGACCTCGCGGTCCGTCTGATCCACGCCGGCGTGCGGCGCAAGGACGGCCGCTTCGCCACCGGCGTGTTCCACCTCTGGCACCGCGACAATGACCGCGCCGGCTTTGCCGGCAACCAGGCGCGGCTCGACGACGTGATACGCAGCGACCGCATTCGCGCGCTGCGCGGCCTCTCGACCCTTGCGCCCGACCCTTGCGCCGGCGCATGCCTGACGTGATCCTGACCCGCCGTCGCCGGAATGCAGCCGACCGGCGGCCAGACCCGGTTCCTCGATGACGGATGTCGCGAACCCCGGCCTCGTCGCCCGTGCCTTCGACCGGGCACGGCTGGCGTCGCTTGCCGATTGGCTCGCGGTCGCGGTCGCGGTCTCGCTTCCCTGGTCGACCACGGTGAGCGAGATCTGCATCATCCTGTGTGCGCTCGCGATCCTGCCGACGCTGACGCGCGCGGATCTGCGCACCATGCTTGGCAGCCCCGCGGGGGCCTTGCCGGTGTTGCTCTGGCTCGCCGGCGTGCTCGGCATGGCGTGGGCCCATGTCGGCTTCGCCGAACGGCTCGCCGGGCTCGGCGGATATCACAAGCTTCTGGTCATCCCGCTGCTGCTCGCCCATTTCCGCCGCTCGGCCCGGGCGACGCCGGTGCTGTATGGGTTTCTCGCCTCGTGCACCGTGCTGCTCGTGGCGTCGTGGACCCTCAAAGCCTGGGATCTCTACGGCGCCGACGCCTTCCACGTTCCGGGAAAGGTGCCGGGCATTCCGGTCAAGGACTACATCGCGCAAAGCAGCGAGTTCATGGTCTGCACCTTCGCATTGCTCGCCGTCGCGTACGAGGCGCTACGCGCGAGACGCCCTGCGCGCGCCGCCGCCGTCGCGGCGCTCGCCCTTCTGTTCCTGGCGAACATCCTCTACATCGCCACCGGTCGCTCGACGCTGGTTGCCATTCCGATTCTGCTGATCGTGCTCGGTGCGCGCGGTTTCGGCTGGAAGGGCGTGATCGCGGCCGTGCTGTGCGGCGCGGTGATCGCGGGCGTCGCCTGGTCGAGCTCGCCATTCCTGCGCCTGCGGGTCACGTTCACGCTCGAGGAGGTTCGCCGCTACGCCAATGATGACTTGCTCACGTCGGGCGGCGCGCGGCTCGAGTTCTGGCGCAGATCGCTCGGCTTCGTGGCGCAGGCGCCGCTCATCGGCAACGGCACCGGTTCGATGCCCGACCTCTACCGCCGCGCCGAGGCAGGCGAGGGCGGCACCCAGGGGCTCGCGACCGTCAATCCGCACAATCAGTATCTGGCGGTGGCGATCGAGCTCGGGCTCTTCGGCCTCGTGATTCTGATCGCCATGTGGGCCGCGCATTTCGCGCTCTTCCTGCGAGCCGGCTTGATCGCATGGTTCGGCCTCGTGATGGTGCTGCAGAACGTGGTCACCTCATTGTTCAATTCGCATCTGTTCGACTACTTCCACGGCTGGCTCTACGTCTTCGGCGTCGGCGTGCTCGGCGGAATGGTGCTGCACCAGGCCGCGGCGTCGGCGCGCGCCACGGGCGATAGCCCATGAGCGGCGCGCCGGCCCGCGTGCTGGTGGTGACGCTGCGGCGGCTGGGCGACGTACTGCTGACGACGCCGCTGATCCGCAGCCTGAAGCGCAGCTGGCCTGAGGCGGCGATCGACGCGCTGGTGTTCGAGGGGACGCAGGGCATCCTCGACGGCAATCCGGATCTCGCCGGCGTCATCGCGATGCCGGTTGGGCCGAGCCTGGCCGAGACCGTCGCGCTGCTGCGCCGCGTGTGGCGCCGCTACGATCTCGCGATCTCGACACAAAGCGGCGATCGGCCGACCCTGTTTGCCTGGGCGGCGGCCCGCCGCAGCATCGGCTTCGTCGAGGGCAACAATGCCGCCGCACGGCTGAAGCGCCTCGCGCTGACGCAGCCGCTCGCGGCGCTGCGCGACACGCACCGGGTACACGAGGTGCTGCGCCTCGCGCAGGCGCTCGACCTCGCCCCGATCGGTGAGGTGGTGTTGCCGGCCGGCCGCTCGCGCGCAACCGTCGCGCGGCCCTACGCGGTGATCCACGCGGCCCCGATGTTTCGCTACAAGCGCTGGACCGACCAAGGCTGGCGCGCGCTCGCAACGGCGCTCGGCGCGCGCGGCCTTCCCGTCGTGGCGACGGGCGCGCCGGGCGACAAGGCGGCACTCGACGCGCTCTGGGTCGGCCGGCCTGACGTCGAGAGACTCGATGGCGCGCTGTCATGGCCGGAGCTTGCCGCGCTCATCGGCGGCGCGTCGGTCTATGTCGGCCCCGACACCTCGGTGACGCATCTCGCGGCGGCGAGCGGCGTGCCGACCGTCGCGCTCTACGGTCCGACCGATCCGCGGCTGTGGGGACCGTGGCCGGTGGGCGGACTTGATCCGGCGTGGTCCGCGGCCGGCACGATCCAGCGGCGCGGCAATGTGTGGCTGGTGCAGAACCCGCTCACCTGCCTGCCGTGCCAGCAGGAAGGCTGCCTGCGCCGGCGCGACAGCTACAGCCGTTGCCTCGATGAGCTCGCGGTGCACCAGGTGCTCGAGGCGGTCGACGCCGCGCTTGCCAGGCCGGCTGCGGCATGAGCTAGAATTCTGTTCCAAATCAGCACATTGCGATCCTCGGCTGATATCGCGCGGAGGCCGGCCCGCGGGGCCGCGCCAGTGGCGCGCCGCGCCAAACGCCGCTATTGAGAGGCAATGATCGGGCGCCCGTCGCTTACCGCAAGAATTATGCTCACACCGCGCCAGTGGCTGATCGTCGCGCACGATCTGCTCGCGACCGCGGCCGCGATCGTGATGAGCTTCTACATCCGCTTCGAGGCCGCAGGGCTCGAGGCGCGGCTCGACAAGCTGCTGCCGATCGTGCCGGCGTTCGTGATCTATGCGGGCTTCATCTATTTCCTGTTCGGCCTGCACAGCGTGAAGTGGCGTTTCACCTCGCTGCCGGACATCGGCAACATCGTGCGCGCCTCGACGGTGCTTGCGCTCTCGCTCGTCGCGCTCGACTACGTGCTGGTCTCGCCGGTGTTCTATGGCGTGTATTTCTTCGGCAAGATCACGATCCTGCTCTACTGGTTCCTGCAGATGGCGTTCCTCGCCGGCTCGCGGGTCGCCTACCGGCATTTCCGCTACGTGCGCACACGGCAACACGCGCGCGAAGGCGAGGCGGTGCCGACGCTGGTGCTCGGCCGCGCCGCGGACGCCGAAGTGTTGCTGCGCGCGATCGAGAGCGGGGCGGTGCACAAGGTGCAGCCGATCGGCATTCTGTCGCCCTCGCAGGCTGACCGCGCCCAGACGGTGCGCGGCATCCCGGTGGTCGGCAGCCTGGAAGATCTCGAACAGGTCGTGCGCGACGCCGAGCAGCGCGGCATGCATGTCGCGCGGTTGATCTTCACGGCGTCGGCGCTGGTGCCCGAGGTGGCACCGGAGACGATCCTGATGCGCGCGCGCCGTCTCTCGCTGCAGACGAGCCGGTTGCCCGCGCTCGACCAGGGCGGCGACGCGCTGCAGCTGGCGCCGGTCGCGGTCGAGGACCTGCTGCTGCGGCCGAGCGTGAAGATCGACTATCAGCGGCTCGAGCAGTTCATCCGCGGCAAGGCGGTGATCGTCACCGGCGGCGGCGGCTCGATCGGCTCGGAAATCTGCGACCGCGTCATTGCGTTCGGCGCCGCGCGCCTGCTGGTGGTCGAGCACTCGGAGGTCGCGCTCTACACCGTGATCGAGGCGCTCAAGCGCCTCGGCAGCAGCGCCGAGATCGACGGCCGCATCGCGGACGTGCGCGACCGCGCGCGCATTCACGCCATCTTCGCGGACTACCGGCCCGACATCGTGTTTCACGCGGCCGCGCTCAAGCACGTTCCACTGCTCGAGCGCGACTGGAGCGAGGGCGTGAAGACCAACGTCTTCGGCTCGGTGAACGTCGCCGATGCGGCGGCGGCAGCGGGCGCCGCCGCCATGGTGATGATCTCGACCGACAAGGCGATCGAGCCGGTCTCGGTGCTCGGCGCGACCAAGCGCTTTGCCGAGATGTATTGCCAGGCGCTCGACACCGACCTGATGCGTCGTGCCGCGATCGGCCGGCGGCCGGCGATGCGCCTGATCGCGGTCCGTTTCGGCAATGTGCTCGCCTCGAACGGCTCGGTGGTGCCGAAGTTCAAGAGCCAGATCGAGGCCGGCGGCCCGGTGACCGTGACGCACCCGGACATGGTGCGCTACTTCATGACCATTCGCGAGGCTTGCGATCTCGTCGTCACGGCCGCGAGCCACGCGCTGCATGCCGAGCGGCCCGACGTTTCGGTCTATGTGCTCAATATGGGCCAGCCGGTGCGGATCATGGAGCTCGCCGAGCGGATGATCCAGCTTTCCGGCCTCGAGCCGGGGCGCGACGTTCGCATCGAGATCACCGGCGTGCGGCCGGGCGAGCGGCTGAACGAGATTCTGTTCGCCCACAACGAGCCGAGCGTCGAGATCGGCATCGAGGGCATTGTTGCCGCGAAGCCGGCGAGCCCCGCCGCGGAGGCGATGCGCGGCTGGCTCGCGACGCTCGAGCAGGGGCTCGCGCGCAACGATCGCTCGGTGATCTATGGCGTGCTGCGCGACGCTGTGCCGGATTTCCGCGGCGAGGCGGCCTGAACCAGCGCGGCCAGTCCGGCTTCAGTCGTGAGCACCGGCTTCCATCCGGCGGCCATCAGCTTCGTCGGCGGCGCTTCGAGCGAGCCGGCGAGGCGGTTCCATCGCTCCCGCTGGCCGGCCAGCGCGAACAGGGCGCGCAGCGGCGCGGCCGGAAATGCCACGAGGCCGCTGCGGCGCCCGAGCGCGTGGCGGCAGATCGCGACGATCTCGGCGACGCTGACCGCTTGCGGATCCGCCACAATGAAGGTCTCGTTGACGGCGCGCGCATCTTCGAGCGCAAACCTTATCGCCGCGATCAGGTTCTCGACCGCGAGCAAGGAGCGGCGGTTGTCGATGCGGCCGAAGGGAAGCGGCAGCGGCGAGCGCGCGAGGCGGATGAGACTGGCGAGATTACCTTTCGCGCCGGGCGCGTAGACGAGGACCGGCCGCAGGATCGTGGAGGCAAGGCCGGCGCGCCGCACCGCCTCCTCGGCGGCAAGCTTCGAACGCCCGTACGGCTCGGTCGGCCGCGGCGGATCGGCCTCCGACAGGGCGTGAGCTGCATGCGTTCCGATCTGGGCGCGGATTGAGGAGGCCAACACCAGCTGCCTGACGCCCGCCCGTGCGGCCGCCTGCGCGAGGTCGTCGGTCGCGCGACGGTTGACGCGGTCGTATTGCTCTGCGCTGAACTGCGTGCCGATATGGGCGATGCCGGCGAGATGCACGATCGCATCGGCGCCAGCGACGAGCGGCGACCAGTCGATCGGCGCGGCGAGGTCGCCGAGGCGGACGGTCTCGACGCCGGCGCCGAAGGCGTGTGGGTCCGGATTGCGCATGGCCGCGCGCACCGCGTGCTCGGCCTGCGCGAGGGCGGCAACGAGCGGACGTCCGATCGTTCCGGAGGCCCCGGTAACGAGGACCTTCACGACTTGCCTCGGGCCAGCGTGATCAGCAGCCACGCCACGCAGGCGGCGCCGAGCATGACCAGCGGGATGTCGGCCCACGGGTTGGGCTCGACCACGCTGATCAGCGCAAGCACGACTAGCGACATATTCACGAGCAGGACGCGCGCAATGACCTCGCTCACCGTGAAACCGCGCGCGGTCGCGAGCTGGTAGAAATGGGAGCGGTGGGCCTCCCAGATCTTCTCGCCGCGCGCGATGCGGCGCGCCAGCGTGATCGTCGCGTCGGCGAGGTAGTAGAGCGGCAGCAGCAGCGCCGCCGCCAGATAACCTTGCCCGGCCAGCATCAGCATCAGCCAGCCGAGGATCAGGCCGATCGGCAGGCTGCCGACGTCACCGAGAAACAGCCGCGCCACCGGGCGGTTGAACGGCGCAAAGCCGAGCATCGCGCCGAGCAGCGCCACCGCGACCAGCATCGCAGGGACCCAGTCGACCCCGTTGAACCCGAGCAGGACGAAGCCGGCGGTGATCGGAACGGCCTCGGCGACGGTCATCAGATCGAGGCCGTCCATGAAGTTGACGAGGTTTACGAAATAGACCCCGCCGATCACCAGCAGCGCCCGCTCGAGGATTTTCGGCAGCGCGTCGATGACGTGAAAGTCATCGGGCAGCATCGCGACGACCAGGCCGACCGCGAGGAAATGCGCGAGAAAGCGCGGCGCGGGGCCAAGCGTGCGGATGTCGTCGATCGCGCCGACAAGCGCGAGCAGCACGGCCGCGATGCTCAGCACGGCGAGGCGGTTGAGCCCGAACGGCATCAGGTTGATCGCGAGCAACACGCCGAGCCAGGTTGCCAGCAGGGTTGCGCCGAGCACCGCGACGCCGCCGCCCTGCGGGGTCGGCGCGGCATGCGAGGAGCGTGCGTTCGGCCGCGCCAGCGCGTAACGCGTGAGCAGCGGGCGCAGCACCACGCTCAGCCCGGCGCTCGCCGCGCATGCGACGACCAGCACAACGGCGAACACGCCCCAGAGGGCCGCGGTCCCGGCGAGCTCCCCCATCCGTCCTCCAGTCGCCTCGGGCGGCTTTTTAAGCTAAAGCGGGCCGCTTCGTCGATTGGCACAGGATGCCCAAGCTCCTTTATCTCATCACCGAGGACTGGTTCTTCGTCTCCCATTTCCTGCCGATGGCGCGCACCGCGCAGGCGGCCGGCTTCGAGGTCGTGGTGGCGACGCGCGTGCGCGCGCATGCGGGGCAGATCGCGGCGGCCGGCTGCCGCGTCGTCGCGCTGGAGAGCGAGCGGCGCAGCTTCGGTCCGTGGGAGGCGGTGCGCGGCTTCCTGCGCATGGCGCGCGTCGTGCGCGACGAGCAACCCGACATCGTGCATTGCATCGCGCTGCGCATGGTGGTGCTCGGCGGGCTCGCGGCACGCGTCGCGGGCGCGCGGCGGCTGGTGCTGGCGCCGACCGGACTGGGCCACGTCTGGAGCAACAATGGCCCGATCGAGCGCGTCGCGCGCGCGCTCGCGCGCCTGATCGTCGGGCGCTGGCTCAATCGCGCGGACACGCGCTACCTGTTCGAGAACACCGACGACCCGCGCGAGTTCGGCCTCGATCCGGACAAGCCGCCGGTCACGATCGTGCCGGGCGCGGGCGTTGATCCGACCGAGTTTGCCCCGGCGCCGGAGCCGTCCGCGCCGCCGGTGACGGTCGCGGTCGTCGCGCGCATGATCGCGCCCAAAGGCATCGCCGAGGCGGTCGCGGCGGTGCGCCGCGCCCGCGCGCTCGGCGCTGCGGTCGAGCTGCATCTTCATGGCGCGCCCGATCCGTCCAACCGCCGCTCCTGCACCGAGGCGCAGTTGCGCCAATGGTCCTGCGAGCCGGGGATCACCTGGCACGGCCCGACCCGCGACGTCGCGCGGGTCTGGCGCGAGACGCATGTTGCCATGCTGCTCACCTGGTACCGTGAGGGCGTGCCGCGCAGCCTGATCGAGGCCGCCGCCAGCGGCCGCCCGATCGTCACGACCGATTCGCCCGGCTGCCGCGACCTGGTGCGCGACGGCGGCGAGGGATTCCTGGTTCCGCTGCGCGACAGCGAGGCGGCGGCTCGCGCGCTGGTCGCATTGGCGCGCGATGCCGATCTGCGGCAGCGGCTCGGCGCGGCCGCCCGCAAGCGCTTCCTGGAGCGCTTCACCGAGCAGGAAGTGCGCAACGCCGTTGCGTCGGTCTACGCCGGTTTCCAGCTGTAATCTGTTGATTCAAAACGTGTTCGGGGCAAATACCGCGGTGCGGTCGCCAGCCGCGTGGCGACATGCTAGAGCGTCTGCCGGTGACGCGGGTCCGCCTCAGGGGTGGCGGGGTGCGCGTATCGTCATGCACTTCGCCGAAGGCTTTGGGGGATGCAAGAGCAAATGAGGGCCGCCGCGAAACTCAACGCGGAGAAACCAGTACGCCTTGGCGTGATCGGTGTCGGCATCATGGGCAGCAATCATGCCCGCGTGCTGGCCGACCTCTCCGGCGTCAAGGTGGTGGGGATCGCCGATCCCGGTGCGTCGCACCGCGCGCTGCTCGCCCAGATCATCGGCTGCGCGGCCTGCGACGATGCCGAGGCGCTGCTCGACATCGGCATCGACGCCGCCGTGATCGCGGCGCCGACCCACCTGCACCACGACATCGCGCTGACCTGCATCAAGCGCGGCGTGCATGTGCTGGTGGAAAAGCCGATCGCCTCGAACGTCGAGGAGGGGCGCGCGATCGTTGCGGCGGCCGAGCGTGCGGGCGTGACCTTGATGGTCGGCCACGTCGAGCGCTTCAACCCGGCGGTTCAGGCGATCAAGGAGGCGATCCGCGGCGAGGACATTCTTTCGATCGCGATCACGCGGGTTGGTCCGTTCCCGCCGCGCATGTCGAATGTCGGCGTCGTCATCGATCTCGCGGTGCACGACATCGACCTGATCCGCTGGTTCACCGATTCGGAGATTGCCGAAGTGCAGCCGCAGCTCAAGAGCGCGGTCGCCGAGCGCGAGGATATCGCGCTGTTGCAGTTCCGCACCGCGTCGGGCGTGCTGGCGCAGATCAACACCAACTGGCTGACGCCGTTCAAGACGCGCACGGTGCATATCGCGACGCGCAAGAAATACCTGATCGGCGATCTGCTCACGCGCCAGGTGACGGAGTGCTTCGGCTTCCAGCCGGACGGCAGCTACTCGATGCGCCACCTGTCGGCCGGACACGCCGAGCCGCTGCGCTCGGAGCTGTTCGCCTTCATCAAGGCGATCCGCGATCAGCAACCGCCGGCGGTGACCGGCGCGGAAGGCGTCGCGAGCCTCGAGGTCGCGATGCGCTGCCTGCAAGGCGACGTGACGCCGGCGCAACGCAAGCCGCGCAAGGTCGCGGGCTGACCCGTTCGACCATCGGGAGAGATATGAACCAGCACACCCGCCTCAACGCGCCGCTTCCGTTCATCGACGTCGCCGCGCAACGGCGCCGGCTCGGCGCGCGCATCGACGACGCGATCGCGCGCGTGCTGAACCATTGCCAGTTCATCAACGGTCCGGAGGTGCGCGAGCTCGAGCGCGACCTGTCGGCGTTCTGCGGCGCCAAGCATGCGATCGGCGTGTCGAGCGGCACCGATGCGCTGCTGCTCATCCTGATGGCGCTCGGGATCGGCAAGGGCGACGCGATACTGTGCCCGTCCTTCACGTTCTCGGCGACGGCGGAAGCGGTCGTGCTGGTCGGCGCGACTCCGGTGTTCGTCGACGTGCTGGAGGCGACCTTCAATCTCGATCCGGAAAGCTTCGCGCGCGCGATCGCGACCGCGCGGCGGCTCGGCCTCACGCCCAAGGCGGTGATGGCGGTCGATCTGTTCGGGCTCCCGGCCGACTACGAGGCGATCGGCAGGATCGCGCAGCAGCACGGCCTGAAAGTGATCGACGATGCCGCGCAGTCGTTCGGCGCGACCTACCACAACCGCAAGATCGGCATGATCGGCGACGTCACGGCGACCAGCTTCTTTCCGGCGAAGCCGCTCGGCTGCTATGGCGACGGCGGCGCGGTGTTCACCGATGACGACGATCTGGCGGCGCTGATCTTCAGCCTGCGCAATCACGGCGCGGGTGTCGACCGCTACGACAACGTCCGCATCGGCCTCAACGGCCGGCTCGATACCATCCAGGCCGCGGTGCTGATCGAGAAGCTGCGCATCTTTCCGGAGGAGATCGAGGTGCGCGACCGCCTCGCGCGGCGCTACAACGAGCTGCTCGGCGACGTCGCGACGGTGCCGCAGGTCCCCTCCGGGCTCGGCTCGGTGTGGGCGCAATACACGATCCGCCTGCCGGCCGGAGAGCGCGAGCCGTTCGCCGCGACGCTGCGCGCGCAGGGCATTCCGACCGCGCAGTACTACCCAAAGCCAACGCACCAGCAGACGGCGTACCGCGACTATCCGGTCGCCGATGGGGGCCTTGCGGTGACCGAACGGCTCGCCGCCGAGGTGATCAGCCTGCCGATGCACGCCTATTTGGACGAGGCGACGCAGGACCGGATCGTGATGGCGGTCCGCGCGGCGTTGCAACGCTAACTACGCTATCTTGTCCGCACCTTCCGGTGGGACCTGAGTCGTGATCAACCGCATCCTGACCGTCGGCGGCCTGACGCTGCTCTCGCGCGTCACCGGCCTCCTGCGCGAGATCGTGATGGCGGCCGTGCTCGGCGCCGGACCGATCGCAGATGCGTTCCTGGTCGCGTTCCGTCTTCCCAACCATTTCCGCGCGATCTTCGCCGAGGGCGCGTTCGCGGCCGCGTTCGTTCCCGCCTATGCGCGCGTGCGCGTCTCCGAGGGAGTGGACGCCGCTAAACTGTTCGGCGACCGCATCTTCACGCTGCTGCTCGCAAGCCAGGTGATCCTGCTCGCCATTGCGCTCATCTTCACGCCCGCGGTCATCGACCTGCTCGCGCCCGGCTTTCGCGAGGACGCCACGCGCTTTCCGCTCGCCGTGACGCTGACCCGCATCACGTTTCCCTATCTGCTGTTGATGACGCTGGTCACGCTGTTCTCCGGCATCCTGAATTCGATCGAGCGATTTGCGGCGGCGGCGGCCGCGCCGATCCTGCTCAACCTCGTGATGATCCTCGCGCTCGCGCTCGCATTCTTCTTTCCGACCGCCGGGCACGCGGCGGCGTGGGGCGTGCTGGTCGCCGGCGTCGCCGAGGTGCTGCTGGTCGGCGGCGCCGCGCTGCGCGCCGACGTGATGACGGTGCTGCGCCGCCCGACCCTCGATGCGGATGTGAGGCGCTTCTTCAAGGCGCTCGGACCGGCGGTCGTCGGCTCGGCCGGCGTGCAGCTCGCGCTGTTCGCCGACACCATCATCGCAAGCTTCCTCGCGGCCGGCGCGCTCTCCGCCCTCTACTATGCGGACCGGCTCTATCAGCTGCCGGGCGGCGTGATCGGCATCGCGGTCGGCACCGTACTGCTGCCCGAAATGGCGCGCCGCCTCGCTGCCGGCGACGCGCCCGGCGCGCATCACGCGCAGACGCGTGCGATCGAGTTCACGCTGCTGCTCGCGATCCCCTGCGTTGCCGCTTTCCTGATCGTGCCCGACCTGATCACGCGGGCGCTGTTCATGCACGGGAAGTTCACCGCGCAGGACGCCGATGCGGCTGCGATGACGCTCGCCGCCTACACGATCGGGCTGGTTCCCTTCGTGCTGATGCGCAGCGTGGTTGCGACCTTCCTGTCGCGCCAGGACACTGCAACGCCGGTCAAGGCCGCGCTCACCGCCGCCGCGCTCAATATCGCGCTCAAGGTCGTGCTGCTCTACGAGACCAATCTCGCGCAGGTCGGCCTCGCGCTTGCGACCTCGCTCGGCGCCTGGATCAATTTCGGCCTGATCCTGTGGTTCGGCCTGCACCGGCGGCTCATCGCGTTCGACAGCGACCTGAAGAGCGTGATCATGAAACTCGTCGGCGCCGGCGTCGCGCTCGCCGCCGCGCTTTGGGTCGCGCAACGGCCCGCGCTGGCGCTGACCGCCGGCCTGCCGGCGTACAATCTCCTGGGCCTGGCGCTGCTCGGCCTCGTCGGCGCGGTCGTCTATGCGGCCGCGCTTTTCCTGCTGTTCGGCAAGGCCAGGATCATGTCGTTCGGGCGGGCGCGCGACTAATCAGGTCTTCTTTCGCTCCTCCGGCACCAGCGTGAAGGTGCGTGGCTTGCCGAGCCGCAGCACGTCGATTTCGATCGGCTTGCCGATCCGTTCCCCGGTCAGCAGCCGGATCAGGTCATCGGCGCCGGTGACCGGCTCGCCGTCGAGCCGCACGATCATGTCGCCGCTGAGCAGCCCGGCGCGGTTCGCCGGGCTCCCCGGCTCGGACGCGATCACGGTCGCGCTCGATTGCTGCGACAGGCCGGCGGCGAGCTGGATGCGGCGCGCGATCGCGGTCTGCTGCGCCGAGATCCCGATGAAGGCGCGCCGCACCCGTCCGTGCCGGACCAGCTCGCCGAGCACGAACTTGGCGGTATTCGCCGCGACCGCAAAGCAGATGCCCTGCGCGCCCTGGATCACCGCGGTATTGATGCCGATCACCGCGCCGCGCGAGGAGACCAGCGGCCCGCCCGAGTTGCCGGGATTGAGCGCGGCATCGGTCTGGATCACGTCGTCGATCAGCCGTCCGGTGCGCGAGCGCAGCGACCGCCCAAGCGCCGAGACGACGCCCGCCGTGACGGTCGACTCGAAGCCGAGCGGGTTGCCGATCGCGACCACGAGCTGGCCGCGCCGCAGCCGCTTCGAATCACCGAGTTCGGCGGCGGGGAGGGTGACCGGAGCATCGACCCGCACCAGCGCGAGGTCGGTGTCGGGGTCGTCGCCGACGACCCGCGCGGTCAGGGCGCGCCCTTCGGTCGTCATCAGTTCCACACGCGCGGCGCCGCCGACCACGTGACTGTTGGTCAGCACCAGGCCGTCCGGCGCGACGATCACGCCGGAGCCGGAACCCGCGCGGGTCGCGTTGCGCCCGTGCCAGACATCGATCCGGACGACTGTCGGTCCGACGCGGTCGACGACGTCCGTGATGGCGGCCGAATAGGCGTCGAGCAGCGCGCCGTCATCCGCCGCGGCGGGCGCGAGGTTCGGCGCGGACGATTCGGTGTTTTCGTCGCGGATGAAATCCACGGTAGCGTCAAGCATGGGTGTTCTTGGATTTGGGTTGGGTTTTGACTTGCGATTCGTTCGCAGATATGGGGTGCGGCAGGAAGCCGCGAAAGGCCGGCTTCAAGCCGGCCACGATCGCGTGAGCAAAGTCCGGCGATCTGGCGGGCGGGCAGGGCGGCCCCTATATCGAGGATGGGTGGTACGATTCATGCCGAAATCTCCGGCGCGCGTGGCGCCGCTGCTGGTGTTGCTGGCGGGAGGGCTTGCCGGGTGCGGTGAGGGCGCGCCCAAGCAGTTCGCCCCGCCGCCGCCGAACGTCACGGTTGCCAAGCCGCAGAAGAGCCAAGTCACCGACTACGACGAGTATGTCGGCCGTTTCGTCGCGGTCGACATGGTCGAGGTGCGCGCCCGCGTCTCGGGCTATCTCGACAAGATCCAGTTCGAGGACGGGCAGATCGTCCGGCAGGGCGATCCGCTGTTCGTCATCGACCGCCGGCCGTTCGAGACGACGGTGGCCCAGACCAAGGCCCAGCTCGCGCAGGCTCGCGCCAACCTCGCCTTCGCCGAGGCCGATCTCGCGCGCGGCGCGCAGCTCGTGCGCGACAAGACCATCTCGGAACAGACCTTCGACCAGCGCACGCAGGCGAGGCGCGTTGCCGAGGCTTCGGTGCAGGCGCAGGAGGCCGCCGTCCGCCAGGCCGAGCTCGACCTGCAGTTCACCGAGCTGAAGGCGCCGGTGACCGGGCGGATCGGCGACCGGCGGGTCTCGGTCGGCAACCTGGTGACCGGGGGGACCGGCGGCAATACCACGCTGCTCGCCACCATCGTGTCGATCGACCCAATGCGGTTCGAGTTCACCTTCGACGAGGCCTCCTATCTGCGCTACGAGCGGATTGCGGCGGGCGGCAACGATCCGAAATCGCGCGGCAAGGACATGACCGTGTCGCTGCGCCTGATCGACGAGCCCGAGTTCAAGCACGAGGCGACCGTCGATTTCGTCGACAATACGATCGACCGGTCGACCGGCACGATCCGCGGCCGCGCCGTCGTTCCCAATCCGAAGGGACTGTTCACGCCGGGCATGTTCGCGCGCGTGCGCGTTCCGGGCTCGCTGCCTTATGAGGCGTTGCTCGTCCCGGATGCGGCGGTCGGCAGCGAGCAGGTGCGCAAGTTCGTCTACGTGCTCGGGCCGGGCAACGTCGTCACGCCGAAATACGTCACGCTCGGCCAGCTCGCGGGCGGCGGCATGCGCGTGATCAAGGACGGGTTGTCGGCCGACGACAGCGTCGTGGTGAACGGGCTCGCGCGGCTGCGTCCGGGCATCAAGGTCAATCCGCAGGAGCAGGGCGCGACCCCGCCGGCAGCGACCGGTCCGCAGGCCAACAACAAGTAGGGCGGACGCCAAGATGAAGATCGCGCATTTCTTCATCGATCGGCCGATCTTCGCCTCGGTCGTCTCGATCGTGATCATGATCCTCGGCGGCGTCGCCTTCGTGCGGCTGCCAGTCGCGCAGTATCCCGAGATCGCGCCGCCGATCATCAACGTCACCGGCCAGTATCCGGGCGCGAGCGCCGAGACCGTCGCCGACACCGTGGTTGCGCCGATCGAGCAGCAGATCAACGGCGTCGAGGGGATGCTCTACATCTCGTCGAACTCGACCGCCGACGGGCGCTTCACCATCTCGGTGACCTTCGACCTCGGCACCAATCTCGATATCGCACAGGTCCAGGTGCAGAACCGCGTCGCGATCGCGCAGCCGCGCCTGCCGGTGCCGGTGCAGCAGATCGGCGTGACGGTGACGAAGAGCTCGCCCGACATCCTGATGGTCGTGAACCTCTATTCGCCCGACAAGTCGCGCGATGCCCTGTTCATCTCGAACTACGCCAACATCCAGATCAAGGACGTGCTGACCCGCGTCGACGGCGTCGGCTCGATCACGGTGTTCGGCAATCGCGACTATGCAATGCAGGTCTGGCTTGATCCCGACCGGCTGCAGGCGCTGAACATGACCGCGACCGACGTCACCAATGCGCTTGCCGCGCAGAACGTGCAGGTCGCCTCCGGCGTGCTGAACCAGCCGCCGGTGCCGAGCCAGCTCGCCTTCCAGGTTGCGGTGCGCACGCTCGGGCGCCTCACCGAGCCGCAGGAGTTCGGCAACATCATCGTCAAGCAGAGCGCGAACGCGGTCGTGAAGCTGAGCGACGTCGCGCGGGTCGAGCTGATCGCGCAGGACTATTCGTCGAACTCCTATCTCGACCGCTACGACTCGGTCGCGCTCGCGGTGTTCCAGCGCCCCGGCTCGAATGCGCTCACCACCGGCGACAACATCGTCAAGACGATGCAGGAGGTCTCGAAGGACTTCCCGGCCGGGCTCGCCTACGGCCTGTTCTACAATCCGACGCAGTTCATCCAGCAGTCGGTGAACGCGGTCGTCGAGACCATCTTCGAGGCGGTGCTGCTCGTCGTCATCGTCGTGATCCTGTTCCTGCAGACTTGGCGCGCGGCGGTGATTCCGCTGCTCGCGATCCCGATCTCGCTGATCGGCACCTTCTTCGTGATGAGCCTGTTCGGCTTCTCGCTCAACAATCTCTCGCTGTTCGGGCTGGTGCTGGCGATCGGCATCGTGGTCGACGAC
>Ga0187784_10001387_pt1 | contig 19161 bp, 13 predicted proteins | sample 1015_SJ02_MP15_2_FD_132964 | JGI IMG/M metagenome (GOLD analysis project Ga0187784, IMG submission 132964) | Tropical peat soil microbial communities from peatlands in Department of Meta, Colombia - 1015_SJ02_MP15_20_MG | ecosystem: Environmental > Terrestrial > Soil > Wetlands > Peat | place...
GGGATCGGGGATATCGCCGCCCGCCGGCACGTAAAAGTTATGCAGCGTGATTGGATCCGTAAGGCCGGCGCGTTCACCGAGCACAATGCTGATGTGCCGGCAATCATTCTTGTCGCAAAAAGTTCGGATCGTTTTCGACTCGAACGGCAGCCGCGAGAGCACGACCACGCCATGATAGCCCTTCTGGCCGTTGAGCGCGACGTGTTCGTAGCCAAGACGCTTGAACCGCCTGATCGGGAATTTGTCGTCCGGGCATTTCGTTTCCTGCAGGCACAGAATGTCCGGACGCGCCGCGTTGATGAATTTGGCGACGAGATTGACGCGCAGACGCACCGAATTGATGTTCCAAGTGGTGACGGTGATTTGCATGTGCGGTCTAATGCGAGGGGGGTGACGCGTTATATGCGAAAACGAAGAAAGGAACACAAGTCCGGTCTGGCGGTCCTCTATGCAGCGGATATCATCAGTGCTTGCCGGTTCTGACCGGTCTTTGGGAACGCAGCATGCTGCACCAGGAGAAAAAGCCGCGGGTGGTTATTGTCGGCGCCGGCTTCGCCGGGCTCGAGGCGTGTCGCGCGCTTGCCAAGGTCGATGTCGACGTAACCTTGGTGGATGCCCAAAACCACCACTGCTTTCAACCGCTGCTCTATCAGGTCGCTACCGCAGCGTTGTCCCCGGGCGACATTGCCTGGCCGATCCGCGCCATCGTCCGCGGCCAGAAAAACGTTCGCGTGATCATGGCGCAGGTTACCGCCATTGATGTGGCGGCGCGCCGCGTGCATACCGCTGAACTTGACCTGGCCTACGACTACCTGGTGCTCGCCACCGGCGCCAAGCACTCTTATTTCGGCCACGACGACTGGGCGCCATTCGCGCCCGGACTAAAGCATATCGCCGATGCGACCGAGATCAGACGCCGTTTCCTGCTCGCTTTCGAACACGCCGAAGTGGTCGAGGATAAAGCCGAGCAGAACCGATTGTTGACCTTCGTCGTTGTCGGCGGCGGCGCCACCGGGGTGGAAATGGCCGGTGCGATCGCCGAAGTCGCGCGGCAGACCTTGCAGCATGATTTCCGCCGCATTGATCCGCGGACCTCGCGCATCGTGCTGATCGAGGCCGGTCCACGCCTGCTGCCGACATTTCCACAGGCTTTATCCGACTACGCGCAGCGCTCGCTGCAAGCCATGGGCGTCGAAGTCGAGCTCAACCGCAAAGTCACCGGCTGCGACGCAAAGGGCGTGACCCTCGACGAAGGCCGCATCCAAGCCGCGACGGTGGTCTGGGCCGCGGGCGTCGTTGCCTCACCCGCGGCCCAGTGGATAAACGCGGCGCAGGATGGCGCAGGCCGCATTAAAGTGAACCCGGACCTGAGCGTTCCTGGACACGAAAACATCTTCGCGGTCGGCGATACGGCTGTCGTCCTGCAGCCAAGCGGCCAGCTGGTTCCGGGAATCGCACCGGCGGCAAAACAAATGGGACGCTACGCCGGGACCGTTATCGCCGCACAAGTCGGCGGCTTGGCGGCGCCGGCTCCGTTCACCTACCACCATTTGGGCGAACTCGCCACGATCGGCCGCAAGTCTGCCGTGGTGAAGCTCGGGGTTTTTCAGCTCACCGGATTTTTAGGCTGGGTGTTCTGGAGCGCGGTCCACATCTATTTTTTGATCGGGCTGCGCAATCGCTTCGTGGTCGCGCTGAACTGGCTCTGGAGTTACCTCACCTTCCAGCGCGGCGCGCGCCTGATCGGAATAGCGCCACGTTAGCGCATGATCCCGAAAAGCTTGCCCTTGGACTTGATCCGAGGGTGGTACCGGTTTTCGGAAAAGATCATGCGCCAACTAAAAATGATCCCGAAAAGCTTGCCGTAGGACTTGATCCGAGGGTGCACGGTTTTCGGAAAAGACCATGCGCCACAACAAGCGATAGCGCGCTACTTCAAATCGCTGGTGTAATTGATGACGAAAAGATTCGGATCGGGCTTTTTAGCCGTGTCGATATTGTAGACCGCGACGGTCGTGTCAAGGCCCTGCGGATCCGTCACCGTCCATTGCTTGAGCTGCACGGTTTTGCCGTCAAACATCATCATCAGCCGGCTCGTGCCGATCATGACCTGAGACTCTTCGACGACCACGGTTATGAACGTATCGTCGGCGGAGACGCTGACCACATCCGTATCGCGCAGAAGATCGATGCGGTCCGCGAGCAAATAGCGGAGCGGCGTCTGCGACAGCGGGTAATTATCCGTCGTTTCCAGCGAGCGGTCACGGACCACGACCGCAGAGCCGTCGGCGATGATATCGATCGGGCTGGGCGGCTTGTACTGAAAGCGGACTTTTCCGGGTTTTTGGATGGCGAATGTGCCTTCGACGCGCCGGCCATCGGGGCCGACCTGAACAAAATCACCCACCATCGTCTGCACTCCCGACAAGTAAGCGCTGACCTTGTCGAGAAGCTTGCGCTGGCTGGCATCGAAGGCCGTGGCCTGGCTCGGATTGGCCGACTTCCCCAGCGAAAACGAAAACGGAAAGAAATTGCTCGAGCCCGCGCTTGTAGGAGCGGTCGTTGCCGCGGCCGCCGTCGGCGCGGGCGTCGCCGTGCTCGCGGCCGGAGCGGCAGGCCCTACGGCGCCGGTCTTGGCCCGGGGCGCCGGCGTTGGGAGTGGCACATCGTCGGCGGCCGCCGCGGCAACAAAGACGATGACACACCCGACGGCCAGCAGAACCGCTCGCGCCCCCCAATACGCCATCAACTTGCTCCCGTTTGCCCGCGCCCATCGGGGCATGAGAACCGCTAAGCGCACGATATGGCGAATTCGCGGCTAGTAGTCCGATTCTAACATTCGCATCCCGATTCGGTAGGCTATCATGCGAATGTTAGAATCAAAGGACCACTAGCCAGTATAAGTACCAGTGGAGCTTTGGATTTGACATTCGCTTCGCGAATTCGCGGCCAAGTGGGTAGCGAATGTCAAATCCGCTCCACTGTGTCCCGATTCCGAAGTCTGCATGATAACACGGCGCCCTGGTTTGCCACCTTCGGAATCAAAAGGGACACCAGCGCAATATTCATCTAGTGTGGCCTTGGTTCAGAAGTCCGCATGACGAGTGTACGGCAAAAATGATGCGGACTTCTGAACCAAGGCTACACTATGCTTGGCTTAAGCGCCCGGCGCTTGATTCTCAATAGGGATCGTCTTCGGCGGCTTCGACCAGAATTTCCCGCTTGCCGGCGTGATTGGGTTGGCCGACGATGCCTTCTTTTTCCATCCGCTCCATGAGCGAAGCGGCGCGGTTATATCCGATCTGCAGCCGGCGCTGGATGTAGCTGGTCGAGGCTTTGCGATCGCGCGTGACCACCTGTACGGCCTGCTGGTAGAGATCTCCCCCCTCGGCCGCGCCCATTGACGTGGCGTCAAACACGGCCTGGTCCCCGTCGCCCTCGGCGTCGTCGGCGGTGACCGCTTCGAGATATTCCGGAGCGCCTTGCGACTTTAGGTGCCGTACGACTTTTTCAACTTCGCCGTCTGACACGAACGGTCCATGTACGCGGCTGATCCGGCCGCCGCCGGCCATGTAGAGCATGTCGCCTTGGCCTAGCAGTTGCTCGGCGCCCTGCTCGCCGAGAATGGTGCGGCTGTCGATCTTCGAGGTGACCTGAAAGGAGATGCGGGTCGGAAAGTTGGCCTTGATCGTGCCGGTAATGACGTCGACCGAAGGCCGCTGCGTCGCCAGGATCACATGCAATCCGGCGGCGCGCGCCATTTGCGCCAGCCGCTGCACCGCGCCTTCGATGTCTTTGCCGGCGACCATCATCAGGTCGGCCATTTCGTCGACGATGACGACAATATAAGGAAGCGGCTCGAGATCGAGCTCCTCTTTTTCATAGACCGCTTCGCCGGTCTCACGGTCATAGCCGGTGTGCACCGTGCGGGTAAGCTTTTCGCCCTTGCCGCTCGCTTCGGCGACGCGCGCGTTGTAACCGTCGATGTTGCGCACGCCGAGCTTCGACATTTTTTTGTAGCGCTCCTCCATCTCGCGCACTGCCCATTTGAGCGCGACGATGGCCTTTTTCGGATCGGTCACCACCGACGTCAGCAGATGCGGGATGCCGTCATAGACCGAAAGCTCCAGCATCTTCGGATCGACCATGATCAGCCGGCACTGGTCCGGCCGCAGCCGATAAACCAGGCTGAGAATCATGGTGTTGATGGCGACGGATTTGCCGGACCCGGTGGTGCCGGCAATGAGCAGGTGCGGCATGCGGGAAAGATCGACCAGCACTGCTTCACCGCCGATCGCCTTGCCAAGGCAAAGCGGCAGGCGCGCCGCCGTTTCGGAATAATCGCGCGAAGCGAGCAACTCGCGCAGGTACACCTTTTCGCGGGTCGGATTCGGCAATTCGATGCCGATGGCGTTCCTTCCGGAGACGACCGCGACGCGGGCGGACAACGCGCTCATCGAGCGGGCGATATCGTCGGCCAGACTGATGACGCGCGACGACTTAATGCCCGGCGCCGGTTCGAGCTCGTACAACGTCACGACCGGGCCCGGCCGGGCATTGATAATCTCGCCACGCACGCCGAAATCGGACAAAACGCCTTCAAGCGCGGTGGCATTCTCCCGAATAAGGTCCTCGCTCAACGTCGCCCGCTCGCTGGCGCGCGGCGCCGAGAGAAGATTGAGCGAGGGCAATTGATAGCCGCTCGCGGACCGGCGCGCCGGACGCGCGGAGGACTTTGGTTTGCGCACCGGCTGGGCAATCTCTAAATCGTTCGGCTCATATTCGGAATCGTCTTCGTCGTCGCCGCGGGCCTCGCGTTCGAAGCGTGGCTCGACCCGGCGCGGCCGCGGCCCGTCATTGCGGACGCCAGCGCGCGCCGGCGCTGGGCCGCGTAACACCCGCCCGATCCGCGAGCGAAGACTGAGCATGGCGTGCATCAGCCGGCCGAGCGAAATTCCGGCTTTTTCCTCGTCCTCGGCGGCTTCTTCCTCCTCGTCGACCGCTTCCTCCGCTTCGTCGTCTTCGTATTCGTACTCGTCGTCCTCGTAATCATCATCTTCTTCGTCTTCGGCGGCGAAGCCGCGCCAAATCAGTCCGGCCGCGCCGGCAAAGGCGATGAGCGCAGCGAACCCGAACATGACGGCGAGCGCGAGGCTGCTCGACGCATGCGGCAAATGCAACAGCATCGCCGGCAGGCGCAATACGGCGTCGCCGACGACGCCGCCAAGACCGCACGGCAGCGGCCAGCGGCCGCCGCGCGGCAAAGACGATGCGAACGCGGCCGCAAACACCGCGCCGAACAGCCAGAAGAGGATACGCAAGCGGCTGCGCGTGAGCGGACGATGACCGAGCAGCCGGTAACCCCAAACCGAAAGCGGCAGAATCAATGCCAGTGCACCCAGGCCGAGAAGTTGCATCACCAAATCGGCAGCAATTGCACCTGGGCGCCCAAGAAGGTTGTGCACCGGCGCGTCGGTCGCGTGGCTCAGCGAGGGATCGTCCACCGACCACGTCGCCAGTGCGAGCGCCGTCATGACCGCAAAACCAATGAGGACGATACCGCCGACTTCACGCAGCCGCCGCCGCAGCACGGCGCCGACGTGGCCCGAGAGAAAGGCCATTCCATCGAGGGTGCGGTCGAGGGTCGCCATGCGCTATCGCTAAATCTCTAGTTGGCGCATGATCTTTTCCGAAAACCGGTCCCACCCTCGGATCAAGTCCAAGGGCAAGCTTTTCGGGATCATGCGTTTTAGTTGGCGCATGATCTTTTCCGAAAACCGGTAGCCACTTTTCGGGATCATGCGCTAGCCGAGCACCGCGATGAGGCGATGCAGCCCCTCGGCGGTGATCTCCCTGTTCTGCACCATGGCGACGCGGATGTAGTCGGCGCCGGGATTGCTGCCGTCGGCCTGCTCGCGGGCAAGATAGCGGCCAGGCACGACCCGCACGCCGGCATCGCGCCACAGCGCGAGAGTGGCGGCTTCGCTGCCGCCTTGCGCGGCAACATTGAGCCAGAGGAAAAATCCGCCCGCCGGGCGCCGATAGCCGTAGCGGTCGCCGATCACCTGGTCCGCAAGATCGAATTTCTCCCGGTAGAGGTTGCGGTTTGCCTCGACGTGAGTTTCGTCGCTGTAGGCGGCGATGGCGACGTGCTGCATCGGCATCGGCACCTGCGGCGCGGCGACGTTGCGCAACTCCAGATACGCAGCGAGAAACCGCCGGTCGCCGGCGGCGAAACCGACGCGCAGCCCCGGCAGGCTGGAGCGCTTGGATAACGAGTGAAAGACGACGGCATTGGCGAAATCCGGGGCTGCCGCCTGCAGCATGCCTGGCGGCGGCCGGTCGCTGTAAATTTCGCAATAACATTCGTCGCAGAACACCAGAAAACCAAATCGGCGGGCGAGAGCCGAAAGGCGCGAGAGATAAGCGCGGTCGGCCACTGCGCCTTGCGGATTTGACGGCGAGGCGAGATAGCAAGCGACCGTGCGCGCGAGAAGTTCGTCGCTGAGCGTATCGAGATCGGGCAGGAAGCCGGTGGCCGCCGTCGCCGGCAGATAGACCGGCTCGCAATCGGCGGCGATCGCTCCCGCGGCATAGGCTGCGTAAAACGGATTCGGAATAAGCACGGCGGGTCGGCCGGGGCGCGGCTTGACCCAGCGCTTGGCGGCGAGCGCGGCGAGAAACAGCCCCTCGCGCGTGCCGCTTAAGACCAGCACCTCGCTCGCCGGATCGACCGGCCGTTCGAGCGCATAACGGCGATTAAGCCATTTGGCGACCGCTTCGGCGAAAGCGTCCAATCCCTTGTTCATGGGATAGCGGCCGAATTCATCGACATGCGCGGCGATCGTCGGTCCGACGAAAGCCGGCATCGGATGCTGAGGCTCGCCCACCGCCATGCTGATCGCCGGTTTTCCGGGTGCGACGTCGGCGAGAAGCTCGCGCAGCCGCACGAACGGCGAACGCGTATCGGGCGCGCGAACGGGCGAGACAAAAGCCTGGCGGGTCATCCTGTACATCAATCAACAGCGGGGCCGCCCGCCGCAACAGCGACCTCGATAGCATAGGTGGAGCGAGGTTAAGGCCCGATTAACCATCGCCTGCGCGGGGTCGGCGGGCGCCGGCTCGGTCATTCCAGGCGGTCGACGTTACGCAGCGGCGGAAACAATTTCATCCACAAAAGCGCAACCGCAATCGTCCCCAGTCCGCCCAACGCCGCCGCCGGCACCGCCCCGAGCAGGGCCGCCGCGATGCCGCTTTCAAATTCGCCCAATTGGGCGGAGGCGTTGATAAACAGATAATTAACCGCGCCAACACGGCCGCGCATGGCGTCAGGCGTCTTAAGCTGGACCAGCGACAGCCGGATGACGACGCTGATCATGTCGGCAGCCCCTAAGACAATGAGAGCGAGAAGCGAAAGCCACAGCCAATGCGACAGAGCGAAGACGATCGTGGCCAAGCCGAAAACGATGACCGCCTGAAACATCCGCATGCCGACACCGCGTGTCATGGTGGTGCGAGCGAGCGCGGTCGCCATTACTAGTGCTCCAACCGCCGGCGCCCCGCGCAAAATGCCGAGTCCCCACGGGCCGGTGTGGAGAATATCGCGCGCGTAGATCGGCATGAGCGCGGTCACGCCGCCGAGCAACACAGCGAATAAATCGAGCGATATGCTTCCCAAGATCAGCGGATTGCGGCGAACAAATCCGACCCCGGCAAAAAGCGAGGCAAGCGTCGGCGTTTCGGTCCTTGCCGGTTGCGCCGCGAGCCTGATCGCTCCGTTGACGGCGGCGGCGATAAGCCAAACGGCGGCGACGATTGCATAGGGGACAGTAGGCGACACCGCATAAGCAACGCCGCCAAGCGCCGGTCCGATGATGGTCGCGACTTGAACGGTGGCGCTGGAGACTGCGGTCGCCCGCTGTAGCATTCCCTCGGGCGCCACTAGCGGGAGCATGGCCGCGGTGGTCGGGCTTTCAAATGCCGCCGTCATGCCGAGGATCGCCACCGCAGCGAAAATCTCCGGCACGTCGAGCCAGCCGGAAAAACTGCCGAAGGCCAGAAATGCGGCTGTCGTGGCTGCGGCGATCTGCGAAGCCTGCACCACGCGGCGGCGGTCAAAACGGTCGGCGGCGTGGCCGGCGACAAACACCAACAGCGCCATCGGGATGAATTGGGTCAGTCCGATCAGGCCAAGATCCAGCGCACTGTTGGTCAGCGCATAGACCTGCCAACCGACCGCAACCGCGCCAATCTGGTAGCAGAACCTCGAACATGCGCGTGCAGTGAAGAAGAACAGGAAGGGCGTATGGCGGAACAGGACCGCGGCGGAACCGACCGCGTCGGACGGAACTTGCGACATTGACCGATACTATCCTAGGCCGCGCACGCGATTTTTGGGAACTTTACCCTTGAGCGACCGGGCTCTCGCGGACGCGAAACAGGTGTATTGTTCCGGCAAAAGAAGCGTCAGCCTTTTTCGGGGAGATACTCCAAGGAAAATGCCTCGCGCCTCTGCATTCACAATCGGACGCCGCACGCTCCTTCGCGGCGGTTTCGCTTGGGGCGCCGCTACGATCGCCGCACCTTTCCCCATTCGTGCCCGTGGCGAAGAGCCGGTCAAATTGGGCATGGTCGAGCCGCTGAGCGGCGTTTACGCGCAGCTCGCCGCGGCCGAAATAGATGGCGCGCGGCTCGCGCTCGAAGAGGTCAACCGCAACGGCGGCATTATCGGCCGAGAGGTCCAGCTCCTGGTCGAGGATTCCGGCAATGACGCTGACACCGGTGTTGGCAAAACCCAAAAGCTGATCGATCACGATCAAGCCGATTTCATCCTGGGCAACGTCAACTCAGCGGTGGCGCTGGCGATGATGCGGGTGACGGCGCAGAAGCGCAAGCTTCACATCGTCACGGGCGGACATACCGACGAAATCACCGGCTCGCGATGTCGCTGGAACGTCTTCCGCATCTGCAAGTCGGCGACGATGGAGGCCAACGCCATCGCCGACACGCTGATCGAGAAGTTCGGCAAGAAATGGTACTTTCTCACGCCGGACTACGCCTATGGATACGCACTGCAGGCCGCGTTCGAGCAAAAGCTTCGGCAGCATGGCGGCGAATCGAGAAGCGATCTTATTCCGCTCGGCACGGTCGACTATTCCCGGTTCCTGCTGAACGCCGGCTCCTATCGTCCGGACGTGCTGATCGACATGATGGGCGGCGAGGATCAATCGCGCAGCCTGGAGCAGATCGTGCGGTTCGGCCTCGCCCAGGACATGGCGGTCGGCGGCGCCCTGTTCGAGCTGGAGAGCATCCTGAGCGTGTCCGATGCCGCGCGGATCGGATGGTGGACCATGGAATGGTGGTGGAACCAGCCGGACATTCCGCCGGTCAAAGCGTTCGATGCGACGATCCGGCAGCGGACCGGCAGAGCGCCCAGCGCGCGCGACTGGTTCGGCTATACCGGGGTCCACACGCTGGCGGCGATCGCCAATCAGGAGAAATCGCTGGATGCCGTCGCACTGGCACGGGCCCTACAGAATTACACCCTGCCGCCGAGCGTCGCGCTCGGGCCGGAGCATTCGTTCTTTCGCGATCGCGACCACCAGCTGATGAGCCCGATACTCGTCGGCGAGGTGCATCCGCCGCGCGGCGACCCGTTCGACGTCTTCACGGCGCGCTCAATCGTCAAAGGCGAGCAGGCTGCCGGACCGGTTGACGCGAACCAATGCAGGCTCGCGTTCCCGAGCTAAAGCCAAACGTCACCTCACGACAGCTGCGCAGGCGGGCCCTGCCGGATCTCGACTTTCTGGCCGTCGGTCAGATTGACCGCGGGGTTGAGAATCACCTCATCGCCGTCCTTGACGCCATCGGTGACCTCTACGGTCGTTCCGAAATCTCGGGCCACGGTTATCTTGTGGAATCGCGCGACGCCGTTTTCCACCACGGCGACGCTGAGCCCCGCGCCGTTGAAGATGACCGCGTCTGACGGAACGATCAGCGAAGGGGTCTTGCGCGGGATTTTGAGTTCAACGTTGCAATAGATGCCGGGCGTCAAGGCGCGATCCGGGTTGGGCACATCGATCTCGGTCAACAGCGTGCGCGTGCCCGGCTGCAGCGCATCGGCGATGCGCGTCACCGTACCGGGAAAGTCACGGCCGGGAATTTCCGGCACCCGCACCACGGCGTCCACCCCGGGCGCAACGCCGAAGGCTTCGTCCTGCGGCACATAGAGCTGAATGCGCAGCACATCGCTGTGCATCAGCGTGAACAGGAACGTGCCACTGGTGGCGTCCGCCTGCACCAGACTGCCGATATCGACGTTGCGCTGGGTAATGACGCCGTCGAACGGCGCGACCACACTTTGATAATCTTTCTGCTGATTGAGGACTTTCAGCTGCGCCTCCTGGGCGACGACGTTCGCCTGAGCAACCGCGACCGCGGCTTCCCGCGCTTCCAGGTTTAGCCGGTCGGTGTCGCCTTGCTGCTTGGTGACCCAACCTTCCTTGACCAGCGGGGCGTCGCGATCCCAAGTAACCTGGGCAAGGTCGCGGTTGGCCTTGGCCTGCTGCGATGCCGCCTCCAGTTGCGCCAGTGTCCCCTGCGCTTGGGCGATCTGATGATCGACCTCCGGCGCCGTGATCTCCACGAGGAGGTCGCCAGCCTTGACCTTGCTGCCGATGTCGACGTTGCGCTTGGAAATATAACCGCTGGCGCGGGCATAAATGTTGGCCTGGGCAAATGCTTCGGTCGTACCCGGCCAGGTGACGGACATGGTGCTGCCGCTCGCCCGCACTGCCGCCACGCGAACGCTCGGCACCGAGTCCCGGCGCTGCTCGGCGGTCGCCATCACCTGCGCGTGCAGCGTATAGTGTCGCCAAAAGCCGACCGCTAGCGCACCAAACAGCAGCACCGCAACTCCGAGGGCGAAGAAATGGCCGCCGCGCATGCCGCCTGCAGGCGGCGCGGCGATTTCGGGTTTGCGGCTATCCGGCACGTCCGGCGGCGGCGACGATTCGACCGGCTTGTCTGGCGCTCGAGATCGCTCAAGCTTGTTCATGTCAGCTCCTCCTCGAACACGCCATGGGCGGGCTTACCGTCGTTGCCCTTGCGCAGCCAGGCGAACAGATAAGGCACGGCCAGCAGCGTGGTCGGCGTGGCGAACAATAAGCCGCCGATCACGGCTCGCGCCAACGCCGCATTCTGCTCCTCGCCCGGACCGCCGATCGCCATTGGGATCATGCCGACGATCATTGCTGCAGCGGTCATCAGCACCGGACGGATACGGGTGCGGCCGGCCGAGATCGCCGCCTCGAAGGCTGGCTTGCCTTCAAGCTGCTGCTCGCGCGCGAAGGTCACCAGCAGGATCGAATTCGCCGAGGCCACGCCGATCGCCATGATCGCGCCCATCAGCGAGGGCACGTTCAACGTCGTGCTGGTCACGTACAGCATGGTAACGATGCCGCAGAACGTCGCGGGCAGCGCCAGAATGACCACCAGCGGATCGCCCCAGGTCTGATAATTCACCACCATCAAGAGATAAACGAACACCGCGGCGAACAGGATGCCGATAGCCAAATCCCTGAACGCATCGTTCATGCTGACGATCTGGCCGGTGACTTCGATGCGATTGCCCGGCGACATCTGCTTTTGATATTCGGCGACGATTTTTTGGATGTCGCCGGAAAGAGCGCCAAGGTCGCGGCCCTCGGCGTTGGCGAATATCTCAAAGACCGGTTGCACGTTGGCCTGGTTGGCGTTGGTCGGAACTGAGTCGCGCTTGAACGTGGCGACGTTGCTCAGAAGCCCAGGCACCGGGCTCCGCCCCGCCGCGGTCACTGCCGTAAATGTGGCGACCGGTGTGTTCTTGAGTTCGTTGAGTGTGTCGACACGATATTCGGGCGTCTGCACCGCCAGATAGTAGGGCGTTCCGTTGCTCGGATCGGTCCAGAAATTCGGCGACACCTGCTCGGATGAGCTCAGGCTGGTGTTCAAGTTGAGCGCGATGTTGTTGGCGGTGAGACCGAACTGAGTGGCGCGCGCCCGATCGATCTGAGCAAAGAATTCCGGGGAGTCGACCTCCTGCTGCAGATGCACGTCGGCGAGCCCGGGAATGGCCGCCAGCCGCTGCTGCAGCTCCTTGGCAATGCGCAGATTCTTCGCCCGATCGTAGCCGACGGTGCGCACGTCGATCTGCGCCGGAATGCCGAAGTTGAGAATCTGGGTCACCATGTCGGCCGCCTGGAAATAGAAAATCGATTCGGGAAAGGCCGCCGGCAGCACCTGACGCAGTTTTTCGACGTAAGTCTGGGTCGGCGCGTGGCCCTCCTTGAGCGCGACCAGAACGACGCCGTCATTGAGACCGGTCGCAGTGCCGTCGCCGAAGGCGTAATTGTACGAACGCTGCGGCAAGCCGATATTGTCGACAATCAGATCGCGATCGCGCTCGGGAATGACTTCACGGATTTTGTCCTCGACCGCCTGGAAGATCTGTTCCGTCTTCTCGATGCGGGTGCCGGCCGGAGCGCGCACGTGCAGCTGAATCTGCCCGCCATCGATCAGCGGGAAGAAGTCGCGGCCGACGAACACGAACAGCGTGCCGCCCAATGCCAGAACCGCCGCCGCGCCGATCGGCACGATGATCCGCCGCCGCAGCAACGTATGCAGCAGCGCTGTATAGCTATTGCGCATATTCTCAAAAGCACTTTCGAAGCGCTGATGCACTCTGCCGAACCAGCCGCGGGCGCTGCCTTCGTCGCCGTGCTGTTCGCCCTTGAGCAGGACGCCGATCATGATCGGCGTCAGCGTGCGCGAAAAGCCGTACGAGGCGAGCATGGCGAACACAACGGCGAAGCCGAGCGGGGTGAAGAGATACTTCGCCGGGCCGTGGAGGAACACCACTGACACGAACACGCAACTGATGGACAGCGTCGATACCAGCGTCGGCACGGCGATTCCGGCGGCGCCGTGCAGTGTCGCCGCCGGCAGCGGCATGCGTTCTTCGCTCAGCAGCCTATGTGTGTTCTCTATGGTGACCGTCGAGTCGTCGACCAGGATGCCGATCGCCAGCGCCAGACCGCCGAGCGTCATGGTGTTGATGGTCTCGCCGAGGAAATAAAGAACCACCAGCGACGTGAGGATGGAGAGCGGAATGGCGACCATGACCACGACCGTCGAGCGCCACGATCCGAGAAACAGAATGATCATCAGTGCGGTCAGGCCGGCGGCAATGGCGCCCTCCCGCAGCAGCGCCTGCAGCGCTTCCTTGACGAATACGGATTGATCGAACAGTTCCCTGATCTGCATGCCGGAGGGAGCCGCCTGCCGCGCCACCACCAGCGCCTTCTTCACCGCGTTGACGACGGCGACCGTTGAAGCATTGCCGTTTTTGATCACGCTGAGCAGCACCGAGCGATGTCCGGCGATGCGCACGATGTTCTGCTGCACCGCATAGGCGTCGCGGACCTGCCCGACGTCCTTCACGAAAACGGTGGCGCCGTTGGCGAACTTGATCGGGATGTTGTTGAGATCCTGGATTGTGGTGGGCAGCGCATTGGTGCGAACGGTGAATTGGGTGTCGCCAATCTTGGCGAGACCCGCTGGCAGCGTCAGGTTCTGGGCATTGACCGCGTTGACCACGTCCAACGGCGTCAGGCCTTTGGCCTGAAGCTTGAGCGGATCGATGTCGACCATGATCTGGCGGTATTTGCCGCCGGCGGGGGTGGGAAAGGTGACGCCGTGAATAGGCGCAAGCTGTTGCCGCAGCCGATAGATGCCGTAATCGTAAAGCTGCTGCTCGTTGAGCGTGTCCGAGCTTAACCCTATCTGCAGCACCGGCACGCTGGACGCGTTGTATTGCACGACAATCGGGGGCTGAATCCCGGCGGGCATGAGGGCGCGAATCGAATTCGTTCCGGCGACGATTTGCGCGATGGCGAGATCGAGATTGACGTCGGGCTGGAAGAAGACCTTTTGAACGGAAATGCCGTTCAGCGTCTGCGCCTCGATGTCTTTGATGCCGTTCACGCTCGATGACAGCGAATACTCGCTGTAGGTCGTGACTCGTTGCTCCATTTCCGGCGTGCTTAAGCCGGTATACTGCCAGATGATGGTGACGACCGGGATATTGATCTCGGGAAAGATATCGGTCGGCATGGACACGACCGCGGTCACGCCCAAGAACACGACCAGCACCGCGAGCACATAGAAGGTGTGAGGCAGTTTCAGAGCAAAACGGACAATGCCCATGCCACTCAATCCCGCAAACGTTGCCCGGGACGACGCAGTTTAGGCCGTCGGGCGGATCGTAACGCCCCGCAATTAAGCGAGTTCCTGCCCTGACTTCTTTAGCTAGGCGCCATTACGCGCATTAGAAGCTTAGCTATGGCCTCTTGCGGCAATTAAAAGTACTTGCCTAAAAGTACTTGGCCTGCAGATCGACGGTCGACTTGACGCCGATGTTGTCGAAATTGGCGGCCAGCCATTTGTCGGCGCGCCTGCGACCCATGGCGTGAAGGTGGCTGAGAAAGTTCCAGTCGGCATTCAGCCGGCTCGACCAGGAAAATTGCCGTACTTCGTCTTCGGCTTCAATCAAATGCACCAGCAAGCGCCTGCCCGGACCTAGCTGGCCTTCGTCAACCATTCTGTTCAGATAGGCGATGGTCCGCATTTCCCGGATCAGCGCGGTGTTGAAACTGATCTCCTGCATGCGGTTCATGATCGCCGGCGATGTCTTGGGAACTCCCGGACGTTCGGCGGGAGTGATGTGGACGACCAGAATGTCGGGCGAGTGGCACTCGAAAACTAGCGGAAAAATCGCCGGGTTGCCGGCGTAGCTGCCATCCCAATAATGCGCGCCGTCAACTTCGACGGCTTGCATCAACAGCGGCAGGCACGTCGAAGCCAGCACCTGGTCGACCCCGATATCTTTGCCGGCAAATATTTTGATCTTGGCCGTCTCTACATTGGTTGCCGCAATAAAGAGCTTGACATTGGTCTGCCGGCGCACGCGCTCGAAATTGATCGCTTCGGCGAGCAAGTCTTTGAGCGGATTGTAATTGAACGGATTCATCTGATAGGGCGAGGCAAAATAGGTCATCGGCTCGAAAAACATAAAGCCGAGCGAATGTTCGAGGCCGAAATCGGGATTGGCCTTGTCGACGATCGATGGCTCGAAAAAGCCGCGCGCCGAGAGCTCGGACACTTTTTGCCAGTAGCGGCGAAGCGCCGCCTTCGCTTCTTCACGGCCGCCGGCGGCCAATCCGTCGACCATGACCACGGCGTTGACCGCCCCGGCACTCGTTGCGGTGATGCCGTCGAAAGCCAATCTATCTTCTTCCAGGAAGCGATCGAGCACACCCCAGGTGAAGGCGCCGTGGCTGCCGCCACCCTGAAGGGCGAGGTTGATCACCTTCTTATCGGAAGGCCGCGTGCCTTCAGCGCCTGCGCCATTCGCCGATTGATCAGAAACGCTCATTGCTCCAGTAAATCAAAAATTCGCCGCCGGCGCGATACACTTATCCGGGCTTGGCGGCGGCGAGGAAAGTCCGCACAACGACATTCCGGCCGGGTTGCCCGCTTATTTAAAAATATTTTTTAAAAATATTTTTCCTCGAGATCGACGGTCGAGGCTTTGCCGAGCCGAACGAAATTGTCAGCCAACCACGCATCGGCCCGTTGCCGCCCGACGTCGTGAAGATGACAAAGAAAATCCCACGAGTTGTTCAACCGGCTCGACCCCGGAAATTCGCGGATGACGTCTTCGGCTTCGATTACGTGAATAAGCATTTCTTTGCCTTCACGCATTTTGCCCTCGCCGAGGCGTTTGTTGATGAAGGCGACCGCGCGCATCTCGCGTATCAGCGCGGCATTAAAACCGATCTCCTGCATCCGGTTCATGATGGCGTGCGAGGTAAAGGGCACTTCCGGCCGCTCCGCCGGGGTCAGGTGCACCATCACCACGTCGCGCGATTCGCATTCATAGACGAGCGGGAAGATCGCCGGATTTCCAGAAAACCCGCCGTCCCAATACACCTCGCCGTCGATCTCGACCGCGTGCATCAACAGCGGCAGGCATGTGGATGCCTGCACGTGGTTCGGCCCGAGCTCGTCGGCCTTAAACACTTTCACTTTGCCCGTGCGCACGTTGGTGGCGCATAGAAACAGCTTGATCGCCGGCTCGCGTCGCAGCCGTTCGAAGTCGACAATCTCTTCGAGCACAATGCGCAGCGGATTGTAATTGAGCGGGTTGTAAAGATAGGGCGAGGTGAAATAGCTCACAACGTTAAAGAGCAGATAGCCGGGCGAATGTTCGAGACCGAAATTTCCGCCAAACTTATCAATCAACGAAGGTTGCAGCATGCCATGCGACGCCTTGTCCGACATGCGCTTCCAAAAGCGCCGGAGTGAATCCCTCGCTTCGTCACGGCCGCCGGCCGTCAGGCCGTGCGCCAGCACAACGGCGTTGACCGCGCCGGCACTGGAAGCCGTGACACCTTCGAAAAAGAGTTGATCTTCTTCGAGCAGGCGATCGAGCACGCCCCAGGTGAACGCGCCGTGGCTGCCGCCGCCTTGCAGACCTAAATTGACCGTCTTGGTGTTCGTCTGCGCCGCCTTGGCGGCGGTCAAATCGATTTTTTGGTTCACGAAGTTCATTGCGAGAAACACCCAGACGCTTGCCGGCCTTTATTTTCAATACCGAGCCGGGCGTGCGGGTTCCCGCAGGTTCCGGCGCTTCCTGAATTGGCGCCGGAACCACCGCCAAAGGCCGGCGTTGCCGATGTGCAATGCAGCCTGAGCTTTACGAGTTTTCAGAGAAAGAAATTCTGTCGCAGAAAGAGAAACTCCGGATCGCTGACGAGATGGCGATCGGGCCCGGGATTTTCGGCGCCTTGTCTCTCAGTGGCGTTCTCTTTCTCGGACTTCTGGTGCTGCGCGGCTACGGCATGTTGCCGACGGCGGGACATTCCCTGTTCGCGGCGCATACACCGCCGTCACCCCGGGCGGTCGTGGCCCAGCGCTTCTACTTTGACAGTGGAGCCACCCGGCAGATGTGAGCTTTAAGCGTGCGCCTTGCGCTGCGGATCGACAATGCGTTCGAGCTTGCCAAGCACGCGCATGCACGGCAGCACTTGTGCGAGGCTGGAATTGGGCTCGCGCTTTTCTTTGATGGCCGCAATGAATTCGCGATCCTCCAGCTCGATGCCGTCCATGGAGACGTCGACCTTCGACAGATCGATTTTTTGATCCTTGCCGTCGGACAAATCGTCGTAATAGGCCTTGTAGGTGCCGTTGTCGCAAATGTAGCGAAAGAACGAGCCAATCGGCCCGTCATTGTTGAACGACAGTGACAGCGTGAGAATGGAGCCCGACGGCACCTTGGCGACGATGCCCATGTCCATGGCGATGCCGAGCTGCGAATGGATCGGTCCCTGCACCGCGTAGCAATCGGAGATCGTCTCGCCGGTCTGATACTGAAACAGATCGATGGTGTGCGCCGCGTGATGCCACAACAGATGATCGGTCCAGCTTCGCGGCTGGCCGGCGGCATTCATATTCTTGCGGCGGAAGAAATAAGTCTGCACGTCCATCTGCTGAATTTTTAGTTCGCCCTTGGTGATGCGCTTGTGCACCCATTGGTGGCTGGGATTGAAGCGCCGGACGTGGCCGGCCATGGCGACGACCCCGGTTTCCTTGGCGATGCGGGCCAATTCCTCGGCGTCTTCGACGCTGTCGGTGATCGGAATCTCGACCAGCACGTGCTTGCCCGCGCGCATCACCTGCTCGCCCTGGCGAAAATGCATCTTGGTCGGCGTGGTCAGGATCACCGCATCGGCGCGCTTGAGGCCCTCGGACAGCTCGCCGGTGTAATGCGGAATGCCGTATTTTTTTGCGACCTGCGCAGTGGCGTCCTGATTGCCGCCCACCAGCGAAGTGACCTCGGCGTCGGGAATGCGCTTGAGCGCATCGAGATGCTTTTGCCCGAATGCGCCCTGCCCCGCCACGCAGATTTTCATATGTGACCTCTTCTCTGAGCCGTCATGGCCGGGCTTGTCCCGGCCATCCACGCCTTCTGTCTCGATGGCGCAAGACGTGGATGCCCGGCCCAAGGCCGGGCATGACGGAGTATGTCAGCTGCGAATGCGCTCCACCTTCGCGCGCGCGGCGGCGCGCTTGTGGCGGGCGCCCGCCGGCTTGTGCTTGCGCGGCGCCTTCGCGGTCTTCGCCCGGTTGGCGAGAATGATGTGGCCGACCGCAGTGTTCGAGGCCGGCACCGTATAGAAGCGATAGACCTCGTCCACTTTGTCGTCGAGCGCGCCGCGCATGATCAGCCACATCACCATCTCGATGCCTTCGGCGCCGGCCTCGCGCATGTAATCGACGTGCGGAATTTTCACGAGCTTTTGCGGATCCTTGGATAAATTGTCGAGGAAGGCTTTGTCCCATTTGCTGTTGATCAAGCCGGCGCGCGGACCCGAAATCTGATGCGATAGCCCGCCGGTGCCGAAAATCACGACCTTCAAATCCTCGGGATAGGATTCCACCGCTTTGCGGATGGCGCGGCCGAGCATGAAACAGCGATGCCCGGTGGGCGGCGGATACATCACCACGTTGACGGCCAGCGGAATCACCGGGCACGGCCAGTGCGAATTCTTGTCGACGTTGCCGAACAAAAGATTCATCGGCACCGTCATGCCGTGATCGACTTCCATTTTGTTGCAGATGGTGAGGTCGAACTCGTCGAGGATGACCGACTGTGCGATATGCGAGGCGAGCGCCGGATACCCTTCCACCACCGGTACCGGCCGCGGTCCCCAGCCCTCGTCGGCCGGCGGAAATTCGGCGGCGCAGCCGAGCGCGAAGGTCGGGATGATGTCGACCGAGAATGCCGAAGCGTGGTCGTTGTAGACGATGATCGCGACGTCGGGCTTGGTCTCGCGCATCCACGCTTGCGACTTTTCAAAGCCCGAGAACACCCGCTTCCAATACGGCTCTTCGGTTTTGCCGTTGTCGATGGCGGCGCCAATGGCGGGAACGTGCGAAGAACCTATACCTGCGACGATTCTGGCCACGGCATCACTTCCGTTTTGCTGATTTGGCTTTAGCTTTGGGTTTGGCTTTCGGCTTGGCAGCGGATTTCTTTGCCCGCGCCCGGCCCGACAAAAA
>Ga0187784_10001389_pt1 | contig 19146 bp, 20 predicted proteins | sample 1015_SJ02_MP15_2_FD_132964 | JGI IMG/M metagenome (GOLD analysis project Ga0187784, IMG submission 132964) | Tropical peat soil microbial communities from peatlands in Department of Meta, Colombia - 1015_SJ02_MP15_20_MG | ecosystem: Environmental > Terrestrial > Soil > Wetlands > Peat | place...
CAACCTTCTGCTCCGTGGTTCTCGGGAGCAGAGCGGAAGGTCAAAGAGCGAAACTCAGTCTGACCGTGCGGTTCGCAGGGCGACCCGCACATAGCGCCAAGGGTATTTCAACACGCTCCTAGATCGCTGAATCGACAAGGCCTACTTTGGGAAAGAAGTCTGGCGAATGATTCGGGTCGCTCACCGCCCCCGTACGCCTCGGCACATGGCCCGCGGTCATCGGTGCGTTCTTCATCCCCGCAGAACTACTTGCCTTTTTCCAGGGGATATGACTTCTCCCGCCAGCCGCGAATGCCTCCATCCATGGAAATGACGTTGGTGTAGCCCATTTTCTGTAGGTTGTCGGCGGCCAGGGCCGAGCGGAAGCCGCCTCCACAATAGAGAACCAGCTCGGTGTTGAGGTCCGGATATGCGTTCTCGATGTCACGTTCAATGATCCCTTTGCCCATATGAACAGAGCCGGGAATGTGGTCGGCATCGTATTCGCGGTCTTCGCGCACGTCGACAAGCACGAACTTATCGCCTCGATCGAGGCGGGCCTTGACCTCGTCGACCGTGGTCTCACGAATGCGGCGGCGCGCGTCATCGACGATCTTGAGGAACCTTGGAGGGTGATTGTGAGCCATCGTTGGGGCCTCCGGGGCAACCATGTTAGCAGGTTTGGAAGGTCAGCCGCCGGCAATCGGCAAAATCGCCGGTAACCAATGAAAGCCCGATCGATGCCAACAGCCTGCTTCCGCCCGCGCAAAGCACTTGCCTTCTCCTGCAACAAGTATGCTAAAGATTAGATGTTCACCTATGACGCTGGTCATTCGCGAGTCGCAAATCCATTCCTTCGGTTGCTACACCACCCGGAGCATCCGCAAAGGAACGCTGGTGGTCGAGTACGTGGGCGAGCACTTGAGCTACGAAGAGGCCGACGATCTTTACGACCCTTTTCCAAATACGTATCTGTTTGGGCTGGACGGCGGCAAGCGCATTATTGACGGGTTTGGCGTGGCCGCGTTTGTCAACCATTCCTGCCGGCCCAACTGCGAGACCGATCAGATCGCGGGCAAGATGTGGATCATCGCCAAGCGCGACATCGAACCGGGCGAAGAGCTGACCTACGACTATTGCTTGTATGACGGCGAGGACGATGCTCCGTGTTATTGCGGGGCGAAGCGCTGCCGCGGGAGTATGTATTCGACAGCCCATCTGAGGAAGCTCAAGAAGAAGCGGGAAAAGGCGGGCGCGGCGCGGCAACAGGCAAGCACAACGACGGACATGCCGGAAAAGTCGCGTAGCCCGCAACGCGCGCACATTTGACCATGAAAGTCAGTGAAAAAGATGTCGCTTACGTTGCCGACCTGGCCAACCTTGAGTTGACCGCCGACGAACGCACACGCATGTTGCGCGACCTGAATTCCATACTGGAATACGTGGATCGGTTGAATGAACTGAACACGGATCAGGTTGAGCCGATGGCGCAGGTCTCCGACCGTTACGGTGTGGACGTGTCGTGGCAAGGCAGCGAGCGGTTCGCGTATGCGATGCGGGATGACGTGAAAGAAGGACTGCGCAAGTCGTTGCCGCATGACGAGGCCATGGAGAACGCTCCGGAAACGGATGGGACGTTCTTCGAAGTGCCGAAGGTGATTGAGAGATAGACGTGGCTGGCCAGACTTACACGATCGAGAGTGTGCGCAGTGCGATTGCCGAGCGGCGCACGACGGCGATGGCCGTAGTCGAGGAATTCTACGCGCGCATCAGGAAAGAAGACGCCGAGATCGGCGCGTTCCTCACGCTCTCCGAAGACCGCGCCATGGCGCAGGTGGAACGCGTTCACAGAATGGCTGTGAACGGCGAGCCGTTGCCGCCGCTGGCTGGAGTGCCGATTGCGATCAAGGATGTCATGGTCACGCGCGGCGTTCGCACCACGGCTGCGGCGAAAATCCTGGAGAACTTTGTTCCTCCCTATGACTGCACTGCGGTTGCGCGCCTGGAAGCGGCCGGCGCAGTCGTGCTCGGCAAGCTCAACTGCGACGAGTTTGCCATGGGCTCATCGACCGAAAACTCGGCTTATCATCCGGTGCGCAATCCACGCGACAAAACGCGCGTTCCGGGCGGATCGTCGGGCGGATCGGCTGCGGCGGTCGCGGCAGGAATGGCGGTGGCGACGCTCGGTTCCGATACCGGCGGCTCGATCCGCCAGCCCGCGTCGTTCTGCGGCGTCGTGGGGTTGAAGCCGACTTACGGCCGCGTTTCGCGCTACGGACTGATTGCATTTGCCTCATCGCTCGATCACATCGGCCCGTTTACGAACACGGTGAAGGACGCGGCGATTATGCTGCAAGTCATTGCGGGACGTGATCCGATGGATTCGACTTCGGCGGAAGTTCCGGTGCCCGATTATGTGGCGGAACTTGAGAAGCCGATTGCAGGTTCGGGTCAAACGATCAGGATCGGCGTCGCGAAGGAGTATTTCGGCTCCGGACTTGATGCCGAAGTTCGCGCGGCGGTCGAAGCAGCGATCCAGAAACTGGCTTCGCTCGGATGCGAAATTTTTCCGGTTTCGCTTCCACACACGGAATACGCGATTCCGGCGTATTACCTTGTTGCGACGGCAGAGGCTTCGGCGAATCTGGCTCGCTATGACGGAGTTCGCTACGGATTTCGCGCGCGCTCGGCGCGAACGCTTGCGGAAATGTACCGGCAAACGCGTGACTCGGGGTTCGGCATGGAAGTCAAGCGTCGCATCATGCTTGGCACTTATGCGCTCAGCGCAGGTTATTACGATGCTTATTACCTGAAAGCGCAGAAGGTACGAACCTTACTAACTCGCGATTTTGATGAGGCTTTTAAGAAAGTAGATGTTATTGTGGCGCCGACCGCGCCCACGGCGGCGTTCAAGCTGGGCGAAAAAATTGACGATCCGCTGGCCATGTATCTCGCCGATGTCTACACGGTGACGGCGAATCTCGCAGGCATTCCAGGGATTTCTGTGCCCTGCGGCGAGAATCACGAGAAGCTGCCGATCGGGCTGCAGCTGTTCGCGCGGCATTTTGATGAGGCGACGTTGCTGAGAGTCGGGCATGCCTATGAAAGAGCGCGGTCTGGGTAATGTTTTGTAAAGATTGCGTGCGGCAGCGGGCGGGCTGAGGATCGTTAGCATCCAACAATACGCAAGCGCGGATGATCGACGCGGATGATCGCGAAAGAGGACCAAGATGAAAACAAGCTGTATTCTCCGTTCGGCTTTCCCGGCGGGCGCGATTGCCTCGGCGGCAATGGGCACGGCGTGCGCCCACCATTATTACCAGGTCTATGATCCGTATTACTCGGACTACCACGTGTGGAACCACAATGAGGTTGTGTTTTACGAGCAGTGGTGCCGGGAGACGCATCGCGATCCGCATCGCGATTTTCGCCGCCTTCCGCCGGAGGAGCAAAGGGAATACTGGACGTGGCGACACAGCCACTAACCCAACTCAAGCGACATCCATCTACATCCAAAATGGCCCGAAATGCCCATTGACACTGGCCCGGAGGAGGGCTAGACTCGACGGTCTGAGTTCCGGGGGGGGGACTCGAGGATGGCGAGATATTGTTTCGCTCCAATCAGGGTAGGAACGTGTTGCTTTGTGGCTGTGGCGCTCACGCTGATGACCGCGCTGGCCGCTGCGCAGGCGACGAACGCCTCGTTGCAGGGGACGTACACGGTGCTTTTCACGAACCAGGGGGTGATGGAGATTCAAACCAACATGTTCGGGCAGGAGGTGGGCTTCTGTGATCAGCAGAGTCTGGAGTTACCTTACGGATACTCCTGCAATTTGAACGACCACCTCCAGGGAGGTTTGTTCACCGGGTCGTTTATTGCCGATGGGAACGGGAACATTACCTCCGGGAGCTATACGTATGCTCCCGATCCAAACAGCTACGAATGTTCGTCGAAGTACAACGAAGCTCCGGATTGTCCGTATCAAGTGCCGTCGGGCATCTCCTGGAGCAGCAGCACGAGTTACGTGGTTGGGGACGAGGTAGATTACGGGGGAAACACATACCAGGCGGTCAAGAAGAATACGGACGTGACGCCCGCAGGCGCCAACGTTTGCACGTCCAAGACAGGAACCAAGAACCCACCGGGTTGCACGTGGGACCAGCTTTATCAAAGCGCGAACGGCAGTAGCGGACAAAGCGGTTCAATGTCGGGAACCTACTCGGTTCAATCCAATGGGTTGGGGACCATGCAGGTGACGCTCGTCACTTCGAACGGCAACATGACCATTCCATTCAACATCCTCGTTCCAGCCCAGTCGGCTGTTGGACAAGAGGTGCCGCTATCTGCGGCGGCTCAACTGGGACAGGGAGGAGCTTGTGGTGGGGGAGGAGCATGTGGCACGGGCACCGCGGAGCGGATTCAATAGCGTGGCATTCTAGAAAGTCAGCAGGTCTGGTAGTAACCTTCCCCAGCGCAAGCGCGGCAGAGCACCTTGCCGTCGCGCACAACTTCGCGGCGGAAGTTGATGCCTTCTCCACATAGGGCGCAGGCGATGCGCTCTCCTTTATAACCGGGGAATTCTTCGGGCGGGAGCGAGACTTTCACCCATTGGGTGGTGAATAAGTCGTCGTCGGACAGTTCCCGGTAAGCCAGCATCTGCTGCTGGTTCTTATTTTCGATTTCGGGGTGGAGTTCGCGGGCGCGGTCTTTGGAGGACTCCTTGGCGGCGACGCGGATGGCTTTGTACCAGTGGTTAGATGCACCCACAGGTAAACCCGACTGATTTGAGAGAACTCCCCGCGTCTGTTCGAAGGAATTGAACGGGTAGGGGTCCTTCGACTCCGCAACCGCTTCGCTGAGCGAAGCAGTCGCTCCGCTCAGGATGACATGGGTGTTTGAAGGGCCATCATCGGTTGGAAGTTTGGCGGCGAGGTCGACAAACGTCGCGGCCATTTTTCCCCAGTCGCGGAATTTGAGCGCGCGCTTGCCGAGGCGGCCTCCGGTGACGACGGCGATGGCGTCGGTGGCGCAGCGGTCAATTTCTACGAAGGTGACGAGGCGCTTGCGGTCTTTGCCTTTGGGATCGTCGATGCCGAGTTTGGCGAGGCCGAGGAGAGCAAGGCGCACGCCGAGAATTTGTCCGGCGCAAAGATGGCCGTGGGCGATTTCAGCTTCGCGAATGAGGTTTTCCAGGGATTGCATGCGGTGACCTCAGCGGCTAAAGCCGTCGGGGGGTGGGATCAGCTTACCGCAGCGCTGAAGCGCTCCACCCCAGCGTATCAGAAACGGGTACGCTGGGGACCCCGGCGCTGCGCCACCCAAACCCAGCTACTTTCTGCGCCAGCGAACGCCGTCCTTGGTGTTTTCGACGATGATGCCCGCGGCGGTGAGTTCGGCGCGAATGGCATCGCTCACTTTGAAGTTGCGCGATTTGCGGGCGGCTTCCATCTCCGCCAGCTTCTGGTTGACTTGCTCGTCAGCGAGTTGGGCGGAACCGGCGATCTCCTGCAATTCGGGGCTGATGTCTTTTTCGCGGCCTTCGGCGCGGGCCCAGTCGAGGACGGACTTCATTTTGGGCTGATCGTCGTCCTTGAGGATGGCGAAAATCGCGTCGAACTTGTCGAGCGTGGCGAGGAGAGCTTTGGCGTCTTCCTGCTTCACTTCGCCGACATCGAGCGCGGAGTTGGCGGTGCGAATCATTTCGAAGATAGCGCCCTGGGCTTCGGCGGTGTTGAGGTCGTCGTTGAGGGCGGTGGTGACGCGATCGGCGGTTTCGTGGGCGAGCGCGGTGATGGCCGGGTTCGTTCCGGCGGGGAATTGCGTGCTCGTCAGGCGGAATTTGAAGTTGCGGAGTTTTTCGACCGAACTGGCGGCGGCGTGGAGGCCCTCGAAGGTGAAATTGAGCTGGTTGCGATAAGGGACTTGCGTGAGCAGCCAGCGGATCGACGATGGTTTGTGGCCCTTGAGGACGAGATCACGCAGGGTGTAGAAATTGCCGAGGCTCTTGGACATCTTCTGTCCTTCGACGAGCAGGAAGCGGGCGTGGAACCAGTAGCGGGCGAACTGCTGGCCGGTGAGCGACTCGGACTGCGCGATTTCGTTTTCGTGGTGCGGGAAGATGAGGTCCTCGCCGCCGGCGTGGAGATCGAAACTGGGGCCGAGTTCTTCCATGGACATGACCGAGCACTCGATGTGCCAGCCCGGACGGCCGGGGCCGATGCAAGTCTCCCAGGAAGCTTCGCCGGGCTTGGGCGCTTTCCAGAGGGCGAAGTCGCGGGCGTTGTCTTTGTCGTAATTGTCGACGTCGACGCGCGCGCCGTCGGTCATGCCGGTGAAATCTTTTTTGCTGAGCTTGCCATACTCGGGGAATTTTGCGATGCGGAAATAATAAGAGCCGTCGTCGGTGCGATAAGCAAAACCCTTCTCGGCCAATTCGCCAATAAATATCGCCATCTGCGGGATGTGCTCCGTGGCCCGCACGAAATTGGGTGGGGAGACGTTGAGCAGCGCCGAGTCCTCGAAAAAAGCTTTGGCGTATTTGGCCGTGTACTGCTGGACCGTGACGCCGTCGCGGGCGGAGTTGTGGATGATTCTGTCATCCACGTCGGTGATGTTCATCACGTAGCGGACGTCGTAGCCGGACTGGAGGAGAAAGCGGTAGAGAAGATCGACGGCGATAAAGGTTCGGAAGTTGCCGATGTGGCCGTAATCATAGACAGTGGGGCCGCAGGCGTACATGCGGACTTTGTGGTCATCAATGGGCGTGAAGTCTTCGATTTTGCCGGAGAGAGTGTTGAACAGGCGCAAGGGCATGGCTCGTTGGGCGAAGGCTTATTGTATCGTGGGCGTGGCCAGTTCTCAGTTCCCGGTTTTCAGGCAGGAGCGTCGGGTTCTTCGTGAGAACTGAGAACTGATACCTGGGAAATCCGCCTGGTGGTAGAGTTTGAGGAAGCGGCCCCGTAGCTCAACTGGATAGAGCATTAGTCTTCGGAACTAAGGGTTGGGGGTTCGAGTCCCTCCGGGGTCGCCAGGAGTGCGCTGAGGCGCCAGGTCCCTCGCTGCGCTCGGGATTTCGCCTGCGGGCTCGCGCTTCGCTCACGCCCGCAAAGCGGCTCAAGTTCGAGTCCCTCCGAGGTCGCCAGCAGTGGTTGTGGGCGTGCCGCCGGCCACTAAGAAAAAAGCCCTCTCGGCCGAGAGGGCTTGACAGTCTGAAATGATTCAATGATCAGGGAGCCGCTTACAGTCCTTTTAAGCTCTTTGGTGTTCCTACGCCAGTGCAGTAATCCCAACCTTTCTTTGCGGGATACCCATTGTTGCCTTTCGTGATGTCGTGGAAATATTCCTTGTACTCCTTGGCGTTTCCGTATTCATCATAGACCTTCGTGAGTTCGTTGAAGGTGGATGTCTCGAAGCCGCCAGCAGCATTGGTGATGGCGGCGAGCACGGGCGAAGCCACACTCGTGCCCCCGACGACGCACCAACCACCGCAGGAGGTCGTGTTGTAAACGGCGACTCCGCTACCGGGAGACGCATCGGCAGCCAGGTCCGGAATACCATGGAAATTCCCCACAATGCTCTGGATGACATCCTGGTAGGACGGGATGGGTTCGTACTGGCTCTCGCCGCCGCCGCTGCCTGACCAGCAGGATTCGCTAGCGTAATTGCCAGTTTGCACATTACGATTGATGTATGTACCGCCGGCTGAGATTACGTTAGGCGAGACGCTGGGATAATTCACCTGCGCACCGTCATCGCCTGCCGAAGCGAAGAACACAACACCGTTTTCCACGAAATATTGGTCGTAATTGAGCTCGCAGTTGTCGGGGGGCGCGCACCATTCTTCTCCGCCGTTGTAGACCCAGCTATTGGAAACTTCTCCGCCGCCTGCCCCAGCCACTGCCTGGGCGCCATCCGTCTCGGCGCCGTCGCCGATTGGATCGTTGGTAAATTCGGCAACATAAATCTTGGCATTCGGAGCCATGGCGTGCGCCCACTGAACATCGAGAGAGGTTTCAACGTCCCAGCCTGTGCCATCGTTGATCGGACATGTTCCCTTTCCGGTAGCGCAGATCTCGGTGATATTGGGCGCAGGCAAACCCCATTGACTGGCGAAAGTTTTTGCGTCACTTTGCAGGGTTGAATTGCTGCCGTATTCCACGACGGCGATCGCATACGCTCCGCCTTTGGGAATCAGGGTTCCATCCTTGGGGCAGCCGGTCGTTTTCTTGACGACGCCATAGATACAAGCGATCGAGGCCGGTGTTTCGCCGGACGGAATTTCCGGGTTCACGCCGCCTGCGGGAATGTAAATGTACAACGGTGTGTGGACCGACAACCCTGGTATGCCCTGGGTACTCAGCGGGGCTAAGACCGTCCCACCCGCCAGTTCATCCTGAGCCGATACAAAACCTGCGAAGATGAACATGGTTGTGGCGACAATCGCCAACAGCAAAACAGCACGTCGCATAGAGATTCTCCTTTTAGTTTAGAAACTGGCTTTCACCACCGGTCAAAGGCAACCGCAAACCTGGAAGGTGCTTGACCCACAGGCGACGGCAACCACAGAAACGACACAACAAGATGTTGATGGACCCTTCGCATCAACCGCGGATGGGGGATGTTCGCCGGAAAGAAGTATATACCGCGATGATCGAAACGCAACCCAAATGTGGAGCGCAAATTTTTGCGCATTTGCAACGGATTTCAGTCTTTAGTGCTCAATTCTCAGAATGCGTCTGGCTAGCCTGCCTGGCCGTCTTTTCCTTCATGCGCGCGAGAAAAGTCGGGACGTGGACGAAGGCGCGGCCGACAGTACCAGAACCGATCTGCTGCACGCCATCGTCGGCCGTCACGCGCATGATGTAGAAGCGGCCGTCGAATGATTCCAGTACGGCGCGGGCGCGAATTCTGGCGCCGATGCCGCTGGCGGCGCGGTGTTCGACATGGATCGAGACGCCAACAGTGATTTCTCCTTCTTCACAGAACGGTTGCAGCGCGTGAAAGCAGGCTGTCTCCATGAGGCGGATCATGTCGGGAGTGGAATAGACCGGAGGCAGCTCGGGATGGTGCGCGGCGAGCGTGTGTTCGAGCTCGACGGTCTCTTCCGCTTCGGCGCAGGCGCCAATGGGGACGCAACGGGCCATTCCTGCCTGAGCCCTACGCGGCCTGCGCTAGCCGACTGGCTTCCATTCCGTCCAGCACCTGCCAGAGTTTGCGGGCCGCGGTATCGGCGGCGGCCAGAGCTTTTTCCGCCGCTTCGGGGTTGGAGGCGATCCGTTTTTCCAGTTGTGCGCGCCAGACGCGCGAGTGATAGACGTCCGCAGTCGCATGGAGGGTGAAATAGGCGCGCGTTTTCTCATCAGCTCCATAAAGCTCGTGCAAGCCGCGGTTTTTCTCCTGCGCAATCCTGGGCACCTGTGACTCATACGCGTAAAAGGCGGCAAGCGCTTCCTCCGGCGCGCCTTCACTGGCCACTTCCTGAAACCACTGGATCAGAGCTGAGACCGCGCCTGATGGCTGCAGTTGGGGAGCACGCGAGCCGCCCATGCCCGCGACGAAATCCAGCCAGAGTTCCGCATGAGAGGGCTGAGGCTCGCCGAGTTCGTTTGCACCGCCCTGTTCGTCGGCCATGTTCGCCAGCACGGCGCGGCGCAGTTCGCCTTCTTCCAGGCGCGCGCCGAGTTGTGCAAGATAGCCGGGAAAAGCTTTCACGTGCGCATAGTAGGCTTCGCCGTATTGGCGCAGATCCTGGCGCGTCAACTTTCCCGCCGACCATGCCTGATAGAAAGGATGGCAGAGCAGATCATAGTGGGCGACACACTCATCCAGCCGCGAAATAAAGCCATTCTCGTTCACAGAATCACCCCGGACTTTCACTATACGGACGGAGTAAGAAGTTGACAAGCGCGGCGCAGTACCGTGCACTCAACTTGTTACAATTAAACAAGAAGCTTCCCCGCCTGGTTGTGGGCTTTTTCGGTCTGGTGCGCATGCAGGGATTCAACGAAGATTTCGATGTGGTAATAGTTGGCGCCGGCCATGCCGGATGCGAAGCTGCCATGGCGGCGGCGCGCATGGCACTGAAGACCGCGCTCTATACGCTCAACGTCGACCTGATTGCCCAGATGTCGTGCAATCCGGCGGTGGGAGGCATCGCCAAGGGCCACCTGGTGCGCGAAGTGGACGCACTGGGCGGCATCATGGGCGAGGTCACCGATGCAATTGGGATTCAGTTTCGCCTGCTCAACACTTCGCGCGGGCCGGCCGTGTGGTCGCCGCGAGCGCAATGCGACAAGCAGGCTTACCGGCTGAAAATGCGCGAGGTTCTGGAATCGCAGCCGAACCTGAAGATCAAGCAGGCGGAAGTGGCGGACGTGATCACCGAGACGTCCGCTTTCAGCCATCAGCCATCAGGATCGCCGGTTGATCCATACGACGGCGAGCGCAAGCGAGCCATCGGCATTCTCCTGCGTGACGGGCGGCGCGTGTCGGCGCGCGCGGTGGTCATCACAACCGGCACATTCCTGAATGGCCTTCCATTGCGGCGAGCAGCAGTATCCGGCGGGACGTTCGGGCGAGCCTCCGGCGGTGCTCCTGGGTGAGGCGCTCAAGAAGCTGGGCCTGCGCGGCTGCCGGCTGAAGACAGGCACGCCCCCGCGCCTCGATGGCCGCACCATCGACTGGTCGAAGTTTGAGCTGCAACCGGGCGATGCCGATCCCACTCCGTTCAGTTTTCGCACCCGCCGCGTCGCGCACCACGACGCACAGGTGCCCTGCTACATCGCCTTCACGACTGAAGAGACGCACCGCATCATACGCGAGAACGTGCACCGCTCGCCAATGTATAGCGGACAGATCCAGTCGATTGGGCCGAGGTATTGCCCGTCGATCGAAGACAAAATCGTCAAGTTTCCCGACAAGCTGACGCACCAGCTCTTTCTCGAACCCGAGGGCTTGAACACGCATGAAATCTACGTCAACGGCATGAGCACGTCGCTGCCGATTGACGTGCAGCTGGCCATCCTCAAGTCCATCCCCGGGCTCGATCAGGCGGAGATGATGCGCCCCGGATATGCCATCGAGTACGACTCGATCGACCCCACCGAGTTGCACCGCACGCTGGAAACCAAGAAAATTTCCGGGCTCTTTCTGGCCGGGCAGATCAACGGAACGTCAGGATACGAAGAAGCGGCCTGCCAGGGCATTATGGCGGGCATCAACGCCGCGCTGAAAGTGAAGGGCGAAGCTCCGCTGGTGCTGGACCGGACAGAAGCTTACACGGCAATCCTGATCGACGACCTGATTTCCAAGGGGACGAACGAGCCGTACCGGATGTTTACCTCGCGCGCGGAATTTCGTCTCCATCTGCGGATTGACAATGCCGACCGCCGGCTGACCCCCTATGGGCGGCGCGTCGGTCTGATTTCCGATGCGGCATGGGCGGAGTTTCGGGCGAAGCAGGATCGGATGGAGGCCATGAAGTCCGTGATCGAGCGGACCAGAGTTACGGGCGAAATGATCGATTCCATCGGGGCTGCAGCGACTGGCACCGGGCTGGAGAGCAGCGAACCAATGTCTCAACTCCGGGAATCCGCTGTTGGCCACACCCTGGCGCAGTTCCTAAAGCGACCGGAAGTTGCGATCGAACGACTCGTTCCCGCTCTGCGTGAACTTGCGCCGGACTTTTTCCGCCGCGCCGCCGATTGCCAGGCGTCAGCCCCGGATGGCTTGTCTTCGGACATCCGCAACGAGCTCAAAGCGATTGAAACCGAAATCAAGTACGCCGGCTATCTCGACCAGCAGCGCAAGGCGATTGACCGGCTGAAGAAGGCTGAGCAGCGGCGCATTCCTGACTGGTTTGACTACCGGGCGGTCAGCGGGCTTTCGCGCGAAATGCAGGAAAAACTCGGCCGAGTGTCGCCGCAGACGCTGGGCCAGGCGTCGCGGATTCCGGGCGTAACGCCGGCGGCTGTCTCGCTGATCAACGTCTATATTGAAATACAGGGGCAGAGGCGGCAGAAGGTCGCAGCGCTCTAGCTGGTCAATCGCTGCGATTCGTGGCCAGCGCTGGTCCAAATCCTCCAACGGCGTCCTATAACCTGCTTCTGCTTAACAAGTTACAGGATAGTTGTCCGAAGCTGTAGATTTTCGCTATAAAAGTTTGGTATCATACAACGGCGTTTGATCTTAGCGGTTGTAAGCAGTACCCCGCTCTACGGCGTGACCTGCCTGCACTACCCTACGAGCTCCGGCGCATACTTCAACACAAAGGAACACAGCAACACCATGGAAACAGGAACAGTAAAGTGGTTTAACGATGCCAAGGGCTATGGATTCATTAGCCGCCAGAACGGCGAGGACGTGTTTGTGCACTTCTCCGCCATCCAGGCGAACGGTTTCCGCAGCCTCCAAGAAGGACAACAAGTTCAGTTCGACGTCGTCAAAGGCCCCAAGGGCTGGCAGGCAGAGAACGTCAAGGGCGTCTAAGGCCACTTCACAATTCGAGGAACAAACAGGGCGGCCCGAGATGGCCGCCCTGCTTATTTTGTCGCGAGTGGATGGAGGGCGGTGCCACGGCTCTGACCGGCTCGTAATAAAATCCGCGCGAAGGAGGAACGAGTTCCGCGATGCTAAAGGTAGGAGACGTTGCCCCGGAGTTCGAACTTCCTGCCCTTGCCGGCGAGGCGCGCATCACCATCCGCTCGCAAGATTATCTGGGCCGGCAAAATCTGATCGTGACTTTCCATCCGCTTGACTGGACGCCGACTTGAGCGTCGCAAGTGCCGGAACTCGATTCGCGGCAGAAAGAGTTCGCGGCGCTCAATGCCCAGGTTCTGGACATCAGCGTGGATTCCATCCCCAGCCATAGAGCATGGCGTGAAAAGGAAATTGGCAGCGTGACCCTGCCTATGTGCTCCGATTTCTATCCTCACGCCCAAGTCACGCGCCAGTTCGGAATCCTGCGCGAAGGGCCTCCAGTGGCGGGCATCAGCGAGCGAGCGGCTTTCATTGTCGATCCATCAGGAAAGATCGTTTTCTCCAAGCTGTATCCGCTGGACCAGTTGGTGGATGTGGAGGAGATCGTCAAAGTTCTCCACCGGATCAGCGGGCAACCATAGCATCATCGATCCCACTCCCGCCACGGAATCTGTCGCGCGGCACACGCACCGGCTTAACTATTGTTCTGCGTCGCTCATGACGGCGCTATCCAGATGATGGCGCAATGCCGCCGAAGCCGCCGCTTCCACGATCTGTTGACTGCGATCCCATTCCGGACGCAGCACCATTTCCTTGACGTGAAAATGCGACTCACGGCGCGCATCGTCAACCCGGATCAGCACTTCATTGTGCTGGAAATGAAAATACGTGCTCTCTGCCAGCGGCAGAAGCTGATTGGAGTTTTTGCCGATGATCACGTAGACCACCGAGTTGGTCACCAGCACATACTCGGGGCAGGACTCAGACGGCATCTGCGGTGCGCCCGACATGGCGCTCATAAAAGCATGCTGCGCCATACAGTCGACCATGCGCATGCGGACAATCGTCCCCTGCTGGCGGCTGCGATTTTCGCCCTGGAGCAACATGGGGAGGGAGCAAAGCAAGACAAGAATCAGTACTGACCGTTTCATGGCTCCTCAATTCTCGGGACTGGTCGGGTAGTAGTATCCGCGTCTGCAATGGAAGTGCAGGCGCAGATCACGGGCTGGAAGAATGCGGACGAGGTGGAAACCCGCCGCGTTGCTCGGCAGTTTGTAAGCGACGGTATACGCCGCGTGAAAATCTTCGAGGATGGCAGCGAGCGCCTGGTCGGCACCTGATTCCAGCGGGAAATACCGGCCGGCGGTGTCAGCAGCCAGCATACGCAGAACCAAAGTGCCGGGATCAAGGTGCGGCCCGTCACTGACGTCGACGCTGTAGATGGTGACATCGTTTTCCAGGGCAGATTCGAGCGCGTCGCGCAAGCAATGCAGGCTGATCGTGTCCGCGCCGTCGGACAACAGAAGCAGAATCCTGCGCGTGTGCAGATCGCCTCTTTGCCCCAGCAGGCGCGCGGCGAAAACAATGCTGTCATAGAGCGGCGTCAGGCTGCCGCTGGTGACCATGGGGAACCGCGAGCCCATGTCGAGGGCACGGCAGTTCCCCTGGCACAACACCGTTGGAGCCACGTTCTGGAAGGCAATGAGAGAGAAACAATCGTCCGGCACGCCATTGCGGTCGGTGACCAATTGCATGGCCGTCGCCATCATCTGACGGAATTTACGCGCGACGGAGCCGCTCGAATCGACGAGGACTGCCACGTCCATGCGCGTGTACTCCGAGCGCGAGAAACTGCGGAACTGGCGGACGACAATGTCGTGGTCGACGACGGCAAAATCGCCCGGCTGAATGGTGGCAATAACGTGGTTGTTTTCGTCGGTGGCAGAAAACGTCATCCGCACTTCGGTAACGTCGGAACGGAAGGTCGGCTCTGGCGGGGCGGAAGGGCCTTCCGCCAAAACGCTGCAAAACGCAGCGCCCAGCAGAACTAGCGCCAGCCCAAGCGGGAGGCGGCCGGCAGTGGAGGTTCGACGCACACGGGATAGATCGGCCCTTCGTGCAGAACTTTAGGACTGCCGCCTTCGGGAAGCGTTACCTGCGTCATTCCCCCTGGTTCCCGATGTGTCTTCCCCACCCCGCAGCGTTGACCAGCCGTCGCGTTTACTCCGGCAGCGGCTTGGCCTTGGTTCCTGGCTTTACGTCCTCGTGCTTTTTCGCCTCGGCAATCATCTGCTCGACTTTATCCTTGCCTTCGTAGTTAGGATTCGTAGCCAGCAGTTTCTGCCAGTCGGCAATCGCTCCTTTGACGTCCATCTTGCCCTGCCATTTCACCAGGCCAAGATTGAAGAGCGTGTTTGGCTTGTTGGGTTCGTAGCTGAGGGCTTTATTGAACTCCGCAATGGCGGTGTCGGCGTTGCCCATATACCAATACGCGGTGCCCATATCGGTGCGCACGGCGGCATCCGACGGCTTGATTTTCAGCGCGCGCCCATAGTAGTCAACGGCAATCTGGAACTGCTGCGCGTCGTAGTAATAATTGCCGATACTGGCCAGCAGTTCAGCGTTGTTCGGATCCGACTTGAGTTTTTCGATCAAGGGAACGGCCTGCACGTCCGCCATTTTCTTGAGCTGCTCGGGCGTGGGTTGGCTGTTCGTTGTGCTGGCATTGGTATTGGGAACGGACGAACTTGCGCTCGCCGTCTCCGACGGCGCAGCCGGCGATTGCGAGCCGCGAATCAGCCAACCGCCTGCCATCCCCAGCAGCAAACAAACCACCGCCAGCGTGTAGGCCTGCACGCTCGTCCATTGCACGTTTGAAGAATTGCTCTTTGTTTCTGGCATCACCGTACTCCTTGTCCTGTATCTCTAGTTTGCGCTGCTGCCCTGGCTGCGGATCTCCGCCATCAGCTTTTCGACCTGCGCTTTCTTGGCTGCCTCGAGCTGCGGATTCGTTTTCAGCAGTTGCGCCCAGGCCGCCAGCGCCCCCCGCGAGTCATTTTTGCCCTTCCAGCGCACCATCCCCAGATTGAACAGCGAGTTCGCGTCCTTGGGATTGTCCTTGGTGGCCTGCGTCAATTGTTGCAGAGCACCATCCACGTCTCCCGAGTAATAAAGGCAGGAGGCCAGGTCGGTGCGGATCGTGACGTCCTTCGGTTTTACATCCAGCGCCTTCGCGTAATAGTCGGCTGCTTGCTTGAATTGATGCGCGGAAAAATAAATCCTGGCCGCCTGGATCAGCAAGTCTGCATTCTTGGGATCATCCTTCAGCTTGGCCAAGACCGGATCGGCCTGCTTGTCGGCCATGTGCTTCATCTGGTCCAGCGTGGGCGGCTGGTTCATCGCGCCCGCCGGATTGTTCATCCCTGCCCGCGCCGTGTCTGCAGAGGGCTGAGAGTTGGCCGACGGCCGCGATCCCCGGAATAGGTATCCGATGGCCAGGCCGATGACCAGGCAAACGATGGCCAGCGCGTAGACCTGCGTCGCCTGCCAGCGTGGAGAGCTTGCCTGCGTCTTTAATTCTTCATTCGTCATACCGTGGACTCCCTGAGGCGCCTGTCCTCAACTGCCGGGCGTTCGTGTTGCTCCTTAGAAACTCAAGCTCTCTTCCAACCCCGTTGCTTCTCGTCCCTAACGCCGATTACCATAATGGCCAAGAGGCGCGGCGGCAGCAAGTACCATCACGCGGAGATGTGATCGGTATCACAATGAAGGAATCCGGGCGAGCGTTTAATTCACTCCGGGTGCTGCAGGCGCTAAGTTGCATGATGTCATGGGTTTCGCGGCATCGCCATGGCCGTGCGCTAAAATAGAAACATTCGGGAAATGCCCACTGAAAAAATCCTGGTGGTGGACGACGAGCGCCTGGTGCGCTGGTCGCTGCGCCAGAAGTGCGAAGAATGGGGTTATCAGGTTATCGAGGCCGAAGCGGGCGAGGCGGGAATCAAACTCGTCCAGCAGGAGTCGCCCGACCTCGTCCTGCTCGACGTGCGCCTGCCTGATATCAATGGCATTCAAGTGCTTGAGCAGCTCAAGAAAAACGAGGGCGCGCCCTCCGTCATCATGATCACCGCCGACCCGCAACTGGATGACGTGAAGGTCGCCATCAAGCTCGGCGCCTATGACTTTGTGGGCAAACCGCTTGATTTCGACGAACTCCACGTCACGATCAAGAACGCGCTGGAAGCAACGCGCCTGCGCTCGGAGGTGCAGTCGCTGCGCGGAGAAATGCGCCGGCGCGCGGGCTATCGCGAGGTGGTAGCCGAATCGCCGAAGATGGCCGAGCTGATGAATTTTGTCCGCAAGGTGGCCGCCAGCGAAGCTAATACCATTCTCATCCAGGGCGAGAGCGGCACCGGCAAGGACCTGATCGCCAAAGCCATTCACTACGAAAGCTCGCGCCAAGAGCGGCCTTTTGTCGCCATCAACTGCTCGGCGATTCCGGAAACCCTGATGGAAGCCGAACTCTTCGGGCACGAAAAGGGCGCGTTCACCGACGCCAAGCAGATGAAAAAGGGCCTGTTCGAAATGGCCGACGGGGGCACGCTCTTTCTGGACGAAATCGGCGAACTCTCTCCCCTGCTCCAGGCCAAGCTGTTGCGCGTGCTCGAAGACCAGGTGATTCGGCGCATCGGGGGAGTGCGGGACATGCAGGTCAACGTGCGCGTGATCGCCGCCTCCAATCGCGATTTGGAAAAAGAAGTGCGCGAGGGCGGTTTCCGCCAGGATCTTTATTACCGGCTGGCCATCATCGCCATTTTCATCCCGCCGCTGCGTGAGCACAAAGAAGACATTCTGCCGCTGGTTAATTTTTTTATCGAGCGCTACAACCAGCGTTTTCGAAAATCCATCCGGGGCATCACCGAGGAAACCAAGCGCCTGCTGCTGCAGAGCAACTGGCCGGGCAACATCCGCGAACTGCGCAACTCGATCGAGCGCGCCATGATTCTCGAAGATGAAGCCCTGCTGCGCCCGGTGTATTTGCCCTTTGCCGTAAGCCAGTCCGGCGCCGGCATCACCGCCTTCGAACACAGCACTTCCGCCTCCGACAATGGACAAGGCCTCCCCAATGGGCGCTTTCTGCCGCGCCTCTATATTCCGGAGGGCGGAACGTCGCTTGAGGAAGTGGAGCGCGCCATGGTCGAGCTGGCTATGAAGCAGGCCAACAATAATCAGACGCACGCGGCCAAGCTGCTCGACATCAGCCGCGATGCCCTGCGCTACAAGCTGAAAAAATTTGGTCTGGGACACACCGACGAGGAAGCCGACGCTCCGCAAAAGGAAGTGGGATAAAACGGCTTGCTCCGGCGGCTCGGCCGAAACCTGGAACCTGAACCTTTCGCCATCCGTCTCAATCACGCCGAGGCGGCTTCATGGTTTGCCGCTGGTGTAGAATCTCCATGTCAACCCCACCGCTGTCTTTCTCTTGGGCAGCGGACTCCGTCGGGACGTAGCGCAGCCTGGTAGCGCACTTGCTTGGGGTGCAAGGGGTCGCCGGTTCAAATCCGGCCGTCCCGACCATTTCACAATCACGTCCGAGTCTCCCGCCAGAACCAGTAGCTCCTTTCGCAATCCTTTTTATTGGACGCCGTTCCAGCTCTACACCGGCTCGCGATAGGCGCGTGCCGCAACTTTTCTTCCTTATACTTCCCGCGTTCGCGCACTTTCCCGGTTCAGGTTAGACTTTTGAGCGAGCGAAGGAGCAACCAATGTCGAAGATCATCGTTCGTTTCCTTGCCATCCTGGGAGCACTGTGGTTGATCGGAATGGCTATCGTCCTGTTTGCGGTTCTCGGCGGCAAGGGAAAGGTGCCCTCCAAGACCATCCTCGAAGCCGACCTTGAGAAGTCGTTCCTCGAGGCCATCCCGGATACTCCTGCGGCGCGGATAATGACGACCGACCGCCAGACGCTGCGTGATGTGATCGACGCCATCGACCGCGGCGCGAACGATGATCGCGTGGCCGGCATGATCGCGCGCATTGGCGCGGCGCCCATGGGTATGGCGGACACGCAGGAGATTCGCGACGCCGTGCTCCGATTCCGCTCGCATAAGAAATTTGCTGTCGCTTATTCCGAGACTTTTGGCGAGTTTGGCCCGGGCAACGGCGCTTATTATCTGGCGACCGCCTTCGATCAGATCTATCTCCAGCCTTCCGGCGATGTCGGCTTGACCGGCATCCTCATGGAGACGCCTTTCATCAAGGGCACGCTCGGCAAACTGGGTGTCACCTTTCACGGCGACCACCGTTATGAATACAAGAGCGCGCTTAACTTCTATACCGAGACCAAGTACACGGCCGCTCACAAGGAAGAAATGACCGCCATCATGGACTCCTGGTTCAGCCAGATGAAAGACGGCATCTGCAAGGCGCGGCAGATTCCGCTCGACAAATTTCAGGCGCTCGTCGATGCCGGCCCCTACTTAGGCAAAGAGGCCGTGGACGCCAAGCTCGTGGATGGCGTGGCTTACCGCGACGAAATTTACAACAAGGTCAAGAACCGGGCCGGCAGCGGCGCCGAGCTTCTCTATCTCGACAAATATCTGGATCGTGCCGGCCGTCCCAACAGTCACGGCAAGAAAATCGCCCTCGTCTACGGAGTGGGCGAGGTCACACGCGGCAAGAGCGATTAC
>Ga0187784_10001390_pt1 | contig 19145 bp, 16 predicted proteins | sample 1015_SJ02_MP15_2_FD_132964 | JGI IMG/M metagenome (GOLD analysis project Ga0187784, IMG submission 132964) | Tropical peat soil microbial communities from peatlands in Department of Meta, Colombia - 1015_SJ02_MP15_20_MG | ecosystem: Environmental > Terrestrial > Soil > Wetlands > Peat | place...
GGCTACTGGAATGCCCGCGCCCATGCTCCCGACGAGAACGTGCGGATGGCGGACTTTCGCGAGACGGTGTTGCTGATGGCGCGCGTGCTGGAAAGGTTCGCGGCGGCCGGATAGGCGAGCCGCGCCACCGGTTCTGTCCGCCAATCGGCAGGCGTGTGGGGTAGTCGAGTGCTGGAATAGCGATCAGGCGTTCGGGTTATTTGCCCGTAGGATCGCGTGATTCCGCGAATCTGGCCAGGCGTTTCACCCCGTGACGACGCCCACGCGATAGTATACTAGGAGATAGTTTGGCTGCCTCGCTGGGGGCCGCCGCAGGCGGCGTTGGTTGTTATGACTCGTCCGGCGCACCCAAGCGTCGGAATTTCTCATGCAGGAGGGAGCGTATGTCCGTGACGGTGGGTCAGCAGGCGCCCGATGCAGTCTTGGTCAGCGGAGACCGCAAAGCGGTGAAGATCAGCGACCTGCGGGGCAAGCCGCTGGTACTCGTATTCTTTCCCGCGGCGTTCACCGGCACGTGCACCAAGGAGGTGTGCCGGTTCAGGGACGACCTGAGCCGTTTCAACAGCTTGAACGCGCAGGTCATCGGCGTCAGCGCCGATACTCCGTTCGTCCAGGCGGAGTTCGCAAAGCAGAATCAGCTGACCTTCCCCCTGCTGAGCGATTTCAACCACCAGGCGATGAAGGCGTATGGCGTGTACGACGGTAACTACCTCGGCCTGCTCGACGGGATCGCCAGGCGGTCGGTGTTCGTGCTGGACCAGACCGGAAAGGTTGTCTACGTCTGGCTGGCCGACGTGCGCGCACAGGAGCCGCCGTACGAAGCCGTCGAGGCCGCGGTTCGGAAGCTGCAGTAGCCTCGGCGGGTCCGGCACGGGTGTGGAGCGTGCCGGGCCTGTCTGTCGGACGGCGGAACGGCTGATGGCCGCCGTTCGCGCAAACCAGTACGCGGGGGTGCCCGTGACGCACAAAAGCGAGAGGAGTTCTGGAATGACGCCCACGGTTCGTACGGTGCTGCCAAATGGTCTTGTAGTGCTTCTCCGTGAGGTGCACGCGGCTCCGGTCGCGACGTTCTGGGCGTGGTACCGTGTGGGGAGCCGTAATGAAGTTCCGGGGATCACGGGGATCTCGCACTGGGTCGAACATATGCTGTTCAAGGGCACGCCGAGCCTGGGGAAAGGGGAATTCTCCCGCCTGGTGAACCGGCACGGCGGCACCTGGAACGGGTTTACTTGGAAGGACTTTACGGCCTATTTTGAGACGCTGCCAGCGGAGCATGTGGACCTCGGCATCCGGATCGAGTCGGACCGCATGGTCAACACGTTGTTCGAGCCGGCGGAGGTGGAGAGCGAGCGGACGGTTATTATCTCCGAGCGAGAAGGCGCTGAGAACAACCCGGAGTACGCGCTCTACGAGGAACTCGAGTCGGCCGCGTACAGAGTCCACTCCTACCGGAACGCCGTCATCGGCTACAAGAGCGATTTGTGGGCGATCACCCGGGAGGATCTGTACCGGCACTACCGGACCTACTACGTGCCCAACAACGCCGTCATCGTCGCCGTCGGCGATTTCGATGGCCGGGACCTCCTGAAGCGTGTCGAGGACGCATTCGGCGGGATTCCGGCGGCGCCCGCCCCGCCGGAGGTCCGCAGCGTCGAGCCGCCGCAGGAAGGGGAACGCCGCGTGGTGCTCCGCCGCCCCGGCGGGGCGGTGCCGATACTGCAGATGGGATTTCACGCGCCGGCCGTCACGCATCCGGATTTCTTTCCGCTGCTTCTCGTGGACGGGGCACTGTCGGGATTCAAGGGCCCCGGCGTCTTCGGCGGCGAGGGGATCGGGGTCCGAAGCAGCCGCCTGTACCGCGCGCTCGTGGAGCGTGAACTGGCGGTCGACGCCGGCAGCTCATTTCGCGCGTCACACGACCCGACGCTCTTCGAGGTGGGCGCCACCCTTCGGCCCGGCGTCGAGCCCGCACGGGTCGAAGCGACCCTGCTCAACGAGCTACAGCGGATTGTCGACGAGTCGGTCGGTGACGAGGAGCTCGAGAAGGTGATGAAGCAGGCCAAGGCACAGTGGGTGTACGCCGCGGACGGCGTGTCCCCGCAGGCGGTGCTCCTCGGGAGCATGGAGATCGTCGCCGGGCCGGAGTTTCTCGCGGGGTTCTGGGACAGGTTGTCGGCGGTGACCCCCGAGGCGATGCGCGCCGCCGCCGCCCGGACGCTTGTCGCTCGGAATCGCACGGTGGGATGGTATTTCCCGGAGCCAGACCAGGCGACGGCGGGCGCGGCGGTGGAGGAGGTGGCGCATCATGCGTGACACGGGACGTGCGGTCGACCCGGCGGGCCGCTCCGCGACCTCGGTGCCAATCGCACCGGACACCGTGACGCGCCGGACGCTCGATGGGGGCGCCATCGTGCTGGTGCGGGAGAGCCACGCGACGCCCGCGCTCACCCTGCAGGGATACCTCCCCGCGGGGGCCATGCAGGAGCCGGAGGCATGCGGGGGACTGGCGCTGCTGACCGGGTCGTTGCTCACGCGCGGGACCGCCTCGCACACGTCGGAGAGCTTGGCGTTGACCCTCGACACCCTCGGCGCAAGCCTGAGCGTCCGTGCCGATATCGAGGGCGTGTCCTTCGGAGTGAGATGCCTGTCCGAGGACGCCGGTCGGATGCTTGACCTTCTCGCCGAAGTTCTGATCCGGCCGACCTTCCCGGCGGACGAGATCGAGAAACAGCGCGCCAAGCTCATCACGGGGATCCGCGAGTCCCGCCACGACACCCGGGTCATGGCAGACAAGACGTTCCGTGGCACGGCGTTTCCCGCCGGTCATCCGTACCACAGGCCGCTCGAGGGGGAAGAGGAGACGGTGGCGGCGCTCACCCGCGAAGATCTTGTGGAGTTCCACCGGCGGTGGTACCGGCCCAATGGAGCTGTTCTAGCCATCGTTGGTGATGTGGAGACGGACGAAGTAATTGCGCGGCTCGAGCGTGTCTTCGACGGCTGGCAGCCCTCCCCGTCGGCCCTCTCGGTAGCGGTGCCACCGGCATACCCGGCGGCGTCCGTGCAACGCCGCGAGGTTGTCATCCCCGGCAAGACCCAGGCCGATATCGTGCTCGGTGTGCCCGGATTCAGCCGAACGAGCCCGGACTACTACGAGGCGATGATGGCCGATCTGATCCTCGGCCGGCTGGGTCTGATGGGACGTCTCGGCGCAACCGTTCGCGACGAAGAGGGCCTTGCCTACTATGTCTACAGCCAGGCGCAGGCCGGGTTCGTGGCCGGTCCGTGGGCAGTTCGGGCCGGGGTGAATCCGAAGAACGTCGAGCGCGCCATCGTCGGCATTCTCCGGGAGGTCAAGGGGCTCCGCGCGCAACCTGTTCGTGACGGGGAGTTGGAGGACGCGCGTGACTACCTTACGGGGTCGCTCGCCGTCCGGTTGGAGACGGATGCGGGGATCGCACAAGCCCTCCTCGAGATCGAGTTGTTCGACCTGGGCCTGGACTATCTCCACCGGTACCCTTCCCTCATCGCGGCGGTGACCCCTGAGCAGATCGGCGCCGCGGCCGCGCGGTATCTGACCCTCGACGGTTACACGGTCGCGATCGCAACGCCGCCGTAGGCGAGACCGGGGCCCGGCTCCCTCATTGGGAGTGCGACGCCGATTCCACGTTGTGCAATGTGGTGCGGTTGGCCGCAGCATCGAACGGAGTTCGTAGCCCGTGAACATAGCTGTCGGGACCATGCCTGCCGGGGTGTACTCCGGCAGGGTCGCCGTGCCCTGGGGATGGGTGTTGTGAGCGGATCCATGACAGTGACGGTGATCGCAGGTATCCCCGACGTCCGGCCGGGCGCGTCGGTGCCCGACCTTTTGGTCGGCGCGCTGCGCGAGCGCGGGCCCACGCCCGAAGACGGTGACATCCTGGTCGTTGCCCAGAAGATCGTCAGTAAGGCGGAAGGCAGCATCGTCGACTTGGGGGACATCACCCCCAGTGAGGAAGCTGTGTGGCTCGCGCGCAACGCCGGGAAAGATCCACGTCTGGTCGAGGTGATCCTTCGGGAGTCCACCCAGGTGGTGCGGGCCCGCGGCGGCGTGCTAATCACCGAGCATCGCCTGGGGTTCATCTGCGCAAACGCCGGAGTGGACCACAGCAACGTCGGAATAGGGCCAGAGGTCGTGAGTCTCCTTCCCCGCGATCCGGACGCGTCGGCGCGAGCGATCCGCGAGTCGGTGCGCCGCGCATTCGGTGTATCCGTGGCGGTGGTGATCAACGACAGCCACGGCCGCCCGCACCGGGAAGGAGCCGTCGGGGTATGCATCGGCGCCGCAGGCCTCGAGCCGCTCTTGAGCCTCGTCGGACGGCCGGATCGGTACGGATACACCATGCGCACGTCCGTCGAGGCCATCGCGGACGAGATCGCCGGCGCCGCGACATTGCTCCAGGGGCAGTGTGACGAAGGCACCCCGGCCGTGTTGATCCGGGGCGTGCGCGTGTCGCCGGGCGACCGCGGCGCGGCAGCCCTCCTGCGGGACCCGCAGCGGGATCTCTTCCGGTAGCCGTTCCGCCCGCCGGAAGGGCGGCGGTCACGTCTGTGGCGTGGCCTCGGCAGGGCCAGGACCCGGACGCCGCAGCGCGGGGAGCACTTCCTTTCCGAGGAGATCGATCGTCCTTTTCTGATCGACCGACGTGACCTGGATCGTCACGATGTCTGCGCCGAGGTCCACGAGCGGGCGGTAGATATCCGCGAGTTCTGCAGGGGTGCGGGCCCAGGCGTACTTCCCGATGATTTCACGCCGGTCGATCGAGTCGGCCTTCATCCGGAGGACCGACGGGTCCACCTCGTCGAGTCGGCCTTCCACGCGCAACCCCCGCCAGGCCGCCAGGGCGCGCCACGCCTCGTCCTCGTCGCCGGCCAGGATCGACCATCGCTGAGCGACAAGCGTCGGCTTCGGGCGGTCCGCCGCCTTCGCCGCCCGCAGGAAAGGGGCGATGATCTGCTCACGGACCTCGGCCGGGGCCTTGGCGCTGACGATCAGGCCGTCTGCCAGCCGGCCAGCCAGCGCGGCGGACTGCGCACCCCCGGATGCCATCCAGATGGGGAGCCGGGTGAGCGGCGGGCTGTAGAGCTTGGCGGCATGCGTGCGGTAGTATTCTCCCGCGAAATCGACCTTCTCGCCGTCAAGCAGACGCCGGATGATCGTGAGGGCTTCCGCCATGCGCGCGCTCCGTTCTTTGTGGCCGGGGAATTCCCAGCCCAACGGCCGTTCGTTGATAGCCTCACCCGTTCCCACGCCGAGCGCGAAACGGCCCCCGGACAGCCGGTGTATGGTAGCCGCCGCCTGCGCGACCAACGCCGGGTGGTAGTGGAACAAGGGGCAGGTGACCGCGGTCGCAATCCGCACGCGCCGCGTCCGGACCGCAACCGCCCCGAGCAAGCCCCACGTGAATCCCGAGGCCGAGGCGTCGTCGACCCAGGGATGGAAGTGGTCCGAGACCGTGAGGGCATCGAAGCCCACGGCTTCCGCCCGGACGGCGTGCTCGAGGAGTACCTCGGGCTGGAACTGCTCGTTGCCGCAGAAGTAGGCGAACTCGGGCATTGTCCCCTCCCGGAATGACTGACGTTCATGCCGCACGTGAAGTACGTCTTGGAAGCGGCCCGCGCGAGTGGGAAGCCGGAACTCGCAACGCTTGCACTCATCGGTCCTTTTCGTCGGAGGGCGTGTTCCGGTCCTGCCATCGCCGGTCGTGACGGTGTGTCGTCTCGCGAGCACCATGGATCCGGTCGAGCACTTGTAACGATGCGGGCGCCTCTGTCGAATTCGGGGCGCGACAACGCGTTGGAGCATGGGTGCCCCTTTCCTGCGACTGGCGTACGTGCAGGTGGACGTTGTTGCCGGCGCCGCGGAGGCTGTGCGGGGAGAAGCGATCTGGTGTGCCACCCGGGTCCGAGCGAGCGCCTCGGAGTCGCGCATGGAGCGATTCATCGTGTCCGGACCGCGCGCATTCGGAGGGCGTATCGTGCAGGAGATCCGACGGATAGACCTGAAGTGGGCTCGGCGGTGCGGCGTAGTTCGCGAGGACGGGGGTGCGTGGACGATGAAGCGGTGGGTGAGCCTGGCGGTGATGGCGACTCTGGCGTTTGCGATGATCGCGGTGACGCCGGCGGGTGCGGCGATCGAGCTCAAGTTCTATTACCCCATCGGCGTGTCCGGTCCGCTCGCCAAGGTGATGAACGGCCTCGTGGACGACTTCAACATGGCGCATCCCGGCGTCCACGTCACGCCGATCTTCTCCGGCGACTACTATCAAACAATGACCAAGGTGCAGACGGCGGTCATGGGAGGGGCTCCGCCGGACGTGGCCGTGTTGCTCTCCACCGATCTGTTCACGCTGCTCGACATGCACGCGATCATTCCGCTGGACGGCTTTATCCAACAAGCGGGCGGCGAGCGGTTCCGCGCGGACTTCTTCAGTGCATTCCTGCGCAACTCGCAGATCGGGAACACGACCTATTCCATTCCATTTCAACGCAGTACGATCGTCCTGTACTACAACCAGGACGCGTTTCGCAAAGCCGGACTGGACCCCCATGCGCCCCCGAAGAATTGGACCGAGCTCATTTCCGATGCTCAGAAGCTGACGATCAAGGACGCATCGGGTCACGTGACGCAGTGGGGCGTCGGGATCCCGACGTCGGGCAACACGTACTGGGTCTATCAAGGGTTTGTGATCGAGGCGGGTCAGGCACGACTGGCGAACCCAGAGGGCACACAGGTCTTCTTCGACACGCCGGGAACGCACGCCGCGCTCGCGCTTTGGCTGAGGCTGGCGGCGATGGGCGTCGAGCCCTCGGGCATTACCGACTGGGGCACCCTGCCCACGGCATTTGCCAACGGCCAGTTCGCGATGATCTACCATTCGACCGGAAGCCTCACGTTCATCCGCGACAACGCGAAGTTCTCGTTTGGGACGGCGTTCATGCCGGCTGGCAGGGTGTCTGGGACGCCCACGGGCGGGGGTAACCTCTACATCTTCCAGGGGATCCCCGTGGACCACCAGCGGGCAGCGTGGCAGTTCGTCCAGTGGATGACGGCACCCCAGCAGGCCGCCCGCTGGAGCGAGGCATCGGGCTACGTGGCCGTTCGCCAGTCTGCCTTTGGCGTGGCGTCGTACAAGGCGTACACGGACAAGTTCCCCCAGGCGCTCACGGCGCGCGATCAACTGGCGTATGCGCAGGCGGAGCTGGCCACACACCAGAGCGGCCAGATCCAGTTGATGTACTCTGACCATCTGCAGGCAGTCCTGACGGGGCGGCAGACCTTGGACCAGGGCCTCTCCACGGCACAGCAGGAGGCGACCAAGATCCTCGCGCCATTCCAGAGGAGGTAGGCACGGATTGAGTTCCGTCCGGATTACGTTTCTCGGGAGCGGAGACGCGTTCGCGAGCGGCGGCCGGTTCCACACGTGCATGCTCGTCCAAGCGGGCGCGGACGATTTTCTTGTGGACTGCGGCGCGTCGGCGATTACGGCGATGCAGCAGCGCGGTGTCAGGACGGACTCGATCGGGGCCGTCTTCCTGAGTCATCTGCACGGGGATCACTTCGGCGGGCTTCCCTACGTGATCATGGACGCCCACTTTGTGTGTGGACGGAAGGCGCCGCTCCTCGTCACGGGCCCGCCGGGCACCCGGGTGCGCATGATGGACATGATGGAAGCGCTCTATCCCGGTGCGTGGGCCACGGGATGGCGGTTCCCGCTGGAGATCGTCGAGCTCGAGCCGGCACAGCCGCACCGGGTCGGCGGCGTGACGGTGACGCCGTACCTCGTGCAGCACGAGAGCGGAGCTCCGCCGTTTGCCCTCCGGTTCGAGTGCTGCGGGAAGGCATTTGCCTACTCCGGTGACACCGAGTGGACGGACACGCTCATCGACGCTTCACGCGGGACCGACCTGATGATCTGCGAGTGCAACTCCTATGACCGTAAGATCCGATACCACACCGACCTGCCGACGTTGGTCTCGCATCGGGCGGCGCTCGACACCAGGCGCCTGATCCTCACGCATCTCGGCCCCGCGATGCTTGCGCACCGCGAAACGCTGCCCTTCGAGTACGCGGAAGACGGGATGGTCGTCACGCTGTAGACGGACCGCTCGCCCTTGGCTACCGCTCGGTCGCGGCACGCGACCGGCCCCATCGGTGCCAGGGCGCCTCTGTTCAACAAATCGCCCCTCCGCGCGGCTTGTTGGGGTGGCGCTAGCCGCCGGCCAGGGCGTTTCTGATCCAGGTCAGATGTCCCGACCGGATATGTCCGTAGTTGTAGAACGACACGCCCTCGGCTCCGCTCTCCCGAGCAATGCGGACCTTCGCGGCGAGATTGGCCTCGTCCGCGGCATCGGGATGGGCAGGCCTGAGAACGACGTGGAGACGCGCGCGCGCGCCGATCAGACGGTGCGCCCACCAGAGATCCGCGGCGACTTCCGAGGGGGTTGGGCGGTATGCAAGCACTTCCAGGGCATCCACATGCTCGGCCAGGCGCGCCAGGTCGGCCCCGTCCAGCCACGCGTGTCCGATCGGCTGGCTGACGGTGGGGATGACTGACAGTCGAACCGTCCGAGGAAGGGCAGCTCTCGCCTCCGCAACAAGCGACGTGACAGTCTCTGTTCGCACGGCCAGGTACGCGGTGAGCCCGGGTTCGCGCAGGAGATCGGTGAGCATCCAGTAGAGCGCCTGGCGCTCGGACGGAGTGGGCAGCAACGGCGCGCGATAGAACGCATCCAGGGCGTCACGCACGGTGCCTGCGATGTGCCGGCCATCGAGACCGGCCGCCTCCGCCCGCCGCAGACACGCCGGGCAGAAGCACAGGGCGAGCAGCGCAGAGCACCACGGGTTGGGCTCCACCAGGCTGAACTCGTGGTGAAAGCCGTGCGCATACGGCAGAAAGCCGGGCGCCTCGATGACGACGCGCTGGACATCGTACGACGCGGTCAGGTCTGCGAGGAGCGCAACGGGATAAGCGCGGACCTCCGGGTGGCTCGGACAGAGGCTGTAGAAGTATGGATCGCCGTAGGCATTTCGGGCAACACAACCGGGATGGGCAGTACCGAGGCGGGTGTTGTGCAGGGTCACCATCCACGCGGCGACGTCGAGGCCGCCGGCGCGTCGCCGGACCAGGGCCTCGAACCCGTCATAGCGCTCGACGAGCGGGTTCATGAGTGGGCGAAGCGGCGTATCTCGGTAGCGCCCGAGGTTGGGGCGGAAATAGACGGTGCCGTCGGCCGGGAAGTAGACGCGGCTACCGGGTGCGTGTGGACGCAGAAACTTGCCGGCATGATAGCTGCCCGCGAGCACGGCCGTGTTGATGCCGGCCTCGCGGAGCCGGTCCATCACGGTGTCGGTGCCTTCGTCCGCGAGATCCCAGGGGTACAAGAACATGCCCGTGTACATGTCATTCCGCCTCTCCATGCGCGACCCATCCGCGCCGATCTTCGCGAAGACTTCCTCAGGATCCCTGCGGTGAGGGCCCATTCCGGCCGGCGCAGGAGGCCGCCCGCAGTTCCGAGAAGCCGGTCCCGAGATCCGTTCGCGGGGTCGGGACGCATCCCATCCCCACCGAGGTGCGGCAACGGGGCGAGGAGGGCCGATGGACGAGGCTGCGGTGTTCCGCTTGCTGGATGAACTCGCCGAGTTCGGCCGGGCAAACGACGCTCGCGAGACCGACCGGTCGCGGCGCATGTTGAACATCACCCCGGATGTCGGCCGGCTGCTTTCCATGCTCGCGCGCATGCTCAACGCTCGCCATATTCTGGAGCTTGGGACCTCGAACGGCTACTCGACCATCTGGCTGGCGTGGGCGGCGACGGCCACCGGCGGGCACGTCACAACCATCGAGGCGGTACCGCACAAGATCGCGATGGCGCGCGAAAACTTGGCCCGGGCCGATCTCGCCAACCGGGTGACAATTCGGGAGGGCCGCATTCTCGACGTGCTCCCGGACGTCACGGGTCCGTTCGACCTCATCCTGCTCGATGCCGACCGTCCGAACTATACGGCATACCTCGATCCGCTGCTGCGCGCGCTTCGGGTCGGCGGCCTGCTCGCGACCGACAATGTGGTGTCGCACGCGGCCGAGGTCGCCGGGTTCCTCGGCCGATTGAGGGCGCACCCGGCGGTTGAGACGGTCACCCTGCCGGTCGGGAGCGGCGTGGAGTTGACCTACAAGCGGCAGGACGGATGAGGCGCGGTCTCGGCCGTGCGCGCGTCCGGCGCACGGACCTACAGGTCGCGCCGCGGGACGAGCGTCCGCTCGCGCCGGACGTCCCAGACTCCGTGATAGGTGACACGTACATCGGGTAGCGAGTCGATCGGCAGGAAGAGCAGGGTGTAGTACGGGTCGGCATGCGGGTATCCGCGCGCGCGGAGAAACGCGGATAACTCCCCCGCCTGGGCAGCGACCTCGTGGAGGGCGCCGGCCGACATGACGCCACCTATCGGCAGGGGAATCTCGAGCACGATCTGTCCCTCTTCCACGGCGACGATTCCTCCCCCGAGTTCGAGCAGGCGGCGGGCGGCCCGCGCCATGTCCCGAGGGTTCTGGCCGAGCACCGTTGGGTGCGCGATGACGTTGAATGACGACGCCAGCCCTCCCAACCGTGTCACGAAGTTGGCGAGCGCCCCGTTCGTCACCCAGCGTCCGGCCGGATCGAGCAGCGCCAGCCGGGTCACTTCGCAGGGCCACGCCAGGATGCCGTCGCGAACGGGGACGGTCACGTCGCGCCTCCGCGTAATGACGCTGTTCTCCAGGTAGCCCACGGGGAAGACAACCTCGTCGACGGCGTCCGCCGCGGCGGGCTGGCAACCGGAGGAGAGCGCTGCGCGGTTCACGACCGCCAGATCGGCCGCGTGCGTCTCGAACAGCGCCGGATTCGGCTCCCAGGTCGCGCGCAACCGCCCGGGAAAGAACCGGGACCAATCCACGGCGGGAAACGCCGCGGTGGGAACACGGTCGCGCGCGGCGATCTCGCCGGCCGTCAGGACTAGCGACGGCGTGGGGTCGCAGAGATCGTCGAGAACCGCGATGTCCGCCCAACGCCCCGGTCCAATCCCTCCGATCTCCTCGTCGAGACCGAAGTAGGTGGCGGGGTTCAGCGTCGCCATCTGATACGCGGACACCGGCGGGATCCCCGCGGCAATCGCCTGACGGATCACGTGATCCATGTATCCGTGCTCCGCAATCGTCGTTACGTTGGGGCCGTCCGTGGTTAGCATCAGCCGGGCGCTGGCTGAGCGCCAGGTGGTCACCGCCTGCGCAAGCGCGGGCATGTCGGGCCGCAGCGACGAGTGCCGTAACATCGGGTAGATGCCGGCTCGCAGTCTGGCGAGAATCTCGTCCGCGGTGATCGCCTCGTGGTCCGCCGACCAGCCGGCCGCGGCGAGGGCGACGAGCCGGTCGTACGATGCGCCCGGCGCGTGGCCCTCGATCCTGCGTCCCGTTGCAAGCGCAAGTGCAATCTTTCGGAACAGAACCTCGTTGCCACGGAAGAGCACGGGCCAGCGGGTGAGCTCGCCCACCGCGCGGATCGCGTCGATCTCCAGCAGCGCCATGAGCCGCGTCAACGAGAACATCGTTTCGTCCGGCAGCGGCGAAGCCGGATCCGGCCGCAGAAACCAGTAGACGTGCACCGGCATCGTCGACAACAGGCCCAGCAGCTCCGCGATAGCGTCGGGTGGAGTCTGCAGCAGAATCTGCAAGGTGTCGGCGACCACGGCGGTGGTGCCGGTGCGCACGATCGCCCGTGCAAACTCGACGGGGTGTAGCATGCCGGTAATGTGGGTGTGAGGGTCCACGTAGCCCGGTACGAGGATCTTCCCTGGGAGCCGCATGACGTCGGTGGAGGGGCCCACCATCCGCCGGTTGGAGCCGACGTAGGCGATGCGCCCCGAGGCAATTGCGATGCCGGCCGGGTAGACTTCACCGCTGTAGACGTTCAGCAGCGTGGCGCCTTCGAGATAGCGGTCCGCGTGGCGCCGGCCGGCGGCGACCTCGAGTAACCGTCGGCTGTCTTCGGCCGTTCGCGTCGAGCGTCTCAGCGGGCCGCCCTCGCTCAGAAGATTCGGGAGCCCTCCGGCACGTCGCGGTCGAGGCCCAGGAGAACGACCCGCTGTCCGGGGTCGGGGGCACCCAGGACCAGTACCTGCGACTCGAACCCGGCGATCCACCGGCTTCCCAGGTTGACCGCCGCGATGACCTGTCGTCCCACCAGATCCTCCGGCCGGTAGAGATCAGTGAGTTGTGCGCTCGATGTCCGCTCACCGTACGGCCCGAAGTCGATCCAGAGCATGTACGATGGCTTCCGCGTCTTGGGATGCCGCTCCGCTCTGCGAATCCGGCCGACGCGCATCTCAAGCGCTTCGAAAGCGTCCGCTCCGTTCATGCCGTCTCCCACATGGTCCGCATGCAAGAGGTCAGGGCGCCTCCCGGTCCCTCAGGCTGGCCAGGACAGGTACCGCAACAGCGTGCGGACGCCGAAGCCGGTCCCGCCCGTCGGCAGGTACGGCGGGGCGCTCTTCTCCTCGCAAAACGAGGGCCCAGCGATGTCGAGATGCGCCCACGGGGTGCCTCCGGTGAACTCGCCAATGAACGAGGCGGCCCGTTCTGCGCCGGCTTGGCGTCCGGCGGAGTTCTTGAGGTCCGTGATCTCGCCGCGCATCGCCTCGAGGAACTCCGGATACATCGGAAGCTGCCACACCTGCTCCCCCGCCAGCGTCGCCGCCCGAAGGATCCGGTCCTGCAGGATCTGGTTATTGCCCATGAGCCCGGCGGTGTAGTCGCCGAGCGCGATCACACAAGAGCCGGTAAGCGTGGCGAGGTCGATCACCTCCGTCGCACCTTCACGAACCGCAAACGCAACCGCGTCCGCCAGCACGAGCCTTCCTTCCGCGTCGGTGTTCGTGATCTCGACGGTCTTTCCGGCGAGGCCGCGGAACACATCGCCCGGCCGCATCGCGTGGCCGCTGATCATGTTCTCGGTCGCAGCCGCAATGCCCAGAACCCGCACCGGCACCCGGTGGTCCCTGAGCGCACTCATCGCGCCCACCACCGCGGCGGCGCCGGCCATGTCGCCTTTCATCGTCGCCATCCCGGCGGCCCCCTTGATGTCGAGCCCGCCGCTGTCGAAGGTGATGCCCTTTCCGACAAGCGCGACCAACGGCACCGTCCGGTCCATCCGCGCCGAACCCGCGGACGGCGTCTCGGGCTCGTACTCGAGCACGATGAACTTCGCCGGTTGGTCACTCGCCTCGGCCACTGCCGCGAAGAGCCCCATGCCCATGAGGCGCGCCTCTTCGAGCTCGATCACGCGGCATCGCAGCCCGTCCCGCGCGGCTATCGACTGCGCAACTTCCGCCAGGGCGGCGGGGGTCATGACGTTTGCCGGCTCGTTCACGAGATCGCGTGCCAGGCAGGTCGCGCGTACCGCGGCGTCTCCAAGCCGGAGTGCGGTCCCGAACTCTGCCCGGGCGCCGCTCGGAACCAGAACCGTCGCCTCCTCTACGGCGTAGCCCGGCCCGCTTCGATACTTGTCGAATTGGTAGGCGCCGAGCCCCGCGCCTTCCACGATTGCGCGCACGCCCTCCGCCGTGCTTAGTCCGTTCAGGCCGGCGAGCAGTGCAACACGCGACGCCCGCACGTCGCGGGCGCGCCTGGTAGCCACCGCGGCATAGCGTCGCAGAGCCTCGGGATCGGCCCCTGTGCCTGTACCCACCAGGAGCGCCCGCCGGAACGGCGCGTCGGGGACGAAGTGCGCCACCGTCGTTCCCTGTTTACCGGTGAACCCCTCGGTACGGGCCAGTTCGGCGAGGCGCCCGCCGGTTGCTACGTTGATGTCCGCCGCGGCCCCGCCGAGCTTCCCCGACTCCTGGACCGGAATGGCCAGCAAGTCGCATTGCACGCTGTGCGGCGGGCGATCATCGAGTTCGAAGCGCATCACGAGACCTCCCCAGAATACGCCGGCGTGCGCCGGCCGCGGTATGGCGCGAGACGATACGCCCCGAGAGTATTGTTGAACGTCGCCGAAATCCCCTCCGCGGGGTGAACGACGCGATGAATGCGGCGGGAGGCTAGCGCACCAGCTGGGACACCGTCACGAGCTGGATCCCCGCTTCGTCGAACTCAGGCACCATCGAGCGCAGCACCGCGGGGGTGACCTTGCCGACGTGACCGATCCCTATCGCCTGCCCGCGAGCCAATGCGATCTTCATCAACGCGTGGAACTGTCCGCGCACGTACGCATCCGTGTTCTGGTTGTCGAGGAAGATCGTCCGCGTCGCGGTAGGGACGCCCATCTCCCGGGCCACTTGGGCTCCCACCGAGCGTGGCGATGTCAGGCTGTCCACAAAGAAGAGCCGCTTCGTCTTGATGACCGAGATCACGTCCCGCATCACTCGCGGATCCGCGGTGCCCCGGGAGCCTTCGTGGTTATTTGCCCCGACCGCGGTAGGAACCGTTGTCAGATCCCCGCGCACGGTCTCCTGAATTGCCGCGTCGCTCATGTTCACCGTAACAACTCCCGGCCCGAGCGGGACCGACGGGTCGAGCGGCTGGACGGGAAGGTGCAGGATGATCTCGACGCCGTGCGCCGGCGCCTCCTCGGCGATGGCCTCGGAGAAGGGGAGATGGGGCAGGACCGACATGGTGACGGGTAGGCCGAGCGCCATGACCTCGCGCGCCTCGGAGAGGCTGTAGCCCGCGTCGTCAAAGATGATCGCCACGCGCACCCGGCCCTGTGCCGCAGGAGGGATGCGTGGTTGTTCCTTCGGGCCGGTCTCCGGGTGCGATGTGAGTCCGGGTGCCTTCTCTGAGGGCGCCGCGGCCTGTCGGGACGGGCCCGAAGGGCGCGAAGCAGGCTTCCCGTTCGGCCGCGCCGTCACCCCGGGGCGCCCGCGTGGCGGTTGGACGAGACGGCTATGGGTGGCCCATAACACGCCGACCACGAGCCCGACCCCGACCACCATCCCGAGCAGTAGCGGGCCTAACCAGTAAGGGCCTTGCTGCCGAACCGGTCGACGTCGCACCATGCGTGTCCTCCCCGTTGATCGCTTCCGTGGCATCCTGTGCCACCGCGTGAGCCGCTGCGTCCGTCAAGGTCCCCGCATCCCCGTTTCACCGTGGCCGGGCTTCGCCGGCGCTAGGGTGCTCCGGACTGCTGCGCCGCCAGATATTGCTGGATCCCCTTGAGGATCCCCAGCGCGAACGACTGCTGCATTCTCGGGTCCCGCAGCATTCGCTCCTCCCCCCGATTTGTGATGAATGCGGTCTCGACGAGGATGGCGGGGATCTGGGGATTGTCCAGGAGCACCTCGAACCGTGCCTGCGTCACCCCGCGCGGCGTGAGGTTGACCGCCCGCGCGACTTCCTCCAGTACGGCGCGCGCGAGTGGGACGCTTTGGGGCGTGTAGTAGAATGTTTGGACGCCATTCGCCGTCGCATCGACCGACGCATTCGCGTGGATACTCAAGAACAGCGTCGCACCGCCCCGCTGCGCGATGGACGCGCGGTCGTCCAGCGGAACGAACTCGTCGCCGTCGCGCACCATGACGGTGTCGATGTGCTGCTCGACCAGGAGCGTGCGGAGGTTTCGGGCGATCGCGAGCGCGACATCCTCCTCACGCACGCCATCGGGGCCGATCGCGCCCGGGTCGCTCCCGCCGTGCCCCGGATCGATCGCGACGACGACCGGTCGGCGAGCCCCGGGTACTCCCGCCGCCCTCCCCGCAGCGGCACCGAGCCCAACCATCGTTTCCATGGCCCCATCGAGGCCCGCAGAGCTGGCCTGCACGTCGAACGGGACGGGATGTGCCAATTCGACGACGACCCGGACGATATCAGGCGCCTTGTGGAACTGCGCGGCCCGCACCTGGATGACCAGGCCGTCGTTCACATCGAGCGTCTGCTTGATTGGCACGAAGACCGCGTTCGGGGCGTCCAGGACGACCCGATCGGGGGCGCGCAGGACATGTTGGGTGATCTGGAGCGGCCGGGTGCTCGTGATCAGAAGCCGTCCGCCGCCATCCACGTGTTGATAGGCGATGCTCATGATCCTCGGCTCGCTCGAATTCGCCGGTGTCGCCGGGCCGCTCGGTCCTTGCAGGCCTCCCGGCGTGAGCGTCAGGATGGCCCCTCGGTTCGTCCCAACGGCGGCCAACCAGAAGCGGACCGGTTCCTCGGTCGTGAGCACGATCTCGGTGCCGGACCGCAGCGCGGTTATGGCGATCGTCGAGAGCGGTCCTTCGTGAACATCGAACGTAGGCTGCGGGAGTTTGGCGACGGCACCGTCCACCTCCACGACGACACGGTCGGGGCCGTGGAGCCGGACGGCGCGCGCATGAACCGGCGCCGTTGCGTCGATCTGGACCTCGAGGCTTTCGCCGGCCGCCCGCCAGTTGATTCCCGTGATCTGGGGGCTGATGGTGACGGTGCGGGTCGCGGCGTCGTAGGTCGTTATGTCACCCAACGTGTCGAACACCCACTGCACCGGGATCAGCACGCGCCCCAAGACGCTCACCAGCGGAATCGGGATCGGTCTGCGCTCGCCATTGACGGTTGCGTAGGGATCATTGGGGCGGAGCTGCATCTCGTCGCCAGCTGGGCTGACGAGCGTGAGCGTCTGGCTGCGAGGGGCCCACTCGGCGCGAATCCCGAGGGGGCCGAATAGCCCCTGATAGGGAGCCATGACGACGTTGTCCTGAATGATCGCGTTGCCGCGCAGAGAGACCGCCTGACCGTTCGCAACTACGCGCAGCGCCACCGCCTGTGCGCGTACCGGCGTAGTTGGAAAAAGAAGAGCGAGCGCCACAGCCAGCGCGGCCGTCGACGCCCGACAAAACGTCCCGCGGGGCGGGGGTGGCGTATGCACGGTGACGGTCCTCCTGATGCTGCTGCGACGCAGGCTGCGATCTCTACCGCGTTTCAGGTCGTGGGGCCGCGCCCCGGGTACCTTTCGGCGGCTAGTACGCCCGCCGGATCCCAAACTCCTGCCTGGCTCCCGCCCTGGCTCTGGGCCTGGACCTCATCGGTCGGTGCTTCCCGGGCTGCGCGGCCGACACGGGGAGCCCCACCATGCGACGGTGCGAGGGCAACGAGGCAACCCCGCGGAACGGCCGGTTCTCGAACACTCCGAAGAAGAGGCTGTTCCACCACCGGTACCCGGCTCGAGCCGCGGCCCGTTGTCCCAGGGATGGCACACGCCGACACGCTTGCAAGGAGCGGGGCGCGTACGCGCCGGTGCGATCGGGGAGCGTCCGTGAGGCGGGAGGTCCGGCGGGACCGACTCAGTGGTGCTTTTCGGCTCGGAGCACCCGAAGCGTTCTGGCAAGGTACGGAGCCGCTTCGGACGGGCGTTTGTGCTCGAGGAGCAACTCGCCGAGTTCGTGGCAAGCGTTTGCGAGGTCCGAGTCCATCTTGAGAGATTCAAACGCCTCGATGGCCTGCTCGTAGTAGCCCACGGCGTCGTTGATCTCTCCCTCGGCCGACCGCAAGCGCGCCCACGCCACCCGGATCCTCGCTGCCTCCGTGCTGTCCCCGAACTTCGCGCTGAGACGATCGGCCTCCGCAAGTGCCGCATCGGCCTCGTCGAGCGCTCCCTTCATCGTCAGTGCTCGCCCCAGTTCTGTCAGCGACCGGGCCCGCCCCGGATCGTCGCCAACGCGTTCCTTGATGCGCAGGCTGGTTTGGATGTGGGTGATCGCCTCGTCGACGTTCCCCCTCGCCAGAAGCGTGATGCCCATGCTGTTGTGCGCCCAGCCAAGCAGACGCGTATCCTGGAGTACCTCGAAGAGATGTTTGGCCTTCGCGAGATGTTCGATGGCACCATCGTAGTCGCCGCGCTCCCGTTGCGCCACGCCGAGCTGTACGTGGACCAGCCCGAGGCGGTGGAGATCTTCTGTCGGCTCTACTAATGCCAATGCCTCCTGATACCAGCGCGAGGCCTCGATGTGGTCACCGAGCTCCATGTACGTGTTGCCGAGGTTGTAGAGCAGAATTCCGCCAAGGCTCAGATCCGCATGCGCCACCTCCTGGAAGCGACGGAACCCTTCCAGGAGATGATGTCGCGCCTCCTCGAAGCGCCGCTGGAGATAGGCAATCACCCCGAGTACGTGACTGACCCGGACGAGATGCTGCGAATTTCCGCTGACCGCGGTCAACTCTTGTCCGCGTTTCAGGTTGTCCATGGCGAGATCGAACTGTCTCAGGTGGGCCAACGCCGTGGCGAGACCGATGTAACATTCGGCCTGAGTGTCCTTGTCCTGATTTTCTCTGCCCAGGCGGATGGCCTCTTCGAAACGCTCCGCGGCCTGAGTGTAATCACCTTGTTTGATCGCGATCCAGGCACAGGAAACCGCGACTTGGACGGCCTTGGTGCTCAGGGGGCTGCCCGGCTCAAGGAAATAGCCCACGGGCTTGTCCAGGCGCTCGGCAAGCAATAGTAGCGTCTCAAGCGACGGCTTGGCGCGCCCCTTCTCGACGAGGCTTATGAAGCCCTTCGTGAGATTCCCACCGCCGAGTTGGGTCTGCGTCAAGCCGAGCTCCTTGCGCCTAGCTCGAATCCGATCGCCGAGTGTCGACACGGGCGGCTCCATCAGCCGATATAGTTAGTACGGCTTAACAAGATGCAAAATTTCTGCTGCCGAACGCCGAAATCCTGCCGTTGTGAGACGCTATGACCGCACAAGTCTATGCGCACAACCGCAGAGACGGATAGCAGGCGATGGCCGTTCGGCGGCCGGCACATCGCTATCCGTCAAATGCCGTACAGGTAGTCAGCCTTGACGCCGGGTTCCCCGAGATTTCAAACCACGAAACGATGAATCCGACGCTCGCCGAGGGAGTCTAGTGCCCCTGTCCGAAGCTCTGTGGAACGAGCGGCGGGACGCCGTAGACAGCGCCGGGACCGTTATCGTCGCCCTGTGGGACGAGCGGCGGGACGCCATAGACGGCGCCGGGACCGTTATCGTCGCCCTGTGGGACGAGCGGCGGGACGCCATAGACAGCGCCGGGACCGTTATCGTCGCCCTGTGGGACGAGCGGCGGGACGCCGTAGACAGCGCCGGGACCGTTATCGTCGCCCTGTGGGACGAGCGGCGGGACGCCATAGAC
>Ga0187784_10001391_pt1 | contig 19141 bp, 19 predicted proteins | sample 1015_SJ02_MP15_2_FD_132964 | JGI IMG/M metagenome (GOLD analysis project Ga0187784, IMG submission 132964) | Tropical peat soil microbial communities from peatlands in Department of Meta, Colombia - 1015_SJ02_MP15_20_MG | ecosystem: Environmental > Terrestrial > Soil > Wetlands > Peat | place...
CGGTGGTGGTTTCCGGCGAGCCGTACATGACGCCGATCTTCATGCGGATCTGGTTGATGAAGATCACCATCGTATTGGAGCGGTTGATCGAGGCGGTGAGCTTGCGCAGCGCCTGGCTCATCAAGCGCGCCTGCAGGCCGGGCTGGCTGTCGCCCATCTCGCCCTCGAGCTCGGCGCGCGGCACCAGCGCCGCGACCGAATCGATGACCAGCACGTCGACGGCGCCGGAGCGCACCAGCGTATCGGCGATTTCCAGCGCCTGCTCGCCGGCGTCGGGCTGCGAGATCAGGAGGTCGTCGACATTGACGCCGAGCTTGCGCGCATAGATCGGATCGAGCGCGTGCTCGGCATCGATGAAGGCGCAAATGCCGCCCTTCTTCTGCGCCTCGGCGAGGCAATGCAGAGCCAGCGTCGTCTTGCCCGAGGATTCCGGGCCGTAGATTTCGACCACGCGGCCGCGCGGCAGCCCGCCGATGCCGAGCGCGATGTCGAGGCCGAGCGAGCCGGTGGAGACGGTCTCCACGTCCATCGACTGCATGTTCTTGCCGAGCCGCATGATCGAGCCCTTGCCGAAGCTGCGCTCGATCTGCGAGAGCGCGGCATCGAGGGCTTTCGATTTATCCATGGACGATCCTTCGACGAGACGAAGCGCTGCACTCATCTTTCCGTGCTCCTTATGGCCGGGATTCGAAAACCCCACAACGGACGCCCGAACAGCCCCCGAGACGGAGTACCGGCCCCCTTCATGGGCAATGACGATCGCAGCAATGTACACGATTTGTTCCTCGTTCGCAATGGGGATATTAGACTTTGCGTACCCAAGAATCATGACCCCCAGAAATGGCCGCTGGCATGTTGAAATGGAAGTTTTGACTGAAAACGACCCCTGCGCAGAGGTTTCGGATAAAATTTTATCCGAGTGTTGCGTAAAAGTCTTAACGATTCCAGGCGCTTAGTTAGCTGGCATATAGCCGCTCATGTGGACAACTTCCTAAGGAAGCCTTAGATATGGGCTTAGAAAGCCCGTCGGGGGACAGCGGGAGAGAGTGCCATGGCTCAGACTGCAACGATTAAGCTCAATGAGATTGAGCGGCTCCGGGGCATACTCGCAAATCTAGAAATTCGGGTTTCGGCGGCAACAGACGGCAGTTCTTACACCGTTTGTACCGTGTCTGAACCGCTATTCTGCTTTGTCCGCCGCACGAAAGAAGAACTTCAGACAGTTGTCATCGACACGCTTACATCCTATGTGACTTCTTTCTGGCAAGTTGATTCTGTCGATGTAACAGCTACATCAGTGCCACCGGCAGTGTCCGCGATTCCGGTGGAAGAACTTAAGCCAGACTCTGTGATTAAACCGACCTTTCGTGTGAGGGATAGCCAGGGACGGCAACTCGAATTTGCCTAGGTTTCAATGCCATGGGTCCGTATTCCAGCGGATCAACTTCCGCACTTGACGCTTTTCGGAATCGACCTAATCAGCGATGACGGCGAGTTCGCTTGGTATAGGGGATCGCGCGGGCGCATGAGAGTTGAAAAGAAAGACCCGCGTGTTTTCCTCGAAGACATCAGCGATGCAATCCAATTGAAGGCGACTTCCATTTTGTGCAATCAAGATGGTCAACCCGTCGTTTGAGATTTTTTTCGCCTTGGCGGCACGATCTTTCTGAATCTGACCTGAAAATCTTCCATACTTTCATTCACGCCGAGTTTTCGAGCGGCTTCCTTAAACCGCTCGAATTGCTCTTTGTCAGTCCTTTTCGCCAGCCTCTTTGGCTTTGCGACGACTTTTGCCATAGGGCCACTCAGTGACGAGGCATTCGATAGGTGAGCCGCTTGCCAACGATGCCTTTCAGGGCACGGGCAGCACGCTCACCGTCATCTACGCCTAGCTTGGCGCGATTGCTATAGCGGAAGTCGAATTCCGCCAGATAGCGGTGCAAGTGCTTCTCGCTGCAATGCTGGTAGACGCCGTGCATGCCGCGCTTGAAGATCGAAAAGAAGCCTTCGGCGGTATTAGTGTGAACGTCACCGCGCACATATTCTTCTTGCCGGTGATTGACCATTTCGTGGCTAGCCATTTCGCGGCCGACTTCGCCGTAATACTGCGCTTCATCGGTCATCATCCGCGACTCGCGCGCGAGATTGGCGCGGATCACCGGATTAATATCGGCCATACGGGTGCCTTCGACGTGAAAGCTCCGTGCCTGTCCACCACGTTCGATCAGACTCAGGACAACGTGCTTGTGGCCAGTACCGCGCCGCTTTGGTTCACCCTTTACTTGGCCGAAAAAAGTTTCGTCCACTTCTACAGTCTTGCCACTCCCGCCAAGCGGGGTCATGCCGACGACGCGCATGGCTTCCCTGATCCGGTGCGACATGAACCACGCGCTCTTGAGGCTGACACCAAGGACACGGTGAAGCTGGTTGCTGGAAATGCCCTTCTTGCTACTGGTCATCAGAACCATCGCCTGAAGCCAAATCCGCATAGGGATGTGGCTAGACTCGAATACGGTCCCGACCTTCACGGTGAAGGGCTTGCGGCACTGATAGCACTTGTAGGTGCCTATCCGGGTGCTCTTGCCCTTCATCGGGGAAATGCGCTCAACCCCGCCGCAATGCGGGCAGATCGGCCCTTCCGGCCAGACTTGTGATTCGACCCAAGCGTAGGCGGCTTTCTCGTCTTGCAGGGCCTTGGCAGTGAGAATAGAAGTGGACATGGCCTAAATCCTTATTCTAGATCAACGCTATCATGTCCGATTGGGTACGTCAAGTCTAATATCCCCTTCGCAATATGCGCATTTATCCCTTCACAGCATTTAACGGTTGTGCTAGTGGATAAGCGCGGTCCTGCCTGGAAAAGTTTGGACCATGGGCATTACCAAGTGGATCATGCCGGAGCCGATTCCGGCTTTTGCCGCTCCGCCGTCATGGAACGAGATGCAAATAAGCGACACCGTACGAAAGGGCGTCGTCTTCTTAGGTTGGAAGGAGGGCGACAAATTTATCCCAAAGGCGACCGGGTTCATCATGCGAATCCAAGAGGAAGATTTTCTGTTTGGTTACATCGTGACTGCCCAGCATTGCGTGGGCAAACTTTATGAGCCGGATGAATACGGGAATCGGCGCGAAGTTTTCTTCAGCCTCAATCGTTGGGAGGGTCCGCCAGCCTTAATCAAGGTCGATTATAAGGAATGGTGGAATCACCCCGATACGTCGCAGGTCGTTGACGTGGCCGTTCTTTGGACTGGCTTAGATGAGCGAATCTACGATTACACTTGGGGCGGCATCGAATTTGTTTTGACGGCTGATTTGATCCGAGAAAAAGAAATTGGGGTCGGCGATGAAGTCGCAATTGTCGGGCTTTTCAGGAACCACGCGGGCAGAAAGAAAAATATTCCCATAGTAAGAATTGGCAACATCTCAGCAATGCCCGATGAGCCGGTTTGGACACAGTACGGAAATATTGAGGCTTACCTCATTGAAGCCCGGTCGATCGGCGGATTGAGCGGCTCGCCTGTTTTTCTAAGCTTAGGCTCATGGCGCAGCATTAACAGTTCGTACACATATCAAGGCACTGGCTTGCCTTTTTATTTGCTGGGTTTGATGCATGGCCATTTTGATGTAAAAGACCTAAATGCCGACGTGGTTTTGGATCTGGAGGAAGCGACTCCGGTTGGTATCCACAGTGGAATCGGCGTTGTTATTCCGGCCTCAAAAATCGTAGAGACGCTCATGCAAAAAGACCTCGTAGAGCAACGCAAAGAAACGATCAGAAAGGCAAAATCCGAATCTACGGTAATTCCAGACTTTGCATCATCTGATGTTACTAGCGCGCCTTCCGCGCCTTCGGCCGACGACGCCAATCCCAATCACCTAGCGGATTTCAAGCGTCTTGTAGACGTGGCAGCGCGAAAGCGGCCACAAGGCGATCAAACATAGCCGCGTGCGACTGCCGGAAATTGCGCCGATAGGTGAACTCGGCAGCATACTTCCACATATGCTTCGCGGAAACGTGAACATGCGTTCCGCTGATAGCGCGTTTGAAGTGGCTCCAATGCCCTTCAATCGTATTCGTGTGATGCACGCCAGCAACCCATTCCTTCTTGCTGTGATTGACGCGCCCAAGATCGAAGCCGTGCTTTAGATCGTTGTAGGAATCCCATTCGTCCGCCGAGAGCCGCGTGCCTTCTTTCACATGGCCGCGCACGATGGACTCCAGCGTGTCTTGCGACAGGTTCGGGATCGGCCCTGCGCGCATCTTGCCCTCGCGTTCGACCATCCCGAACAAGAGGCTTTTGTTTGATCCCTTAGCGCGGCGCTCGCGATTGCTCTGGTAGCCGCCCATCACCGTTTCATCGATTTCGACATGCTTGCCATCACCGCCGAGCGGGCCGCCGAAATCGGCCGACGCCATCAGCTTGCGGAGTTCGTGGCACATGCGCCACGCGCACTTGTAGGTTACGCCGAGTTGCCGCTCGATCTCTTTGGCGGCGACGCCGTGCCGCGTGCTGGTCATGAGGTACATTGCAAAGAACCACTTGGTAAGGTTCGTGCGCGATTTGTGGAAAATCGTCCCGGCAGCCGGGTAAACGTGGTGGCCGCAGTGCTGGCAGACGAAGGCGCGGCGCTTGGCGAGGGGATGGAACTTGGTATCGACGCCGCAGCCCGGACAGACGATTTCGGTCCCGCCGTAGTTCACTTCCATGAGCTTCGCGAGGCAGGCGGCGTCGTTGGGGTAAAGGGCCTGAAACTGCTTGAAAGTTCGGGTGCCTGGCTTCATCGGATTATCCCCCTACCTGCGATTGCGGGATAACCTTAGCCTAGGCGGTAAATGCTGTCAAGGGATAATTCCGCGCAATATGTTCTTTTCGCCCTGTGGGTACTGGCCTGTTTCCGATGCCAGTGGCCGGTTTTGAAAAACGCAGTGGCCGGTTTAGCGTCGGCGCATGACGGCGCATTTGGTCCGATGGATCAAGCAGTGGAAAGTTCCAAGCGATAGAGTCGTTTGGATTGATATTGGCAAACTCAATCAATCGTGGAGGCACGATCGCGGATTCTACATTGCGCGCAATAGGCTCTCCAAAACGGCAACCTGGGGCCGCTATTACCGTATCGGCCAGTGGGTAGTCTCCGGCCGCAAGATGTGGATGCCCCATATCGCTTTGAACCCGAAAGGCCGGGGTTTCCTTTACGGATGGCCGCCATCGCTTCGCTTGGATGCGAGATCACGGCGTTCGCTCAATACCCGTCACCTGTGCGCAAGAGCTCGTCACGGCGATCAAGAGACAATTTGGAACCAGGGCACGGCGCACGATAGCCAACCTATAGGTTAGTCCCCAGCCTCCCGGCGCGCCTTCTTGATGAAGACCTGCCAATAGCCGTCCAAATCCTCGACGCTGTCCGCCGACAAGTTGTCAGGAAACGTCATGATCACGTCCCCCTCCTTCAGAGCAAAGCGTGACTTGCGCACACCAGGCTTATCGTTCTCATCGTCGTCAACTTTCGGCGGCAGGGGAAGACGCGGCGCATTGTCTTGGGCCGCGACGGAAGATGGATTGCCGCGTTCGATGATTGTGACGTGCTCCATTTTGGCGCCTGCCTCATGGTCGTCAACGAACACCCAAGTCACCCCATCAAGCTCTTGAAGGGCACGGACGCGCTTCGGTTTTTCAAGCGCCAGCGCTCCATCAATCTCCACCTGCACTAAGTCCCCGACCTTAGCCGGGTCCTTTGCCGTTCCGCTTAGGGACTCTTGGGACTGTCCTGACTTTATGTCCAAGACCTTAGCAGGCTCGTAGAGTTTTGCAAAGGTGGCTGTGGCCTTAAATTCAGCGACTAATTCTGCCGCCGCAGTCTCGTTATAGCCCTTCTCAAATACCAAGAAGTGCTCGACTGTAGCATCGGATTTGATACCGTCCGGGAACTGCTCGTAAAGCACCTTATGGATCGGCGGCAAAAGAGCAAACTCGCGGATAAGCGCGTTCTTTTCGGTCTCATCTTCTCGCTTGTCGAGAAGCACGCGAAGGGCCTTCTCGGTCAGCTTAACCTTGCCGCTTTCCGTGTTTCCTTCAACAGTCAGTAGCCCAAAATAGCCCAGCGCGGCGCGGGTTTCCCGCCCTCCACTGCTTTTGGCACCATAACCCCAAGCGGTGAACGCCGACGGCATCGGCACTGCATACTTGCCCTCAGTTTCATTGAGCTTTCGGGCTTTCTCCAATGCCTCTTTGAGATCGATTCCAGGATAGGCCGGACTGCGACCTTGTCGCGCCCGTTTCGCCTCTTCAGCCGGTTTGATTGCCTCTTTCGCCATAGAAGCCTCCATGCGTTACGAGAGCATATACACCCACGGAGGCTAAGCTACAAGGAATTTTCCAATTTTGTCTAAATGCCCTATTGCAATATGACCAAGACTATGCGAGGCTAGACTGGTCAAATGGAGTGAGGCCCATGAATAGGAGGGTTTTAGCCCCCGGCGCGCTAGCCGAGCAAAGGGGGCGAGGAAAATGGAGAGGCCGCCTTCCCGGGGGCTAAAACCAGGGAAAAGCGGCCTCGCAATTGGCTTCTAGACGTTCGGGGCTCGTCTAATCGGTAGGACACCCGCCCTTACCAGTGAGGAAATGTCGGTCCGAATCCGACGCCCTGAACCAGCTAACCGAACCAGTGGGGCCGTGCTGTTGGAAGCAGCGCGGCCCCGGATCAGAACCCCGGGATCGAGCCCCGAAGCAATGACCACTCAGGTGAATATAGCGGATTCCATGCTGTTTTTCCAGAGTCCGGCTTCGGGCCGATCCAACCCCATGGATCGAGCCCATGAATACCCTCACCCGTGAACAACAGATCGCCGTCATCTCCGCTCTGACGGAAGGACTCGGCATTCGGGCCACGGCGCGCATTACGGGCGTTAATCGGGAGACAGTCGGCAAGCTCGCGCTTCAGGTCGGTATTGGTTGCGCCGAATTACATGACCGCATGATGGTCGGCATTCGGGTGAACCGTGTCGAGTGCGATGAGCTGTGGAGCTACGTCGGCCACAAGCGAAATCCACAGAAGGGTCCGGCACGGCCATCCCCGGTCAAAGGCGACCAATACACTTACGTCGCTCTTGGCTCTGCTACTCGCGCGATCATCGCCTACCGGACCGGCAAGCGCACAACGGAAACCACGGACGATTTTATTCAGGACTTGCGCCAGCGCGTGATTGGTGCGCCGGAGATTTCGACTGACGGACTACACTTCTACAAAAATGCGATTCGTGACGCATTCAGTGGCCGCGCTTCGCATGGCGTTATCAACAAAACCTATTCGGTAACGCACCTAAACGTAACCGAAGCATCGCGCAGATATTCGCCGGCACAGGTAGTAGCGGTACAGCGCGAGGTCGTAAGCGGTGAACCGGTGCAGATTTCGACAAGCTATGTCGAGCGGCAAAACTTGTCGCTGCGCATGGCATCAAAACGCTTTGCGCGGTTGAGTAACGGCTTTTCCAAAAAACTAGATTGTCACCTTGCCGCCGTGAGTCTTTACGTCGCGCATTACAACCTCTGCCGCGCGCATGAGGCATTGAAGATGACGCCAGCGATGGCGCTTGGGATCACCGATCATGTTTGGTCGATTGGCGAGTTGATCGAAGCCGCGCTAACCGCTGTGCCGCCATTGCCTACGCCTACCGCGCCGGATCGTCGGCGCATCTTCCGCGTAATAGAAGGCGGCAAAAACTAGCCCTCTTTCTTTTTCGGCTGGATTGGCGGACCAAGTAAACCCCGATGATATTCGCTTACATCATCGCATTTGCGCATACAGTTGCAGATGGCGTTAGCGATCTCGCCGCGCAAACATCCCTTGGTTTCGAGGTTTTTTGCCATCCCCTCTTTGACAAACTCGCCAGCACTAATTTCTCTCGGTTCCTCGAATAGCAGCCAGGTATCAAGAGGAAACCAATCTTTTCCCCCGCCGGGGATATGATAATAGCCGCCGTCCGGATTACCGCCCGGCTTGTTGTCACGCCATTTTTGTTTGGATGTGGCGACAATCGCCAAGTAGTTTTTGTCCTTCTGACAGCCAACGATAACGAGAAATTTGTCAGCCGTTGCACCATCTGCGAACTTGAATCCTTTCCAATGAAGGATAGTTCCTGGGATGATGGCGCCTTCATCGCTCATGCGATGTCTCTGAGCATTTCCTTCCGGTATTTCAGATCTTCGGGATCAATGTTCGGGACCTCGGACATAAGAGGGGCCGCATCAAAAATTAGGTCTGGAGGAATTAAGTGCCCTCTACCCTTCCCATTATTGTAAACAGTCGCCCACGGCTTCTTGTTCTCATGGGAAAACTTGGTCATATCCTCTGAAGGCAAGTCGCGAAATAGCTCCGCGATGCGCGCTAATATCTTTAGCTCGCGAGGAGTGAACCACTTTTTTTCAAACTGCTGCCGCGCCTTTAAATCTCGCCGCAGCAATTCATCCGTGATGTCGTCTTTGACTTGGATTACGTGAATCGCGTCCTTTAAATCTTTTGCTCCCCCCTGTTTAATTTCCTCAAAAAGTTTTGTGGGAACGGGACCTTTTGGAAGGGCGCGATAGTCCAGACCGGTAATTGATCGGCCGGTTTGTCGAAAATGTTCAAAATCAGCAAAGTTGAGAAGCTTAAACAGCTTCAACGTGTGACAATGATTTGTCTCACGCAAAAAATAGATGATCGCGTTTAAGAGCTTTTCCCGATCGCGTGAAACGAACATGGCGTCCAGCTAAGCGGGATTCGGGGCTAGCAATGGCATTCTGCCAGCCCGTTCACGTCCTGGCTGTACCCTCGACGCCACAGGTAAACAAATGTTCCGCATTTCTGCGAACAAATAGGGAACATAATGGCAGAATTGGGGGGATGGCCGGATTTGGTTTTTCGAGTGGCCTGTTCCGGCCAGTACCGCCCTGTGGCGTTATTATACTTGACAAACCCACGCGGCACCCATACCTTTGAATCATCAAAGGGAAATGCGTGTCATGGCCAATTCGATCCTCTCCGCCAAAGTCCTCCAAAACGAAGCCGCCGCTATCGCGTGGGTTGAGGCCCGCGTGTGGCCGGAAGGCCCGGTTTGCCCGCATTGCGGCGGGGTTGAGCGCATCGGCAAGATGGGCGGCAAAGCCACCCGTATCGGGCTTTGGAAGTGCTACCAGTGCCGCAAACAATTCACCGTCAAAGTTGGCACCGTGTTCGAGGACAGTCACGTTCCGATGAATCTGTGGCTGCAGGCGATGTATCTGCTTTGCTCCAGCAAGAAGGGCATTAGCAGCAACCAACTTTCCCGCACCTTGGGTGTCACCCTCAAGACCGCTTGGTTCATGGGCCATCGCATCCGCGAAGCCATGCGCGTCGTTGGCGTTGAGCCTATGGGTGGCGCTGGCGGCATCGTGGAGTCCGACGAAACCTTTATCGGCACCGTTGACGGCGAAGGCGGCAAGGAAGCTCACCGCGCCCGTCAGCGTCGTGCCAAAAAGGGCCGCGCTGGTCGCTCCCACAAGAACGCCGTGCTTACCCTTGTCGAGCGCGGCGGAAGCGCCCGCAGTTTCCATATCGACGGCGCGGCGATCTCCGACATCATGCCGCTGGTCCGCGCCAACGTCGCGCGTGAGGCCACCGTCATGACCGATGAAGCCAAGCACTACTACGATGTCGCTGACGAATTTGCCGGGCACGGCACCGTCAAGCACAGCGAAGATGAGTACGTTCGCAATGAAGTCTGGATCGACAAAACCAACCGGCTGCACATTGAGCCGATCCACACAAACACCGTCGAAGGCTACTATTCGATCTTCAAACGAGGGATGAAAGGCGTCTACCAGCATTGCGCCGAAAAGCATTTGCACCGTTATCTTGCGGAGTTCGATTTCCGCTATTCCAATCGTGTCCGCCTTGGCATAGATGATGTTGAGCGCACCGCCCTCGCTGTGAAGGGCATTGTCGGCAAGCGCCTGACCCATAGGTAGGCTGACAACCGAGAGGCCATATGGAAAAAGTCGGCGAAAAAAATAAACAAAAAAAGCCGAATAAGAAAGAGCAATACGAGCGGTTTCAGCAGACCGCTCGTGACCTTGGCGTTGATGACGAAAAGAGCGCCGAAACATTCGAAAAGACCTTCAAGAAGATCATTCCACCGAAGCGCGTGTAGTGGTCATCCATCTTTCAATAATTTCAACACTTTATCGACTGTATCCTCGATTCGCTGCGGTCCAAATTTCGCGAAGTAGGGTTTGAGGTCGTCAACTTGAGTTACTTCAATAAGGCGGCGACTCCTGCGGGGATAGATAACGTGTAATGACGTTACATCTCCGACACTCGTAACTTTTTCTGCGTAGCGTTTTGCTTCATAGACGCAATAGATGGTTTCGGATAATTTCCGCGAACTAATATGGCCCCTCTGTAGAAGAGCCGTCTGTGCCAGATAGGCCCCTTCGCCGATTGTCGCAAAATCGTCTCTCACTAGGACTCGGCATTGGCTATTCGTTTCCAATATAAAATTGTGACCACTGCTGTCGAAGCCGGCAATGATACAGGAACATCCAATCTCGATTTCTGAAATGAGAAGGAGAGCCTCTCGATAGAGGTCGGCAGGGAGCTTGTCCTTGCCTAAGTTGAGAAGATCATCGTAGCCGATTGCGTATTTTCCCCTCACAAATTCCTCAGCCTTTTCTCTTTTCCGCTCATTGAGCACGTTTCGCACGATTGTCGGTACGTTCGTTTCATCTATCGTGCTGCCTGCGGGGAACGCTCGGCGAAATGCCAAGACGATTGCGTTGATGTCGCTTTCACTTCCTGATGTTAGAAGATGCCAGTTCTGACCAATCTGCCTAATCTTGAGCATGGTGTCGGCGCTTCCTAATGCGCCGCTTATTCGCCAATCAGTGCAAAGTACGATTGCTTGGCCACCTTCGTCTCCGCATGCCGCTGCTATGCAAACTGTCATTTCGCGCCGCTCCGGTTGCTCAGGTACGCCGCGCCAATAGCCGCGCGGCGTGATGATCCGAAGGGCGGTCATAGCCGGCCCCCTTCAACCGTGAAGTGTACCCCTTGGGTTTGTGAAGTACAATAACGCCCGCCCTGTGGGTACTGGTCCCTTTTCGACCGGGATGGTCCTTTTTGAAATCTAAGGTTGGTCTCTTTTGAGATTACGGCTTAATTCCCGTATCGCCTTAAGACCCGCGCGTTTCTTCTTTCGGCGATCCCTGACGCGGTCATTGAGAACCGCTTTCATTGCCTCGCTAAACTCAGCATCGGTGATCTGACGCTTCACCAAGTCCTGCCAATACTTTTTATCTAACGCTGATATTCTCTGATTAGGCATGCTGCGTCAGTCTTGAAGAACGAAGCCGCCTCAGTTGGCGGCCTCTTTCATTTCAAATCATACTCGCAAGATACTTGAGTTGCTTCTGATAACGAATGGTCGACTCGTTGACCTGAAGCCGTCGATTTTCCACCCTATGGAAGCTGCCAACTTTGAGTTCAGAAATTGGAATCCGCTTCGCGCCGCTGATGCGACCTGCGGAATGAAAGTCGTCGGTTAGCACAAACGCATCGCTCGGATCATCAAGACCAAAAACATTTGGATACTTTTCCGCGATTGCGATCGCGCGCTCAATATACATACGGGATGCTTGATCGGGCGTAGCTTTAACTTGGCTTTTCGAGCCGACCATTGTCATTACGATAGCCGCGACCTTAGGAGCTTGTAGCCCGCCAGCGCGCTCATTCCAAAGTTGGAAGTCGCGGCCGGGATCGTTGAGCATTTGCAGCGTTAATTCTAAGGATTCAAGCGAGTGCTCGTCCACACGAACTGGTATGATAAGCGCATCAACGGCACACCATGCCAAGTGAGTGCCACCAGCGTAAAACGGACTCGTGTCCACCAACACTTTTTTGCACTCTTTGATCTTAGCTTCTTTTTCCAGAATAGTTTTTAATCCATGAAGCAGGTTTCTCACCGCCGCTGCATTCTGCGCCGCGTGAGCGAGATTAAGCTGGCCATAAAGGGACGATGGAAAAGCGAACAGCTCTGGATTTCCAACAATCCCGAAGCAGGCTTTTCCCCCAGTAAATTCATCACAATATTTGCTAACGCGATATGAAATATCTTCGACAGCCTCACCAAATGCCGGCCCTAAAATCATTGGCTGAAGGGCGCTCGAAATCGTCACCTTCGGTTTCGTTTGTCCACCACCGAAAAGGATTTCGGTGAAATTGCATTGCGGACAGACGTCGGCGACCAGCAACGAGTTCTTACGGGAGATGTTGAAGGCGAGATTGAACGCTAGGGATGACTTGCCGACACCGCCCCGAAGGTTCGTTACCGCATACCGGTCAAATTCTTGACCGATTGGTCGGGTGTAGCCCTCTTCAATAACCTTCGCGTGTATTTCCAATACCTTGTCTAAGCCACTGACCATCGGCTGCCTCCAAAACAGGTTGCCCTGCCGCGTTTCCATGGCAGCGGCATAGCACTCTTAGACGGCAGGCTCAACGCAAATCGGCAGGTTTCCCAAAAATAGGCAGGTTATGTGTATAATAGCAGGTCTCGCTATTGACGGCAGGTCTCGCACATGGCTTACTTATAGCCATGAACGTACTGGCGAAAACAGAACGCCCCCTCCGCCTACCGGCGGACGGGGCGTTTTTGCGTTTGGAAGCGTGGCGGAGCGGTTTATCGCACCGAGCTTACCCCTCGGCGGACCTTTGGGCGTCCAAACCCCTCGCAGGGTCCCGTCAGTTCGAATCTGACCGCTTCCGCCACTTAACAGGTGGGGCCACCGCGGTTGCACCCGCAGCGGCCCCCGATCATCAACCCCGGGATTTGGCCCCGAAGCGAACGACCGTTCTGAGAAATATACACCTTGCACGGTGTCTTTTCCAGAATCGCTCCGGGTCAATTCCCCAAATGACGGATTTGGCCCGCCATGAACATTCTCTCCCGCGACAAACAAACTGAAATCATTGGCATGCTCTGTGAGGGCGTCGGCCAGCGCGCCGTGAGCCGCCTCACGGATACGGACCGAAAGACGGTCGCGCGGCTAGCGCTCGCCGTCGGCCGTGGCTGTGCCGAGCTACACGACCGTATGATGGTCGGCCTTCGCGTTCATCGGATCGAATGCGATGAGCTTTGGGCCTACGTCGGCCACAAGCGCAATCCGCAAGCTGGACCGAAGCGCCGTCCGTCGCCCGTATTTGGCGACCAGTACACTTACGTTGCGCTCGCCTCCGCAACGCGAGCGATCATCGGCTTTCGTACCGGGAAGCGCACGACCGAAACGACGGACGAATTTATTCAGGACTTGCGTGGCCGTGTGATCGGCGCACCGGAGATTTCGACCGACGGCCTGCACTTCTACAAGAATGCGATCCGCGATGCGTTCGGTAAGCGGGCGACGCACGGCGTCATCAACAAGACCTACAGCGTAACGCACCTGAACGTAACCGAAGCATCGCGGCGCTATTCGCCTGCCGCCGTAGTAGCGGTAGAGCGGATCGCCGTAGAGGGTGAACCGGAGCACATTTCGACCAGCTACGTTGAACGCCAAAACCTGTCGCTGCGGATGGCGTCAAAGCGGTTCGCGCGGTTGAGCAACGGCTTTAGCAAAAAGATCGATTGCCACCTTGCTGCTATCGGCCTGTACGTCGCCTTCTACAATCTTTGCCGTACGCACGAGGCGTTGCGCATGACGCCCGCGATGGCGCTCGGCATTACCGACCGCGTATGGAGCGTGGCCGATTTGATTGAAGCGGCGCTTAAAGCGGTCCCGACAAAGCCGACGCCGACACCGGCGCAGCGCCGCAAGTCTTTCCGGGTAATTCAGGGCGATTTGTTTGACTGAAGGCCGCGAATCGCATGGGATACGCGGTGCTCCTGAAATGGAAGAGCCGCCGGCTTGGTCACCCGACGGCTCCCCGCTTTCAGACCCGCATCAAACCCGGAGCAACGGGCCGTGCGGGAAAGGCTGCGCCAGCATTCGGATTGAATCCGACTCGCGGCCTTCGAGTCAATGGCCCTCCGCTCCGATTTTGCATAGGAGGGCCACCATCATGGCCACACTCTATTACGGCTACCACTACTACGTCGGCAACGATAAGAAGCACTCCGGCATCACCACTGATGCCGAACGACGACAGACTGAGCATCAACAGCGTTGGCCGGGAGGACGACTCGTTGTCGCTACGGGTCCGATGACAGAGCCTCAAGCGCGGGCTTGGGAAGCGCAGCAGACAAAAACCATCACTCCCGAGCGGCAATAGCGGTGCCGTCAAAAGCGCCGCTCTCTCGCATGAAATAATATTCACGGTCACCGACCGTGAGGATCGAATATTGCGGCGAGATGGTTACCGAGACCGTCTCGCCGGTTGTTTCGTCCCGGTATGTGAACGGACGAATGATCGCCGTACAGCCAAATTCCTGATAAAGATCGCGGACCGTCTCGCGGCGCTCAGACATGGGGCCTCGCTGCTGGCCCGCTCACAAGGCACGAACGTCGTGGCGCTAGAATCCGTTCCGCGATTGTCCGCATTCCGCGATCCCCGAATCCAGAGCGAATCTTCAGGAACTCGCTGAATCGCGTTAACCGACCGTTAATCACGGCTGGCCCCCTTTGCCGGAACCGCCTGGTCCCCTTTGGGCCAATAGGGGCCAGTACCGCCCTGTGGGGTACTGGCCTGTTTCGACCCCCACTGGCCTGATTCGAAAATGCGAGTGGCCTAATTTGAACTGAAGAGTTCAAACTGTTCGAGAATGAAAAGGTGATTTTCCGTCGAGGTGTTAGCGAACGAAAAGAACCTATTTTTGCTATATGGCGTATTCACACGTCGCTCTATCCTGAAGGTGGTCGGATTAAACGGGGCCAACGGGCGAGGCAATGTGTCGGCGTCTATGGCGAATTCGATAACTCGCAGCTGATGCTGACCCTGCACGCCGATCTTTGTATTGATTAGCTGCGAGACAACATCAAAATCGAAAACAAGCTTATCGATAGCGTGCTCGTAGTCGACAACAATCATACTCTGCAAAAGGAAAATCGGTGCCGTGATTGGTCTCCTAAGACCCATTTCTTCGCCGAGCCGGATTGCCGCTTCCAAACAGCGCAAATTGTTGTCCGTGCTGGTGTAGGCTTCGACAGAAATCCCATCACTAAAGAGCGTTAGTTCCTTGATCGCGAAATTCTGGCCGTCAATTGCAAATCGCCCCTCTTGAAAGCTGTAGCCTTCGTTCGGACCAGGAATGCGCGTTGGTGCCTGTGCGAACTCAAAAGCGACGACGAACCGCTTCACCGCGTCAGCAATCGGAATACCAGAAACGGCGCGAACTTCATCTGCCTTTACAAGCCACCAAACTTTTGAATCGGCGGAAAGTATATTCATGACACGATTGCAGGCCGTCCTTCAGCGGGCTGTGGCCCTTGGGCCGCCCCTCTTATGGGATGATCTGGCCCTGCCAGTCGCGCGCGATCGGCGTCTGACACAAAATCTTTGCTGCGCTGCTCGTCGGCGGCGCGTTTCGCTGCCGGACCAGGCTGGGTTTGAGCACGTCGCGCCTGTTCAATCAGCACCGCAGGATCGAAACTATTTCGTGCCAAAGCCACAGCCGAAAAGTCGGATGTTCGATTGAGCCACTCGTTCCACTCGGCAAACTCAATCAACAGCGGCAAATCAAACGCAGCGGCCACATCAACGAGCGTCTGCAAGGTAAGCTGCCCATAGTCCGGGTCTTCAATTCGCGAAATGACGCTCTGAGTTTTATCTGCCCGACGACCAAGTTCAGTTTGCGACCATTCCCGACCTGACTGTTCGCGGAGCGCGCGAATTTGAAGCGCAATTTTCAGCCGAACTTGATCGGCGACAAACTCGTCACGAAGCTCCTTATCTTCGTTGAGCTGCCGAATAAGCCCTTCACTCCAAGGCAAGCCAACAGGCATGACACTGTCCGGGATTGCGTTCTATCTCCGTCATTCGACTTAATGCGATTGCACAGGCGTTTCTGGGCACAAAATGATCGCTTTGCTCTGTTGCGCAGAACGTGAGCGTAAAGACGTTCGGACCGGGCCCTCGATAACCGAGCGGTCTGTGCTGAACTTTTTGGACCTCAAAACGGACCTCGCCTAGAGGCACACATTCGCTATGTAGCCAGCGAAACAGCGGCAGCTTCCATTCCGAGAGGTCCAGTTGCATTAGAGCCTTCAGACGAGACAGAAACTTACCTTGGACCTTGTAAGACTGCTCGTCGTACCAGGCGTGTATCTGGTCGATCCCGTCCGGGCTGAAGTAACAACGAACCTGCCACCGTGCCGGCATCCTACTATCACATTTTTGCGATTCCGGCGCAAGTACCCTATTGACTGGTTAACGCAATTTTGCGATAACCGGCCACTCTCAATGAAAAGCCCGCCACACCAATAGGTTAAGCGGGCTAATCACTGAGGGCGGGGGTAGCAGGTCGCCGGGCAGAGCCCTTACAAAGCACACCCGGTCGGTTCAATTCCGACTACCTCCACCGGAAGTGGGATCGACTCCGCGCCAACGGAGCCGATCCCGGATCACCACCCAGGATTTGGCCCCTGAGCTATGACCACTTCTCACAGTGTAGCTCTATTTTCTCGAACTTTCCAGTTCGGGATCGGGCCAATTCCACAACACATGGATTGGCCCCATGAACATCCTCTCACGTGACAAACAAATCGAAGTCATCGCCGCTCTCTGCGATGGTCTTGGCATTCGTGCCGTTGCTCGGATCACCGGCGTCAATCGCGGCACCGTCGGATCACTCGCGCTCCGCGTCGGAATCGGATGCGCGGAATTACATGATCGAATGTTTGTTGGTTTACGTGTGTCGCGTTGTGAATTGGACGAGCTGTGGTCATTTGTGATGCGCAAGCGGCGCCTGCATGAAAAGCCGCGCACCGATATCGCTGTGACGGGCGATCAATACACTTATGTTGCTCTTGCCTCTGCGTCGCGGGCGATCATTGCCTATCGTACCGGCAAGCGCGACGGCGCCACCACGGATGATTTCATTCAGGACTTGCGCCAGCGCGTGATTGGTGCACCAGAGTTTTCGACAGACGGCTATCATCCGTATAAGACATCAATTCGCGACGCCTTCGGCGGCCGTGTAGCGCATGGCTTAGTCGCTAAGACCTACAGCGTAACCCACCTGAACGTAACCGAAGCGTCACGGCGCTATTCACCGGCTCAGGTAGTAGCAGTAGAGCGCGAAGTGGTAAGCGGCATGCCGTCGCAAATCAGCACGAGCTACGTTGAACGGTCACATCTCACTTTGCGACAATCGTGCAAGCGGTTTGCCAGGTTGGGGAACGGCTTTAGCAAGCGGATCGAAAACCACTGCGCTGCCGTTTCGCTGTACGTCGCTCACTACAATCTGTGCCGAGTCCATGAATCCCTTCGGGCCACACCAGCCGTGGCCTTGGGACTCACTGAGCGCGCTTGGACGATTGGCGACCTGTTGGATAGCGCCTTGGCGGTAGCGCCCTCCAGCCCCACCGAAACCGCACCAGATCGCCGCCGTCGATTCCAAGTCATCCAAGGAGGGAAGAAGTGAATGGCTCATTTTGAACCCCCGATTGGCCTAGTTCGGCCAGCACCGCCCTGTGGGTACTGACCCCTATAGTCCCGAAAGGGGCCATTCGCTTCGGCAAAAGGGGCCACTCCGCTGGCGCTCGGTATGTCATGGACATGCTGGACGCTTTCACCGCGATCTGCTCGGCCATCTGCGCCATTGGCGTATTGCCCGGCCTGATCCGGGAATACCGTCGGCTATGGTGCCGTTGTCGGCGTCACAGGCCACGCAGTAGGCGTGCCCGTGCCCGAAAATTTACTCGGCGCTAACCTTGAACCGGCTGATCGTGCACTGGATAGCCCTTGGTTAACGGGCACAGAAACGGTTGTAGTTGATCGTTGCCTTCCGTGTGAAGACGGGAGTTCGGTCGTGAGTCAGGTTCTAATCCGGCGTTATTTGGACGACCTTTCAGACCTAAAGCGCTTATCTGGCACCGACCGCGAAACAGTTGTTCGGGAAGCTTTTAAAACCCTCTTAAAGGGCTGGGGTCGAAATCAAGACTTAAAATTTATTCCCGAATATCCGCTCACTACAGCAACAAATGATCGCCGTTACATTGACGGTGCGCTCGTTGACCCAATTCGTATTCCATTTGGCTATTGGGAAGCGAAGGATTTAGATGACAATCTTGATAAGCAAATTGAATACAAACTGCGCAGAGGCTATCCGCAGGACAACATTATTTTTGAAGATACTCGTAACGCAGTTCTGATTCAAAATAGAAAAATTGCGTTGCGTTGTGACATACGCCAAGCACCAAAACTAGAAAATCTCCTCACTAGATTTTTTGAATATGAAAACCCTCCCAGGGCGCGGTTCAGAAAAGCAGTTGACCAATTCAAAGCCGACCTTCCAGACGTCTTAATTACGTTGCGATCGATGATCGATGCGGCTTTTGATCGAAATAAGGTATTTCAAGATGCGGCTAAGATTTTTTTAAAGCACGCGAAACAGACCATACATCCTAACGTTACCGCAGACGACATTCGGGAAATGCTAATCCAGCATATCCTAACCGAAGAGATTTTTTCGAAGATATTTGACCAAGATGAATTTCACCGCAAAAACAATATCGCTAAATCACTCTATCGCTTAGAGGCGACCTTCTTCACCGGAGACGTCAAGTATCAAACGATCGAAAAACTTGCTCCCTATTATTCGGCGATAGTTTCCGCTGCGGCAGAGGTTCGCGGCCATCACGAAAAACAGACATTTCTGAAAGTAATATATCAGAACTTCTATCACGTTTATAACCAAAAGTTAGCTGACCGTTTGGGTGTCATCTATACACCAAACGAAATCGTCCATTTTATGGTGGAAGGCGCGGACTGGCTATGCGCGAAGCATTTCAACAAAAGTCTCATCGATAAAGATGTTGAAATTCTTGAGCCAGCGGTTGGCACCGGTACTTTTGTTACCGAGTTAATTGATCACTTTCGATCCGATCCTGAAAAGCTTCAAGAAAAATATTTGAAAGAGCTGCATGCCAATGAGATTGCGATCCTTCCATATTACGTGGCCAATTTAAACATCGAA
>Ga0187784_10001392_pt1 | contig 19136 bp, 15 predicted proteins | sample 1015_SJ02_MP15_2_FD_132964 | JGI IMG/M metagenome (GOLD analysis project Ga0187784, IMG submission 132964) | Tropical peat soil microbial communities from peatlands in Department of Meta, Colombia - 1015_SJ02_MP15_20_MG | ecosystem: Environmental > Terrestrial > Soil > Wetlands > Peat | place...
AGCCCATCCCTGCAGGACTTCGTACTCGGTGTCCTTTTCGGTGCTGCTGTCTGCCGTACCGTTTTGTGGAAGCCCTATTCCGAAATCACCAGGATTGAAATTGATCAGGTCGAGTTCGCCGCCGGTGGTGCTGAGATAAGATGCTCCTCCTTGCGCGAAGTGCTGCACCAAGGGTGACGTCGGATCAGATGTCGGGCCAAACGTCGTAAATTGGCGAACGATCGGGACAAGCGCCAACTCTCGCGTCGATGCCTGCGTCAGCCCGAAATCGTACTCGTACTTGCTGCTCGCCAGGACATAGCTCTTGCTGGAGGTCGAGTCTTCGTCCCAGGTATTGTAGACTATCGTGTTGTGCAGCGCGAACTCCTGCATTGCGCCATCGACGCTAAGGACCGCGAGCGCGCCAAGCGGGTTCACCCCGTTTGCCATTGCGTCTTGGACGCCCCGAGCCGCCTGCTCCGGAGTAAGACCGAGGCCGATAAGAAAGGCGTAGTAATCCCCCCACGTATAGCTGTCGTAGGCCTGGTTTTCGTACTGCTGCCTCTTGGCCGCCGTCAGATATTCGAGCGGATTCTGGAAATCAGACGCGACTGCCGTACTCGCCTGAACGCCGGTTTCATCAAAGACCACGCCCGGATCGTTGCTGACTCCGGCGGAATCGTTGTTCTGCCAGGAGAACGACGACAGGGTTGCCGCGGGCGTGCCGGGCGCGTTGCCGTTGTAAGTTATTTTGTCGGTCACGCTCGGATTGAGAATGACGATCGTCGCGTCGCTTTGGCTGATGCCATATGTGCGGTCGACGTAGCTTTGGAGGCTCTGCATATCCAGGTTGGCAAGATTGGCCCCCGTGACGCCACTCATATTGAGCTCGACGACGTCGATATTCGAAGACGAGCTCGTCTGGATATTGAAGGTGTTGTTGCCGGCCCCGTCCCACACCACGGTGAAGGCGGCCCTGTCGGCATCGGTGAAGGTGTAAGTGCCGCCTCCGGCCGCGGTGCCGATGATGAGGTCGCTGCCCGCACTTGTCGAAGCGCCGCCAGATCCGCCGTAACCGCTCGATCCGGACGTGCCGATGGTTCCACCCGCATAGGTCAGGGTGATATTCATCGTCGCGCTGTCGGCCAAGATCGTATTGTTGCCCGTGCCGACCGTGATCGTTTCGTTACCTCCCGCGAGAATCGTGTCGTTGCCGTTGCTGGCCGTGACGGTGTTGCCGCCGACGATAACGTCGTTGCCGCTAGTGGTGCCGGTGATAGAACCTTGCCCGTCGCGGCCGATGAGCATTGCGCCACCGGGCTTCCCCCCCTGGGCCGACGGCAAGGTTCCGGCGGCCGAGAGATCGCCGCTGGTCAACGCTATATCGACTTCCGTAATCCGATTGAGCGTAGTCAACAACGTCGTGCTGAACCCCGCCATGTTGCTCGTAATCCAAGAATAAGTTGGGTCGGCAGCGCTCATCCGACCGGTGATATTCGCGAGAACCGAATTGAAGAGATCGCCCACACCCATGACGGCTGTGGTCTTGCTATTGGATTGACCGGGCCCGTTGAACGTCGCGATCCACTCTGAGGGGTCGAGATCGACTTTCAACGTCGATCCATCGATTTCAAATGCACCTTGGGCAAGACTCGCGTCGGTGTTGAACACCGCCGCCTGATCTCCGGCGAATTGCACCGCGATTTCGGCCAACGCGCCAACCGGGGTCACGGCAGCGGCGCGCTTGGTCCCATTGCTGAGGATCGCTGACGGCGACAGCAGTCCCGTAAATTGCCCTGCTGTCTGTATCTGCCCGAGCGTATCAGCGTCGTTGAAGAGCGACTGGATGCCCGTGTCACCGAACGGCATATAGCCGCTATCCAGCGCCGAATAGGCGATGGCGGCCATCATCTTGGCGGCAGGACTGTACCATGTGCCCGTTGTCTGCGTGAAATTTACATGCGTCGCTAGATTGCTATTAAAGAGCGCATCGTAAAGCTGCGGACCGACGCTGGCCCAGGCCGTATCCTGCTTAAGGTCGGCATACAGCAGCAGCACCATCAGCGCCTGACTATGGAGGTCTGTGGCCGACGCCAAGGAGCCAGCGTTCGACGACAGAGTCTGCGAATATCCGGGCGTATTATCCAAGTAAAGACCGTACTCGGCCAATGCCGCGGCGGTTGCCAACCCCAGACCCTCATTCACGAATTTAGCGAATGATAATATGCCCGTGGTCAATCGAAGTTTGGTCGCCACCTCGCCGTCGGTAATGAATTGACGGACGGCACCCGACGAGCTTGGCAGCCTCTGGTAGCTAGCTCCGGAAATCGGATCGTATCCGAGAAAGACGAAAGGGCTCGCCGTCATTCCCTGCGCGAGGTCGTGCGACAATATTGCGGCAACAACACCGGATCCGTATGGAATATTGTTGAACACGTCGGCGGGAGCACCGGTCAGATCGCTCACAAATCCCGCCAAGCCTCCGCCGAGCGAATGGCCAGTAAGGACAATCGGCTGTCCGCCGACGCCGCCGGCGAGGTTGAACTGAACCGAGTTATAGAAACTCAGGGCCTCCTCGGCTTGGGTTGCGCCGCCGAACCCTAAGCTGAGGCTCCAACCGTAGAGTACGTCGCGTTTATCTGGAGCACCTGGAAAAGTTGTTCCACGGTAGGAGATGACTATTTCACCATCCCAACTGTAGGCGGCCGAATAAAAGCTGGTTTGCGTATCAGCGAAACTATCGATGACTTCCGCGTCGCCAATAAAAGTACCATCGGTGTCGGAATTCCCCGTGAACGTCATCCCGGGATTGTATCCGCGATTATAGGAGTCGAGCGCTAAGATAGCGAGAAATAGATCGGCCTGGGTTACCGGCATGCTAATTACTCCGTTTTAGATCGGCCGCTTGGTCAAAATCATCCCAGCTTAGCATGTTCGATATTTGCCTCTTGGCTCCGTGGTTGGAGCCATCGAGTCTCAAGTTTCTCTGGAAGTATGTCGGCAGCCAAGGCAGCTTCAATTCGATCCCCGCCGTGACCGGCTCATCGGTGCTCTCAAGCAAGACCTTGTCCCACGTGATATTGGCTCCGAGCGTCGCCTGCAGATTGTTTGGATCGACCTCGACGACACTTTTTGGATCCTCGGTATTCGCGAAGGTCACGAGGTCTGGCAGATCGCGGGGGCTGATCTCGTGCGCGCCGCGCATGCGTGCAATTCGTGATACGTCCTCAAGGAGGTTTGCGGAGCGTGGCCCATACAATCGGCTCAGCAGGTTATCGCCAGGTCCAGCATCTCGCGTCCAGCGTTCCTCCTCGCCATATTTCGGATGAAGGTGGCTCGTCAGGAGCGCGATCAGGGGTCGCCGGCCGGGACCGAGGTCGAGATATAAGGCTTCGCCACGGAGTTTGTGCTGAATGCCGCGCGCAGGGACCGAGACCTCCCAAAAAAGAACCTCAACGACGCTCGAGCCGCGCTTGACGCCATCCGGCGTATTAACCGCCAGCGTCAGCTTGTACCGATAGCTTTCTGCCTTTGAGCAGCCTGTGAGCCCAAGGACGAGCGCCGTAACCATTGTGAGACGCAGCGCAGCGCCAGCGATACGCATCCTCATGCCGCGCTCCCGCGGCTTTTCCTGTGCGGAAGTTCGAGTAGAGAAGATGAAGCGTCGGCGCGCCGGGACACAGAAGCGCCATCGGTGTCTGAGCGGAAATCCCTGATTGAGCCGATTTCCGGCTCCTCGTTGCCTTCCGGCCGACGCTCATCCGAAGAAGCGCGCGTGTCGCCCCCGCCGACCTTCATGGTTCTTCTTCTCCGTGCACAGCGGTGCGAAGCATCTCGAACACGGCAAGCTCGCAAAGACAGCGTAGGTACAACCAAACCAATGCTCAAATGAAAATTGCATGTCTGAGCACGACGACGTTGAATTGCGTTTGATGCCTGCTCAGTCAAACCACTCAAGTGTCAGTCTAATTTTCAGAGTTCCCGCCCTCGCGCGAGCGGCGAAGTTATCCACATGCCGTAGGGGCACCACCCGAGACTGTCTGGGCGAAACGATGGCCTGTTCGATGGGACACTGGCGGCCGCGACCTGCTCGCGCATCGCGGGCGCACGACCGCCTGCGGACGCAACGTGGATCGTTGCTGGGTCAGCCGACGTCAGGCTGCGGCACGGGGCTCGATGCGAGCAGCGCCTGAAGATTCGTCACCGTGCCGGTGCCATCGGCCCCGCGCAGCGCGATCTTCAGCGGTCGTTCCTTGAACGGACCGGCCGCGAGCCATTCAAGCGCGTTGCGTACTCCGGTCGGATTGCCGACCGCGTCGATGAGCCAGCCGGTCGTGCCGCTGTTCCATTGATCGGGTCTCAGACGCCGCAACGGAGCCTGTGGTTTCTGCAGCTGCTCATCGACCTCGTCCGATACCAGCGCCCAGGTCACGGCTGCGACCGGCGCGCGAAAGCCATGCTTTTTGTCCGCGGCTTCGACAACGTAGAACTGCCCGGCGACGACGGGAGGCAGAACCATCCACTCGATGTCGGCCAGCGCATAGTGCTTGTGAGCGGGCGAGCGCGACAGCACCATGACCATGTCGCCGATGCTGGCGGAGACGAGCTTGGACAGCGCGATGCCGACCTGTGTCGGATCGAGCGATTTGAGAAGGCGCGCGGCGGTTTCTCGATCAACCGAGGTTGCTGCGTCCATCCCAACCGCCTTTCTTCAGATGCAGGCCATTGTTGTTCGGAAGCCACCCTAGGCCGTTCAGCCTATGGTCGCAAACCGATTGTCGCCGACTGCTGTTTCCGGCAGCTTGCCGACCTGGATGCGGCTCACTCAGCCCGTTGTGACAGTGGTCAATTCATGAAAGTGCTCTACGCCTGGGAGATCGGCGAGGATCTCGGGCATGTCACTCAGTTCCTGCCGCTGGCGCTCGAATTGCGCCGGCGCGGTCACGACGTCGTAACCGCATTAAGGGAGCTGCCGCGCGCAGGAAGCATCATCGGCCAGCACGGGATCACGATGCTGCAGGCGCCGATCTGGCAAGGGACGCTGCTCAATCCACCGCAGCTGCCGATCAGCTACGCGGAGATCCTGTTTTTCTTCGGCTACCTCGATGCTTCGCGTCTGACCTCAATGATCAAGGCCTGGATCAACCTGATATCGCTGGTCAAGCCCGATCTTCTCATCGCGGATCACGCGCCGACGGCGTTGATCGCCGCCAGGGTGCTTCGGGCGCCGCGTACGACAATCGGGTCGGGTTTCTTTGTGCCGCCGGCCACCACACCGCTCCCCAACATGCGCCCTTGGTTGAACGTCTCGCCCGAACGCCTGATGCAAAGTGACCAGCGTGTCGTCGGGGCGATCAATGCCGTGCTCGAGAAATTGTCAGCACAACCCCTGGAAAGGCTTTCGGATATTTTTGCGTGCAGCGAACATTTCTTGATCACCTTCGCCGAGCTCGACCCCTATCCACGTCGACCTCCGCTTCATTATTATGGTCCGATCCTTTCTCCGAGCGAAGGAGCGGTGCCAGTGTGGCCGCATGGCCGCGGCAAGAAAGTCTTCGCGTACGTCAAATCACACTACCCGCATTTAGAAGAATTATTTCACGCTCTGACCGCATCCGAGTGCCGAACCGCTGCCTTCATCGGCGATCTCACACCGCAGCTGCTGACAAAGGTTCAGAACAACACAACCGCCGTCAGCGGTAGACCCTACGACATTGAACGCGTTGCTGCTGAGTGCGACTTTGGAGTCTGTCATGCGGGGCACGGCACGACCTGCGCGTTGCTGCTAGCGGGAAAGCCGGTGCTGCTGCTTCCCATGCAGCTGGAGCAGGACCTCATTGCCAAAAGCGTAAGTAACATTGGTGCGGGCGTCACCGTGGACCGAGATAGCCCGCACCGCGATTTCAACGCGTCCGTGAGTCAGCTCATCAACAACACGAACATCGCCAGGCAGGCGACGGCGTTCGGACAGCGCCACCGAGGTTCAACCTCGCCTTCGACGGTCACGAGGATCGCGAATGAGTGCGAAACAATCGTGCGGCGGACCAGCCCAACCAACCCGCATGTCTAATGGCTAGAGCCTTCAAATGTCATACAAACACGTCGGCGCGTGCGAAGCCTATCAATGGCCGGGCCTCCGGTCATGATCGAGAAGATCGCGGCGACACTCGATGAGATCGTCGAAGAGCCTGAAACCGAACCACCTCTTGGATTTGAGCCAGTCGCCGGCGACCGCAATAGATTGGACCTAGAAGTCGATGATATACAGACAGGAATAAAGTCCTTGGTGCCAGGGGCGGAATCGAACAGGCTCCGAAGCAGCTGGTACATCGGCCCAAACCGACTTGGGCTAGATGGCGTACCCGCAACGCTACCCGCACCAATCTCAGCCTTGAACAGGAATCGAACCACCGCCGATGTTCTACGCTAACGTGTGTTCGAGCGTAGTTGTGCATATTGGCACTTGGCACTACGACGCCAACTCACGTGCACTCGGCGCGCGAGGCGCTTTGGCGCGCCAGCCTGATCTGTAAGACCTCTGCTCACGGCCCGAAGGCGAAGTCAAACAGTTGCGTCAGTTCGAACGTGAGCAGCGATTCGGATGCCTCCAGCGGCTGTTCTGCGTTCCGCCATCACCGGGAGCAGCCGGTCAGCTCGGGTCGCGCGCCAACCGAGTGGCTGCGGCCGTGATCGCGCGATTCGATACTCTATGTCGTCGATGATACAAATGAGGATCTCCCGACGGGTGCGAGCGCACCACGGACCTCGGCCGCCGCGGGCACCTCATCCGTGGTCTGCTGCTGTAGCCCCATGCGACAATGCGCCTCAGCGTCCCTTGTACCAAGAGACGCACGTTGACCCCGCGCGCCATTTAATGCCCATTCCCGTAGGATGATTTTGATCGGCATCGGGGCAGCCGTTTGTCTGGCAGGTAAGTTGCCTACTTTTTGCCCGCCGACCGTTGGCTCGCGCGGAGTGCGTTAACACCGCGTTAGAGCGATAGATAGACTCTTAACTATTTGGAGCCAGGAGTCCGGAATGTGGCCTGCTACTTGCCGCCACAACTCACGAGCCCTGACTCGTAGGTTGCGCTACTTGCGAATCTGATACGCTGGAACAAAGTGGCAACCGAGTCGTGCTTCCCCGTAGCCCCGCACGGAGATGAGGTCGGCGCATGTCCGACGAAATCGAAATCCCCGAAGAGTGCCGCCGGCCGAAGGCGATCTACTTCGACCGACCGTCTTCGGCTTTCGTGAAGTTGATCAAGCAGTTCATCGAGCGGACCGGAATGCCATACATGTGGCTCGGTCACACGCACACCAAACCGCCGAAGGGAGCGCGCATCGTCTACCTCGACGAGTTCGACCTGCCTAAGCGGCTCCTGAAGTCACCCCACCTGTTTGCTCCGTGCCCGTGCTGTTCACCCACGCACCCGAAGTACGCACGAAATGGCAAGATTGGCTGGTTTCCTGATGAAGGCGTAATCCGCCTGATCGGACCAGACTGCTTCGCAGCGCTCGACAAGGAAGGTCACTTCAAAGCCATCGCTCAGCTTCGCGCTGAGAAGCAGCTCGAAAAAGATACGATGTATCTCCTCGCGCACCTCTCGAAGGTGCCGGACGCCGTCAGAACACTTGAGCGAGCGCTTCCGACTTTCCAATCAATCGACAATGTTCGCGACGCCCTCAAGCGCGGCATCCCACAGGCGCTAAAAGCTGACCTTTGGCAGCACATCAAAACGGGTGCGCTGCAGGTGAAGAAAATAAAGACCGAGCGGATCAAGGGACCGGACGGAAAGAGGACCAAACGCGAAATCGAGTCCACGGCCCAGTACGCGAAGATCGATGGGCAGCGCATGCTCGAGCCCGGCGATCTTGACCTCGCACCGACTATCAGGAATGCCATCGCCGCCCTTCGTTCGATGGACCCCGGCCACGACGTCAAAGCGACCATCGCAGCAATGAAGGAAGAGGATCGCAAGAAGAACGCGCGTGCGCTCGTCCGCAACCTCAATGCTGCCAAGACCGCGTTCCGCACTGCCGAGGAAGTGCGACCGTTCCTTTCAATAACGACGGTTGCCACGCTCCGTAATTGGGGCATGCAGGACGGTTGCCCCATCCGCATCCATATGATGCTCGACGGCAACAATTTGCTGGTGGGGCGGACCGAACATGAGCACCGTCGCTTCATTATCGATAGAGACTTCTTTGCCGTTCTCGGCTCGCTCCCTGCTATTGCCGAGACGGATCTAGCGGCCGAGTAGGAACGCGGTCCCCTAGCGGACGGCCCGAGGGTGGGCCGGCCGAGGTTGCGCGCCGCCGACGAAGTTCCCATTTGACATGGTCAACCTTCCAAGGAGTACGGGAATGGCTATTCAGGCTCGCGACCTCGATGTTCTTCACCGATACGTGCAGGGCGTGATGAATCGTGCCGAGCATCACGCTCGCGGTGTAAGCGCAATCGCTTTGACGTTGCTAGGCGCCATCATCTGGCGCGGCGAACCGGGCTCAGTCGAAATCAAGCAACACTCAGGGGAGTTGGCCAACGTGCTCTGGGTGGCAATCGACGGAGTGAGGTACGCGTTCTCCTACAACCATGAGCGTGGCACCATCGAAATGCGTGATCGAACCTTGCAGGGTGCGGTCCTGCACAGCTTTACGAATGAGACGACCGCGCCCGAGGTGGAGGCGATCTTCCGCTCGCTCGGACGGAGTGGGCGTCTGGCCGCCTGAGACTCGGGATGCAGATCGCGGCCCGGCCCGCCGAGCGGGCCGGGCGCAGCTACGCAAGGGAGGCGATAGGTGACAAAGGGCGAAGCGGTTGAAAAGGTCGGGCGGGCGATAGTGGCCAAGTACGGCAATCCGGACCAATGGCAGAACATGCCAAAGTCGAAAGACCGTGCTGAAGATATTGTTGCGGCCCTCGTCGCGCTCGGCCTTCTGAAAGTGTCCTAGCTAGCTCCGCTCTCCGTGTGGCGGCGCGCGACGCGGGGGCAATCAGGTCCCGCGCCGCGCTGTAGCCGCACCGCACTTTGGGCGAGGGACGGTACGGCTATTCAGATCTGCACGCCTTGCGCGGCTTCTGCCCCAAGGGCGCGGTCCGTGAGGGCCGCGCTTTTGCTTTGGCGGCGCGCTGGGCGCGGCCGGCGCAGCGTTGGGGCGGCCGCGCTCGCGCGGCGGCATTCCCCCAAGGGCTTAATTCGACAGCTGCGCGATGCAGGCGCGTATCAAGGCGCGCGCGAACGCCTTGTTTGTGTCGACGTATTTGAGCTGCCGCAGCCCATAGGCGAAGCCCACGGCGTAGATTTCTTTGGGCGATGCCGCAACCGCCAAAGCCCATTGCCGGCAGGCGCGAATGAATTCGGCGTAAGCACAGCCCACGACATAGGCGTCGAGATCGGCCCAGTTGGCGAGCAACGCCTCCGTCGGCCAGGCGCGCGGCAGGCGCTGGGCTTGCAGGTGGAAAACGGTGCTGAGCTCCAGTGTGACCGGGTCGACGCACGCGAAGGACTGCCCGACATCGCCGAAGTCGATCAGCATGGGCTGGCCACGATCGTCGAACATCACATTGGCGCAATGCATATCGCCATGCTGGCAGCAGGCCGCGGCCTGGATTTGCACAGCATCGACCGGGGCGATGTCGATCCCGTCGAGCTCCGCCGCAATCTCCGGCAGGTCGGTGTCTGGAATGATGAGCCGCCGGATACGCGCGACCTGGACGATTTCGGCACCGCGACCTTGATACCACGGATCCTCGATCGCGCGGATCAGGGACGGAATCCCCGGGACACTCGGGTGCTTGTCAACGATGCGGTCGAACAGGCTGACAACCGTCTGCCCGACCATGCCATAGAACAACCCACCACGATCGCCGGCGCCAACGCTGATCGTCTCGGACAGCGTTGGAAACCCGCCCTGCGTGAGGCGCACGACGTCATCGCGGTAGCGCCCACCCTCATCGTCGATGGCGGGCAGGATCGAGACCTTCGCCACCGCCGAGGTGATGAAGCGCTGATCCGCGTGGCGAAGAATGACTTTCAGGACCCTTGAATCGGAAAGGCCGCCCGAGAGCACGGTGACCTGCGCCACCGCGCCCGCATGCCGGCGGCCGAAAAGGCGGACAACCTGCTTTTCCATCGCGTGCAACGGGCGCGTTCCCTCGAACTGGACCGCGATGCCATCCAAGGCGGCGCGCTGCGCGGCGAAGGCCTGCACCTGCGCGATGCACTCGGGCATCTTCTTCTTCCAGAACACGCGATATACAGGCTCGCGGCCGCGGATGCCGTGCACGTCTTCGGCGCGGCTGAAATCGTTCAGGACTTGCGTCGCAAAATCCGCATCCTCATAGCCGGTCAGGAACCAGACGCAGGTTCCCGGATAGCGCGTGCGGATGGCATCGAAGACGGCCCATCCGTGATCAGCGGCTCCGTCGAGCACGTCCCTGGCCGACGGAATGCGCCGGTCGAGCAACACGAGCTCAAAATAACCCTGGTCGAGCGCCGCGAGAGCTTCGTTGCGGCCTTGCGCCCACACCACCTCGCAGCCGGGCGCCTTCTCGAGAGCGCGGACGACGACTTTCGCAAAGGTGATGTCGTCTTCGACCAGCAGCAGCCGCATGGCTAACCCATCTTCTGGGGCCAGCGGATCTCAAACCGTACACCGCGCTCGTTCGGCACCAAGTTGACGGTTCCACCTAGCGAGTTCATCGCCTGCGCGGCGATGGCGAGGCCCATGCCAAGGTGTCCCTCCTTGGTCGTCGATCCGATCTCGAAGGCTTTCTGCAGCACGCCCTTAAAGCCGATCCCCATATCGACGATCGACACCCAATAGTCGATGTCGGTCGATCCCCACGCGACAGCGATCGGGCGCTGGTCCAACGCAGCCCCGGTCGCCACCGTGGCCTCGACCGCGTTGCGCAAGCCATTGCTCACGCATAGCGCGATCAGGCTGCTGTCGCCTTCCGCGACGCAAGGCTGCGGACCCGTCTTGCGCACCAGAAGGTCCGTCGGACAGGCGAGGTCGCCGACGCATTGGGCCACGGCCTCGTCCAGCGCGAACTCCTCGATCTTCGGGGCGCTCGCGGCGCGGCGCAGCCGTGACAGTGCCGCGAGGAATTCATCGAGCCGATCCAGCGTCTGCCGCGTCGTCGAATCTTGGAAGTTGACGATTTCGGACTGCGCCGAGAGGCGCAGCGCCCCCAACAGCGGTTCAATCTCATGCAGCAGCTGCGAAGCCGTGTTCTCGAGGGCCTCGGCGTAGATCTGGGCAGCGAACCCCTTCGGCAAATCGTCGGCGTCGACCGAGCTCGCGCTGTCGGCGAAGGTCGCATCAGCCGACACCCGCGCGAGGCCGCGCCGCAGCGCGCCCTTGATCCACAGGACCGACTCGCGCGCCGCCGCCTCGCGCAGCGTCTGCTCGTCACCCGGCTTGGCGTGCTCGGCGAAATAGCGGGCGGCTTCCAGCCGTTCACTGGCGGAGGGCGAGCGCAGCTTGCGCTGCAACGCTTCAGGACTTGGCGGCATTAGGCGAGTTCTTCGAATAGAATTCGGCGCGCCGCGCGAACGCCTCGCGGCCGCCTTCCATAATGGTCGTGATCGCGCTCACGATCGTGGGCTTGGTGATCGAACCGGAGGCACGCGTGAAGCAGCGGCTTCCGTCGGACTCCAGATGCACGACCATGTCAGCATTGCCGAGCACGGGAATGTTGGGATTGTGCGTGGCGACGATGGTTTGCGCTCCGTCGCCGCGCGTCGTGATACCCTTGACCAAGGTGCCTACGACGAAGCTGTTGTCGAGGTGATCTTCCGGCTGATCGAGAATGATCATGCGCTCGAGGTGCCGAAGGATGATCGGCAACACGACGGTGCAGCGCTGCCCCATGGAGAGAAAGTCGATCCCCTTGTAATCGGCGCCATCCATCAGCTCGATCTGCACATCGTCTTCCACGATGGTCGTAAAAAGCGCGCCGCCTGCCTGATCCCGCAGGGCGTCGCAGAGCCGTCCGGCCCGGTCTTCGGTGATCTCCAGCGCCGAGGCGACCGTTTCCACATCGCCGCTTTCGGCCAACTGCGCGATCTCGGTCGGGCTGAACGTCGCGGCGATGCGCTCGGCAAGCTCGGCGTAGCGCAGGCCGCTCCCGCGCAAGGCCGCGGTGAGGGCGCTGATATATTCGAAGTGCTGCGAGAACGGCAGAATCGAGAGCCGTACCGAAGGGCCGAGATTGTGATTGAGCTGCTGCGCGACTTTCTCCCGCTCCTTGGTGCGCTGCTGCCGCACGGTCTCGCTCTGCCCCAGCAGCTTGTCGCGCTGCGCGATCAGCGTGTCGATCTGTGCCCGGCGGGTCTTGCGCAGGTCCGCGAGCGATTTGAGAACCGAAATCCGCTGCGTCAGGTCGCCGATCTGCTTGTCGAGGGCGCTTGCGCCCTTCTGCTTTTCTTCGATCTTTTGCCGGATGTCGCGGGCGCGGTTTTCAAGGCCGGTGCGCTGATTGGTGGCGGCCGCGAGCTTTTTCTTCAGCTCCTCGCGGATCGCGAGCATCTCCTCGACCCCTGTCTTGATGCGGCCATAGGCCTGGTGCTCGCGCTTTCGCAAGTCGGCCAACTCGTCCGCGGTGCCGGCCTGCGCGGGCCAAGGCTCGAACCGCGGTCGCCGGTCGGCCATGCTGTCCAGTTCTTCCAGCCATTCGGAAAATCGCTCGACCGTACGCCCGATAGCCTCGGCACGGACGCGCGCGGCGGCGAGCGTCGGTGTCAACTCCTCTAGAGACTTCCGGAACACGGTGATTTCCTTGTGCACGCTCGCTTGCGCCGTCGACTGTGCCTTCAGCCCCTCGAGGTTGGCTTGCATCTTCACAAGATCGGCGGTTCGTTCATCGATGTTGTCGACTTCCGCCAACAGGGTTCGAATCTCCGTGGTGGCCGAACGAATCTTCGCATCATTGGCGGAGCCGGACGAGGCTTGCTGCCGTGCGGGCAGGAAGCCATCGACCAGCTTCAGCCGGGATTGTGATTGAAGGCCGATGCTTTCGATCTCCGCCTGCGAGAACACGAAGGGCGGATCGAAGTAGTCGCTTTCCGCGACCTCTGTGTCCTGCGCGGTCCGCGCGATCTCCAGGCGCTGCTTTCCGTTCGTCAGGGTCACGGTGATCTTGCCGTCGCCGAGAACCCCTAGCGCGTGCTCGGTCGAATGCTGTTCGCCGGCCTGAGTGTAGGAGCTCGCGCCCAAGCAAAACCGAATGAGTTCGATGACCGAGCTTTTGCCGGTTCCGCGCGCCCCGATCAGCACGTTGAGCTTGCGCGAGAGCCGTTGTTCGAACCCGTCGAGGATTCCTCCTTCAATCTTGACTGTTTCGATCCACACGATCGGTCTCCGTTACGGGCGCTGCCGGCGACGTTGGCTCGGGCCGCGACTCTAACCTGTTCGGTCGCTTCCCCGGAATCAAGCAGATTCAAGCAGTCATCTCACTGATTTTTCTTGCATTTCTCCTTCATGCCCTCGCGGCGCCATCGGTTGGCAGCAGCGCCGGCTCTGCCTGCCCACGCTCTTTATATGAGTGGCGTGGCGGGCTGCTCCGGCACGGCACTCGTGAACCGAGCCGCGAACAAGCGTCTCGGCCATCCGGCTTCGGGCGCCTCGCCATAGACCATGTCGCGTTGAAATGCCCTGTAGCCGTACACAAAGACCGCATCCTTGGCGATGCCATCCGCTGCGCGAACCGTCTCAGCGAGCGGGTTGTCCCGGTAGGCAGGAAATTCCGCGCCATAGGTCTTCGCATCATCCAACATCACCTCGCGCGCGAGTTTTGCGAACTCAGCAGCGTCATTCTTCTCGCGAAGCGCGTGCAGATCGTAGAGATGACGCACGAGCGTCGGGTCGCTGAGATCAACGATTTTGAAGCGGTCTGACGCTCGCGAGTGTCAGCTAATAAGCTAATAGGGATAATGCGGAACGTTCATTCCCATCAGCTTCCTATAAAGGTCTAGCGCATATCGATCACTCATCGAAGACACGAAATCGAACAAGTATTGCACGCCCTCATACGGTTTGGTCGGGATTGTGATCTTATTGTCGTGGGGCAAGAGATCGTACAGCTTCTGTTGTTTGACTGACATCTTATCTGGAGCGAGGGAGAATTGCTTTATTACGCCAAAGAATTCGTCCAGCAGCCTTTCAATGACGATACAACCCATTGCCTCCATCTCGGTTTTTGCGCGCTGCCGGTAGATCTTGTCTCGCGTTACATCACGCATTGTCGTTATCGCCGCCGAGCATGGAACTTGGTCAATCAGCTCAGGAACATTGGCGCCGGTCATGATTTCTTGATATCGCGCCGCGAATATCTTCGCCACATGGAATATGAGTGCGGAAACGGCTCCGCTTCGAAGATAAGCAATCCTGTCCGCGTCCGAGTAGGCGCGCGAGACGAGATTATCGTACCGCACGAGCTGTTGACCGCTTTCTGCAATCTCTTTGAGAAGTATGCTTGCCTCTGCGAACGACAACACGCCGTCTTTGAAAGCGTCCTCGATGTCGGTGACATGATAGGTGATGTCATCTGCGGCCTCGACGATGAAAGCTAAAGGATGGCGACAGAACCGCCCTTTCTCAATCTCAATAAGGCCGGTACGTTCGAACACTTCTCTCGCGTAGTCGCTCTCCGAATGCATGAACCCATATTTTTTCCTCGCTTGTGTGGCGTGCAGCGAACTGTACGGGTACTTCGAGTAGGTTGCGAGAACAGCTGCTGACAGCTGCAACCCACCTGCATTTCTCCAGCCTTGAAGCCGCGTCAAAACGCGGAAGCCTTGAGCGTTTCCGTCAAAATACAGCAGATCATGTGTCTGGCGCTTGAGCTCTTCCCGCTCGACTTCCTTCGCGGGGGCCGCAGCCGATCGAGTGCTAAATTGCCCAATCCACTCGTCCGATCTCGCGCATTGATTTGAAAACCAGTGCTGTATTACATACTCGCCGAGATGGCCAAAGGCCGGGTTACCTAAGTCATGCGCAAAACACGCCGCGATGACGACATCGGAAAGGTCACTACCGAACGGAGTTGAGAGCAAGCCATCCGCTGCCAGCTGATCTTTGCACTCATGCAAGAGACAAGACGAGATTTGCCTGCCGACATTGGCGACATCGATTGTATGGGTGAGACGCGTTCGCGTGAAGTCGGATCGCGGAAAAGGCAGGACTTGGGTCTTACCTTGGAGGCGACGAAACGCTGCTGAGTAGCAGATCCTGTCAATGTCCTCCTGGAAGGTCGACACTCTTGTTATTTGATGTTCTGTAGGAGGAGCTTCGCTTGGCGCCGCGGTTCCGGAAAACCGATGCTTTGCGAGCAGCGAGGCCCAGCTCATCCTTCCCATTGAGTTGATCAACACTTCACAATGACGGGAACCAAATCTGCAGAGATTGACATCAGCAAATTACCGGGGCGCCTTGGCACCCGCGGCACCGGATCTGCGATCAATGAAGTTGGTCTCTCCTTGCAAGCGTCCACGACACGCTATGCTCATGATGCCCGACCAGAGGCGGATGGCAGTCCTGAATAATGCCTTCCTGCGAGTGAACAATCGTCCAACCAGCAAAGAGTTCGGTGACCTCGGCGCGAGTGGCCAAATGAATATCATTGACTTCATGATCATCCGGCCAAGGTACTCGATCTGTAAGGGTACTGAACGCGACCCAACCCGCTGGTGAGAGGAAGCGCTCAAACAGTATGCGATGCTGCTGAACCCGGAGCCGCGGAGATAGGCAGTGAAACAGCCCGCAAGAAACGACCAGGTCGAACCGAGGCTGCGCTGGGCGCGCTAGAAATCGAGCAACGTCTTCGTTTATGTATCGCCCAGCGGGAACGCACTGATTGCGCCTGAAGCGATTGCGTAGCCCTGCGAGAGCAATCGACGAGACCTCGACGCCGAGCACATCAAACCCTCTTTTTTCGAGGGCCAATGCATTCACGCCGTCTCCACATCCAACGTCCAAAGCGCTGCCGACAGGGCGAGACAGTTTCAGGTACTGGTCAATAAGTCGACTGGGCGTCTCGCCCCAAAGGATGTTGTCCGGGGACGACGCATAAAGAATGTCGTAGGGACCGACACCTATCTGTTCGATCTGCTGGAGCTCATGAATGTGCATGTTCATATGCTTCTCCATTTTACATCGAATCATGCTGCAACGCACTCTGGATTTGCAAGCTCGCCAGCACGAACGGCCGGTTGAGCAATGGATGCGTCGAGTGTACGTACGTCATCAAGCAGAGTACTTTCCGATACTCCTCGAATTGTACATTTAAGCTTTGAAAGGCGTACCTTCTTACCGCGAGCACGGATTGAAGTACGTTCTGGATTTCGGAGCGGTAGGGAATGTCGCCCAACGCAATGCTTGGAACAGGTTCACGAGCAAGCAGATTTTCAACGCCGGCAATGACGCTACGCAACTCTGATCTTTGGTGAATTGCCAAGAACTTCAAAGAGCATTCGAGCATTGCGAGATCGAGGAGCGGTGTTGTGTCCTCCGTGCACCAATAGAAATCGATCGGCCAAGAGTTGCGCAATTCGTCGACAAGCACATTCTGAGAGTGCAAATCGCCGTGAATGACGCTTGGCCTGTAGGAAAGACTGTAGTTCTTCAGCGCGGATATGATCGACGGGAGATCATCATGCCATGGGCAGCCGGTCAGGTCCCGAACCCAGATCTTCAAATCGTTCCAGTCTGGCGGATAGGGATCGACGCTCCCGAGCTTGCTCAGATACCAAGTGAATATTGAGCCCAATGGTTTGCTCTTCACCTGGGTGTCGAGGTGCCCCTCATACCAGAGCGCAAGCCGATTGCTGAGAAGGTCGGTGACGACCTCGCGCTCGCTCGTGCGCGCAAAGTCTTTCAAGCTCTGGAGTCTAGACGTAGGCTTCAGACCCGCGATCGGCTGTATGACCAGGCCTTTTGTTAGCCCTCCGCGAAAGATCGGCTTCTCGATACCCAGTAGCGTAGGACGAACTAGTCTCTCAATATTGGATGACTCCTGCTCTATCTTCTTAAGGGGGCCGATCTTGAAGACATAGGGCTTGGTCATTGTGCCGTTGGCCTCATAGCGGCCGGCGTAGACCTTCGCCTCACTGAGGCCTTTGTCTAACGGGTTTAGATATATCCGATGAGAACCACGCGGCAGCGCGGAAAGGACCAGTTTGGATTCCTCTTTGGTCAGACCATCAATCAGGATGCTGCCGTCAAAGTGCTTTTGAACTTCCTCCGGCGTCGGCTCGGCGCCCGGAAGGAAGTCGCGCCTGTTTTGAAAGACGTCGTCGACGATTGGATCGAAGGGCATAGGGAGGGGAAGCGAGAACCACTCTACTACCAGAGGTTACACGGCCTTCCGCCCGAATGCCACCAAAAAGTTGTACAAATAGGCACAAACTAACAACATGTTAGCGCTGCGTGGCTGCCGATGAATACAACTCATCTTACGTGATTCAATTTCATGATGCTGGCGGCCCACGAGCCTTTCCAATCCCGCTAGAGCTCTAATCCCGAAAGGGGTTCCAAGGCTGGCCTGAACCGCAATTGGGGAGGGAGAGTGTCGAAGGCGACAAATATCCAGCCTAGGAGTGTTTCGCGCGACCCTCCTCAAGCGAAGGGCCGTCCGCGGTGAGCGGTGACGAGGTCAAGCATACGAGTTCAGTGCCGTCCCAGTTGGAAAAGGTGGCCCCGTCGACATGAAGCGGGATCGACCGATCCGCGTGCCGTGGTGACAGTTGCCGCCCTGGACGGCAGCGCGATACACCGCAGAAGTCCCCTTGCTCTAATGGCTTGCGCCCGTCAGACATAACGATACCCGTGTGGGGTCGAACCATAGAAGTGCACTTGACTTCGGATATTCTGAACTATGGGCTCACTGAACCTCGATATGGACGTCCTGCGCACGCTGGTCGCGGCCCAGCAGCTTGGGGGATTCAATAGAGCAGCCAATCACGTAGGCCGGTCCCAGTCGGCGGTCAGCCAGCAGATCCGCAAGCTTGAAGAACGTGTCGGCCAGCCTCTGTTTCGCAAGCAAGGTCGCGGCCTTGCGCTCACCGAGGCTGGGGAAATCGTCCTCGCTTATGCTCGGCGTATTGTCGATCTCAATGACGAGGCCGTGGCGTCGCTGCGCGGGCTTGCCATCAACGGCGTCGTCCGATTTGGGTTGCCCGGAGACTTTTCCGAGACGTGGCTGCCAGACGCACTCGGTATGTTCAAGCGCGCCCATCCGACGGTGCGCGTCGAAGCAACTGTGGACCGCAACACCTCGTTGGTCGAACGCCTGGAGAAGGGGCAACTGGATCTCGCCGTGCTCGTCACTGCCGAACCGCGCACGGACGTTGAGGTGTTGGCAAAACTGCCGATGGTTTGGATCGGAAGCGCCCGGTCGGCAGAGCAGGAGAGTGAGCCGCTGCCGCTTGCTCTTTTCGAGCCCCCTTGCCTCTTCCGCGCCGCGGCCATTGCTGCGCTCGACAAGGCGGGCCTGCCATGGCGAATTGCCTTCACGAGCCCCAGTCTGTCCGGCCTTTGGGCCGCCCTCGATGCAGGCCTCGGGGTTACGGTGCGCACCACGGCCAACGTCCCCGCGCGGCTTGCGGTCCTTGATGAACGCGCAAAGCTACCCAACCTGCCCTCTGCTTATCTCTGTCTCAGCAGCGCTGGACGAATATTGTCGCCTGCGGCTGCCCGGCTGCGGGAGATCCTTGTCGAAACCTTGCCGGCGAACCTGCAACGACCGGCGGAAGTTATTCCGCTCAGGGCATCAAAGGCATAGACCTGCCTAGGAGCTCGGTCTGACCGCAAATCGGGACCAAGTATACCCTCCCTTCACTTCCAGATTTCTTATAGGTCGATTTAGTACTATCGATTTTACTGAAGATCGGAGTGCGCGCATCCTTCAGGTCATCTTCGCATTCCGCCCTCGAGGTGACCCATGCCTTTCATCCGTATCACGGTCCTGGGACCAACCCTTGCGCCGGAGCAGATCGGTCGGCTGCAACAGGGAACGACAGAGCTGATGACCACCGTCATGCGCAAACCGCTCGAAGGGACGGCCGTCCTGATCGAACAGATCAACCAGGGCGGTTGGAGCATCGCCGGCAAACCCGTGCAAGTCGCCGCCCAGGTCGAGTCGACTATCGGACT
>Ga0187784_10001394_pt1 | contig 19133 bp, 19 predicted proteins | sample 1015_SJ02_MP15_2_FD_132964 | JGI IMG/M metagenome (GOLD analysis project Ga0187784, IMG submission 132964) | Tropical peat soil microbial communities from peatlands in Department of Meta, Colombia - 1015_SJ02_MP15_20_MG | ecosystem: Environmental > Terrestrial > Soil > Wetlands > Peat | place...
CCGCGAAGCCCTTGCCGGCATCGCCCGCGCGCGCCGCCTCGATCGTGGCGTTGAGCGCCAGCAGGTTGGTCTGCGAGGCGATGTCCTGGATGAGCTGCACCACCTGGCCGATCTTCTGCGCCGCGTCCGCCAGCGTGTTGACCGTGCCGTTGGTGCGCTGCGCGTCCTCGACCGCCTGCTTGGCGATCTGCGAGGCCTGGCTCACCTGCCGGCCGATCTCACCGATCGAGCTCGACATCTCCTCCGAAGAGGCGGCCACCGTCTGCACATTGGCCGAGGTCTGCTCCGAGGCCGAGGCCACCGTCGCCGCCTGGCGCTGCGTCTCTTCCGCCGTCGCCGACATGCTGGTCGCCGTGGCGCGCATCTCGGTCGCCGCGGAGGCCAGTGCCTCCAGCGCCTCGCGCACCACGCGGTCGAACTCGGCGATATGGCCTTCGATCGCCGTCTGCCGCCGCTCCTTGCGCTCCTGCTCGGCGCGCTGCTCGGCGGCAAGCGCGTCGGCCTTGATCATGTTCTCCTTGAAGACGCCGACCGCCTTCGCCATCTCGCCGATCTCGTCCTTGTTGTCCTGCGCCGGAACGGCGATGGTTTTGTCGCCTCCCGCCAATCTCTTCATCGCGGCCGTCATGCCCGAGACCGGATTGACGATGCTGCGCCCGATCAGGAAGGCGAGGAAGATGCCGGCTAGCACGCCGATGCCCGCCAGGACGCTCTGCAGCGTCATGGTGCTGGACACGGTCTCGCTCGTATCCTTCTGCGTGCTTGCGAGGTCGGCGTCGAGCGTGTTCTGCGCCGCGGTGCCGTCCGCGTCGATCTTCTCGAATTGCGGCTTCATCGTCTTCAGATAGAGGTCGTCCGCCTGCAAAGCCATGTCCGAGGCTCCGACGAAGCTCGCGTCATAGGCATCGAGCGACGCCTTCACTTTCGCGATCCCCTCCTGGAGGCCCGCCGCTGCCGGGTTTTTTTCCAGCGTGGCGATGGCCGTGTTTGCCCTTTGGGCGTTCTGCTTGAAGGTGACGAGGCCCTTGGCATCATGGGTGGCGAGAAAGCGCCAATTGGCGACGCGGACGAGCAGAATCCACGTCTCGACTTCCGTCGCCTGGGCCCTGGCGCTGATATCGCTCTGGGCGCGCGCCACTTCCACCAGCGCCGCGGTCGCCGCGGTCAACTCGTCGCCGCCGGTGAACAGCTTGTCGCGGAGCGCGACGTACTTCTTGCCGAGATCCGCGAGCTTGTCGAAATTCTGCTTGACGGCGGCGAGGGTTTCCGAGGCTTCGCCATAGAGGCGCCGCCGCTCTTCGGAAAGCGTGGCTTTTATCGCGGCGGCGAGCAGGTCGGCCGCTTTCGCTTGCTGGACATTGAAGTCGGCCATCGCCGCTTCGTCCTGGCTCGTCTGATATCTGACCGCGTCGCGGCGCATGCGCTCGACGAGGTGCTGCGCCTCGAGATTGCGCACGGTGTTGCCCGAGATACCGACGAACCGGGTAACTTGATGGTCTATGGCGCCGAGCTGGAAGACGCCGAACGCGGCCACCGCCGCGGCGATCACCACCAAGGTGCCAAAGCCGGCATAGATCCTGGACTTGATTCCATAGTCGCTAAGGCGCATCGCCATTCTCCTCGTTCGCCCGCGGCCTTCTCGCCGTCGCCAGCCATTGCCGCGGCTCGATGCAATTCCAGTGTGCGGATATTTTTCCGTGTCTCCGGTTCGATCGAGCCACGCGGGATCGCATCTGCCCGACCCATCCGGTGAAATGCGGAATCTTTCTCTTCTCGGCGCGACGTACCTAGCACGTTCCATTTAAGAATCGGCTAATTCGCCAAGCGCGCGCAAGTTTTGCGTGCGCACGCAGCGGCGTGCTGTCCGGCCTCGTCGCGCAGCCACATGCATGCGCATGAGCGACGCGGTGAAAAGCGGCCGTAGGCGGCGCCCTTACGCCGCGCATCATCAGCATCGCCGCGTCGAGGCGCGCATCCTTGTCGCCGTCGATCGTCTTTTCGATTTCGTGGACCGAATCGCGCAGCCGGCCCTGAAGCCCGCTGTTCTCCTCGCGGCCGCCTTGTCCGTGTCGGCGGCGAGGATGCCGAATTGTGTTTCATATTCCGCTATGACGGCGCCGACCCGGCCGATCAACCTGCGATCCTGCTCGCCCATGAGGTCGCGGAGCGCCGTGCTGTCCTCTTTGAATTGCGCGAGAGCGGCAGCCTGCTGCTTGGCGGCGGCATCGCTCCGCCGGAGCGGGAAATCCTTTTCGCTGCGCCGCGCCTGGAGCAGGTCGATCTTGACCCGGTCGAGCAAGGCAAGGCTGGCATTCGCCCGCTCCAGCGAGCGGTCGGACGCGGCAAGCTCGCTACTGCCGATGAAGATGAAATAGAGCAGCCCGACCAGGCCGATCTGATACGCGATGCCGAATTTGCTCGGAGACTTCTTTGTGATCCGGTCCCTGCCTCTGCATGCCTCGGAGCGACCGTCCCCCGCCGTCGGAGTCGCAGCTCCGCGCAATTTGTCTCCGAGGCATACGTATTTGTCCGTATCCCCCTCAACCGCTCGAGCCAGCCGAGACCGCGGTCTTCCACCGTTCCAGGCCTGCGCAAAACCGGTGGCGTTATCGCATGCGGCGTGCCGGCAGCTTTGCGCCCGACCGCATGTCGGATCGCGGCGGACACGCGAGCCGTCTTCTCGCGTGACCTCGACGGCAATTCCTGCTCTCATGACGAGCGCTTGAACCATGTCCAGCGAGCGGGGAGCCGTCTGAATGACCGGGGGGGACGAGGCCGTCGGATCGACGCTGTTGGCCGAGACGGAAGCGCAAGGCGACCCCGTCGTCTCGGCGATCCAGCGCGTTCTCGAGGCGGAACGCGCCGCCGAAAAGCAGCTCCAGCACTGCCGCCGGCAGGCGCAGGCCGTGGTCGCGGCGGCGCGCGACAAGGCCGCGGCGGTGGTGCGGCGGGCCAGCGACCGCGCCGCCAGGCTGCACGCCTCCTATCTGCAACGGATCGCGCGCGATATCGCCGGACTTTCCCCTCCCATCGACCCCGGGAGCGACGTCGCCGAACGCTCGGACGAGGGCGCCGCATGGTCGCAAGCCGCCGCGCGCCTTGCGGCAAAACTCACCGGTGGCGAGGATGAGACGCCGCGCTGAATGGAGCTATGTCCAGGCAAGGCTGCAAGCGCGCCACGGCGAGCGCCCGGGCGAGCCCGATTGGCGCATGATCGAGGCCGCCAAGACGCTGGCGCATTTCATCGAGCGATCGCGGTCGACGCCGCTGCGGCGGTTCACCGGTCACTTGGACGCGCAGATGACGAGCCACGCGATCGAGCGCATTCTGCGCGTCGAATGGCGGCGCTATGTCGCCGAAATTGCCGCCTGGACGCCGCCGGAATGGCGGACCGCCTTGCTCTGGGCGGCGCATGTTCCGGATCTGGCCGTGCTGGATCGGCTGCTTCGCGGCGATGCGCCGGACTGGACGCGCGAAGATCCGGCGTTCGCTCCGCTCGCGCGCAGGGACGGCCGGCCAGGCGCCGCCGGGCTCGAAGGCCCCCTCTTCTCCTCGCTATCGCCGACAAAGCCGGAAGACGGCGGCCTTGCCGGGCTCTGGCTCGCGCATTGGACGTCGCTCTGGCCGCGGCGCGGCGGAACGGATCGCCGGTGGCTTGCGAAACTCGTGGCGATGGCAAAGGACCACGCGGCGCAGCTCGCGCGCGCCGACGCGCGAGCAACCAGCGCTGCCTATCGTCGGGCGGCGGCGGCGGCGCTGACGCGCCTCTTTCGGCGGCGCAGCGGCACCCCGGTCGCGGCGTTCTGCCATCTCGCGCTCATTGCCCTGGATCTGGAGCGCCTGCGCGGCGGGCTCGTGCGCCGGCGCCTCTTCGATGGCGAGCATCGGCCGGAGGCGGCATGACGCTTCGGCCGATTTCCGCGTCCTGGTTCGAGCTGGTGACCGTCCACAAGGATTTGGCGCGGGCGATGGAATGCCTTTCCCGGACGGGCGCGGTGGAGCTTGAAGCCCGCGGCCACGCGACCGAGCGCCTGCTGTTTTCCGAGCTTGACGGGCAGCTCAACGCCCACCGCGAGCTGTCAAAACGCTATCAGGCTTATTGGCCGCCTCCCGCCTCGGCGGGGCAACGCCCTTCGGAAGACTTGCTCGAGACGCTGAGCGCTGCCCGCCGGCGCCTGACCGCCTGGAGCAAGGACGCCGACCCGATCATTGCCTCGATCGAGCGCGCGGCGCAGGAGGCGGCGGACCTCGAGCGATTGCGAGAGGCTTTGACCCATGCCGCCGCCGATTTTCCCGACCTCGCGCTGCTCGCGGGCGCCGGCCCGCGGTTGCAGGCCCGGATTCTGCTGCTGCCCCCAGGGACCGCCTTGCGCGACATCGAAGCCCTCGTCCTGTTCAAATCGTGGCAAGCGCTGGCGGCAAATTATGTCCTTGTCGTGGGTCGGCGAGGCGACATCGGCCAGCTCGAGACGCAGCTCCCCGGTCTCAAAGGGCGCATCATTCCGCTTCCCGCTTGGCTGCCCTCCTCGGTCGCCGCTGCTCTCTCGGCGATTTCGGAACGGCTGGCCGCTCTCGGAAAAGAGGCGGAGACGCTGAAGGGCGAGCTTGCCGCGCTATCCCTGCGCTTCGAGCTCGCAAGCGCCTTGGGCGATATTGCACTGATCGATTGGTTCGATCAGCATGCGAAGGAACTGCGGGGCAGCGAACGGCTGGCCTGGATCACCGGCTGGACCATCGACCGGGAGGGCAAGGCGCTGCGCCGGGCGCTTGATGCCGCGGCCGTGCATTATCTCCTCAGGCTTTCGCAGGAAGCGCCGGCGGGAGCCAGCGCTCCGACGGCGCTCGCCAACCCGCCTTGGGTCCGCATGTTCGAGGTCTTTGCGCGGCTGCTTGGCGCGCCCGCGCGCAATGAAAGCGATCCCAGCCTCATCCTTGCGGTGATTGCGCCGATCGTTTTCGGCTTCATGTTTGGCGATGTGGGGCAAGGCGTGGTCGTGCTGATGGTCGGTCTTGTTCTCGGGCGCCGCTTCGCGCTGATGAGGATGCTGGTGCCGGGCGGGATCATGGCCATCGTCTTCGGCATCCTGTTCGGCAGCGTGTTTTGCCGGGATGACCTGATTCCGGCGCTCTGGATCCATCCCCTGGCCGAGCCCGTGACGACGCTCGTGGCGGCAATTGCCGTCGGGACGGTCATCCTTCTCATCGGGATTCTGCTCGACGCCATCCAGGCGCATTGGCGGGGCGAGGCACGCCGCTGGTGGGGATGCCGCGCAGGCCTGCTCGCCGCCTATCTAGGATTGCTGATCTCCCCGTTGCGGCTGGAAGGCCTGGCCTTCGCGGCACTCGGCGCGGGCTGGTACGCTCTGGGCGCCGCGGTCTTCGCCGAAACGGGTAAGCTCGGCGCCTTGATGCGCGCCGCCGGCGAGTTCGTCGAGCAGCTCCTCCGGTTGCTGGTCAATACCGTCTCCTTCGCGCGCGTTGGCGCTTTCGCGCTCGCCCATGCCGGCCTCTCCAGCGCCATCCTGGGCGTGGCCGCCGCGACCGGGCGCGTCGGCTATTGGATCGTGCTCGCCTTGGGCAATATTCTGGTTATCTTGCTGGAGGGGATGGTCGTCGGCATCCAGACGACGCGATTGATGCTGTTCGAGTTCTTCATCCGCTTCCTGACCGCCGGCGGACGCGAGTTCAAGCCGCTTCGCCCGCCCGATATCGCCAAGACGGATCTCTCGCAGCGAGGCCTAGGGGGTTCAGCATGAGTGCAAACTTGCGGGTCCTCGCGGCGGGGCTGGCGCTGTCGCTCGTCCTTGCCGTCGGCATCGGCGTTTTGCTGCTGCAAATGAGCCCCGCGGGCGCGGCCGACGCGACGCGCGCGGCGATCGCCGATGCCGGCGTCGCGCAATGGGCAATGATCGCCGCCGCCGTCGCCGCGGGACTGTCCACCCTGGCCGCCGGCTATGCGGTTGCCGTCGTCGGCAGCGCCGCGGTCGGCGCTCTTGCCGAGAAGCCCGAGCTGCTCGGCCGTCTGTTGATCCTGGTCGGCCTGGCGGAGGGCATTGCCGTCTACGGCCTCATCGTCGCGGTTCTGATCCTCAATCGGATCGGCTGAGATGGGCGCCATCATCTTCATCGGCGACGAGCTGACGGCGACCGGTTTCCGTCTGACTGGCATCGAGACGATGACGCCGGCGCCCGCGGCGGTCCCGGGCGCCTTGGCGGAAGCGAGAAGCCGCGCGGGGCTCGTCATCATCACCGCCGAGCTTGCGCGCCAGGTGCCGCCCGCCGAGCTCGAGGCCGCGCTCTTGTCCGAAACGCCCGCCACCGCGGTCATTCCCGACATTCTCTCGCGCTCGACGCCGCCCGACTTGACCGGGAGGGTCAAGGGCGCCCTTGGTATTGAAAATTGAACCGGACCGGCCTGATCCCCGCGGCGCAGTCCGAGGCACTGCTGCGAGAACTCGAGCGGGAAACGCAGGACGAGATGCGGACCATCGCCGACGCGGCCGAGCGCGAGGCCCGCGCCATCATCGCGCAGGCCCATGCGACCGCGCGCCGGCAGATACATGGCACGATCGAAGAATTGCGACGCGAGGGCGAACGCCGCCTGGCGCGAGTCAGAGCCCAGCTTGAAACCGAGGCGCGGATGCGAGCCCAACGGCGCGCGGTCGATGTTCTGCGGCAGGCGCAGCCCTTGCTGGTCGAGGCACTGGTGGCGCGATGGCGCGATGTCGCCGCCCGGCGCAAATGGACGGAGGGCGTCGCTCGTCATGCCCGCGATCGGCTGAAGGCCGGACCGTGGACGGTCGAGCACGAGGCGCATTGGAACGCGGAGGAGCAGCGGCAATTCCGCCAGGCGCTCGGCGGCGACGCCGGCCGCGACGTCTCTTTCACGATCGATTCCGGCCTCCTGGCCGGGCTTCGAATCCATGCGGATCAAGCGACGCTCGATGCGACGCCGGAGGGGCTGCTGGCGGACAAGCCGATGATCGCCGCGCTGCTCCTTTACGAGATCGACCGCGGGCGCGGCGGATGAAGGCGGGGATGAAAGGCGACGAGGCGGCGCTATGAGCGACGCCGTCATCCGCTGGATCGGCGGACCCGTGCTTTATGCGCGCGTCAAAGGGGCGTTTCGCGTCGGCGAAGTGATCGAGGTCGGCGCGCGGCGCCTGCCGGGCGAAGTCATCCGCCTCAAGGACGAGGAACTGGTCGCCCAGGTCTATGAGGACACGACCGGGCTGCGTCCGGGCGACCCCGTCCACGGCACGGGTGGCCCGCTCTCGGTGAGTCTGGGCCCGCATCTTCTCGGCCGCATTTTCGACGGTCTGCTGCGCCCTCTCGATGCCGCCGTCGACCGGGAAGCTTCGTCTTCCGACGGCGGCCGGCGGTTTTCCTTCCGTCCCGCCGCGGCCACGGGCCAGGCTCTGGCGCAGGGAGCGCCTTTCGGCGCGGTGCCGAGCGGCGGCATGGATCAGCTCTGCCTCCTGCCGCCGCTTCTCGCGGGGACGGTCGAGAGCATCGCCGAAGCCGGCACATTCGCTCCCGACGCCAAACTCTGCACCATCCGCACTGCCTCAGGCGCGTTGCACCCGCTCGGGTTTTTTCAGCAATGGCCGGTGCGCCAGCCGCGGCCGGTGCGCGAGCGCCTGCCGAGCGACGAGCCCATGATCACCGGACAGCGCATCCTCGACACGCTGTTCCCGGTGGCGCGGGGCGGGCGCGCGGCGTTGCCGGGCGGGTTCGGCACCGGCAAGACCGTGTTGCAGGAAACGCTCGCCAAATGGTGCGACGCGGATGTCATCGTCTATGTCGGCTGCGGCGAGCGCGGCAACGAGATGGCCGAGGTCCTGCACGATTTCCCCGGGCTGGCCGATCCTCGCACCGGCCGACGGCTGATGGAGCGCACCGTCATCATTGCCAACACCTCGAACATGCCGGTGACCGCCCGCGAGGCGAGCATCTACACCGCGGTGACGGTCGGCGAATATTTCCGGGATCAGGGGCTTCACGTCTCGCTGATGGCGGATTCGACGAGCCGCTGGGCCGAAGCCTTGCGCGAGGTGTCCGGCCGCCTCGGAGAGCTTCCCGGAGAAGCGGCCTACCCGGCCTATCTCGCCTCGCGGCTCGCCGAATTCTACGAGCGCGCCGCGCGGGCGAGGACGCTGGCCGGCGGAGTCGGCTCTCTCACCATCATCGGCGCCGTCAGCCCACCCGCGGGCGATTTCTCGGAGCCGGTGACGAGCCACACCAAGCGCTATGTCGGCAGCTTTTGGGGCTTGGACCGCGAAAGGGCGCAGGCGCGCTTCTACCCGGCAATCCACCCGCTTCAATCTTATTCGGAGGGCGCGTCGCGCTTCGCGTCGTGGTGGACGCAGCGCGGCAACCCCGACTGGGTGGCGCAACGCGAGCGGCTGCTCTCGCTCCTGGAAAGCCAGGCCGATCTCGAACGGATGGCGCGCATCGTCGGCAAGGACGCCTTGCCTGCGGCGCAACAGCTCACGCTGCTCTGCGCCGAGCTCGTCAACGAGGCGTTCCTGCGCCAATCCGCTTTCTCGCCGGTCGATCGCTATTGCTCGCCGGAACGGCAGACCGCGATGCTCGGGGTCATTCTCCGCTTCATCGATCTGGCCGAAGCCGCGCTCGAGCGCGGCGTGGCGCCTCAAGCCGTCGCCGCGCTCGATCTCCTGCGCCGGTTGCAGCGGATGGGCGAGGAAATCGGCGAGGATCGCCTCGATCGGATTCCGGCGCTGCGCGCGGATCTGGAAGCCGCGATGGCCGGCCTCCAAGGGGCGCCGCGCCATGCGGCCTGACCTGTCGGTGCAAGGCACCGCGACGGCGATCGAGGGACCTCTGCTGTTTCTCAGGCGCAACGTCGAGGTCGGCCTGAACGAGGCCGTCGAGATCCGCGGCGGCGGCGAGAAGCCGAGGCTTGGCCGCGTCGCCGCCCTTGACGAGAAGGTCATGGTGATCGAAGTCCTGGAATCGACGGTCGGGCTGGGGCTGCGGGACGTGCGCGTCCGTTTTTTCGGCGAGGCCCTTCACGCCGCGCTCGGCCCCGGCCTTCTCGGGCGGATCTTCGACGGCGTCGGTCAACCGGCGGATGGCGGGCCGCCCGTTGCCGCCGCCAAGCGGCTGCGCATCGACGGCACGCCGATCAACCCCGCCGCGCGGGAGCTGCCCAAGGACTTCATCGAGACGGGCGTCTCCGCGATCGACCTCATGAACAGCCTGGTTCGCGGGCAGAAGCTGCCGCTCTTCTCGGGCGGCGGCATGCCTCATGACCGCATCGCGACCGAGATCGCGCAGCACGCGCGGTTGCGGCGTGAAGGCGAAGGCACATTCGCCGTCGTTTTCGTCGGGATCGGCATCTCGCATGACACTGCCGAGGCTTTCCGCCGGGCGATGCAGGAGAGCGGCGCCTTGGCCCATACGGCGATGTTCCTGAACCTTGCGAGCGAACCCTCGACCCAGCGCCTGTTGACGCCGCGCTGCGCCTTGACGGCGGCCGAGTATCTCGCCGCCGAAGAGGGCCGTCACGTCCTCGTCATCATGACCGACATGACGAACTACTGCGAGGCGCTTCGCGAGGTGTCGGCGAGCCATGGCGAGGTTCCGAGCCGCAAGGGCTATCCCGGCTACATGTATTCCGACCTCGCTTCGATCTACGAGCGCGCCGGCTACGTTCGCGGCGTCAAGGGAACCGTCACCCAGCTCCCCATCCTGACCATGCCGGCCGAGGACATCAGCCATCCGATCCCCGACCTGACGGGCTACATCACCGAGGGCCAGGTGGTGCTCGACAAGACGCTCGATCACAAGGGCATCTATCCGCCGATCAACGTGCTGCCGAGCCTGTCGCGTCTCATGGACCAGGGGATCGGCGCGGGCTTCACCCATGCCGACCATCCGTCGCTGGCCGGTCAGCTCTTTGCCTCCTATGCCAAGGCCACCCGCGTGCGGGTATTGGCAAGCGTCGTCGGCCGCGACGGATTGACCGACATCGATCGCGATTACCTGGAATTTGCCGACCAGTTCGAGCGCGGCCTCATCCATCAGCTCGGACCGCGGACGCTCGAGGAGAGCATGGCGATGGGTTGGCGCGTCCTGCATCGGCTGCCGCGGGCCGAGCTGACCCGCCTCTCCGACGCGCAGATTTCGCGCTACCTCCGGTCCGATTTCCAGGAAAAGCCGCATGCGTGAGGTCGCGCCGACGCGGAGCGCCGCGCTCGATCTCGCGGATGAACGCCGGCTCATGCGGCAAGGCTACGAGTTTCTCGACGAAAAGCGCGTGCTTCTGGCGACGGAGATGCTGCGCCAGCTTCGCGCTTACCGGGATCTGTCCGAGCAGGCCGCGGCCGAGCTGAAAATCGCCGCCGACGCGCTCGCGGCGGCCGTCGAGCGGCACGGCCTCGACAATTTGCAGGTCTATCCGGTGCCGCCCCTGCCCCCCTCGATCCCGGCCGGCGACAGGAAACCGTTTCTCGGCGTTGGTCTGCTCACGGCCGGCGCGTTCGCGGCGGCCGCCGGCGACGCCCCGCAGGCGATCGACCCCTCGCCCGAGGCGAGGGCCTGCCGGGCGGCGTTCGAACGGCTGTTGCGGAGTGCGGCGGAGACCGGGGTGCGGGCCGGCAATCTTTATCGGCTGGCCCGCGAGTACCGCCGGACCGAGCGTCGCGCCAAGGCGCTCGAAAATGTCCTGTTGCCGGAAGTCGAAGAGGCGCTGAAGCGCCTCGACGAGCTGCTCGACACCTTGGATCGCGAGGACGCGATCCGCGCAAGGTGGTCGAAGGGGGAGGAAGAGCGGCCTTAGGCGTGTCTTGCGTGGTCGGCGATGCAGGCGGGCGACATCGCGCAATTTGCGCAGCGCCCGGATGGCGGAGAGGCCGGATTGAGGCGCGGCTCGGCGCCGAGCCAGTAGAGCGCGTTCGCCATGATGCAGTACCCCGTCGCGGCGAACCAGACCATGGCGCCGCCGACGAAGGCCGTGAAGAGAGCCCACCACGCGCTGTGCGCCATCACCAGCACCGACGCCACGGAGATGTTGATCCCCACCGCAAGATAGATGCGCCGTTCGAGATACCAGCGGTCGATCTGCAGGAAATACCAGCGTCCCGAATCGCTCGCCCCGAGCATGGGCGTGAAGCCGAAGAGCCGCAGCAGATTGCCTACGGGGCAGAAGCCGGTAAGTGCCACGTTGATCGAGACGAGTCCGGTCGCGGTGACCCCCAGAATCCACAAGGGATGCACGAGCACGGCGAGTGCCGTGCTGGTCGACAGAACGACGCCGGCGATCAGCCAGACGGTCCGCTCGATATACCAGCGATGGGTGGGAACGATGTAAACGCCCGTGCGCAGTGCCATGACGGCAACTATATCACTGCGAGATGCCGGCGCAAGATCGCCGAGCGCCCCGTACGGCGCGGTTTGGGCGCCCGCCGGCCGCACCAGGCCCGGAACCGCCGGTCCTTCTCACAGTTCCAACCCGAGGCAAAGCAGCAGGCCGAACAGGAAGTGCATCTGCACGGTCTCCACGAGAATCCGATTGAAGCCGGGGCCGCGCGGCTCGCGGGCGAAGCGGCGAACCAAGGTCAGCGCCAACGGCAGCCCGATCAGCGCCAGCCACGCACGGCCGCGCGGCAGGGCCAGGCCGATCAGCGGCGGCAGCGCAAAGGGAAGCAGCATCATCCCCGCATAGATCCCGATCGTGGCGCTCGACCCCGCCGTGATCGCCAGGGTCCTTCGCCCGACGCGCGCATCGGCTTCGGCGTCGCGGTAATTGTTGACCAGCAGAACCGCGCCGGCCATCAAGCCCATCGCGACGCCGCCCTCGACCGCCGCCAAGGCAAGAGTGCCGGTGCAAAGCCAATAGGTGCCGCACACCGCGCCCAGGCCGAAGAAGGCCACGACAAACAGCTCTCCCAAGGGCGTGTAGGCGATGGGCAGCGGGCCGCCGGTATAGGCCCACCCCGACAGGATCGAGAGCGCGCCGAGCAGGAGAATCGGCCAGCCGCCGACGAGGACCAGATAACAGCCCGTGAGCGCCGCCATGGCGAAGCTTGCGGCCGCGCCGCCTTTGACCATGGCGGCGCTCAACAGGCCCGAGGCGGTGACCCGCGGCGGTCCGACGCGGTCGGGCCCGTCGCCGCCGCGCTCGGAATCGACGGCGTCGTTGTGCAGGTTGGTGCCGAGCTGAATGAACATGCTGCCGGCGAGTGCCGCGACGACCGCCGGCCAATGGATCCGTCTCTCCGCCGCCCAGGCCAGAGCGGCGCCCACTGCCACCGGAGTCATCGAAAGACTGAGCGTGCGCGGACGCGCCGCCGCGATCCAGGAGCGCAGGGTCGTCATCAAGCTCGGCCGCGCCTTCCGCAAGGTTTCATCGCCGCGGCACGGCGCTGGCGGATCGAGGCCGCGTCCCGCGCCGGCGGCCTGCATCGGCTCCGAGCCGCGGGTCGGGGATGGGCGCAAGGCTGAGCGACGAGTCCGGGCGGGACTGCGGCGATGTCCCCTTCCTCCCTCATCGCCCCGGACGCCGCCTACTGAACCGCCAGCACGTAGGCGATCATCTGCTGCAATTCGACGTCGCCAGCGGCGGCCTTGCCGTGGCCTTTTCCGCTCTTGGAGCTCGGGCCCTTCTTTTCCTGATCGACGGCGTGACAGGTCATGCAGCCCTTGCTCCGTGCCGGTTCGCCGGCATCTTGCGCGCGTGCTTCGCCCGCGGCCAGAAAGATGATGCCGAGGGCAAGGCCCCGTTGCAAGATCTTCATGCGATTCTCTGCTGCTGATGTCGTGCCGGAACGGCGCGCCGCGGGCGCTTCCGGCCGCGTTCCTGCGCGAGACGATCGCCGGGCGCATCGGTTCCGCGAGATCCCGCCCGCGGACGACCGCGTCGCTCACCTCGATGTCGTTTTGCTCGCGCCGCTGATCGTTGATCTAGATCAAACTTTTGCTGGCGCCGCGGAACTATGGTAGGTCCGTTGCGGCCAACAGGGCAACGGCTTTCGCAAGCTTTCGCAGACGCCGGAGCATGGCATGTGCCTAGCGATCCCCATGGAGGTCGTCGCCATCGACGGATACGCGGCCCGCTGCCGCGCCAAAGGCATCGAACGGGACGTCAGCCTGTTTCTGCTGCAAGACGAGCCCGTCGCCGCGGGCGACTTCGTCATGGTCCATGTCGGCTACGCGATCCAGAAGGTGACGCCGCAAGAGGCTCGATCGGCGTGGGAGCTTTATGACGAGATGCTTACGCCCGGCTCCGAGAATACCCATGCATGAGCTTGCCGTCTGTCAGGCCCTGATCGCCACGGTGGAAAACATCGCGCGCCGGCGCGAGGCGCGCGTGAAGGGGGTGCGCGTGGCGATCGGGCCGCTGTCCGGCATCGAGCCGCACCTGCTGGCGGCGGCCTATCCCTTGGCCTGCGCCGGAACCTCCGCCGAGGGTTCGCTCCTTGCCGTCGAGCGGAGCGAATTGCGCGTGCGCTGCCGCAGTTGCGGCGCCGAAAGCCCGGTCGAGCCTAATCGCCTTCTCTGCGGCGCCTGCGGCGACTGGCGGACCGATGTGGTGAGCGGCGACGAGATGATGCTGTTGCGCGTGGAGCTTGAAGTCCCCGAAACCGCGCTTGAGGCGCATCATGTGTGAGACCTGCGGCTGCACGATCGCGGCGCATGACGCCAGGGACTCGACGACGGTCGAGGTCCTGAGCCGCCTGCTCGACGCCAACGACCGCCTCGCCGCGCACAACCGGGCGCATTTCGACGCCCATGGCGTGCTGGCGCTCAATCTGATGTCGTCGCCCGGCGCCGGCAAGACGGCGCTGCTGGAAGCGACGATCGAGGCGGTGGCGCCGGAATTCCGCGTCGCCGTCATCGAAGGCGATCTCGAGACCGACAACGACGCGCGGCGCATTCGCGCGCGCGGCGTGCCGGCCCTGCAGATCACGACCGGCAGCGCCTGCCATCTCGATGCACGGATGGTTCACGACGCCCTGCACGCGATGCCTCTTGCCGGGCTGGACGTCCTGTTCATCGAGAACGTCGGCAACCTCGTCTGCCCCGCCAGCTTCGATTTGGGCCAGCATCGCAACATCGCGCTGCTGTCCGTGACCGAAGGCGACGACAAGCCCGCCAAATATCCCGTCATGTTCCGCGCCGCGGACCTCGTCCTGCTGACCAAGATGGACCTTGTGCCCTTCCTGGACGATTTCGACCCCGGGCGCGCCGAGGGGGCGGTGCGCGCGCTCGCCAATCCCGCGCCGGTCATCGGCCTCTCGGCGCGCAAGGGCATGAACCTTCCGGCCTGGCTCGATTGGCTGCGCGGCGAGATGGCGGCGCTCAGAGGGCGCCGGGTCGACGGGCGCATAGTCTCAGGGCATCATCATGACCACAGCCCGACAATGGCTCGATAGACTCCGCGCGCTCCGCCTGCCGCGCCCGTTCAAGGTGATGAACGTCTGCGGCGGCCATGAGCGGTCGATTGCGATGGCGGGCTTGCGCCGCGCGCTGCCGGCGGGCATCGAGCTTGTGCCCGGCCCCGGCTGTCCGGTTTGCATCTGTCCCGAGGAAGCGGTCTACCAGGCGATCCGCCTCGCCTTGTCGGAGAAGGTCATTCTTGTCGCCTTCGGCGACATGTTGCGCGTCCCCGTCAACCTCCCCAAGGGCGAGGTTCGCTCGCTCGAAGAGGCAAGGGCGGCCGGCGGCGACGTGCTGCCGATCGCTTCGCCGCGCGAGGCGGTCCAGGTCGCGCGCGACAACCGCGACCGCCGGGTGGTTTTCTTGGCCGCCGGTTTCGAGACCACGACGGCGCCGGTCGCGGCCATGGTATTGGAAGGCGTGCCCGACAATCTTTCGCTATTGCTCGCCGGCCGCCGAACCTGGCCCGCCGTCGCGATGCTGCTGGAATCGGAAACGCCGGGCTTCGACGCGCTCGTCGCGCCCGGCCACGTCTCGACGGTGATGGGGCCCGAGGAATGGGCTTTCGTGCCGGAAAAGCACGGCATTCCCGCGGCCGTCGCCGGCTTCACCGCCGAAAGCCTGATCGCCGCGCTCCATTCGGTGCTGCGCCAGCTCGTCGAAGGCCGCTGCTTCCTCGACAATTGCTATCCGGAGGTGGTGCGACCGGGCGGAAATCCGGCGGCGCGACGCCAGCTCGACACAACCATGGAGATCGTCGATGCCACCTGGCGGGGGATCGGCGTCATTCCCGCCTCGGGTTTCGCGCTGCGCGAGGAATTCCGCACCCATGACGCGGCGCGGCTCTATCCGTCCTATGCCGAGACCGCGCGCAAGCGGGCCGGCCAGATGCCGCCGGGATGCGACTGCGCGCGCGTCGTTCTCGGCCGGATCTATCCCGATGAATGCATGCTTTACGGGCGCGCCTGCACGCCGCGCACGCCGGTAGGGCCGTGCATGGTGTCCGACGAGGGCGCTTGCCGGATTTGGTGGTCGAGCGGCGTGCGCACGGCGCGCAAGCGCGTTCTCGAGCCTTCGCAGTCATAGAAACGGGACGGCGTCCGTGACGGACCAGCTCGCGCGAAAATGGGTGATGGGCGGCCGCGTCCAAGGCGTCGGCTTTCGCCCCTTCGTCTATCGCATGGCAAAACGCTGTCGGCTGCGCGGCTGGGTGCGCAATCGCGCGGGCGAAGTCGAGATCCTCGCTCAAGGGCCGCTCGACGCGCTGCGGCGCTTCGGCGACGCGCTGCTGGCCGAGGCGCCGCCGCTGGCGCGGCCGGAAATCTTTTCCGAGCAGCCGGTCGAGCCGGAGCCGCTCGACGCCTTCGAGATTCGCGAAAGCGCCGCGGCCGAGACCGAGCATATCCATGTGCCGCCCGATTATTTCGCCTGCAAGAGCTGCCTTGCCGAGCTTGACGACCCGCGCGACCGGCGTTTCCGCTACCCCTTCATCAATTGCACCCAATGCGGCCCGCGCTACACGCTGATCGAGCGCTTGCCTTACGACCGCGCCAACACCGCCATGGCGGGCTTCGTCCTTTGCCCGCGCTGCGCCGCCGAGTATGGCGATCCGCTCGACCGCCGTTTCCATGCCGAGCCGGTCGCCTGCGCGCAATGCGGACCGCGGCTCGAATTCCGCTCGCCTCGGTGCTCCGATCTCCACGGCGAGGCGGCGCTCGCCGCCTCTGTCGCGGCGCTTCGTGCCGGCGCGATCGTGGCCGTCAAGGGCATCGGCGGCTATCACTTGATCTGCGACGCCGCCAATTCCGCGGCGGTCATGTCGCTGCGGGCGCGCAAGCGGCGGCCGCACAAGCCGCTTGCGGTCATGTTCCCGCTGGAGCCGGACCTTGCCGCGCTGCGCCGCGCGGTCGTGCCGGAAGCGGCGCATGAAACCCTGCTGCTCGACCCCATGAGGCCGGTGGTGCTGATCCCGAAGAGCCCGGCATCGGATCTCGCGCCGGGGATCGCTCCCGATTGCGGCGAGATCGGCGCGATGCTTCCCTATAGCCCCTTGCATCATCTCCTGCTCGCCGATTTCGGCCGGCCCTTCGTCGCCACCTCCGGCAACATCAGCGGCGAGCCGGTTCTGACCGATAACCTCATGGCGCAGCAGCGTCTGGCGCCGGTCGCCGACGCCTTTCTTCACCACGACCGGCCGATCGTCCGGCCGGCCGACGACCCGGTCTACCGCGTTGTTGCCGGCAAGCCGCGTCCCTTCCGCCTCGGCCGCGGCAACGCGCCGCTCGAGATCGAGCTGCCCCATCGCGTCGCGCGGCCGCTCCTGGCCTTGGGCGGCCATCTCAAGAACACCGTGGCGCTGGCCTGGGGGAAGCGGGCGGCCGTATCGCCGCATCTCGGCGATATGGACTCCCCGCGCAGCCTGGCGCTTCTTCGGCAGGTCGCCGGCGATCTTCAGGCGCTCTACCGCGTGCAAGCCGAGATCGTCGTCTGCGATGCTCATCCGGGCTATGCCACCACGCGCCTCGCCCGGGAGTGGGGGCTGCCGGTCGCGCGGGTCTTCCATCATCGCGCGCATGCTTCGGCGCTTGCGGGCGAGTTCCCGCAAGCCGGCGACTGGCTGGTCTTCGCGTGGGACGGCGCCGGCTACGGCGAAGACGGGACCATCTGGGGCGGCGAGGCGTTGCTGGGACGGCCGGGCCGATGGCGCCGCGTCGCGAGCTGGCGGCCCTTTGCGCTGTTGGGCGGCGACCGTGCGGCGCGCGAGCCCGCGCGCAGCGCGCACGCGCTCTGCTGGGAAAGCGGCACGCGCTGGCCCGCCGGTCCCGGCGACGCCTCGCTCCTGCGCCAGGCCTGGGAGCGCGGCCTCAATTGCCCGCGCACCTCCTCGGTCGGGCGCCTTTTCGATGCGGCGGCGGCCTTTCTCGGCCTCTGCGCGCGCGCGAGCTTCGAGGGGCAGGCGCCGATGTATCTCGAGGCGGCTTGCGGCGGCGAGAGCGAGCCCCTCTCCCTGCCGCTGCGCAAGCGCGACGGGCTTTGGCTCAGCGATTGGGAGCCTCTCCTCGCGCCGCTCGGGGATCCCCGGCGAAGCGTCGCTTCCCGCGCGAGCCTCTTCCATGCCTCGCTCGCGCGCGCGCTTGTCGAGCAGGCCCTGATGCTGCGGGCGGAGCACGGCGTTTCGCGGCTTGGCCTTGCCGGCGGCGTGTTCCAGAACCGGGTGTTGTGCGAGAGGATCGCGCGCCAGGCGGAAGCGGAGAAGTTCCAGCTATTCATTCCCGAGCGGTTGCCCTGCAACGATGCCGGCATCAGCTTCGGGCAGCTCATCGAAGCGAGTGCGCCCACGTGACCGGCGACCGCTACATAACGCTCGCCCACGGCAATGGCGGACGCTTCATGCGCGCGCTGATCGAAGACGTCTTCGCGCGCCATCTTGCCAATCCCCAGCTCGACATTCGCGTGGACGCGGCGCATCTGCCGCTTCCGCCCGGCGAGATCCTGATCACCACGGACGGCTTCACGGTGCAGCCGCTGGAATTCCCCGGCGGCGATATCGGCTCGCTGGCGGTGCATGGGACGGTGAACGATCTCGCCGTCTCCGGCGCGACCCCCCTTTATCTCACGCTCAACGCCTTCATCGAGGAAGGCCTCGAATTCGCCCAGCTCGACCGCCTGATCGCCAGCATGGCGCGCGCGGCAAGCGACTGCCGCGTGCGCGTCGCCGCCGGCGACGTCAAAGTTCTGCGCCGCGGCGAGGGCGGCGGGCTCTATCTCGCGACGACGGGCGTCGGCATCCGGCCGCCGGGCTTGCGGCTCGGGCTCGACCGCATCCGCGAAGGCGACGCGATTCTCGTCAGCGGCACCGTCGGCGACCATGGCGCCGCGGTGCTGCTTGCGCGCGAGGAGTTCGGCTTGATCGGCGATCTCGCCTCGGACGCCGCAAGCGTGCTGCCCTTGACGCAAGCGATCCTGGATCTGCCGGGGCTGCGCTTCATGCGCGACCCCACCCGCGGCGGGCTCGTCACCGTGATGCACGACATCGCGCGCGGCAGCGGCCTTGGCGTGCGGCTTGACGAAGCCGCCATGCCGCTGCGCGAGCCCGTGCGCGGCGTCTGCGACATCCTGGGCTACGATCCGCTCTATCTTGCCTGCGAAGGGCGGGTGGTGGCGGTGCTGTCGCCCGAAGACGCGCCGCGCGCCTTGGCCGCCTGGCGCGCCTTGCCGGCGGGTGCGGGGGCCGCGGCGATCGGCGTGGTCCGGAGCGGCGGACAGCACGTGGTTCTCGAGACCGGCATCGGCGGCGAAAGGCTGCTTGAAGAGCTCGAGGACGATCCCCTGCCGCGCATCTGCTGAGAAACGGTCGGCCCGCCGGTCGCCATGGCGGAGACCGTAACGCGCGTCAGGCGGCGCGAATCTTCTCCAGGAAGCGATGGACTTCGCCGCGCAGGGTCTCGGACTGGCGGCCGAGCTGCTCGGCCGAGGCCAGCACCTGGCCCGCCGCCGCGCCGGTCTCCCCCGCCGCCTGGTTGACGCCGGCGATGTTCGATGACACCTGCTCCGTGCCCTTGGCCGCCTGCTGCGTGTTGCGCGTGATCTCCTGCGTCGCCGCTCCCTGCTCCTCAACCGCGCTGGCGATCGCCGTCGAGATCTCGTTGATCTGGCCGATCGTGCCGCCGATCCCCTGGATCGCCGTCACCGCCTCGCCCGTCACCGACTGGATCGAACCGATCTGCGCC
>Ga0187784_10001396_pt1 | contig 19110 bp, 17 predicted proteins | sample 1015_SJ02_MP15_2_FD_132964 | JGI IMG/M metagenome (GOLD analysis project Ga0187784, IMG submission 132964) | Tropical peat soil microbial communities from peatlands in Department of Meta, Colombia - 1015_SJ02_MP15_20_MG | ecosystem: Environmental > Terrestrial > Soil > Wetlands > Peat | place...
CCGGTTAACTCGTGTTGGCGATTGGCGTCGCGACGGCGACAGGCTCGCGGCGCGGGCGGATCACGACGACATTGCGCGGGTCGTAGTCCGGCGTCGCGCCGACGAAAGTGCGGCTGCGCGTCACCAGGAAATCGAGGATGTGGTTGCGCAGCGGGTAATAGAGCGGATGGCGGTGCAGATCGATGCGCGCGCGTTCCTTCGGCAGCGGGTTCTCGACGATCTCGGCGACCACCGCGCCGGGGCCGTTGGTCATCAGCACGATCCGGTCGGCGAGATAGATCGCCTCGTCGACGTCATGCGAGATCATGAACGTGGTCTGGCCGGTGGTGAGGCAGATGCGCCGCACCTCGTCCTGCAGCGTGCCGCGCGTCAACGCGTCGAGCGCCGAGAACGGCTCGTCCATCAGCATCATCTTCGGCTCGATCGAGAGCGCGCGCGCGATGCCGACGCGCTGCCGCATGCCGCCGGAGAGCTCCGCCGGACGCTTGTGCTCCGCGCCGGTGAGGCCGACGAGATCGATGAACTTCTGCGCCTGCGCGCGCACCTTGGCCGACGGCCATTGGCGCCATTTCGACGACACCGCATAGGCGACATTGCCCATCACGGTGCGCCAGGGCAGCAGCGCGTGGCTCTGGAAGATCACCGCGCGATCGAGGCTCGGGCCGGTGATCGCGACATTGTCGACGATCACGGTGCCCTCGCTCGGCCGGTCGAGGCCGGCGAGGATGTTGAGCACCGTGGTCTTGCCGCATCCCGAATGGCCGATGATGCAGGTAAACTCGGCGCGTTTCATCGCGAGCCACAGATTCTCGAACACGGTCGTGGTCGCGCCGCCCGGCGCCGGGTAGCGCTTCGCGATGCCTTCGAGCGAGACGAGCTGGTCGATCACGTCGCCGCTACTCCGGAAACGTCACGAGGCGGCCGACGCGCGCGAGCGCCTGGTCGAGCACCATGCCGACTAGGCCGATCACCAGGATCGCGATGATCACGTTGGTGATCGAGAGGTTGTTCCACTCGTTCCACACGAAGTAGCCGATGCCGGTACCGCCGACGAGCATCTCGGCCGCGACGATCACCAGCCAGGCGATGCCGATCGAGATGCGCATGCCGGTCACGATCGTCGGCGCCGCCGCCGGCAGGATGATCGTGAAGGCGCGGCGCAGCGTCCCGACCTCGAGCGTGCGCGCCACGTTGATCCACTCGCGGCGCACCGAGGCGACGCCGAACGCGGTGTTGATCAGCATCGGCCAGAGCGAGCAGATGAAGATCACGAAGATCGCCGAGAGGCCCGAGTCCTTGATGGTGTAGAGCGCGAGCGGCATCCAGGCGAGCGGCGAGATCGGTTTCAGCACCTGGACGAAGGGATCGAGCGCGCGCGAGAACAGCGGCGACATGCCGATCAGGAAGCCGGCGGGAAGCGCGAGCGCGACCGCCAGCAGGTAGCCGATGCCGACGCGCGCGATCGAATAGGCGAGCTGGATGCCGAGCCCCTTGTCGTTCGGACCGTTGTCGTAGAACGGCCGGCGCAGGTGCTCCCACAGCTTCGCGCCGACATCGAGCGGGCCCGGCATCGCGGACGTGCCCTGCGTCGCGGTCGCGCCCATCAGCTTGGCGTATTCGGGATCCATGCGCTGGGTCGGCGCACGGCCGCGCACCGCGAGATGCCACGCCAGGATGAAGGCGGCGAACAACAGGAGCGAAACCAGCGCCGCGCGCAGCGTGAGGGACCCGGTCACGTTTCGATGCTCTCCTGCTCGTCAGAGGGCTGTTGCGACCACTGGGTTTGCAATGCATGTGCCACCGACGTCGATTGCGGCATCAAGGCGAAACTCCCATCGAACCAACGTGATAAGGCCCAGGAAACAGATCGGTATTGTCGGCCCGATCGAAGCGCCGAGACCCTGCTGCGGAAATGGGCAGCTCTGCCCAAGCGCTGGGCGCGGTGGGCAGCGAATGTCGAACCCCTAGGGCCGCAGCGCCTGGATGGCTTCGGGTGTCGAGAACATCTTGCGCGCGCTGTGACCGACGCCCGGCAACTCGATGAGACGCCAGTCGAAAGCCCAACCGCGCTGGCCGGCGAGCGCCTGCGCCGCCGCGAAGGCATTGCGGCCGCGCTCGAGTCGCGTCACGCCCTGCTGCTTTGCCTCGTCGCTGTCGTTGCGATCTTCATCGCCAGTGTCCTCCTCGCCGAGGAAGATCATGACCGGCGCGGCAAGATAACGGCGCAAGTTCGCCTCCTCAGTCCCCGCGGGATAAACGCCGCCGAATCCGAAGGGAGCCGGCGCCATGTTCGGGAAGACGTAGGTGGAGGGATTGGCCACCACAATGCGCTTCGCGGCGGTCGCAGTGAAGGCCGCCACACGGCTCAGGAACTGCCCGCCGCCGGAATGTCCGATCATGAACACATCGACCGGACGGCGCTCCGTCGCCTGCACCCATTGAATGAGCGCCGGCACATACTGCACGGTCCATTCGTTCGCCGGCAGCACACGATGTCTGTAGACGATGCCGCCGCGCTGATAGGCCCGTGTCGGGAAACGCGCCTTGTCGAACTCGGGCGCCACCACGATCATGCAAACATTGTCGGCGAGCCATTGCGCATTGTCGCGGTAGCCTGATGCGTTGCGATTGAGACCATGAAACACGAGCAGCACCGCCGGCTCGATGCAACGAGTCGGTCGGTAGGTGTAGAGCCGCAATGACGTGCGGCCGAAATTCACATCCTGTTGCGCAGGACCCGTCGGAATCGGATCGGCCGATGCACTCGACGCGCCGAGCGCGAGCGCAAGCAGCATTGCGGCGAAGCCCAAGCGCATAGCGTTGATCCTCCGATTTCGGAACTCATCCTGGTGCGGCGGATTGACCTTCTAATCACCATTGTCGCGAGTCCGCAGGGACGTCAAATTCAAAACCGCACCAGGATCACAAGGTTGCAAGTATCCTTCGGTTCTGACGTCGTGAGTGTGTGAGCGTCAGAACGCGCGGCGTTCCGGCGACCAGCGGCCGATCCCGCCTTGCCAACCAAGCCGCTCCCATGCGACCGCTCGTTTCATGACAGCCGACGTCTCGATCGCAGGCGAGCGACTCGTCGCTCACCCGTTGCGCGCGGCCGTGCTCGGCGAGGTGCACGCGCGGCCGTTCACGCCGATCGAGACGCCGCGCCGGGTGCTGCACTTCGCCTTCGAGACGACCGGCGCGCGCGGCGAAGCCGACCGCTCCGCGCTCGCGGCGTTCTGCGCCGCGCGCGGACTGCTCGGCCCGCAGCCGTCCGACAAGCAGCATCGCGTGCTGCTCGGCGCCACCGCGCTGCGCTGGGAGCAGCATTCGGAGTTCACCACCTATACCTGGGAGCTGCCGTCCGAGACCGCGGGCGACGCGGCGCCGTTCCATCCGCCGGCGAGCGCGCTGGCGGCGCCGATGAGCCTCGTGCCGCAGCCCGGCCCGGTGCTGGTCGCGATCGATCTGCACCTCCTCAACGACAGCGAGCGCAAGATCGTGCCCGAGCGGCTGTTCGATCGCGCCAGCCTTGCGGCGGCCGACAATTCCGACGGCACCGCGCTCTACGCGACCGACTTCAAGGGCGACCCGTCCGGCTTCGTGCGCATCCTGATCGTCGATCGCGGGCTCGGCGCGGAACGCGCCGGCGCGCTGACGCAGCGCGTGCTCGAGACCGAGACCTACCGCACGCTCGCGCTGCTCGGGCTGCCGGAGGCGCAGCGGCTCGGCCCCTCGGTGCGCCGGATCGAGCAGCGGCTCGCCGAGGTCACCGATGCGATGGGCCGCACCCACGGGCTCGAGGCCAACCATCGGCTGCTCGACGAGCTGACCGCGCTCGCGGTCGAGCTCGAATCCGGTGCCGCGGCGAGCCAGTTCCGCTTCGGCGCCAGCCGCGCCTACGATCAGCTGGTGCAGCTGCGGCTGCAGACGATCGGCGAGCGCAAGGTCGGCGGCTTGCCGACCTGGAGCTCGTTCCTGGCGCGGCGCATGGCGCCCGCGATGCGCACCTGCGCGACGCTCGAGGAACGCCAGGCGAACCTCGCCGAAAAGCTCGCGCGCGCCGCCAACCTGTTGCGCACGCGCGTCGACGTCGAGCTGCAGAGCCAGAACCGCGATCTGCTCACCTCGATGAACGAGCGCACGCGGCTGCAGCTGATGCTGCAGGCGACCGTCGAAGGCCTCTCGGTGGCGGCGATCAGCTACTACGTCGTCGGGCTGTTCGGCTATCTGGCGAAGGGGCTGCACGATGCCGGGTTCACCCGCGTCGATCCGACGCTCGCAACCGGCCTGTTCGTGCCGCTCGCGATCGCGCTCGTCTGGTGGGTGGTGCGCCGGATCCGGCGCGCGCACATCAAGGGCGTCGACTGATCGCTGCCCGCGCCTTTCCGCAACGTGAAAATTGGCGCTGAAACAGGCAGTTAATTGTCTGGCATGCGGCGGCCGCCATGCTAGAAAGGCCGCAATAACAAGCCTTGAACACGCGGGGGAAACCATGGCCGGATCGACTTTGAGCACCTTGCGGGGGCGAGCCCGCTCTCGGCAAGCCTGCCGCGCCTGAGACGCGCCGTCGTCCGGGACTGCGCAGGCATGGATTTCCCCTTCGAACTGCTCCTCAACGCGATTGTGGCGGGCGTGCTGCTGGGCGGCTTCTACGCGGCGGTGACCGCCGGCATCTCGATCTCGTTCGGGATGCTCGACATCGTCAACATCGCGCATCCCGGCTTCATCATTCTCGGCTCGTACATCGCCTACCTCGTGAGCACGAGCCTCGGTCTCGATCCGATCCTCGTCAGCGTGCTGATGCTGCCGATATTCTACGCGCTCGGCTGCGTCATCTATCAGACCTATTACCTCGCCTTCGAGAAGCGCGGACAGGAATCGCTGCGCGGGCTTGCGTTCTTCTTCGGCCTCCTGTTCGTCACCGAGGTCGGCCTGATCCTCGTGTTCGGCGTCAACTACCGCTACGTCGAGGCGAGCTATATCGGACCGAGCCTGCATTTCGGCTTCGTCGACCTGCCGCTGCGCATGCTGATCCCGTGCGCGGTCTCGCTCGCTCTGTTCGGCCTGCTCGAGCTCTTCGTCAAGGGCACCTTCATCGGGCGCGCGATCAAGGCGGTGTCGCAGGATCAGCTCGCCCTGCAGCTGATGGCCGCGGACCCGATCCGCATCAAGCGCATTGCGTTCGGCCTCTCGATCGCGATCGCCGGCATCGGCGGCGCGCTGCTCGTCGTCATCCAGCCGGTCGAGCCCTCGGTCGGGCGCGAATATATCGGACGCATCTTCGCAATCTGCGTGCTCGGCGGGCTCGGCAGCCTGCCCGGCACCTTGCTCGCCGCGATGCTGCTCGGTGTCATGGAAAGCCTCACCTCGACCTTCTACGGCCCGTCCTGGTCGCCCGCGGTCGCGTTCGGCTTCCTGCTGCTCACGCTTGCCTTCCGCCCGGCCGGGCTGTTCGGACGCTAGTGCATGATCCCGAAAAGTGGAAACCGGTTTTCGGAAAAAGATCATGCACCATAGAAAGATGGCGACGGGTCTGATTCGACTTCGTCGAATCAGACCCTAGGGGGAGCGCGTGCGGTCTCTGCCGTTTATTGCGATCTGCACGGGCATCGCCTTGCTGGCGTTTGCCGGCCTGCGCGCGACCGGCAACGGCTATCTGTTCGTCGCCGGCTACATCGTGCTGCAATTCGTCGTGCTGGCGACCGCGTGGAACATCCTCGGCGGCTATTGCGGCTACGTGAACTTCGGCTCCGCCGCCTTCTTCGCGCTCGGCGCCTATACCTCGGTGTTCTTCTACAAGCTCGAGGAGATACCCCTGCCGATCCCGCTGCTCATCGTCGCCGGCGGCATCGTGTCCGGCATCGTCGGGCTCGCCACGGGCTACCTCACGCTGCGGCTGCGCGGCGCCTTCTTCGCGATCGCGACGCTCGCAATGGCGGTCGTGCTGCAGACCCTGATCGTGAACTGGGATTTCGTCGGCGGCTCGCGCGGCGCCTATATCCTGCACCCGGAAAACCTCGAGCTCGGAGGCTTCAGCCTGCCCTACAGCGAGTACCTCTTCCTCCTGATGCTGGCGCTCGCGCTGATCGCCGTCGCGGCCGCGCGCGCGATCGAGCGCTCGCAGCTCGGCTTCGGCTTCGCCACCATCCGCGACGACGAGCTCGCCGCCGAGGCCTCGGGGGTGCCGACCCTGCGGCTCAAGCTGATCGCGACCACGCTCTCCGGCGCGCTGATGGGGATGGCGGGCGCGCCGTTTCCCTACTACATCGGCTATCTGCAGCCCTCCTCGACCTTCGGGCTCGAATATGGCGTCAACTCGATCGCGATGCCGATGATCGGCGGCACCACCAGCTGGATCGGGCCGCTCCTCGGCGCGCTGCTGCTCGGCTCGGTCCAGGAATACGCCCGCGTCACCATCTCCTCATCGATCAATCTGCTGATCGTCGGCCTGTTGCTCGTCGTGTTCGTGATCATCGCGCCGAACGGCCTAGTCGGGCTGGTGCATCAGCGCCTGCGGAGGAAGCCGTGACCGCCCTCCTGCATGTCGAGCGGGTCAGCAAGCGCTTCGGCGGCTTCGTCGCGCTCGACGGCGTCGAGCTCGCGGTCGCACCGGGCGAGCGGCTCGGCCTGATCGGGCCGAACGGCTCGGGCAAGTCCACGCTGGTGAACTGCATCTGCGGCACGCTGCAGAACGAGCAGGGCCAGGTGTATTTCGACGGCGCGCCGATGGACGGGCTTGCCGCCCATCAGCGCACGCATCGCGGGCTCGCGCGCTCGTTCCAGCTGCCGCGCCCGTTCGTGAGCCTGACGCTCGCCGACAATATTCGCGTGCCGATGCTCTACACCGTGCACAAGCGCTCGGGTCCGCTGCATGCCGACAGCGTGAGCGCGCGCTGCGTCGAGCTGTTGAGCCTCGTCGGCCTCGACCACAAGGCGCATCACATGCCGCGCGATCTCACGCAAGTGGAGATGCGCAAGCTCGAGCTCGCGCGCGCGGTCGCCGCCGAGCCGAAGCTGCTGATCGCGGACGAATCGATGGCCGGCCTGTCGCATTCCGAGATCGACGACATGCTCAAGCTGTTGATGACGCTGAACCAGCGCGGCATCACCATCATCCTGATCGAGCACATCATGAGCGCGGTGATGCGCTTCTCGCAGCGCCTCGTCGTTCTCGTCACCGGCAGGAAGATCGCCGACGGCAGGCCGGAGGACGTCGTACGCGACCCCGAAGTGGTGAGGGCCTATCTTGGCCAGTAGCCTGACCATCAGCGGCCTGCACGCCGCCTATGGCGCGGTCCGCGTCATCGAGGACGTCTCGATGACGGTGCGGCCGGGCGAGACGGTGACGCTGCTCGGCACCAACGGCAACGGCAAGAGCACGCTGATGAAATGCGTCATGGGCGTGGTGCGCCCGCGGCAGGGGAGCATCGTGGCGGAGATCGACGGCGCGCGCCATGAGCTCGTCGGCCGGACCACCGAGCAGATCGTCGACCTCGGCATCGCGCTGGTGCCGGAAGGACGGCGGCTGTTCCCGAAGCTCACGGTCGAGGAGAACCTGCTGCTCGGCGCGTTCCGCAAGAGCGCGCGGCCGCAGATCAAGGCCAACATGGACTTCAGCTTCCAGGCCTTCCCGCGCCTCGCCGAGCGGCGGCGTCAGCTCGCCGGCTCGATGAGCGGCGGCGAGCAGCAGATGCTCGCGCTTGCGCGCGCGCTGATGCTCGCGCCGCGCATCCTGCTGGTCGACGAGCCGTCGGTCGGGCTCGCGCCGCAGCTCGTCAGCCGCACCATCGAGGCGATCAAGCAGCTGAAAGATCACTTCAAGCTCACCGTGCTGATGGCGGAACAGAACTTCACCCAGGCGATCCGCATCGCCGATCGCGGCTATGTGATCGTGCACGGCAGAATCGCGTTCGAGGGCCGCTCGGCCGACGAGCTCAACAACAACGATCTGGTGCGCAAGCTCTATATGGGGATGTGAGCACGCCAACCTCGTAGGGCGGGCAAAGTGCGTTCCGCGGCAGCGGAATGCACGTGCCCGCCATCATGGCGGCGGGCACGTCGCGCTCGCTTCGCGAGCACGCCTTTGCCCGCCCTACCCCTGTCTATCGCGAAGAACGCCCTACTTCGCCTTCTCGTACGGATAGATCACCTTGCCGGTCGCCTGATCGGCCGGCGTGAGGACGCTCTGCACCGCCATGCCGCGCCACTGCTCGATGTCGTTGCCGTCCTTCACGTCGTGATACTGGACCTGCAGCATGCCGGACTTGGACCATTCGCCGTTCTTGCCGTAGCTCCACTCGCCCATGATGGTCTTGAACGTGGTGTTGCGGAAATAGTCGGCGATCTTGGCATCATCCAGGCTCTTGGTGCCGGTGATCGCGTCGCCGACGATGCCCGCATAGGCGTAGCCCCAGCCGCCGAGGTAATAGCCGAGCGGGTCGACGCCCTCGGCACTCGCGCGGGCCTGATATTTCTTGAAGAACTCCGCGGCCGGCGCCAGCGCCTTCTCGGTCGGCACCCAGGTCTCGTAGTTGATGATGCCGTTGAGCTTGGAGCCGAGCTTCTGCTTGAACACGGTCGCCTGCAGGCCGACCATGGCGGCGCCGATCATCTTCGGCTTGTAATTGAGCTCGTTCACGGCGAGCGCAATGCCGACCGAGCTCAAGGGATACGAGCACACCACGACGATGTCGGCGTTCGCGGCCTGCAGCGCGCGCACGATCGGCGAGAAGTCGGTGGTGCCGGGCGGGAAGCTCTTGTCGTAGACGATCTTGAAATTGTACTTCTTGGCATTGGCGCGCGCGCCCTCGCAGGCGTTGCGCGAGAACTCCGCGTCCTCGGCGGTCAGCGCGACGGTCGTCGGCTTCGGGTTCTGCTCCGCGGCGACCTGATAGAAGCCCTCGGTGAAGGACTCCTTGGTGTTGGGGCCGGTCGGCAGCACGGAGAAGTAGTTCGGGTACTTGAACTCGCTGTTCACATCGAGCCCGAACAGGCTGATGAAGGTCTTCTTCTTCTGCATCACCACCGGCATCGCCGGCGCGATCATGTTGGTGGCATAGCCCGAGATCACCAGGTCGACCTTGTCGACGTCGAGCAGCTTGGTGTAGATGCCGGGCACGGTCGATGGATTGGACTGATCATCGTAGTAGACGAGCTTGACCGGGCGTCCGATCAGCCCGCCTTTGGCGTTGGTCTCCTCTTCCCAGATCCTCATGCCGAGCAGCGCCTGCTTGCCGTTCGCGGCGAGCGGCCCGGTCAGCGCCATCGAGAATCCGATCTTGATCGGCTCGCCGCCTTGCGCGGATGCGGCGCCCGGCGCGAGCGCCAGCAACGCAGCGGTTGCCGCCCCCACGGCAAGACGCGCGAAAGTCTTCAATCGAAGCATGTGGATTTCCTCCGCTTTGAGCCTTTTGCGGTCATCTTTGCCCAATCGGAAGCCAGGCGCCAAGCGAAGATTTCGGGCACTTTGTCGCCGCAACGGCGGGCCGCTCGCATTTTCGTTTCTTGTCCGCGACCCGGTCGTGGATGCGCCAACACGACCCGATAGGCCGGCATCGCGTTTCCTCCTGGACGGTTCCATCGTCCTCGCGGCACCTGCGGCCCGAACGCGATGGGCCGCGCCGACATGGCAGTCAGGACACGAGCCCCCTATCGATCATGCTGCACTGCATGATAAATCGCAGGCGCATTTTCCGCATCCGAGGCACTGACAAGATGAATATCCAAGACCGTTCCGGCACTTTCGACCTCAACAAGTACGGCGTCGGGCAGCCGGTGCGCCGCACCGAGGACCCGGTCCTGGTGCAGGGCCACGGCCGCTATACCGACGACCTCAATGCCGCCGGACAGGCCTATGCGGTGTTCGTGCGCAGCCGCAACGGTCATGGCGTGATCAAGCGGATCGACAGCGCCGCCGCCGCGGCGATGCCGGGCGTGCTTGCGATCTATACGGGCAAGGACCTTGCCGCCTACGGGAACCTGAAATGCATCGCGCCGTTCAAGAATCGCGACGGCTCGGAGATGAAGAAGCCGGCGCGCCCGTCGATGCCAAGCGACAAGGTGCGTTTCGTCGGCGATCCGATCGCGATCGTGGTGGCCGAGACGCTGCCGCAGGCGAAGGATGCCGCCGAGGCGGTCGAGGTCGAGATCGATCCGCTACCCGCCGTCACACGGGCGAGCAACGCCGCCAAGCCCGACGCGCCGCAGCTCTACGACGACGTCCCCGGCAACGTCGCGCTCGACTATCTCTACGGCGATCCCGCCAAGGTCGCGGAGGCCTTCGCCAAGGCCGCGCACGTCACCCGGCTGCATCTCGTCAACAGCCGCCTCGTCGTCAACGCGATGGAGCCGCGCGCCGCGATTGCCGCGTTCGACAGGGGAAGCGGCCGCTACACCATGAACATCGGCTGCCAGGGCGCGTTCGGCCTGAAGGGCCAGCTCGCCGACCTGCTCGGCGTCACCGGCGACAAGGTGCACGTGCTGACCGGCAATGTCGGCGGCTCGTTCGGCATGAAGGCCGCGGCCTATCCGGAGTACATTCCGCTGCTGCATGCCGCAAAGGAGCTCGGCCGTCCGGTGAAATGGACCGCCGACCGGTTCGAGAGCTTCGTCTCCGACCATCACGGCCGCGACCACGAGTTCACCGGCGAGCTCGCGCTCGACCAGAAGGGCAGGTTCCTCGCGGTCCGCTTCACCGGCTTTGGCAATACCGGCGCCTATCTCGGTCCGGTCTCGCCGCTGATGTCGACGCTCAACATCGTGAAGAACGCGGTCAGCGTCTATCGCATCCCGCTGATCGAGGTTTCGACCAAGGTGATGTTCACCAACACCGTGCTGGTCTCGGCCTATCGCGGCGCCGGGCGTCCCGAGGGCAACTACTACATGGAGCGCCTGATCGACCGCGCCGCCGAGGAGATGGGGATCGACCGCTTCGCGCTGCGCAAGCGCAACCAGATCAAGCCGAGCGAGATTCCCTACAAGGCCTCCTCCGGCATGCAATACGACTCGGGTGACTTCCCGGCGATCTTCGAGCGCGCGATCGAGGTCGCCGACGTGAAGGGCTTCAAGCAGCGCAAGCGCGAGGCCAGGAAGCGCGGCAGGCTGCGCGGGCTCGGGCTTGGCAGCTACCTCGAGGTCACCGCGCCGCCCGGCAAGGAGATGGGCGGCATCCGCTTCGAGCCGAACGGCGACGTCACCATCATCACCGGCACGCTCGACTACGGCCAGGGCCACGCCGCGCCGTTCGCGCAGGTGCTGTCTTCGAAACTCGGCGTGCCGTTCGAGCGCATCAGGCTCTTGCAGGGCGACAGCGACGAGCTGATCGCCGGCGGCGGCACCGGCGGCTCCAAATCGATGATCGTCAGCGGCAACGCAATTGTCGGCGCCAGTAACAAGGTCATCGAAAACGGCCGTCAGATCGCCGCGCATGTGCTGGAAGCGGCGGCGGCCGATATCGAGTTCCATCGCGGCCGCTTTGTCATCGCCGGCACCGATCGATCGGTTGGGATCATGGAGCTGGCGGCGCAGCTCTGCGACGGGCTTACCCTGCCGCCCGAGCTGCCGCAAAGCCTCGATGTCGCCGATATCTACGATGGGCCGCCCTCGGCTTTCCCGAATGGCTGCCACGTCGCCGAAGTCGAGATCGACCCGGAAACCGGCGTGACGACGGTAGTGAAATACACCTTCGTCAACGATTTCGGCGTGGTCATCAACCCGTTATTGGTCGATGGGCAGGCGCATGGCGGCATCGTGCAGGGCATCGGCCAGGTGCTGCGCGAGCACACGGTCTATGACGAGGACGGGCAGCTCCTGTCGGGCACGTTCATGGATTACGCGATGCCACGCGCCGACGACGCGCCGTTCTTTGTCCGTGGAAGTCACCCCGTACCGGCAAAGACCAACCCCCTGGGCGCCAAAGGCTGCGGCGAGGCGGGCTGCGCCGGCGCCCTGCCGTCGGTGATGAACGCGGTCGTCGACGCACTCTCGGAATACGGCATCCGCCATATCGACATGCCGGCGACGCCGCTCAGGGTGTGGCAGGCGATCCAGGCCGCGCGAAACGGCGGCGCGATGACATGAGCGCGGTTGCCCCGGCCATCGCCAGTCGGCCCGCGCCGCCGGCGATCGGCGCGCTGATCGGGTTCGGCTTTGCCGGCGCCGCGGCGATGGTGACGGTGGCGTTGCCGCTGCTGACCTATACGACGTCGCTGGCCCTGTTCGGCATCGCGCATGTGCTGAGCGAGCTGCACTACATCGACCGCCGGTTTGCCGGTCGGCTCGGTACGGGGGTGGCCTGGAGGATTGGCGCGCCGATCGGGCTGGCGGTCGCGGCGGTGGCCGCTGGTTCTATTGGTCTGCTGCCGCCGCGCCTCACCGTAACGATCGAGCTCGGCGCGGCGGTGATGCTGGTGGCCGGCGCGCTCGCGCCGATGCGGCGGCGGCGCGGGTTCGGCGTTGTGATCGGTTTGTTGCTTGCGGCGGGCGCGATCGGCGCGCCGTTTCAGCTGCTGCTCGTGCTGGCGATCCTGCACAACCTGACGCCGCTCGGGTTTTTTGCCGAGGCGCTGCCGGATGCGGTACGCCGCCGCGCGCTGATCCTGGCGGCGATTCCGCTGATCGGTCTGCCGCTGCTGATCGCGACCGGGCTGCCGTTCGAGCTGCTGGCGCGGCTGGGGTTGACGCTGCCGGAGGCGCGCTTCCTGGCGAGCGGACCGCTGGCGCTCAATCTCGGGGTCTATGTGCCGGCCGGGCTGGTCTCGACCGATTGGGCGCTGCATGCATTCAGCGCCGCGGTATTCGCCCAGATCATGCACTACACCGCGGTGATCGGGTTTCTTCCGCGCCTCCTCGACAAGGCGCCGGCGCGCGGCGTCGCGCCGTGGCCGCAGGGGCGCTGGCTCGTCGCCGGCATCGCGGCGCTGGCAGGCGCCTTCACGCTGACCTTCGTGGTCGATTTCCGGCTGGCGCGGCAGCTCTACGGGATGGCGGCCCTCGCCCATGGCTGGATCGAGATTCCGGTTCTCCTGCTCGCCTGGGGCGGCGGCTTTGCCGTCGCTCAACCGGCGAAGGCGTAGAACAGCAGTCCGGCGGCGGTCGAGGATGCGTTGGCGACGAGCGAGGCGAAAAGGGCACGCGGCCAGCTCAACGGCACGACCACACGATAAGCGACGCTTTCGGCGAACACCACGCCGCTCTCGATCAGGGCGAGTACCGAGGCGTAACCAAGCTCGATCTCCCACCGCGGCACGAGAGACCAGACGAAGGGGTGGGTGATCAGCGTGCCAATCGTCGCGGCCAGCGCCGCTCGGGTCCCCCCGCCCCAGCGCAAGCCGCGCACCAGCACAAAAGCGACGACGGCTTCGATCCCGATCGACAGGGCGAGGGCCTGGAGCTGTGTCATGGGAATATAACCAACGCGATGTTGGCGGCGGCGTGGCACCGGGGCAAGATGGCGTCCAACGCGTAGCGGGAGGGGTGGATGCGCATCGCGGCGGTGATAGTCGGGGTTGCCGCTCTGGCTTTGGTGTCGTCTGCCGGGCAGGCCGACATTGCACCGCCGCCCGGCGAGATGGAACGCATGTTGCAGACCATGATCCAGAACGCCGGCTACAGCTGCGCGAAGGTGTTGTCGTTCGAAAAGGCAACCGATCGCGACACCGCTGGGGCTGGCGTACCCATTGGGGTCGATACATCTGTCGTCGATTGTGCGGAGGGAAAATCGTACCTGGTCGCGTGGCAGGCCCACCCGCAGCCTCCCCCGACCGATGTGCGGCTGCCCTTTGTCAAACCGATCAGGAAATAAACGACAACACGAACCCGCCGGAAAGGATCGCCGCGACCGAGGCGACATTCGCAACTAGCGAGACGGCCAGCGCGCGACGCCAGACGAGCGGAACGATCAGACGATAGGCAATGCTCGCCACCAGGATCGCGCCGCCTTCGGCAACCACGGCCAGCGCCGGATTGCCATAACGCGGCCTCGCGAAAGAAAGCGCGAGCGACCAGGCGACGGGATGCGTCACCACCGTGCCAACGACGGAAGCGACGATCGCGCGCGTGCCGCTGCCCCAGCCCCGCCTCCAAACCAGCAAAAACGAGACGGGCGCTTCGATCACGATCGCGATCAACAGTAGCAGCAGCAGCACGCTGTCGGGGTGGAAGGCGTCGCGGGGGCTCGGGGCTACATCCGCCAGCGCGGCGGTGATCGTGAACGCCAGCAATCCCGATGCGATAACCCAAGCGCGCCGCATGCACTCCTCCCCCACTGGAACAGCCGGACGCTCTCGCGCCGGCCAACGTTATCCAACCTATGCGCGAACGGCGCCAGCCTGCCGCACATGGTCTCGCGGTAATGACGTTCACCGCCCGCTTGTGGCGGCGTTACGCAAGGTCTAGGACAGCGCTGCTACCCCCGGCACTGGTGGGTGAATTCGATCAGTCCGCGGCCGTGCGCGTCGGATTGACCGGCGCTGACATCCACGCCGACGGCGGCGGTCTCCTAGGCTGTCATGTTGGCTTGCCAGGAAGCGCGACCGCGTCGCGGTCTTCGTGATCATCTTCTGTCTCTGTTTGCGGAGCACCGGCTTCGGCCGCTTCACGCGCTTTGACTCGCGCGTGAGGCGAATGTTCCCGCGCTCCGTGATTCTTCGTCGGGAACCTGTGCCGCAACGGGGAGCGTTCCTTGTAGCCCCAGCGCCGATCAATCGATCGGCTTCGCCGCGCCTGTCTCGCGATGGAGCATGTCAAGCCAGCGGCCTTCGACGTCACGGCTCATCTGGTAGACCCGGCGATTGGCTGGATCGCCGTAACGCGCGCAAAGCTCGTCGAGCGGGGGAACGTCGCGATAGCTTTCTTGATACTCGCGCGCGCGGGTCGCGAAGATTTCCTCGCAGGACGCGCGTTCCAGATAATCGATGTTCGTCTCGTCGACATCGAGCTTGAGCTGCAGGCGTCGCGGCTTGTCGGCGCTCTCCAGCATCACCGGTATCCATTCCCGCTCGGAGAGCCAGTTGCCGAACTTGCCGGGCCGTAATTCGTTGATCCGCTCCGGCAGGGCGTCGCGATCGTCTTCGGTGAGACGCTCGTCCTCGTAGCGACTCGCCAGTCCGGCATAGAAGAACGGGCTGGCGCTGCGGCCATGCAGCTCGCCCGGAAGCGCGTCGAGAATGTCGAGCAGACGGTCGAAGAGCGGCAGCGTGTTTTTCGTCAGGAACAGCTTTTCTTGGCGCGCCATCCCACGCTCGCCGGCCAGGCGCAGTATCTCCGTCTGATAGTCAAAATCACCGGCGCGGCCGTTCCACCGGTCATGCACCTCGCCACAGCCCGCGAGCGAGGTGTGGAAACCGACGATCCCGAGGGCGCGACGCTCCTCGATCCAGTCAACCAATTCGTCATCGCGCCGGATGCGCAGACCGCCGAGATTGACAAAGCGGAACTTGCCGCCGCGCCGTTCGCGCAGCCGCCCGACGCCCCGCAACGTCTCCATGTCGTAGTCGAAGGACGGGCCGACAAAGACGCCGATCTCCAGATCGGGACGCTCAGCCTGCCGCCAATCGTGAAACCGGTGCACCAGCGCTTCGAAGCGGGAAAACGGCAAGGCGCTCTTCTTGCGCGATTCCGAGATCAGGCAATACCGGCAGATATGGGCGCAGGGCGCGTGCCGCAGCGAAAACCGCAACCCCTTTCCCAGGATTTCCCTCGGCATGACGGCGCTCGCGCGCTTACCCGAAGCCGACCGTCACCATTAGCGGCTCGTTTGCGCCGTGGCGACCAGCACCGGGGCCTCGCGGTAGAGATTAGGGAACAGCCGTTTCAGATTGTCGATCTTCGGCAGGTCGTTGAAGGCGATATAGGGCTGGTCCGGGTGCAGGGTCAGGTAGTTCTGGTGATAACCCTCAGCCGCGTAGAACTGCTTCCCCGACTCGATCTTGGTGACGATCGGCGCGGGGAAGGCATGGGCCTCATTGAGCTGCGCGATATAAGCCTCGGCGACATGCGCCTGCTCGGGCGTGGTGGGGAAAATCGCCGAGCGATATTGCGTGCCCGTATCCGGGCCCTGGCGATTGAGCTCTGTCGGGTCGTGCGCAACCGAGAAATAGATCCGCAGCATTTGGCCATAGGTAATCTTGTGCGGGTCGAAGGTGATCTGCACCGATTCCGCATGACCGGTCGAACCGGTGCTAACCGTGTGGTACTCGGCCGTACCCTTGGCGCCGCCGGCATAGCCCGACACCGCGCTGATGACGCCGTCGACATGCTGGAACACCCCCTGGACGCCCCAGAAGCAGCCGCCGGCGAGGATCGCGACTTCCGAAGTCGCCGTTGATGGGGGTTCGTCAATCGTCGGTGCTGGGATCGCTCGCGCAGTTTCCGCCGCGGCGCCGGGCTGCCAGAACACCGCGCCTGCGGCCAGAACAAGCGCGGCCGCCGCGGTCAGACCTAAAGCTCCTCGGACGGCCGATTTCGTACGAGATGACAGCATCGAAGGGCTCCCTGGTGACGTAGCGCAATCGGCGCCTCCTGTAGATAGGCGCGATGCGGCAGGATTCACCTCACGGCTGCGCGAACGGGCGGCTAACCCTCTTGGGGCGGCGTATTGAGATTGACCGTGACGTTCTTGCGCTGGGTGAAGCTGTCGAGCATCCCTTCCAATGAGAATTCGCGGCCGATGCCGCTCTGTTTGTACCCGCCATAGGAATGGCCCGGAGCCTGGCCGCCGCCCTGGTTGACCTGCACCCAGCCGCTTTGGATCGCGTGCGCGGTGCGCAGCCCGCTGCCGATATCGTGCGTCCAGACGTAAGCCGCGAGGCCGTAATGGCTGTCATTCGCCATGCGGATCGCATCGGCCTCGTCCTTCCACGGGATCGCCACCAGCACCGGGCCGAAAATCTCCTCGCGCGCCAAGCGCCAATCGTTCGAGGTGTCGGCGAAGACGGTGGGGATCGCGAAATAGCCTTCGCTGAGCGGGCCTTCCTTGGGCGGCAGCCCGCCAAAGACCAGCCGCGCGTCTTTGCGCTTCAGCCCATCCTCGACATAGCCGCACACCTTGATGAACTGCTTGTTGTTGATGATGCTGCCGATATCGGTTTCCTCGTCGAGCGGGTCGCCCAATTTCAACGCCTGGGTCTTGGTGCGCAGCTTGTCGAGAAAGCTGTCGAAGATGTCAGCGTGCAGGAAGAGGCGCGACCCGGCGGTGCAGGATTGGCTCTGCCGCGTAAAGCGCATCCCGGCGATGACGCCCTCGACCACCCAATCCTCGTCGGCGTCGCGGTAGACGATCGACGGGCTCTTGCCGCCCAATTCCAGCGACACCGGTACGATGCGCTCGGCGGCGGCGCGCATGATGATCTTGCCGACCTCGGTCGAGCCGGTGAAGGACAGCTTCATGACCGCCGGATGCTGCGCCAGGGGCCCGCCACATTCGGGGCCGAGCCCGGTCAGCACGTTGAGCACGCCGGGTGGCAGGAATTCCTGGCACGAAGCCGCCATTTTCAACACGCCCAGCGGCGCGTCTTCCGCCGCCTTCAGCACCAGCGTATTGCCGGCACAGAGCGCGGGCGCGATCTTCAGCGCGCCGAGCAGCACCGGCGCGTTCCACGGGATGATCGCGCCGACGACACCGAGCGGTTCGCGCCGCGTGTAGCTCAGCACGTGCTCACCCAAGGGGATCGTCTCGCCCTTCAGTTCGCTCGCCAGCCCGCCAAAATAGCGGAAAATGTCAGCCGCGAGCCGCGCCTCGCCGCGCGCCTGAGTGCGCAGCGCATTGCCGGTTTCGAGCGCGATCAGCCGCGCCATCTCCTCGGCTTCGCCTTCCATCTTGTCGGCGATGCGCAGGAGCAGCCGGCCGCGGTCGCGCGGCGCGACCTTGCTCCACGCGGGGAAGGCGCGCCTGGCGGCCTCGACCGCGCCGTCGACATCCGCCTTATCGCCGCGCGGGATTTGCGCGATCGGCTGGCGTTTCGCGGGGTTCTCCACGGTGAGGGTGGCGCCAGACATGCTGCCGACCCAGGCGCCGTTGATCAGCATTTTCGCCTGACGCAGTCCGGCCTTTGCGGGCTCGGGCTTCGCAGCAGCGCGGACGTCTTCGGTCACGGACATGGCTAAAGCCTTTCGCTATACGGTGTATTCCGCGAGATATGGCGGAGGGACGCTATGTGTGTTTGGATATAGCGATACTGGCGCGGCTTTCACCCCCTGACAAGCGTCGGCGCCAGCCATGAAAGGGAGGAACGCGATGGACACGATCGAACTCGATCCGAGATTGCGGCATTCCACGAATTTCCTCGCCCGGTCGGCCAAGATGCTGATCAACGGCGAGATGGTCGGGGCCGTCTCGGGCAAAACCTTCGAGGTGATCAACCCGGCGACCGGCGCGGTGATCGCCAACGTGCCCGAGGCCGACAAGGCCGATGTCGACATCGCGGTCAGAGCCGCGCGGCGCGCCTTCGATGACGGTATCTGGGCGAAGGTCAGCCCGTCCGAGAAAGGACGCATCCTGTGGCGCATCGCCGACCTTATCGAGCGCGATCTCGAAGAGCTGGCCGAGCTGGAATCGATCGACAACGGCAAGCCGTATGCCGTGGCGCGTGTCGCCGATCTGCCGCTCGCGGTCGACATGTTCCGTTATATGGCGGGTTGGGCGACGAAAATCAGCGGGCGGACGATCCCCTGGTCGCTGCCGGGGCAATTCCTCTCCTACACGGTCAAGGAGCCGGTCGGCGTCGTCGGCCAGATCATCCCGTGGAATTTCCCGCTGTTGATGGCGGCGTGGAAGATCGCACCGGCGTTGGCGGCGGGCTGCACGATCGTGCTGAAAGCCGCCGAGCAGACGCCGATGACCGCGCTGCGGCTCGCCGAGATCATCCACGAGGCGGGCGTCCCGGCGGGTGTCGTCAACATCCTCACCGGGTTTGGTGAAACCGCCGGCGCGGCGCTCGCCGCCCATCCCGATGTCGACAAGGTGGCGTTCACCGGCTCCACCGAGGTCGGCAAGCTGATCGTCCAAGCCTCGGCCGGCAACCTCAAGAAGGTGTCGCTCGAGCTCGGCGGCAAGTCGCCGGCGATCATCCTGCCCGACGCCGATCTCGACGCGGCGATCGCCGGCGCGGCCAACGC
>Ga0187784_10001397_pt1 | contig 19107 bp, 16 predicted proteins | sample 1015_SJ02_MP15_2_FD_132964 | JGI IMG/M metagenome (GOLD analysis project Ga0187784, IMG submission 132964) | Tropical peat soil microbial communities from peatlands in Department of Meta, Colombia - 1015_SJ02_MP15_20_MG | ecosystem: Environmental > Terrestrial > Soil > Wetlands > Peat | place...
ACCGAAGGCCTTCGCGTTCTCACCGACTCGAAGAAGTTCCAAAGGTGCTCTCGGTCGTCGTTGTATGCCGGCGGCGCATAATAGCGGGTCGACTCCACCGTCGACAGGGTGCCGGGCTTCGGCTCGTGTTCCTTCTCCCACTGTTGAACGAAATCGATTTTCATTTTCCTGGGCCAACCTGGAGCGCAAGGTTCGTAATCCACGCCTGGCTGGGGTGTCAGGGTCAACTCGTCGTTGCGGATTTCGAGCATACCTCGCGTGCCCATGAATCGCGTCGCCTCTTCCGTCTCCGTGTTCAACGTTACGCGGAGGGTAGCGCGGAATTGCGGGTATTCATAAACGGTAGTCATCGAGTCGGGGACATCACGCCCATCATTCCAGCGGAAAAGGCCGCCCATCGAGAAGGCGCGCTTGGGCGGGGCCGTGATTCCGGCGATGGAGTGAATGCCGGTCAAAAGATGCACGTAGAGGTCGCCAGGAATCCCTTCTCCGTAATCCTGCCAACAACGCCAGCGCGTGAAGTGCAGGGCGTTGAAGGGCTTTTGAGGGGCCGTGCCCAGCCAAGTCTCCCAGTCGAGAGTCTGGGGAGACAAATCGGGCGGCACCGCGTATTCCCAAGCGCCGCAGGGGTCGTTGCGGCCCATCATGGCTTCCACCAGGCAGACCTGGCCGATCATACCCTTTTCGTAGAGCTCCTTGGCTTTGGCATACACGATGGAGCTGCGCCGCTGGCTGCCGATTTGGACGATGCGATTGTTCTTCTGTTCCGCCGCAATCATCTCAAAGCCGTCAGCCACCGTGTGAGTCATGGGTTTCTCGCAGTAGACGTCCTTTCCGGCATTACAACAGTCCACCACGATTTGCTTGTGCCAATGGTCCGGGACGGCGGCCACGATGCAGTCAATCTCTTTGTTGTCGAGGAGTTCCTTGTAGTGGCGGGTGGTGGGAATCTCCTTGTCGACGATTTCTTTGGCCAATTCGCGCCGGCCGTCATACAAATCGCAAGCGGCCACGCACTCGACTCCTGGTAGCTGGATCGAAGTGCGAAGCAGCCCGGAGCCCTGCATGCCCACGCCGATGATGCCCATTCGCACCGTGTCACCGGCCGCAACCGGCCGGGGAGAGGCGTAGGAGCGGCCCGCGTCCAAAAGAATTGACCGGCCTGCCAGCGTTGCGCCCGCCGCACAGGCCGACGTTTGCATAAACTTACGCCTGGAAATCCGTTGCTCGCTCATGAGGTTTGACCTCCTTGATATTTGAACCAACTCCAATCGCCAAACGACGATCGGTTATCGCCAACCTGATTTCGCTCCTGTGCTGGCGCGTCAGGACCGCGCTACGAGGTAATCCTCTTCGCACTCGCATCCCAGACGGCCGCCGTCTTGTGGAAGTAAGAGTAATTCGACATGTGGCAGCCGAGGGCGGTGTTGTTTCCAAACACCTCGTTCTCGACCACCGGCTGGCGTGTCCTCACGCTCTTGAAGAAGTTCGCCTCGTGGTCAGCCATGTCGCTGTAAAGGGGTGGTGGAGTATAGACCTCGGTCTGTTCATCCATCTTGAACTGTCCCGGCGGCGGCTCGGGATGTTCCTTGCGCCAGTTCGCCAAATACTCGTCGCGCATTTTTTCCGGCCAGGAACCGATCGAATAATCCTCGGGCTGAGCGGAGGGCGCTTGCGGCCTGAAAGTCACCGTTGTCCCACTGATGAGCATGGTGCCTTCCTTCCCGTAAAAGCCGAAAAACTCGCCCTGGAAGTTGTTGTTGTGGTTGCAGCGCAGCACGACCTGGAAGCGCGGGTAATCGTACATGGTCCAGAGAAGGTCCGGAAACTCGCGGCCATCTCTGTAGTAGTAGAGCCCGCCGGTGGAAAGGGCGCGCTGGGGAGGCGTGTTGGTGCCGGTCACGAAGTGAATACCGGAGAGCAGGTGAACGAACAGGTCGCCCGCCAGGCCGGCCCCGTAATCCTTGTAACACCGCCAGCGGAAGAATCGCGTCGGGTCAAAGGGGCGCTGGGGCGCGCCGTCGAGCCAAGTGTTCCAATCGATGGTCTGCTCGCTGGCATCCGGCGGAATCGGATAAACCCAGGCGCCGCTGTCGGTGTTCCTGTCCCACGCCGCTTCGATGGTATCCACTTGCCCCAGCTTGCCGGAATCCCAGATCTCCTTCGCCTTGGCGTAAAGAATCGAGCTCACGCGCTGGCTGCCGACCTGAAAGATGCGGTTGTATTTCTGCACCGCTTCGATCATGGCCAGCCCGTCCTCCACACTGTGAGACATCGGTTTTTCGCAGTAGACGTCCTTTCCCGCCTCCACCGCCTCTGTCACCGCCTTGCGATGCCAATGGTCCGGAGTCGCCACGATCACCGCGTCAATATCCTTGCGATCCAGAATCCTGCGATAATCCCGTGTGGTTTCGATATCCTTTCCTCCCAGAGCTTCTTTGGCTGCAATATGCCGCGTATCGTATAAGTCGGCTCCGGCAACGCATTCGATGCCAGGTACAAATAAGCTCGCGCGCAACAGATCGCAGCCCTCGGTGCCCGTGCCAATGATGCCGAACCGCACCGTGTCCGAAGGCGCCGCGGGACCAGGCGATGCCCACAACCGTTTGGGCTCCAGTAAGGTAACCTTGGCGGCTACGCCCGCCGCGGCGGCGCCCGCACCCCACTGCATGAACTCACGCCGAGTGAACGAGGATTTCTTCATGACCGATAAGACCTCCTTTGAAAAGTGCATATCCTGAAAATTCCGCAGGCGCACAGTCTGCCAGAAATCAGCGGCGAGTAAAAGGGTTTTGTTGAAGGGCGAAGAAAGGGAAGAAGGGAATTCAGGAGTCAGGAGCCAGAAGTCAGGAGCCGGGGGAAAGCCTCAAACAACCTGGCCCTCTCCCTCGGGGAGAGGGTGTCTCGCGACGGCGCTTTTTCCAGCCGTCGCGGGACGGGTGAGGGGTCGGTTGTACACAAGGAGGGATCAGGTCGGCCAACATAACACCTCTCTCTCGCAGCCTCTTGCCGCACAGGGCTCGGCCCAGACTGAACACCGTCATCAAGCTCTGACGCTAGATCTCTGGGGGCGGCTTCGTGTTCGAAATCCCTGAGCGAATCACGGGCCCGCATGACTGGCGCGTGCTATCTATTATTCGGACGTAGTCGAATAATTATTCGACTATGCCTGAATGAGCCTGCCTGGCCTTCGCTGTGAACAAGGGTCAGCGAGTGACCTACTGGCGTGAAGAACCGTTGGAGATAGACGCGGTGCTCGAGGGGAGTTGGGGTGAGTGGGCGGTTGAAGTGAAGACCAGCAGCTTCGACTCGCTCGGGCTCAAGGGGCTTCTGGAGTTCTGCCGCCGCAACCCGAAGTTCCGCCCCTTAGTCATCACTGCGCCTGGGGACGAGCCCCTCGCCCGCCGTCACGGCCTGCTGGCCATTAGTTGGAACGAATTCCTGATGTCAGGCCCGCCGCCACGTTAGAGGAGAACCGCTGGCGGGCATGCAAGGCTTTTCTAGGGAAGCAAATCAGCTAGATCGACAGGGACCAAGCGCCAGCGCAGCCGTTATATACCAATACGAAGAGCCTCAGGATATCACGGCCTATCAGGGCGATAATTTTGGCATTCGGGCTTCCGAATACCGTGTGGCCGGCCAGGTCGCACCCGAGCATCTTAGGATGGTCAAACCCTGGGATAGGAGTCCCCGGAAAAGACAAGCGGGCAGCGTACGTATATAGCTGTTGTTGTCCTCCTGCCGTGGCGACGAGGGCGACTCCGTTCTGACTTATGCCGAGTTGCGTAAAAACACCGGTGTCGGCGGAACTAATGGAGGCTCCGGTATCAATGAGTGCAAATCCTTGAACCGGAGTCGGAAGCGGCGCTGCCGCCTTTTGAAGGGCCTGGGCCAGGACCCGTGGGGCTTCCATTTGAACTTGGATAATAGGGCCGGTAGCAGCAAGCGCATTAGGCGACGGTTGAGGGAGTACTTGGCCGGGGCGAGGTGGCCCGGACAATTGAAACGAAAAGCTATTAAAGGTGGGCATTGATAAGACCCAAAGCCATCGAAGGGATTGTTTCCACTTTCTCTTGTTTCTCGATCGCTTGGATGAGCATTGGCACATTCCCCTTCAATTCTATGCCCTTTTCATAAGCGTCTTCGGGCTTGTCGAAGATCCCCAATTGGTCTTCTCCGATTATCAGAACGAATTTCCCTTCGTGGCTTCTTAGAAGGTCCGCCTTTATCGAGTTGTAGAACTTAAGCTCGATTTCTAGGGGCATTGCTCCTCCAATAAACTAGGAGAGGATAATCTACCACTAAATAGTCGCGTCTCAGCACGTTTTTTCATTGCGATTGGATGCTGGCCAAGATCGGCTAATCGAGCACCAAAATGATGTTCTGCTTTTCCTGACGCGCGGAGAAAGTAACCGTCTGTTCATCTGCATTGGCACTCGTGATTTTGTATTTCAACTTCCACTTTTCGCACGGCTCCATTGGAAAACGACTATATCTCGATTCGCTTGGCTCGCGTTTCGTGTCTATTCCGTCTACATACAGCTGCTCGTCGCCACCAGTCCAGAAGCTTAGGAGCTCAAATAATTCTTCATCCGCGGGGTTTATACGACAGCCTTCCAGTTTGGCTACAGGACTGAAGGCCCTGCGAACTCTATATGGGAAGTCGGCGGGGAAGAGGGGACTAGCAGGTTTTGGCTCAATGTCCGTTAGCAAAAGCTGGACGTTTTCCGCTGTAATTGAAGCGCGATTGTAGATGCCCATCCTGTAGTGAGTGACGTCTTTGGCAGACTCTTTGAACCAGTATGGCTCAGTTTGCGAGAATCGCACTTGCAACTCAGCCTTTCCCGCTCTCTCCCCGATAGCAATGGACTCCCCGGTGGCCGGGAGACCCAACTTCTCTCTGTACGTTCGTATCAGATCATCCTTTGCGGCAAGGCGCTCATGGTAAACGTATCTGTCCAGGATGAAGTAGATTAATACCAGGCCCAGCAGGCAGACAAGTGCGAATGAAAGCGGGGCACCGGCGATCATATGCCACTCTTTTCCGAGATGCTCGAGTATCCATCCCATGCCTTGGCAATTGTAACGCTGACCCACCGCTCAATGGAACTGCAATTATACGAAGGGACAGACTGACTATCGTGTTTCTGAAGAGGACGCATTTTTGGCTTACTACCGACAGTCAAGGAAGCTTTACTCATATTCGTTCCCCGTCCAGACATTTCTGAATGAGGTCCTCGACCCAGGGTAGAGGAATAAGGAGGCGGAAGCCCACGCGCACGACGCCGACCCGGCCGGAGTTGATCCAGCGGTAAAAAGTGGTGCGGGATATTCTCCCGCCGGTGCGGCGGCAGAGAAGGCGCCAAGCATTAGCGACCGTGAGCATGGGCAAGCCGGGGGGTTTCGGTTTGGAATTCTGCCCCTTTTGGGCTGGGCTCGAGGATTGGGCGGCGTAGGGTCCCATGGCGAAACAATTCCTCCAACGAAGTTCACAGTCGACAGTCGACAGTTAAGGGTCGAAGCTCAACCTGAATTCCTTAAAGCTGGACCGCAGATTCCGCTAGGCTGCGTCGGCCAGCAAAAACTTCGTGCGCTGCTCCGCCAGCCGATGCCGATCCCTGACGCGCTCATCGTCGGGCTCGGAATCGGGCAGGCCGAATCTGGCTTGGTCGAGAAGCAGGCATGACGGTTGCTGGGACTGGAAACAACCCGGCTCAAGGGACTGGCGGCGGTGATAGGCGCACTCGCCGTGACCGCCCGGCTGGGCCGGAAAAACGCAGCCCTTCTGGCAGCAGCGGGGGAGGAAGAGTTCCCGGCGCAGCAAGCCTCGATGCGCTCGCAGTGAAGCAGGAGGCTCGAGGGGCGATGGGCCTCCGGCCACAGCCCGACGGGGCGGAGGCGAAGCAGGCGCAGGCGGCGCCGGGCGAAGAGCTTGAGCGTCCGACGGAAACACATTTGACGCCTGAGAATGACATTCAAACAGCATAGAAATGCTCCTTGATAAGAGGTCCGGGGTTCGTCGGCGGCGGGGAGGCTTTTTTTTGCAACAATCCCTCCCCTAAAGCAGCGAAATGTGCTACCATACTTTTCCATGCGGCACGGGAGGTAGGCTAAGTTTTTCGTAGCCGAGCAACGTACCGAGTGGCGTAGGCCACTTTTCTTCAAGTCGGCGCCCGCAACCGCCGATAAGAGGGAGGAGATGAGATCTAAGGGTACGAGGCTAGTGGTTCGCCGCAACGCCGCGCGGGAGGCCGGGGGAAGGGGGAAGGGAAGTCCCGCCGGGCGCGGCGGCAAGTTATTAATGCTTTGTATATAACGCTTGAGTAGCATAGCAAAGAGTAAATAGAGCGACCAAAACCCGCCCTGCGCCTCAGCGAATTCGAGGGAAAACCCGGGAAGGGCGCGGGAGCGGGCCGGGCGGGATCAAGCCTCAAACCCGCCCGGGAAGCCGCCGCCGGGCGCCGGGGGATCTTGCCCGGGCCGCCCGGGGCGGAGACTGTGCCTCGGAGTGTAGCCCACGGCGACGAATCAGCTACCCTCGCAAGGCCGCTAAAGTGTAGCCTATTGCAATCTCGAATGTCAAGCTTTTTTCTAAACGGGAGGAGCAGCTATGATGGAGGAGATGAATGCCGCGAAAGTAGTGAAAAAGGTCCGGCAGCGCTTGGAGGTCAGCCAGGAGGGTCTGGCGCGGCTGCTGAACGCCACCAAGGGGGCAGTGCAGCATTGGGAGAGGGGGCGTAACCGCCCGGACTTGGCGCGCCTGCTGGCGCTGCGCCAACTCTGCCCGGCGGGCGCCGAGCGGAAGGAACTGGAAGCGCTCATCAAGGAAACGCAAGCCCACGTGGCGCCGCTGCCGACCGGCCAGCCGGGACCAGGCGGGAAGATTACTCTACCCCAGCCGGGCGAAAGCCTGATCCTGTTGCGCCGGGACAACAACAAGTTGAGAAAACAGGTAGCCAAGCTGGAATCGACTTTAAAACGCAAAAACGAACAATTGCGCCTCCTCGAAGATCTGGCGACGGAGCTGCAACGGGATATGGCGAAACTCCGTGCGGGTCAGACGGGTGCGACAGCCGAGCCGGCGAACACCCCGGCCCCGCAGACGAGTGAATGACCCGATTGCGGCGCGGTCAATCTCTCCAGCGGCAGGCTGAACGCTCAGGGGATGGACGCTCCGGTCCCGCCCTGCCCGGCACCCGATGGGTCGGTAATTCCGCCTGGTCGGTGAGGTGTAACCAGATCTAATACTTCCTGAGGCGCATCACCTGGACGGATACCACGAAGGGGAGCCCTCCTGACTCCCCCTGGTGCCTCAGCATGCGCAGGAAGGTTACTGCTTGGCCCAGCAGTTCCCGCGCGTTAGGCTGTGAACGAAGTCCCAGCAGCAGTGCGTATGCATCCTTTAGCAGTGCCGTGTCTGACCTTGTTCCGTTCCCCATCCTTGGTAGCACCCCCTTTAATGCCAAGCAGGTCGCTTTCGGTCAAGTGTGGGCGTCAGCGCCCCAAATTCAGCGGGCAGCACTGGCCGGTCGCGCCGAGGACCTTCAGAGTGGATTGTCCGGACGCCCAGCCCCTTGCCCGCGCCGCTTTCACCCATGATCCCCACCGGGCCCCGCCGAAACGCCACCGTCGTAACCCCCAGGCAAACCGGCTGCTCGCCTCTTAGGGAGCGAAGTGAAACTGCGAGGGGTTGCGGCAGAGTGGGCACCGTCGCCTCGCGCTTGGCTAAAGGCACAAGAAGGCGTAGCATAGGGTGTCGTTGGCTGATCTGTCAATACCTAAGAATGTCTAGACTTCACTAAAAAATAATGTAGACTTAATATCCGACTTGGCTGGCTAGAAGGCGATAAGTCCATTGCGGATGGCGTAGTGGATCAACTGGCCGAGAGAATGCAGGTTGAGTTTGCGCATGATGTTGGCGCGATGGGTTTGCACCGTCTTGACGCTGAGGCTCAGCAAGGTGGCAACTTCCTTGTTGCTCTTCCCCTCGGCCAGCACTTGGATGATTTCGCGCTCGCGCGCGGAGAGGTGGGGTCCCGCCAAAGCGACCGTGTCGCCGCTCCCGACGCGTCCCATCTGACGACTGAGCAGGATTCCCGCGGCCGTGGAAGTGAAGAACGGCTTACCTTGGCTTAGAGCTTCTATGGCATTTAACAACTCGCGCCCGGCGTCCGACTTAATCATACACCCGTAGGCGCCTGCCCTGAGCGCTTCGGCCAAGAGGTCTTCTGACTCGTGCACGGTGAAGATGAGCACCCGCGTTTTAGGAATTGTTTTACTGATCAGGCGCGTGGCTTCCAGGCCATCCAATTCCGGCATGGTGATGTCCATAACGACAATGTGAGGCCTGAGCCTCCCTGCCTTCTCTACGGCTTCGCGTCCCGTCGCTGCCTCTCCGCACACCTCCCACCCCGCCTGTACTTCCACGAGGGAGCGCAGGCCGCGACGAACCACCTCATGATCGTCCACCAGCAGGATGCGCACCTTCTCCATGCCCCGCCTCGCTGACAGGAAGCCCTCCTTCTCACGCCCTGGTCAATGCTTCCCCAGGCCTGCTATCTGACCGGGCGCTCCCCACCCGACGCTTGGGGAGGACATGTGACGCGGCAGTTTGGTTGCCAGTTATACTTCCAGGCACCCCTCGCGCGGGACGACTCATGGGCGGTTTCCCAGCCCATCGGGGAACCAGGCCCACGCGCTCCCGCGAGAGATGCGGCAATAAGCTGCAAAACGAGGCTATTGCCATAGCGTACCGAAGAATGTGAATCCCACGCCTCTCATCCCTTGTTTACTCCGATTAGCAAGGGTCGCGACGGTTCGGGCAATTATGGGGCTGTTCAACCATGATGAAGTTGAGGAGTTCTTACGTGATCTTTTGCAAAAATGAGACGAAAATTGGAAAAAAGACGGAGTCTGTCACCATATCTTGACAATTCATGTCCACTTCGGTCTTAGGCTCTTGGCAAGAAAGAGAGATTGCAGGATCCTTGCTATGCCTGGGTTGTAACTTACCGGCCCGTAAACGACGGGGAACTCGGCGACGGAGTTGTGTAAAATTGGTTTTCAGCCAGGAAAGGAGAGGAGAGCGATGAGCGTAGGCGCTATTTTGCGTGAACTGCGAGGGCAAGTGGCGATTGTGACGGGTGCGGGGCGGGGTCTGGGGCGCGCCACAGCGTTGGCGTTGGCGCGGGCGGGGGCGCGCGTGGGGGTGGTAGCGAGGTCCGAAGAGCAACTCGCCGAAACGGTACGTGGCGTGACGGGGGTTGGCGGGGAGGCGAGGGCTGTTGCGGTAGACGTGAGCGACGCGGCGGCCGTCGAACGCATGGCACGCGAAGTGGAGTGCACGCTGGGGCCGGTGGATCTGTTGGTGAACAACGCCGGGACCACGGGGCCACTGGGGCCGATTTGGGAAGCCGAGCCGTCCGATTGGTGGCATTCGATCGAGGTGAACTTGCGCGGGCCTTACCTTTGCTCACGGGCCCTGCTGCCCGGAATGATCGAGCGCCGCCACGGCCGGATCATCAATGTCTCCACCAACGCCGCCACCGTGGCGGTGGCGCACATGGGCGCATACGTCATTGCCAAGACGGCGCTCATCCGCTTCACAGAGAACCTGGCGGCAGAACTCCTGAATTCCGGCGTCAGCGTTTTCAGCATCAGCCCCGGCACCGTGCGCACCGCCATGACCGATCATGTGCTTGAATCCGAGGCAGGAAAAAGGTGGCTGCCCTGGTTTCGGAAATTGTTCGACCGGGGGCGGGACGTACCGGCTGAGAAGGCCGCGCAATTGGTGGTGGAATTGGCCTCGGGGCGAGCGGATGCGCTCTCCGGACGCTTCCTTGACGTCTCGGACGACCTCGCGCAGCTTGTGGAGCGGCTGGAGGAAGTCAAGCGCCGCAACCTTTACACGCTAAGCGTCCCCAAACTCGCTGGGTAAGATCGAAAACAGAAATCGGACGCGCCACCCACTTACCCGGACGGGCTGGGAGCTTTTCCGCACCGCGGGGCGGCGGAGCCGCTCGTTTTAGCCCCCGTACCACACAAGACGCCGGGGTCGCTATTTGCGAGGAGAATCCGCACCTTCGACCCCCGGGCGTAAGGTTCCGAACTGTTGCGCCAACGGCTTGAGCGTGGGGTAAAACTGGACATAGGTGTTTTCCACCCCCCCACCGCCATTATGACATTGCCAACACATCGCTTTGGGGTTGGCCTTGGCCGTCTTCGCGGAGGAATCGAAGCTGAAGTAGGCCCACTTTTCCGCGAATCGAGCAGTGTCTTTCACTTCCACCGAGATGCCTGCCAAGTCGCCCTCATAATGGTCTACTATCTCGGCGGAACTCTTGCTCGACGACATCCTTTTTTCCAGCACCAGAATGGTCTTGTCAGGCCAACTCCCAGTGGCCCGGAACTGATCATAGGCCGGCCGCGAGACGAAGACGTCCCCAAACGTTTCCTCTTCGCCTTTCGAGGCTTTGGAGTTCACCCGCAGGCGGGAGGAGAGGAATATCCACTCTCGATAACCTTCCGGACGCACGAGATCATCCCCGCTGGTGTACTGCGGCCAATCTGAGCGCGCCTCTGGGCTGGACACTTGAAGCGATGCCGCGCACACAGAAATAAAAACGAAAAACAACATCGCGAGCTTCACATTTGTCTCCCTTCCTTGCCGAGACAGGAGTCAGGAAGCGGAAGAAACATGGTCATGCAGCCAGCGTCGCGGGCTTTCTCCTGACTTCTGACATTTGTTTCTACAGAGTCGCTACTGGCTGACGGAACAAAGGATACTATGAAATTCGTCGAGGGTCACCTTTTCGGGCCGTAGCGGGAGAGGGACTTCTCCCTGGACTTCTCGCGGCCCCTGGATGGCCAGAAAACCTAAACGGCGAGGCTGGCCGTTGACGTGAACGTAGACTGGGACACGCATGCTGAACTGGTCGGAGACGTCACTTTGCCTCAGTGAGTACTCCAGGATTGTCTTACCTCCGCCGCCGTCCTTGAGGTTGTAATGGAAATCGTAATGGGGGATTTCCCTGCCGTACACCCATTCGTTGAAAAACCACTCCATGGATTCGCCGGAGTGTTTTTCCACGATCTTGCGAAAATCTTCCGTGGAAGCGTTCTTGGAGGCGTAGGTAGTTGCGAAATCCTTCATCATTTCAATGAAACGCTGGTCAGGCTCCGGGAGCCGGGGGTTTTCCATAAGAACCCGCAGCATTTCCATTACGTATGAGCCCTTGAAATAGACAAGGACAAAGAAGAGGTTCCGTTCCCGGTAGCTGGGGAGTTGCAAGCTGAGCCAGAGCGGACCAACATCCACGGGCCGATGTCCCTCGGCATCCTTGTCAAGCAGCCACTTACGTTTCAAATCCCAGAAGCTGCGCACTTTCCCGGATTCAAACTTGCGCACAAACAGGCTGGCGGAGAACTCCGCAAAGCCTTCGGACAGCCATTCGTCGTGGTAGGTCTTCCAACCCACCCTGTGTCCCCACCACTGGTGTGCCATCTCGTGCACGGCGACAATGTTGTAAAACTCGCGTGCCTCCCCGCTGTCTTGCAGCCGCAACTGGTTACGGGTGGTGGCGTCCAGCAGGGAGTCGTAAGGGAGGAAAATCAAGGTTGGCCAGCTCTGCCCGTAACCCCGGATGGGCTGTTCGGTTACGGAGATGCTCTTGAAGGGCAAATCTCCGTAATAATACTCGAAGAGCTTCAAGGCCTGAAAGCTAACGTCCGCCGCATAGCCGGCGTTGGCGGCGGTGTTGAAACCGCCGGTGGTGATGCCAAGTTGCCCCGCCGCAGTGCCCCGCCCGGAACTGCCCGTAAGGTCCGCCATATCGAGCGCCGACTGTAGTCCACGCAATTCGTCGGGAATCTCCTTACCGTTGTAGGCCGTGACGGTGAGGTGCGGGTCAGAGCGGCTCTTCTCTACGAAGTCTCCATAATTGAATCCTACGACACTGTAAGGAACATCTGTCTCCCAATCGGTTTCAAGAGCGTCATTTTGCTTTTCCGACCTGACCAGCCGCCCCGTTGCAATGAGCTTGTATTTCTTGGGAGATCGCAAATGCAGGGTGAACAGCGTGCGATCGTCGAAGGCGCCGAAACTCGGGTACCACGACTCGCGGGAAGTCACGTAGTAAAGCCCCGAGCCTTGCTGAAAAATAATGCGACTATCGCGGGTGGAGTCCTCGGTGTAGTCGATTTTCAAAATATACGTCTTGTCGGCGACCGCTGGCTCGGCCAGGAGCACCCAGGGGTCATTATCCAGGTTGCGGTCCTCTTGAATGAAGGCCAGTTTTTTCCCACTGCCGTCCGTCGCCGAGCTGATTCGCAGCACACCCCGGAGTTTCAGCGGCAGCAGGCGTGGCGAGCCGCCCGGCACTTCGTACTCCAGGGTTGCCGTAGCCGAAAGGTGGTTGCTGTTACTTATTTCGGCATCAATTTTCTCACGGCGGCAATGGGCTAGGAGCTTGCGGTGCTCGGGCCGTGTCGTCGACCGATATTCGTCGCCCAAATGGAAGCCAGCCAACCACTCGGAATAGTTGTTCAGATTGTAATGGATCAATTGCACTTCTTCGTCGTTGCTCAGCTCGGGGAAAAAGAGTGGATCGCGGCTCCAACTGATGTGGTAGAGCAGGTTGCCTGCGTGCTCGGCCTTGAAATCTGCGAGGAAGAAACCACGACTGGAGGGGTCGGAGAGGTCGGCCAGGATGCGCGCCGCCAGGTTGCGCATGAGGGGATTGTCCTTGTATGTGTTTTCCCACCAATCGTTGAATCTCTCGGAGTACTTGCGCTGCGCGTCGTTGAGAATTTTGGTGGCGGCCGCAGCATCTCCCCCGCCCCGGACGTGTACCAGTTGCTGGAGTTGGCTCCAGGAGTCGTCGGTAAAGAAGAAGACTGCCTGCTTGAATTCATCAGCCAACTCCGGGCTCTTGGTGTGGCGTGCCAGTTGGTGCTGCTCGATCTCTGTTGGGGGCTTGAGTTCGATGCGGCCATGGCCTTCGAAAACCGCCGCCAGCACGTGCCCGGCCACGGGCTGTGCGAAGGTCAAGCGGCCGTCAATAAAGGTGAAGGTTGCCGCGTCTCGCTTCCAGACAACATTTTCCGTCACTGCGCTTTGATCGCTCCCCTGCAAAGAACGCAACTGCTGATAGAGGTGCAGCAGTTCCTCAGAAGGCGCCGTGGAGAGGTCCGCGGCCGAGAGACTCACGACGAGCTGCAGAGAGACGAAAAGCGCAGAGATTCTGAGTTTCATGACGAACCTCCGAGCGTGCGTTTTCCGGAAGTCGCTGGCAAGCAGTGCCAGACTATAAGTACCACAGAGCTTATCCTTACGAGGCCCACAATGCAACCCGTTTGTTCGGTCAGCGTAGATGCTGGTTCGTGTAGAATTGCATCCCTATAGCGTTTTGTGTTGACGTTTCGGGAGGTGGCCGATGGGCTTGGGTGAAGTGTTGATTTCGGTATGGCAACAAGCGCTGGGCGAGAGGCGCGACGATGTGGAGCTGGAAGGCGAGACTTACACTGTTACAGTCTCGAGGGCCAAAGGACTTCGTATGGTGGAATTCGACGTTGGCCCGAACCGCATTGTGGGCATCGAACAAAACCCCAAGACGGGATCACGTTGGGCGGAGTTGGCGCGCGAAGGCAACCGCATCATGCAATTCCGGTGCAAAGGGCGATACGTGGCGAACGTGTGCGAAGGGAAACTGCTGCGCTACCCCGCTTGGAAGGCCCTCGAACTTCCGGAGTGAAATGCGTGGGTTATTGTTTGCCAACGACGCTGGTCCGCCGACATCGGGCTTTCTCCCAAAGAATCATGGTACCGGGTAGGAAGCGAAATCCGAAATCCCGCACTTGTTTTTACCGCGGACGAGATAGAGATACCCCGCATCGCCCCAAGCCGTCCCATACGAGTTTTTGATGATCCAATAGGTGTCGGTGTACCCGACGACGAGAACCGGCTGAAATGCCGGAAAGTCTTCTTCGCAGCGAGGGTCGGCCACTCCTCCTTCGTAATGTTCGAACCACTCGCCGGTGCGGAGCACCACGGAAACCGGCTGCTGCGTAACGGCCGACAGCAGGGCATCTTCATCGCCCCGCTTAACCTCCAAGTAATTGTGAATGGAGGCGGGATACGGAGCTTTTGCGTTGCACGTTCCCTCGCGCGCCGTGTAGGGGTAAGCCGATTCCGCTTCCATACCCCCGTTTTGGACGATGTATTCGAAAGCGTCCTGGGGACTCCCGCCATAGCAGCCTCGATCGCCCTGCCTTAGCGAACAGTCAATCAATTGTTGCTCCGACAAGCTGTACAGCCTTCCGGTCTTTATTGCCACCGCACCTTCCACCGCGCCCGTCGCACTAAAAGCCCAACCCGAACCGCAATCGCCCTGATTTTTGACAGGCGTGACCACCCCCTTTTCACGCCAGTCGATGGGGTCGGGCGCGGTGTCGCTCGAAACTGAAGCTGGCGCTACAGCCAGATTTTCATAACTCGACGCGAAGGCGTATTCGTAACCGGTGATCATGATGGTCACGGAAGCCCCCACGAGCCCCGCAGTCAATTCAACCTTTAAGGAGTTTACTGCCTGTAGAGGGACGACCGCCCGCAGGGGCCGGGAGTCAAAAGGTTCGGAGCCGAAAAACGCGACTCCGTTCAGCTCCACGTTCAGGCCTGTCACGTTCTTGTGGTCAACCAGAAAGGTGAAAGGACCATAAACAAGCTGTGGCCGGGTGAAGGTCACGGTCTCAGTGGTGGGTGGACCGTTGTGCACAGTGAAAACCCTGGGTCCGAAAACCAGCGCCGCGATCGCGCTGCTCTGTTGCGCTGGCAGTTGAGCCGATAACAGCAACATCACGACAATAGGAAAGAGAACTCTTCGATACATCATCGTTATCGCCTCCTTGACCCAAGCAGGGCCAAATAGCAGTCCCCGCTTCGCCCGCTATCCCCCATGCTAGCCGATTTCTAAATCTGAATTGTTGCCCCACAAGAATTGTATCAGCGGGAGAGGCTGTTTTTCAATCCTAACAGAGTCTCGGTAGCGGCGTCATTTGCACAATACGTGCGCCGCAGCCCACACGTCATTCCCGCGAAAGCGGGAATCCACTCCGAAAGCCTCCAAGAATGCGCTGGTTACGAACTGGATTCCCGCTTTCGCGGGAATGACGTGTGATTGGTGAGGGACGCAGGATCAAATGACGCCACTACCAGAGTTTTCGCACAGACTGGCGAGGGAAGGAAAATCTTGTGACTAAGAAAAAAGAACGAACTCTTGAATGCCGATGAAAACGAATGGAGCCTGATAGCCGAAGGCTGAGGGCTGACGACTGTTAACGGCCGGGCGAAGCGGTGGGGTTCAATGTTATGGTCACAGGGTTCTTGAGGGTGAAGTCGAGCTTGGTTTCGGATGGGATTTTCACCTGCTGGCCGCGCGTGCCCGCCTCCACCGCAGTTCCCGTGCTCGCGCCGGCTGCGGAGCCGATTGCCGCGCCTTTGCCGCGACCTGCAATTGCGCCGATGAGGGCGCCGAGTACAGCTCCTCCGCCTACGGTCTCCGCTGTGCGCGTGCTGCGCGAGGCCCCGGCTTGCTCGTGGTAGCTGGTCTCCACTGGGTACGTTTGGCCGCCGGCGGTTATGCTCACCAGCTCAACCTTCAACTCAGAGCGCCCGCTCATGTGCCCGGCGCTGGTGGCCTGCACCAATCGAACGCGTGCGTCGGAATCGCCCGGTACGGCCACGCGGTCGCCTACCACCACGGGCGCTTCGAGGGTGGCCGCGAACTCGTCGCCCGCGCGGTTCTGAGTGGAGTCGATGCTGTCAATCATGCGAACGGAGAGAATAGTGCCCGAGGGAATCGTAATCTGCTCGGGCGGCTTGACCGTGGGTGCGGGTGGGGCAGCCGGCAGTGGAGCGGGTGGTGCGGGCGGAGCCGTCGTTGCAGCCGGAGCAGGCACCGGTGGCGCAGCCTGTGGGTTCATGGCAGGTGGGTTTGCGGACGGGGCCTCTGGAGCGGAAGCTTCTTCGGCAGCGGCCTCGTCGACGCTGGAGCGGGCGGCAGGATGGCGGCGCGCTGAGGTTCGAGCGCGCTCGGATCGGGCCGAGGTGGGAGCGGGCAACTGCGGGGGTGTTGCCTCGGCATTTTGCGCGGGCTCCAGGGTGGCAGGCGCGGCGGCAACAGACGCCGAAGCGACTACGAGATGGTTGATGACCGACTTTGCGCCGTCGGCTTGGCTGGCAATGCGCTCCACGGCCGCTTTCTCGAGCTCCGTGCCAACCGTCCCCGTGAGCGTCACCGTGCCTTTGTCCGAACTCACGTGAATGTCGCGGGTTTTCAGTACGGGGTCGTCAAAGAGCTTGGCCTGAATCTGGGTGGTGGTAGCTTTGTCATCGGTAGACTGGCCGAATTTCAGGATCTGGCACCCGGCAAAGAAAAGTGCGCCGGCGATCAAGATGCAACCCATCCCGAATTTCAGCCTCAGCCTGTTCACCCTCTGCATGTTCGCCCTCCGGCGACCCCACTGTCGCCCCGTAAAGTTTTGGATTCGTCCTCGCCCACTTAGGATGCACGCGAAATCCGAGTGACGCAAGTCTGAGCATGCTAGAATTACACGCGGACGCCGCCCAGTACCGCTGGGCAGGGGTGAAGGTTGATGGGCGCGCTGGAGCGTTGGCAGGCTAAACGCCGCGGGCGGCGCGACGAGCCTTAAACTGGCTTGGACCCAAGCCGCGAAGATCCACGGAGTGCAGGACCAGGCGTGGAAAGCATCTCGTTGAGTGTCGTCATTCCCGTTTATAACGAAGCGGAGAATATCCGGCCGCTCGTCGAGTCGCTCGAGTCTGCTTTGCGCGCTGCTCCGGGCCAAATCGAGATGCTGTTTGTGGACGACGGAAGCACCGACCGGACGCTGGCGCTGTTGAAAGAAGCGCAAAGGAAGGACGCGCGCATTCGCATCGCCCACTTCCGCCGTAACCTCGGTCAAACCGCTGCCATGGCGGCGGGGTTTCGCCTGGCACGCGGAAAGGCGGTGGTGACGATCGACGGCGATCTCCAGAACGACCCCGCGGAAATGCTGCGTCTGGTGGAAATGCTGGGCGAATGGGATGCCGTCTGCGGCATCCGAGTCCGCCGCCAGGACACCCTTTGGAAACGCATTTCGTCCCGCATTGCGAACAGCTTTCGAAACTGGGTTACCTCCGACAACGTCGTCGATACGGGGTGCACGCTGAAGGCCTACCGGCGTGAATGTCTGGCGCATTTGGAGTTGTACCAGGGCATGCACCGATTTCTGCCCACCCTTCTCAGAATGCGCGGCTTCCGCGTAACCCAGGTGCCCGTGAGTCATCATCCGCGCCGGAGCGGAAAAACCAAGTACGGGACGTGGGGCAGGCTTAAGAAGGGTCTGGCCGATGTCTGGGTGGTGCGGTGGATGAAAAAGAACTGGATCGATTATGGAGATATCCTCGAGGTTGTGGAGGCGCCACCCACCTCCGGCCACACGGAAAAAGCGGCTAACCGGGCCTCCGTCTGACTATGGAGACATTGCGACATTGAAGCTCCTCCTGCCTTTGCTCTTGCTTTTTGCTCTGGCGGGCTGCCTCTTCTTCGCGCGCCTTGGAACCCTGCCCTTGCTGGAACCTGATGAGGGCCGGAATGCCGAGGTAGCGCGGGAGATGCTCGCCTCGGGCGATTGGATCACTCCCCACTACGATGGCTTGCCCTATCTAGATAAGCCGGTGGTCTTCTTCTGGTTAGTTGCCTCTTCATTTAAGCTTGCGGGTCTTCATGAGTGGTCTGCCCGCGCGCCCTCCGCTTTGATGGGGTTGTGCTTGTTGCTGCTTTCCTGGTTGCTGGCCCGCCGGATGTTCGGCGAGTCGACGGCCATGCGTGCGGGCGTGATCGTGGCCACCGCCCCGCTGGCGATAATGTTTTCGCGATTAGTCATCTTCGATATGACGCTCGCCTTCCTCATCACCCTGGCGATGGCGAGTTTCTGGTTCGCGAAGGCCGCGGAATTCCGCCGTCCAGGGCTGGACGTAGTGATGTTTCTGGCCATGGGATTGGCGACGATCACCAAGGGCCCTGTCGGTTTCCTACTCCCACTCCTTTCCCTCACCGTTTACCAGGCGTTGCACGGCAACCTCCGGGAATTGAAACGCCTACGTTGGGGAATAGGATGCGCCGTATTTCTTGCCGCCGTTTTGCCTTGGTTCATTTCCGTCTCGATTCGATACCCGGACTTCCCGCGCTATGCGCTTCTCGAGGAGAGTCTCGCCAGGTTTGCCGGCGGCTTTGTGCATCGGAAGGGTGGTTTGCTCTATTACATCCCTGTGTTCCTGGCAGGGTTCTTCCCCTGGAGCATCTTTCTGCTTTGGGTGGGATGGAGCCAGCATAAGCGATGGAGAGAATTTCGGCTTGGGTCGTTCCGTCCTAGTCTGTTTCTCCTTACTTGGTCGGTGGTAGCTTTCGCTTTTTTTTCGCTCTCGCGGTCTCAGCTTCCTGGCTACTTCCTCCCCGCCATTGTTCCCTTGGGCATCTTGATGGCGAAGGCCTGGGACGAGGTGGGGTCAAACGCTGCGTTACGTCCGCCGGATTGGCTGACGGCAGGGTTCGCCACGCTCCTCGGTTTGGGTCTGATTGTCGCGGCTTCCACTCAGTTGGCCATATTCAGCTCCGCCCACTCGCATCTGGAGGAGAAGTTCCCTCCGACGCTTTTCGCCATGCTGAAGCCTCACGTTCTCTACACAGGTTTGATTCTGGCCATTCTGGGGTTCGTGGGGAGGAGCATCGCGGCGCGCGCGCGGGGAAGATCGCTTTCATTAACCGCCTTTGCGCTTCTCGCGCTGACGACTCCCATCCTTCTGGCGCGCTGGATCGTTCCACTGAAGAGTTACGCGGAGACCAATTCCAGCCGCCGTCTCGCGACCACACTTCTCTCCAGCCCGGAAAGGGAACTCCCGATTTACGGCTATTATTATTTCCGTACCAGCCTTCCCTTCTATCTTGGGCGCCCGGTGGGACTGGTGACCACCCGCGGGAATGAGTTGACCTGCAACTACCTGGCGTCGCGGATTCGCCAGATTCGGCAAGGATCGTCACCTGAGTTGGG
>Ga0187784_10001398_pt1 | contig 19103 bp, 16 predicted proteins | sample 1015_SJ02_MP15_2_FD_132964 | JGI IMG/M metagenome (GOLD analysis project Ga0187784, IMG submission 132964) | Tropical peat soil microbial communities from peatlands in Department of Meta, Colombia - 1015_SJ02_MP15_20_MG | ecosystem: Environmental > Terrestrial > Soil > Wetlands > Peat | place...
ATCCCGTTCGCCCCCCGGTTGGCCAGCACGCGCGGCGGGGTGGCCTCGGGCGCGGCGAACCACTCCAGGTCGCGGATCGGCATCGAGGCCGACACCACGACCGTGGCGCCCCGAGCGGCCGCGTGCCGATGGACGGCGCGCGCCACCTGGGGCTCGCTCAGCGCCGTCCCCAGCGCCTCGTCGATGGCCGCCTGCGCGCTCGCCTCGCGCCGGCGCCACCCCTCGAGCCAGGCCGGCTCGCACGCCGAGGCACCCTCCAACGCGGCCGACAGCCAGGCGTCGGTGTCGGCCTGGTGGAACTCGCTGGCCACCCGCGACGGGTCGGGCCAGTGTCGCCACGGGTCCACCACGACGACCCGCGCGCCGGCGCGCGCCGCGCCGGCGACGTAGTCATCGAGCGCCTTCGACAGCCACGGCGCGCCGAGCAGCACCACCGTGTCGGGCTGCGGCGCGCCGGTGCGGACGATGGCATCGGCCGCCGCGATCGTCCCCGGCACGCGGCAGCCCGACAACGGGTCGGCCAGGACCGGCCAGCGCAGCCCCTCGGCCAGGGCCAGCACCCCGGCGGGACCGGCCGGGCGCGCCGCCAGGCCGCCGACCACGAGGATCCCCCGGCCGCCGAGCGGCTGGTGCAGGCCCGGGCACGGCGGCGCCGGCCCCGGCTCGACGGCCGGGCCGGGCCGCGCCGGCAGCTCGCCGGGGGCCCCGACGAGGGGCTCGCGGAAGGCCAGGTTCAGGTGGACCGGGCCCGGGCCCCACGCGCCCCGCATGGCCTCGGCAAACGAGCGCGCCGCCAGCGGCCGCCAGGTGGCCGCCTGCCCCTCCTCCGGCACCCCCGGCGCGGACGCCCAGCGCGCCACGGAGGCGAACAGGCCCGCCTGCTCGATGGTCTGGTTGGCGCCGGTGTCGTGGAGCTCGGGTGGGCGGTCGGCGGTGCACACGATGAGCGGGACCCCCGCATGGTGCGCCTCCACCACCGACGCCAGCAGCTCGGCCGCGGCCGTCCCGCTCGTCACGCAGACGACCACCGGCCGTCCGCTCGCCGCGGCGAGCCCCAGCGCGTAGAAGCCGGCGCTGCGCTCGTCGAGCCGCACGTGGGTGCGGAACCGCTCGGCCAGCGACAACGCCAGTGGTGTCGAGCGCGAGCCGGGGCACACGACGGCTTCGGTCACGCCGCGGCGCGCCCACTCGTCGACCAGGGTGGCGCAGAAGGTGGCCTGTACGCTCACCGGCCGTGCCACTCCACGTCGAGGCGCGCGGAACGGGCCCGCCACTCGTCCTGCTGCACGGCTTCACGCAAACGGGGCGGCTCTGGGGTCCCTTCGGCGAGCGACTCGCCGTCTCGCGCACCGTGGTGGCCGTCGACCTCCCCGGCCACGGTGGCTCGGGCGCGGTTCGGGCGGACCTGCCGGCGTCCGCCGCCCTGGTGGCCGAGGCAGTGCGCGACACCCTGGGCCCGGCCGGCGAGCCCTGCGATCTCCTGGGCTACTCGCTCGGTGCACGGGTGGCGCTGCACGTGGCGCTCGGGGCCGGCCTGGCCTTGCGCCGCGTCGTGCTCATCGGTGCCACCGCGGGCATCGAGGACCCGGTCCGCCGCGCCCAGCGCCGCCAGGCCGACGAGGCACGCGCCGACGCCCTCGAGGCGTCCGGCGACGTCGAGCGGTTCGTCAGCGCCTGGTTGCGCGCCCCGATGTTCTCGCGCCTGGCCGCCGCCGGCGCGGCCGGGGCCGCCGAACGCCTGCGCAACAGCGCGCCGGGCCTGGCATCGAGCCTCCGACTCTGTGGCACCGGTACCCAGGAGCCCCTCTGGGACCGCCTCCCCTCCTGCCCGTGCCCCGTCCTGGCGCTCGCCGGGACGGACGACACGGCGTTCGCGGCTCACGCCGTGCGGCTGGCGCGCACCGTGCGCCAGGGTGTTGCCTCTCTGGTCCCCGGCGGGGGCCACGCCGCCCACCTGGCCCAGCCCCACCAGGTGGCGCGCCTGGTGGGGCACTGGCTGGGAGCCGGCGGGCCCGACACCGACTGAGCGGGCGCACCACGCCGGCCCGGCGCTCACAGCAGCAGGCCGACCGTGAGCAGCGCGCCCGCGGCCAGCTGTAGGCGCGCCGTGGACCCGAGCATGGGGAGCAGGGCCCGCCCCTCCTCGTCGCTGAGCGCCAGGCGGGCCGGCTCGAGGGCCAGTGGGGCGGCGGCCAGGGCGAGCACCGACCACCCCCGGTAGAAGGCCAGGACGACCACCGACGCCGCCACGCCGGCCAGGGTCCCGATGTAGAGCAGCCCGGCGCCCCTGCGGCCGAGACGCACGGCCAGCGTCTTTTTGCCTGCCACCGTGTCGGTGGCGATGTCGCGGATGTTGTTGGCCTCGAGCAGCGCGGCGGCCAACAATCCGACCGGTACGCCGGCCCAGAGCGCGAACCCCCACGGGAAGCCGGCGCTGAGCTCGAACCCGCCCAGCGAGAGCGTGAACGGCCCGTGCTGCACGTAGGCCGAGCCGGCCGTGGCCACCAGCCCGAAGAACACGAAGACGAACAGCTCCCCAAAGCCCAGGTACCCGTACGGCCTGGGCCCGCCGGTGTAGGCCCACCCGGCCACGCCGCAGACGAGGCCGAGGGGCACGAGCCACCACGTCACGCGCGCCGCGAGCACCAGCCCGGCCAGCCCGGCCAGCCCGAAGGCACCGAGCGCCGCCAGCTTCACCTGGCGCACGGTGGCCAGCCCGCCCGCCACCAGGCGCACCGGGCCCACCCGCTGCACGTCGGTGCCCCGCACGCCGTCGGCATAGTCGTTCACGTAGTTGGTGCCGACCTGGATGGCGAGCGCCACCACCAGCGCCAGGAAGGCGTTGAGCCACGACAGGTGGCGCGGGTACGAGACGAGCAACTCGGAGTGGAGGGCACCCACCACGTGCGTCCGCGCCACGACGACCACCCCGCTGGCGACGTAGCCGGCGGCCGTGCCCACCACGACGGGGACCACCGCCGCCGGCAACGTGCGCGGCCGCGCTCCGGCCACCCACACCCTGAGCGGTGGGTTCACGGGCGGCGCGGGAAGCGAGAGAAGTCCGGCCTTCGGTGCTCGACGAAGGCGTTGCGGCCCTCCTGGCCCTCCTCGGTCATGTAGAAGAGCATGGTGGCGTCGCCGGCCAGCTGCTGCACCCCGGCCAACCCGTCGTCGGCCGCGTTCATGCCGGCCTTGATCATGCGCAGCGCGATCGGCGAGAGCGTGAGCATCTGCCGGCACCACGCGACCGTCTCGCGCTCGAGGTCCTCGAGGGGCACCACGGTGTTCACCAGGCCCCAGGCCAGCGCTTGGATGGCGTCGTACTGCCGGCAGAGGAACCAGACCTCCTTCGCCCTCTTCAGCCCGATGGTGCGCGCCAGGATCGACGACCCGTAGCCGCCGTCGAAGCTGCCCACCTTGGGCCCGGTCTGCCCGAAGCGCGCGTTGTCGGCCGCGATGGAGAGGTCGCACACGAGGTGGAGGATGTGCCCACCGCCGATGGCGTAGCCGGCGACCATGGCCACGATCGGCTTGGGGATGCGACGCATCAGCACCTGGAGGTCCAGCACGTTCAGCCGCCCGATGCCGCGGGCCGCCACCTCGTCGTCTCCGATGTACCCGTCGTCGCCCCGGATCTTCTGGTCCCCGCCCGAACAGAAGGCGTCGGGGCCCTCGCCGCAGAGGATGATCACGCCGACGTCGGGATCGTCCCGGGCCATCGTGAAGGCCTCGGTCAGCTCGAAGAGGGTCTGCGGGCGGAACGCGTTGCGCCGCTCGGGGCGGCAGATGGTCAGCTTGGCGATGCCGTCACCGACCTCGTAGCGGATGTCGTTGAACGAGCCCCGCTGCTGCCACGCCGGCAAGGGGAGCGGCCGCAGGTCGTCGAGGGGATCGTGGGGTTTCCCGGTCACCACGGTGTGCACGGCGCCCTACGCTACTGGCCGGTGCCCGAGCTCGTCGCACTCGACCTCCCAGGTGGGACCGGGTTTGTCGACGCGCTGCGGGCGGTCTGGGACACGGGTGACGCCGCGGCGCCACTCGATCCCCGGCTCCCCGACCCGGCGCGCCGGGCCCTGCTCGACGCGCTCCGCCCGACGCGGATCGTCGGCTCCGACGGCGAGCAGCGCGCGCTGCCCGACGGCCTCGGCGTCGAGGAGGGCGATGCACTCGTCGTGGCGACGTCGGGAACCTCCGGCGAGCCCAAGGGCGTGGTGCTCACCCACGAGGCGGTGGCCGCCTCGGCCCGGGCCACCACGGCGCGGCTCGGCGTCGACCCGGCGCGTCACACGTGGTTGGCCTGCCTCCCTCTGGCGCACATCGGCGGTCTCTCGGTCGTGACGCGCGCGCTGCACACCGGAACGCCGCTCGTCGTCATGCCGGGCTTCGAGGCGGAGACCGTCGAAGCGGCCGGTCGGTCGGGTGCGGTGACGCACGTGTCGCTCGTCGCCACCGCGCTGGCGCGCCTGGACCCGTCGGTCTTCACCTGTGTGCTCCTCGGCGGCAGCAGGCTGCCCGCCGTGCTGGCGCCGAACGTGGTCGCCACCTACGGGATGACCGAAACGGGCTCGGGCGTGGTCTACGACGGCGAGCCGCTCGAGGGCGTCGAGCTGGCCCTGCGTCCGCTGCCCGCCCCGGCGGCTCCGCCTCCCCCGGCCCAGGCGTCGGACGACCCCGGGAGCGAGGGCGAGATCCTTGTGCGCGCCCCCATGCTCCTTCGCTCCTATCGTGACGGGAGCACCGGGCGCGTCGTGGGCCCCGACGGGGGCGCGGACTGGTTCGCCACCGGTGACGCCGGCCGGGTGGGCGCCAACGGCCGCCTGAGCGTGGCGGGCCGGATCGCCGACGTCATCAGCACCGGAGGGGAGAAGGTGTGGCCCGACGCCGTCGAGCGGGTGCTCGCCGCACGTCCCGACGTGGCCGAGGTGGCCGTGTGGAAGCGCGAGGACCCCGAATGGGGTGAACGGGTCGTGGCCTGGATCGTCCCGGCCGGCACGGACGCGCCGTCACTCGAGGAGGTGCGTCAGACGGTCGCCGAGGCCGTCGCCCCGTGGGCGGCACCCAGGGAGCTCGTCGTGGTCGACGACCTGCCCCGCACCGCCGCGGGAAAGGTGCGCCGGCGCGCCCTGGGCTCCCTCAGCCGTTGAGCGGCGCCTCGCCGACGCCGGACGCGCCGCCGCCACCGACCGGCCCGCCGATGGCCGTCTTGCTGCCGGCCAGCAACTCGTGGCCGATGCGCTCGAGCTTGTCGGGGTTGGACACGACGCGCACGCCGACGATCACGCCGTCGAGGACGTCGAGCACCAGCGCCGCGCTGACGGTGTCCCCCTCGACGAAGAGGGTGGCCGGTTGGCCGTTGAGCAGGGCCGGTCGTGGGACCCCGTGCACCTTCTTGGCCACGTTGACGAGGAAACGGGAGCTGCGCTGGGGGCCGACCACCGGCCGCACGGCCGCGCGCACCTTGCCGCCGCCGTCGGTCCACACCACGACGTCGTCGGCCAGCATCGCCAGGAGGCCCCTCATGTCGCCCGTGGCACAGGCGGCCAGGAAGCGGCCGGTCAGCTCACGGCCGTGGCGCAGGTCGGCGTCGAAGCGGCGCCGCCGCTCCTCGATGCGCGACCGGGCGCGGGCGGCCAACTGACGGCAGGCCGGCGTGGTCCGCCCCAGCGAGCGCGCCACCTGTTCGAAGGGATAGCCGAAGATGTCGTGCAGCAGGTAGGCGGCGCGCTCGAGCGGCGTGAGCTCCTCGAGCAGGACCAGGAACGCCAACGAGAGCGAGTCCGCCTGCTCGGCGGCTGACGACTCGTCCACCAGGACCGGCTCGGGCAACCACGGGCCTGTGTAGGCCTCGCGCCGGGCCCGGGCCGAGTCCAGGTCGTCCAGGCACAGCCGCGTCACCACCGTCACCAGGTAGGCGCGCACCGAGCGGATCGGCTCGCTGCCGCGCCTGAGCCAGCGCACGCAAGCATCCTGGACGACGTCCTCGGCGTCGGCGGCGCTGCCGAGCATGCGGTACGCGATCCCAAAGAGCAGCGGTCGCCACTCCTCGAAGGCGGCGGCGTCGGCTGCCCCGTCACGCACGGGCGAACCCCTGGCTCTCGAGGCCGAGGCCGGCGTTGAAGCGCGAGCGGTAATTCTCGAGCGCCACCCAGGCGGCCAGCTCCACGAACTCCGCATCGCTCAGGTGGGCCCGCACGCGGGCGGCCAGCTCGTCGGGCACCTCGGCAGGGGTCCCGCTGGCCACCTCGGCGTACTCGATGACCGCCCGCTCGCGCGCGTCGAACACCTCGCTGGCCCGCCACGCGCGGAGGGCCAGCGCCTTCGCCGGGTCCACCCCCTCGCGCTGGCCCTCGGCGAGCCCGTAGTCGACGCACCACGGGCACCCGATGCACCCGGCCACTCGCTGCACGGCCAACCAGCGCAGCGTCGGGTCGAGCTTCTTCCAACCCAGCTGGACTGCCGTCTCGAGCGTCCCCATGGCGGCCAGCACCCCGGCGTGGTGCGCCGCCGCCGCCGTGGGCTCGACCATGCGTCCGAAGCGACGCAGGGTGTAGCGGCGCGCCAGGCGAGGGACGAGCCCTTTGGGGTGGTCGAGCAGCGGCACGTGCGCCATGTCAGCCTCCTTTCGTGGCCGGCGCCCCAGCGGCACCGTCCCGTCACCGTTGAGACGGAGTGGCGGTGGGGAACGTGACATGGGGGCCCCGGCCGCTCAGGCGCCGCCCGGCCCCCCGCCTCCCCGCCCGACGACCTCCCCGACGCCACCCGACGGCAGCGCCGTCGTCCCGCCGTCCACCACGAAGGTCTGCCCGGTCACCCACGACGAGGCGTCGGAGGCCAAGAAGAGCGCCGCCGTGGCGATGTCGTCGGGCACCCCGATGCGCCCGAGGGGGATGTGCGCCGCCAACCGCTCTTCTTTGGGCCCCTCCCAGAGGGCAGCCGCCAGCTTGGTCTTGACCACGCCGGGTGCCAACGCGTTGACCCGGACGTCGGGCGCCAGCTCGAAGGCGAGCTGGCGCGTCAGGTGCAGGACCGCCGCCTTGGTGACGTTGTACCAGCCGATGTTCGGCTCGACCCCGAGCCCGCCCACCGAGGACACGTTGATCACCGAGCCTCGCAGCCCCGCCTTCACCGCAGCCGCCGTCCACACCAGCACGGAGAGCTGGTTGACCTCGAAGATCTTCTGCGCCCGCGGCACGTCGATGTCGATCACCGGCCCGAAGTACGGGTTGGTCCCCGCGTTGTTGACCAGCACGTCGAGGTGGCCGAAACGCGACACGGCGTCGGTGACGCACGATGTCGCGTCCTCGGGCCTGCCGACGTGCGCGCCCCTCCAGGCCACTCGCGCCGCGGGCACGCCCGACCCCACGAGCCCGGCGACCGCCGACTCGAGGTCCTCCTCCGTGCGCGACGTCAGCATCACGTTCGCCCCTGCCTCGGCGAAGCGGGCGGCCACGGCCAGCCCGATGCCGCGGCTGGCGCCCGTGATGAGCGCCGTCTTCCCGTTCAGTTCGAGCTCCATCGCCCCAGCCTCGCACGGTCCCCGCGGGGCGCGTGCGGGCGCGACGACGGGCGACGACCGTGCGCGTGGCGAACGCCGGCGCAGCCCTAGCATCGCTTGGCGTGAACCACCTGGGCGACGAGACGAGCCCGTACCTCCGCCAGCACGCGGACAATCCCGTCGAGTGGTTCCCCTGGGGCGACGAGGCCTTCCGGCGGGCCCGGGAGGAGGACAAGCCCCTCTTCGTGTCCATCGGCTACGCCTCGTGCCACTGGTGCCACGTCATGGCGCACGAGAGCTTCGAGGACCCCGAGACGGCGGCCGAGCTGGCCCGATGGTTCATCTCGGTCAAGGTCGACCGGGAGGAGCGGCCCGACGTCGACACGGTCTACATGACCGCCACCCAGGCGCTGACCGGATCAGGCGGGTGGCCGATGTCCGTGTTCTGCACGCCCGACGGGCGTCCGTTCTACGCCGGCACCTACTTCCCGCCGGCGGACCGAGCTGGCATGCCGGCCTTCCGCAGGGTCGTGCGGGCGCTGGGCCAGGCGTGGGAGTCCGAGCGCGACACCGTGCTCGAGCAGGCCGACGCGATGGTGGGGGCGGTGCGCCAGGAGCTGACGTTCGCCGGGCCGCCACGGTCCGTCGGAGCGGCCCGCCGCCTCGACGCCGACGCGCTCATCGGGCGCGTCGTGACCGGGCTGGCCGCCGGCTTCGACCCCGAGTGGGGCGGCTTCGGCCCGGCACCCAAGTTCCCCCGCCCCACCCTGGTCGAGCTGTGCCTGCGCCGGGCCCGCCGCGACAAGGAGCCCGCTGGGAGCCCTGCGGGCGCGCCGGGCGCGCCGGGCGCGCACATGGCCCGCCGCACGCTCGACGCCATGGCGGCCGGCGGGATCTACGACCACCTCGTCGGGGGTTTCTGCCGCTACGCCACCGACGGCTGCTGGTTGGTGCCGCACTTCGAGAAGATGCTGACCGACCAGGCCCTGCTGGCCCGGGCCTACCTGCACGCCTGGCAGGAAACCGGGCACGAGGACTACCGCCGTGTGGTGACCGAGACCCTGGACTGGGTCCTGCGGGACCTCTCGACCCCCGAGGGCGCGCTCTTCTCCTCCTTCGACGCCGACGCCGGCGGGGTCGAAGGAGGTCACGCCACCTTCACCCTGGGCGAGCTGCGGCGGATCCTCCCGGCCCGGCTGGTCGGCCCGGCTGCCGAGTGGTACGGCATCACGCCGTCGGGGAACTGGGAGGGCCGCGCCATCCCGGTGCGCCCCGTGGGCGCACCCCTGGCCCGCCCGCCCGAGATCGAAGAGGCGCGGGCGCTCCTGGCCGAGGCCCGGGCGCGGCGCGTCCAACCCGCCCGCGACGACAAGGTGCTCACCGAGTGGAACGCCATGGCCGCCGCCACCCTGGCCGAGGTGGCCTCGGCCACCGGGCTCGCGCACTACGGGCAGCGGGCCGAGGAGATCGGCGAGTTCCTCTGGGACGCCATGGGCGCCGAGGGACGCCTCTTGCGCAGCTGGCAGGGCGGCCGGGCGCGCCACCTGGCGGTGGCGGCCGACCAGGCCTGGCTGGCCGAAGCCGCCGTCCGCCTCTCGGAGTGGACGGGGCGGGCCCGATGGCGGACGCGAGCCCGGATTGCCGTCGACGCGCTCCTCGACCTGTTCTGGGACGAGGACGGTGGTGGCTTCTTCACCACCGGTCGTGACGCCGAGACCCTGGTCGTGCGGCCCAAGGAGTTCTTCGACGGCGCCGTGCCCTCGGCGAACTCGGTGGCGCTCGCCGCGCTGTTGCACGTGGGCGCCCTGACCGACGACGGTCGGATCGACGACGCGGTGGCGCGCACGGTGGCCGTCGCTCAACCCTTGCTCGATCGCCACCCCGCGGCGCTGGCCGACTTCGTGGCCGCGCTGTCCATGGCCGACCGGCGCACCGAGGTCGTGGTCACCGGCGAGCGCCCGGACCTGCTCGGCACCGTGCGGTCCCGCTGGCTGCCCGACGGCGTGCTGGCCTGGGGCGAGCCCGACGACGGCCCGCTCTTCGCCGGACGACCCCCGGACCCCGGCCTGGCCTACGTCTGCCGGGCCCGCAGCTGCCTGCTCCCGGCGGCCGACGCCGCCACCTTGGCGGCCCAGCTGGCCGAGGTGGCCGGGTGAGCGAACGCCGGGGGGCGCACGCGCCAGACCGGGTCCGGCGGGCCACGGAGGCCCCGTCTGACCCGGCCCGCCTCCTGCGCCGCTCGGCCCGACGCAGCGAGCGGGTGCCCACCTCCGGAGGGTCGACCCTTCATCTCCTGGTCCTGTCCTCCACGAGGGAGGACACCACGGCCGTCGACCTGGCCACGCGCACTGTCATGCGCGTGCGCGTCCCGTGGCCCGAGGGCCACGAGCCCGACATCTCGACCTTCGACGTGGTGGAGGTGACGTTGGCCGAGGACCCCGAGCGCGACGACCTGGCCCAACCAGAGGCCCTCACGGTGGCCGACCTGCCGCGCCACGTCGGCACGCTGCGCGGCCGCCACCTGCGCAAGCTGCTGCGCCGGCTGGTGGCGTCCCCCGACGGCCCGCTGCTCGGCTTCCCCGGCGCCTCGGCGCCCTACTGGGAGTTCCGGGGCTTCCGGCCCTCGGTGGCGCTCATCGAGCCCACCCGCCGGCCCCAGCTCCTCCGGCGCCAGACCGACGGCTCGACCTGGGTCCGCTTCGGCTGGGACCGCGACGACGTCTGGCTCCCGGTCGAGGACCGCCACGCGGCGCGTGCCCTGGACGCGGCGCGCCGCGAGCGCCTGAGCGGCAAGAGCCTGGGGGCCGCGCTGGGGTTCGAGCCGCACTACCTGCTGGTGACCGTGAGCCCACCGCGCGACGGACACTGCTACAAGGTCTGCGCGGCGGTGCTCCCGCGGGGCTGACCTGCCGGGGGCCCGGCCGGGGACGGGACGGCTCAGCGGCCGAGCTTGCCCGCGGCCAGGTCCTCGGCCATGGCCCAGCCGAAGGCGACCAGGCGGTCCCCCCTGGCCGGGTTGACGCCTGCGAAGTGCGCGTCGACGCCTTCGGGCAGCTTCACCTTGGCGGCCACGAAGTCCACGCCGCCGGCGACCGAGCCGTCGCCCTTGACCACGAAGGTGCGGTCGTCGAGGCGGCTCTCGCAGCCGAAGCGCTTGGAGAGGCGCCGGGCCCAGGCCCGCTCCTCACCCGAGGACTTGTGCCCCGGGAAGGGGACCACGTCCTGGAGCCCGTTGAAGGCCCGGTACCCCTCGGGCGAGAGCAACCGCGTCCCGAGCAGCACGTCCTCGTCGGGGAACGCCAGCAGGGCCCGGCGGTACTGGTCGGCCATGATGCCCTTGAGCGCCGCCTCGGCCCGCGAGGTCCGGTCGACCAGGGCCAGGCCCACCAGGAGCGAGGGGGTCCCCCCGATCCGTTCCAAGGTGCAAAAGGAGTACCCGCGGAGCTTGTTCCCCTCGCGGGCCTGGGTGATGAGGACCCACACCTCGCGCTCTTTGGAGAGGAAGCCGATGTCGAAGCCGGGCGAGCGCTCTGCGCAGAGGTCCGCCATCTCGACGAGCTCAGCGTCGCTGAGCGCAGTGCAATCCTTGGTGCTCACTACGATCGGCATGCGTTGAGTCTAGTGGCTCCGCCTGCCATGTTCCCAACCGGCCGCCCGCCGGCGAGCACCGCCGCTCCGCTCCGTCCCTGCTCAGAGGCAGGTTCTGACAGCGCCGTCAGGGATCCTAGGAGAGGACCGCGCTCTGGCCGAGCAGGCGCTTGAGCTCGCCGACGAGCCCGTTGCGGCAGTCGACGTTGAACTCCGGCGGGAGGCGGAGCACCTTCTCGCCCACGTGCAGAAGCACCGGCGAGCTCCCCGGGTGCCCACTGAGGACCTGCTTGAGCCCGTCGACCTTGGCGTCGGTGAGCACCCCGAGGGGCAACGTGATGTGCAGATTGGCGTCGCCGCGCTCGAGGACCGGGCGGGACACCTCCATGCAGACGATCTTGGGCTCCTCGTCGCGGGTGTCGAGCCGGCCCTTCACCACGATGACGGCGTCGTTCTCGATCCAGGCACCGTACTCGGCCATGGTCTTGGGGAAGACGAAGACCTCCATGGCGGCCTGCAGGTCCTCAAGCACGAAGCGGGCCATGAGGTCGCCCTTCTTGGTGTACGAGCGGCGCAGGTCGGTCACCACACCGCCCACCGTCCGCACCGGCGAGCGGTCCCCCGCGGGCGTGTCGTCCTCGCGCATCTCCGCGAGGGACGAGTCGGTGTGCCGGCCCAGCGCGGCCTCGTAACCCCGCAGCGGGTGATCGCTCACGTAGAGGCCAAGCATCTCCTTCTCGAAGGCCAGGCGCTGCGCCTTGTCGAACTCGGTGTCGGGGATGGGCACCTTGACCCCGCCCCAGTCGGGGTCGGCCTGCTCCTCCTCGAAGGCGGCGAAGAGGGTGGTGATGCCCAGGTCCTGCTCCCGGCGGCGCTCGAGCGAGCGATCGACCACCGACTCGAGCACCAAGCACAGCCCCTGGCGCGGGTGACCGAGCGAGTCGAAGGCGCCCGCCTTGACCAGCGACTCCATGGTCCGCTTGTTCAGCACGGCCGGGTCGACACGGGCACAGAAGTCGAAGATGTCGGCGAAGGGGCCGTCGCCGCCGCGCTCGGCCACGATCCGCTCCACCAGGCTCTCCCCGACGTTGCGCACCGCGGCCAGGCCGAAGACGATCGCCCGCCGCCCGACGCCCTCAGCCGACGGGTCGGCGATGCCCTCAGCCGGCGGGCCGGCGATGCCCTCAGCCGACGGGCCGGCGATGCCCTCAGCCTCGGGGGCGAGCCGGTCGGGCGCGAACTCGGCCACCGAGCGGTTGACGTCGGGCACCAGCACGTCGATGCCCATGGAGCGACACTCGGCCAGGTACACCGCTGTCTTGTCCTTGTTGTCCTTGACCGACGTCAACAGCGCCGCCATGTACTCGACCGGGTGGTGCGCCTTCAGCCACGCCGTCTGGTAGGCGACGAGGCCGTACCCGTAGGCGTGGGACTTGTTGAACGCGTAGTCGGCGAAGGGCTCGATGATGTCGAAGAGCTGGGTGCCCAGATCCTCGCCGTACCCCTCAGCGACGCACCCGGCCACGAACTTCTCGCGCTCCGCCGCGATGAGGGCGCGGATCTTCTTGCCGCACGCCTTGCGCAGGTTGTCGGCTTCCTCGAGCGAGTACCCGGCGATCTTCTGCGCCACCCGCATGACCGACTCCTGGTAGATCATCAGGCCTTGCGTGTCGGCCAGGATCGGTTCGAGGTCCGGGTGCGCGTAGGTGATCGGCTTGCGGCCGTTCTTGCGGTCGGCGTAGTCGTTGTGCATGTTGGCCGCCATGGGGCCGGGGCGGTAGAGCGCCACGAGGGCGGCCACGTCGTCGAACGAGGTCGGCGCCAGGGAGCGCATCAGAGCCCGCATGGGCCCGCCCTCGAGCTGGAACACGCCCACCGACTCGCCCCGGCGCAGCAGGGCCAGTGTGGTCTCGTCGTCGAGGGGGACGCGGTCGATGTCGGGCCGCTCCCCGGTCGCATCCTCGATCAGGTCGAGCGCGCGCTCGATCACCGACAGGTTGCGCAGGCCGAGGAAGTCCATCTTCAGCAGGCCAAGGTCCTCGACGCCGTGCATCTCGTACTGGGTGACGATTGGCGCATCGTCCGGGTCGCCGCCCGCGTCGGGTTTGCGCTGGATGGGCAGGTACTCGGTGAGCGGGTCCCGCGAGATCACCACGGCGGCGGCGTGGATGCCGTCTTGGCGCCGCAGGCCTTCGAGGCCCAGCGCGACGTCGATGACCTCCTTGGCCTCGGGGTCGGTCTCGTGCATGGCCCGTAGCTCGCCGGCGGTGGCGTAGCCGTCCTCGTAGCCCTCGGTCTTCGCGAGGCACGCCCGCAACGGGGTGTCGCGGCCCATGATGAGCGGCGGCATGGCCTTGGCGATGCGGTCCCCCACCACGTAGGGCTTGCCGAGCACCCGGGCCGCGTCGCGCACGGCTGCCCGTGCCTTGATGGTCGAGAAGGTGATGATCTGGGCCACCCGGTCGCTGCCGTACTTCTCCGCTGCGTAGCGCATGACGTCGGACCGGTAGCGCTCGTCGAAGTCCATGTCGATGTCGGGCATCTGCTTGCGGCCCGGGTTCAAGAAGCGCTCGAAGAGGAGGTCGTAGCGGATGGGGTCGAGGTCCACGATGCGCAGGCAGTAGGCCACGCAGCAGCCGGCGGCCGAGCCGCGGCCGGGCCCGACCCGGATGCCCGACTCTCGGGCGAAGCGGATCAGGTCCCACACCACGAGGAAGTAGGCGGGGAACCCCATGGCGGCGATGACCCCGAGCTCGTAGTCGAGCCGTTCGCTGACTGCGGGGGGGACCGGCTCGCCGTAGCGGTCCTTGGCCCCCTCGAAGGCGACGTGGCGGAGATACGCCTGCGCCCGCTCCTCGTAGGTCTCGCCGGCGAAGCGCTCGGGCACCGGGAACTCGGGCAGGCTCGGCTTGCCCAGCTCGATCTGCACGTCGGCCCGCTCGGCGATCAGCAGTGTGTTGTCGCACGCCTCGGGGACGTCGCGGAAGAGGTGGCGCATCTCGGCGGCCGTCTTGAGGTAGTGCTCGGTGCCCTCGAACTTGAAGCGGTTGGTGTCCGACAGCAGCGCGCCGGTCTGCACGCAGAGCAGCGCGTCGTGGGCAACCGCGTCCTCGCGGTGGGTGTAGTGGCTGTCGTTGGTGGCCAGCAGCGGTGCCCCGAGGCGCGCGGCGATCTCCATCAGCTGGGGATTGGTGCGGTGCTGGTCGGCGATGCCGTGGTCCTGGATCTCGACGAAGAGATTGCCCTTGCCGAAGATGTCCTGCAGGCGGGCGGCGCGCTTCTCGGCCTCGGCCTGGTCGCCCGCGAGTAGGGCCTGGAGGACGACGCCGCCCAGGCACCCGGTGGTGGCGATCAGACCGTCGTGGTGGCGCTCGAGGAGCTCCCAGTCCAGCCGCGGCTTGTAGTAGTAGCCCTCGAGGTAGGCGGCCGAGGAGAGCTTCATGAGGTTGCGGTAGCCCTCGAGGTTCTCCGCCAGCAGGGTCAGGTGGTAGTAGAGCTTCTGGCCCCCCTCGGCGTCGCCGCCGGTGTCGTCGACCCGGCCCCGCCGGACGGGTCGCTCGTGGCGCGACTCGCCGGCCATGTACGCCTCGGTGCCGATCACCGGCGTGATGCCCGCGTCGCGGCAGGCCTTGTAGAAGTCCAGGACCCCGTACATGTTCCCGTGGTCCGTGATCCCCAAGGCCGGCATCCCGTCCGCCACGGCGGCGGCCACGAGGTCCTTGACCCGCGCCGCGCCGTCGAGCATGGAGAACTCGGTGTGGGTGTGCAGATGCGTAAACGACCGCTCCGACACCGGTCCTCCTTTCGCCCGTCAAACTTACACGGCTGTCATTCCCGGGCCCGAGAATCTAGCCCCCGGCTGTGACCTTGAGGACGACCGATCCGGCCACCTTGTCGTGCAGGGTCTGGCGCTTGCGGTCCCACAGCGGGAAGAGCATGTCGAGCAGCCAGAGCAGGCCCAAGAGGAAGAAGAGCAGGTTCAAGAGGCGCAGCAGGCCCTCGAAGAGCGCCCGGCCGAGGGCCCGCCCGTAGCCCAGCTCGGCCAACGACTCGTCGCGCAGGGCCCGCACGCTGACCGCCATCATGCCCACCGTCTGCCCGCGAGGCGAGCCGCACATTAGCGTGCCGTAGGCGATCCACAGCACGCCCGAGACGAGGAAGGGCAGGGCTGAGATGTTGCGCCGGTGGAGGGCGCCGCGCCGCGCCATCAGGTGCAGCTCGAGCGTGTGGCTGTGCCCGAGCAGGACGAAGAGCACCACCAAGACGACCAAGAAGATAACCACGTCGATCAGATAGCCCCCCAACCTGGTCCCCCACGAGGCGTAAGGCACGCCCTCCGCGCCGCTCCGCGGGAACGGGGCGGCGCCGCCCGGGGACCAACCCGGCGGGGGGTAGGCGGGCGGGACGCCTCCGCCGGGCCCGGCCGGAGCGGATCCGGCGTCGGGCGGCCACGTCGGCGGGGCGGGCGGAGGGGGCGGCGCGTTGCCCGGGAAGCGCGGTGGGCCCAGGGGCTCGCCCGGCGGGGTCGCCTCGGGAGCGGTCACGGGCCCGGTCGCAAGGCCGGGGCGCTCGGGCCGGGAGCGACGCCGCTCACAGGTAGGCCCCGGTGCGGCTCGACTCGCCGGCCTGGGGCAGGCCACGCTGGCGCATCTCCTCGAGCTGGGCCCGTGCGGCCATCTGCTGGGACATCAACGTGGCCTGGATCCCGTGGAACAGGCCCTCGAGCCAGCCGACCAGCTGGGCCTGGGCGATGCGCAGCTCCGCTTCGCTCGGCGCGTCGGCCGCGAACGGCGGGGCCATGCGCTCGAGCTCGGCGGCCAGGTCCGGCGACAGCCCCTTCGAGAGGTCCTCGATGGACTGCTCGTAGATCTCGCGCAGGCGCACCCGGCTGCGCTCGTCGAGCGGGGCCGCTCGCGCCTCGTCGAGGAGCGACTTGACCATCGAGCCGATACGCAGGACCTTGGCCGGCTCGTTGACCGACTCGGTCCGCCCCTCGGCGTCCTCCCCGCCGTCGCTCGCCGGAACGCCCAGCACCTCGTCCGGCGAGATGGCCGTGCCGCTCTCGGGGCCCGGAGCCCCGCCCTCGCTCGCGTCGTTCGCGTCGTTCGCGTCGTTCGTGTCGCTCATGATGCCTCCGATTGTGCCACCGACCGCCAGGACGTCACGAAATGCGCCAGGCCAGCAACGGGACCAGCATCTCGGCGGGCGTGAGGGAGCCGTGCCGGGCCTTGAGGCGCAGCTCGCCGGTGTCGGCCGGATCGAGGAACGCCGTCGGGGCGAAGGGGACGAGGGCGACGTCCCCGAGGCGATCCGCCACCTCGGCCGACGGGGCCCCTCCGAGCCACCCCTCCTCGACGATCTGCTCCCGGGTGCGCACCCAGGCGACCTCCGCATAGAGGCCCGCCGCCGCCTCGGCGACGTCGGCCGCCGCCCCGGGGCGGGCGTGCAGCCAGCGGAACCGCCCCTCGCCGCTGATCAGCGTGACGGCGTCCATGATCTCCGGGCCGAGGACCTCGACCGTCCCGCCGACGTCGACTTGGCCGTGGTCGGCCGTGACGACCAAGGCGGCGCCGGCCGGCAGCGCCTCGAGCACGTCGGCCACCAGCCGGTCGACCGCCCGCAGCTCGTCGTCGTAGAACGGGCCCAGCCCCTCGGCGTGGGCCACCCGGTCGACCCCCTCGTAGTACGCGTAGACGAAGGGCGCGCCCGACCGGGTGAGCTCCCGCACGGCCGTGACCAGACCTGCCGGCGTGTGCCAGCGGTGGAGCTCCGCTCGCCCGAGGTGCGCGGCGGTGAAGCCCGTCGGCCCGTAGTCGTAACGGGTCACCACGGGGACGGGCCCGGTGGCGCCGGGAAAGGTGGCACAGGGTTGGAACGTGGGCGCTGGCACGTCCATGCGGACGTCGGCGCCGCGGATCGACCACTGCAGGATGTTCATGACCTCGCCGCCGTGCGCGACCCGATAGCCCACGACGCCGTGCTGGGCCGGCGTCCTGCCCGTCGCCAGGCTGGTGAGGGCGGTGGCCGTTGTGCTCGGGGCCACCGTCGTCACGGGCCCACCGGTCCCCGTCCCCAAGGCGGGGAGAAGCCCGCTGCGCTCCTGCATCTGCTGGGCGCCGAGCCCGTCGAGCACGAGGAGGACCACCTGCTCGGCGCCGGCGACCGGCTCGGGGAACCACGGCGGGAGCGGGGCGTCGCGCTGGCCAGGCGACGCACCGAGGAGGGCGGGCACCACCCGGTGCAGGCACGGCCCGTCCCAGTCCGGCAGCAGGGGCACCGCCCGGACGGCCGCGTCGTCGGCCCCTGCGGCCGCACTCTCCGCTCCGGCCTGGCCCGCTCCGCCCCTCGCTCTCACAGGGGGACACCCTACGACCCGCGCACCCCTCCCAGATACCCGCGGACCGGTAGCATCAAGGGTCGTGAGGGTCTCGACGCGCGGTGACTATGCCTGCAGGGCGCTCCTGTCGCTGGCCCTCCACGGCGCAGAGACGCCCACCTCCGTGCGGGACATCGCCGAGCGCACTGGCCTGCCGCAGCCCTACCTCGAGCAGATCCTGCTCGCCCTCAAGGGCGCCGGTCTCGTCCGCTCCAAGCGGGGCGTCGGCGGCGGGTACGTGCTGGCCCGGCCTCCCGAGGAGATCTCGCTCGCCCAGATCGTCTCCGCCGTCGACGGGCCAATCGCCGCGGGCGACTTCGGCCAGCCGCACGAGAACGGTGCCTGCGACCACGAGGGCCAGTGCGTCCTGCTGGCGGTGTGGGCCGACGTGGGCCAGACCATCCGCACCTACCTGCAGTCCTACAGCCTGGCCGACATGGTCGACCGGGCCCGCGGCAACGTCGTCGCCCCCGTCTGAGTCGCCCCCGTCTGTGCCACCTTGCGCGCTGGGATGACTCAGAGCAAGTCCGGGCGGTGGTCCCACGCCTCGACGGCCGGCCAGTCGTGCTCCCAGCCCAGCACCGAGATGGCGCCGGCGTTGAGCACGAAGAGCCTTCCGGCGACCGGTGGCAGGTCTAGCCAGCGCGCGGTGAGCACCCGGAGCAGGTGCCCGTGGGCGACGCACAACGTGTCGCCCGCCACCGCCCGGGCCCGGGCGACCACCCGGTCGGCCCTCCGGCCCACGTCCGAGAGCCGCTCGCCTTCGGGCACCCCTTGCTCCCACAGCGACCAGCCCGGCTGCCGCTCTCGGATCTCGTCGGTGGTCAGGCCCTCGTAGGCCCCGTAGTCCCACTCGACCAGGTCGGGGTCCTCCTCCCCGCGGAAGCCCGCCAGGGCGCACGTCTCGGCGGCTCGGCGCAACGGGCTGGTCAGGACCAGGGCGAACGTGTCGAGCCCCACCTCGCGCAGCAGGGTGCCCGCCGCCTCGGCCTGGCGGCGGCCGTGGTCGACCAGCGGCACATCCGTGCGCCCGGTGTGCCGGCCGCTCAGTGACCACTCCGTCGCGCCGTGGCGCAGCAGGACCATCCGGGCGGGCACGGCCGTACACCACCACGTCGGCACTGGGGGCGCAATTCCGCTCAAGGGCCAGGTAGAGGGCCCCGAGAGGACTTGGGCGCCTGGACCCGGGGCACCGTGGCCACGGATCGCGAGGTGCGAACAACCCCGTGGAATGATCCGACGGGTGCCCCGGTTGTACACGACAGGTTCATCCCGGAGCGGTCTGGGTACCTATGAGTGAGAGCGTGAGAACAGGGTCTGGAGCGAAGATGAAGAGCGCGGTGAGCACGTCGGACACGTTGGGTTTGATGCTGCGTGACCTCGAGCAGTACCCGATGCCCGACCACGAGCAGCAGGTCGAGCTGGCCAAGCGGGTCATGGCCGGCGACGAGGCTGCCCGCAAGCAGATGGTCGCGGCGAACCTGCGTCTGGTCGTGCACTGGGCCCGCCGCTACCAAGACCGCGGCGTCGACCTGGCCGACTTGGTCCAAGAGGGCGCCTTCGGCCTCCTGCGCGCCGTCGAGAAGTTCGACTGGAAGCGCGGCTTTCGCTTCTCCACCTACGCCACGTGGTGGATCCGCCAGG
>Ga0187784_10001399_pt1 | contig 19090 bp, 16 predicted proteins | sample 1015_SJ02_MP15_2_FD_132964 | JGI IMG/M metagenome (GOLD analysis project Ga0187784, IMG submission 132964) | Tropical peat soil microbial communities from peatlands in Department of Meta, Colombia - 1015_SJ02_MP15_20_MG | ecosystem: Environmental > Terrestrial > Soil > Wetlands > Peat | place...
ACCGGAGTTTAGTCGATTGGGTCGCGTTGAAAGAAGAGGTTGGAAACGATGAGCGATATTGGCGAGCGGGTGAAGAAGATCGTTGTGGAGCACCTCGGCGTTGAGCCCGACAAAGTGACTGAAAACGCCAGTTTCATCGACGATCTCGGCGCCGACAGCCTCGATACCGTCGAGCTCGTCATGGCCTTCGAGGAGGAGTTTGGTTGCGAAATACCGGACGACGCCGCCGAGACTATCCTCACGGTAGGCGACGCCATCAAGTTTCTAGAAAAAAACGCGAAGAGCTGACGGCGCGTGCGCCCCGGCGCGACATGAAGCATGCGTTCCGGCGCGGGTTCGGCGTGCCGCCTTTATCCCTAATTTACGGCTGCGGATATGACCGCATCTACGATTGCCGCGGCGCTCGCCTGGAGTGCGATTGATGAGGCGCGTCGTCGTTACCGGTCTTGGCATGCTGACGCCGCTTGCCTGCGGAGTTGAGGAAACGTGGCAACGCTTACTGGCGGGCAAAAGCGGGATTAGCCTCGTCGATAAGTTCGAAGTCTCCGACCTGCCATGTAAAATCGCTGGCCAGATTCCTCGCGGCGACGGAACGCACGGCACCTTCGATCCGGATCAATGGATGGAACCGAAGGAGCGGCGCAAGGTGGATGACTTCATCCTCTTCGCCATGAGCGCGGCCAAGCAAGCGCTCGACGATGCCGGTTGGCATCCGCAAACCTACGAAGATCAGATTGCCAGCGGAGTCCTCATCGGCTCTGGCATCGGCGGTATCGAGGGCATCGCGGAAACTGCGCTGCTGTTGCAAGAGCGCGGCCCGCGCCGCATCTCGCCATTTTTCATTCCCGGCCGGATCATCAACCTTGCTTCGGGCTACGTGTCCATTGCTCATTCGCTTAAGGGTCCCAATTCCGCCGTGGTCACCGCGTGTTCGACCGGTGCGCATGCTATCGGCGACGCCGGAAGGCTCATTGCGCTAGGCGATGCCGACGTGATGGTCGCCGGCGGAACGGAATCGCCGGTCTGCCGTATTTCGCTCGCCGGATTTGCCGCCTGCCGGGCGCTGTCGACCGGCTTTAACGATACGCCCGCACGCGCCTCGCGGCCCTACGATCGCGACCGTGACGGGTTTGTGATGGGCGAAGGCGCGGGAGTGGTGGTGCTAGAGGAATACGAGCACGCCCAGCGGCGCGGCGCGCGCATGTACGGCGAGTTGATCGGCTATGGACTTTCCGGGGATGCCTTTCATATCACCGCGCCCGCGGAAGACGGCGACGGCGCGCTGCGCTGCATGAAAGCCGCAGTGTGCCGCGCGGAAATAGCGCCCGGCGATATCGATTATATTAATGCGCACGGTACGTCGACCTATGCGGACGAGATTGAGCTTAGGGCCGTCGAGCGCTTGGTCGGCAATGCGGCGGGCAATATCAGCATGTCGTCTACAAAATCCTCGATCGGCCACTTGCTTGGAGCAGCCGGCACCGTAGAATCGATCTTTTGCTTGCTCGCACTACGCGACCAAGTCGTGCCGCCGACGATCAATCTCGATAATCCTTCCGTCACCACCGCTCTCGATCTCGTCCCGCACAAGTCGCGCGCGCGCGCGGTGAACGTTGCGCTCTCAAACTCCTTCGGGTTCGGTGGCACCAACGCTTCCCTTTTATTCCGTCGGGTATCGCATTAGCGATTCACCACTTTCGCCATATTTGTTCCCCAGTCGCCTGCAATGCAAACTAAGCCCATTGATAGTTCGGGGGTGATGCGGGAGTATCGTCGGTCTTGCCGTTTCGCTGGCGGGGTTGCTTGCGCAGCTCATTCATCGTGTAACCGTGGACATTGCTAGTGACCGAGTCGAAACCCCCGCCCAGCCGTCGCGACCAGAACGGGTCGGGTCAGCCGCCGTCCGCCTCGCGAAGCACACCAAGACTTGTGCCGGGCGGCGCAGCGGCGGACCGTAAGCCGGCAACAAAAAAATCCGGACAATCGGAAGAAACACCGCGAGCATCAGGCATTCCCGCGGCAATTCCTTCAGCGAAAAGTGCGTCGATCGTGCCAAACCCGCGCGCGGCCGTTGCCGCCGACGCGCGAATAGGCAAGCGCACAACGGAGCGGCTGAGCAAGGCTAAAGCCGAACCTCCCGCAGCCGTCCCTGCCGTGACTAGAGCGTCGCCGATTAAGGGCGCGCCGCGCGCGGCGATCCGTGCGGGTGCGGGCGAGCCCTATCCGGCACTTTCGGGCCGGGTGGTGAATGGAATGGGCGCTTCGTCAGGTCCTGCGAAAAACTCTCAACCCATCGCGCCACGCAGCCCACGCACCGCGCTGGAGCCGGATACGATCGATATGCCAACTCCGCGGTCGAAAAGCGCCCGGCACCCTTTTGTTGTCGCCGGCAACGCCATCATCAGCATTTTCATCTTACTTGCCGTGGCGACTGGCATTGCGCTTGTCGCCGGCAAGCAACGGTTCGACGCGCCCGGTCCTCTGGTCGAAGATCGGGTCGTCAATATCCCGCGCGGCGTCGGAATTCGCGACATCGCCGACGTCCTAGTACGGGAAGGCGTGATCGATCAGCCTTGGGTATTTGTCGGCGGCGTGTTCGTGCTCAAGGCACGCGAGGACCTTAAGGCCGGCGAATACCAGTTCAAGGCGCATGCCAGCTTGCGCGACGTCGTGGCGACCATTGTCGATGGACGTGTCGTCATGCATCAATTCACCATGCCGGAAGGTTTGACCTCCGAGCAGATCGTCGCCCGGCTCATGGACGACGATGTGCTTGCCGGAAACGTCAAAGAAATCCCGCGTGAAGGCAGCCTGTTGCCCGACACCTACAATTTCGCCCGCGGCATGACGCGCGAGCAGATGATTCAGCATATGCAGCAGGCACAGCAGCGGGTGGTCAAGGAAATCTGGGATCACCATTCGCCCGATCTGCCGATTAAGACCGTTGATCAGCTAGTGATCCTGGCGTCGCTGGTCGAGAAAGAGACCGGGAAGGCCGAAGAGCGCACTCGCGTCGCCGCCGTCTTTGTCAATCGGCTGAAACAAAAAATGAGGTTACAATCGGATCCGACGATCATTTACGGCTTGGTCGGCGGCAAGGGAACACTCGGGCGGCCGATAATGAAGAGCGAGATCGATCAGCCTACGCCATTCAACACGTACCAAATCGATGGACTGCCGCCGGGTCCAATCACAAATCCCGGCCGTGCTTCGCTGGAGGCGGCCGCAAATCCGGCGCGGACGCGCGAACTCTATTTCGTAGCGGACGGCACCGGCAGCCACCTGTTTGCGGAAACGTATGAGCAACACCAGAAAAACGTCGCGCGCCTGCGTCAGATCGAATCCGATCAGAAGGACCAGACCAGCGCCGATGCGCAAGCGACAGCCCCGCAGCAGCAGAGCACTTCGCCATCTGCGGTTACAGCGACGCCGCCATCTCCTCCGGTATCCCAACACCGGACTGGAAGCCACCGCAACACGAATACGCCGACCGCGCATTAGCACAAGGCTCCGCTAAACCGGCCGCGAGCGGCGCAAAACGAAACGATCGGTGGCGATAAGGCTCGCGATCGACCAGAATAAGCAATCGGACCTTGTGACTGCCCAGTGCCGCCGCTAAGTTCAGCGGTGTTTTTATTTCGCAATTTTGCAGGCCCGGGAGATCGCGTTTCATGACGCTGTCGAGCATGACGGGATTTGCTCGCGGCCACGGCACCAGCGGCTCCTATGCTTGGGCCTGGGAAGTTAAGTCAGTCAACGGCAAGGGCCTCGATCTGCGCCTTCGTCTGCCGCCCGGCTGGGACGTGATCGAGGCGCCGGTCCGAGCCTCTGCTGCTGAAAAGTTCGCGCGCGGTTCCTTGCAGGCTAATCTGATTGTAGATCGGATCGGTGCAGCGCCGTCAGTGCGAGTCAATGCGGCTGTGCTTGACGCGGTTTTGGCCGCGATGCGTGACCTCTCCGGGCGCATCGAAGCGACGCCCCCTTCGCTTGACGGACTGCTTGCACTCAAAGGAGTTATGGAAGTCGGCGATGCCGGCGAGCAGCAGGGTGAGAGGCGGGCCGCGGAGGCAGCCGCAATTGCCGGGTTTACCGAGGCCCTCGATGCTCTGGCCGACATGCGCCGGCAAGAAGGTCTTGCCCTGTCGCGCGTGTTGACGGTGCGGCTTGCGGAAATAGCCGCGCTTGCGCAGCGCGCGGAGGCCGCGCCCGGCCGCCAGCCTGAGGCCGTACGCAAGCGCCTTGCCGAACAGATCTCTGCCCTCTTGGAGCAGTCGGACCGTTTCGATGCCGACCGCCTGCACCAGGAGGCCATTCTGATCGCGGCCAAATCGGACGTGCGCGAGGAACTCGACCGATTGACGGCGCATCTTGAGCAGGCGCGGCACCTGTTGGCACAAGGAGGGCCGGTCGGCCGCCGGCTCGATTTTCTCGCTCAAGAGCTCAACCGCGAGGCCAATACGCTGTGCGCCAAGGCCGGCGACGTGCAGCTCACCAATATCGGGTTGGAGCTGAAGGCCGCGGTGGAGCAATTCCGCGAACAGGTTCAGAACGTGGAATAAAAAAATGGCGGGGGGGAAGCGAAACCGAACGAGCATTGCGCGACGCGGACTCATGTTCGTTCTGTCGTCGCCTTCCGGCGCCGGCAAGACCACGCTTTCGCGAATGTTGCTCAAAGCCGATCGCAACGTCGAGCTTTCGGTGTCGGTAACAACACGGCCGCGGCGACCAAGCGAAGTCGAGGGGCACGATTATCATTTTATCGATCTCGCGCGCTTCGAGACCATGGTGAGGACGAACCGGCTTCTGGAGTGGGCCGAGGTGTTCAGTTACCGTTACGGCACCCCACGCCAACCGGTAGAGAAAGCGCTGCGCGCCGGCCGCGATGTGCTGTTCGATATCGATTGGCAAGGCACCCAGCAGCTGCGCGAGAAGGCGCGCGATGATCTGGTCAGTGTCTTCATCCTGCCGCCGACGATTCAGGAACTGCACCGCCGACTGCAGCGGCGCGCGCAAGACAGCCGCGCGATCATCGGTTCGCGCATGGCCAAGGCTGCGGACGAGATGAGCCATTGGCCTGAATACGACTACGTTATTGTCAATCGCGACAAAGACGACGCATTTGGTCAGGTGCGGGCAATTCTCGCAGCGGAGCGTCTCAAGCGGGAACGTCAAATCGGCCTTTCCGGCTTCGTGCGCGCGCTTCAGGCCAAGTTGTGAACCTCGCCGGGACGGCCGATGATGCGCAGTCGGCTGGCGCGGTCAGCGTCACGCGTCTCATTGACGAGCGGCGGCTCACTTCCTTTCAAATCGGCACCATCGTTTGTTGCGCGCTCGTCAGCATGTTCGACGGCATCGACACCCAATCAATCGGGGTCGCCGCTCCATTCATTGCCGAAACTCTTGGGATCAAGATCGCCGCTTTTGGCCCAATTTTCTCGTCAGCTCTCGTGGGGGCGACAATCGGCGCGGCGTCCTTCGGTCCACTGGCCGACCATCTCGGTCGCAAAACGCTGCTTTTGATCGCGGTTGTGTTGATCGGCGTCTTCACTGTACTGACGGCGCTGGCCAATTCTGTCGGCGTGCTGATGTTGTGCCGAATGATGGCCGGGCTTGGACTCGGCGGGGCAACGCCTTGTTACATCGCGCTGACATCGGAATATGCGCCGGCGCGGTTGCGGGCGACGCTGGTGACGTTGATGTGGTCGGCATTTCCGCTTGGCGGTATGCTCGGCGGGCTGTTGAATTCTTATTTGTTGGTTACGGTTGGATGGCGCGCCATCTTTTATATCGGCGGCATCGCGCCGCTTTTATTCGCCGTGTTTCTGCTGTGGTACCTCCCGGAGTCGATTAAGTTTCTGCTGCTCCGGCGTAGCGATTCTGCCGCGGTCGCGAGCATTGTTGCGCGATTGGGCCTCCCGATCTCCGCCGGCGAGAATCGTTTCGTCGTGGACGAAAAGCATATGCCCGGAGCACCGATCAAATATTTGTTCGCGGAAGGGCGCGCGCTCGGCACTGTGTTGTTGTGGGTGCCGTTCTTCATGGGGTTTGGCATCTTGACGGTGGCGACGCTGTGGACGCCCGCATTGCTGCGGTTGAACGGTATCGCGCCGGCGGCAACCGCCTTCGTAATCGCCTTCAACGGTTTGGGCGGGTTCCTCGGCCAATCGACCGCCGGGCGACTGATGCAGCGCTTCGGCGTTTTGATCATCCTTTTTCCAGCGTTCGTCCTCGGGACGGCGGCGACCGTGGGACTGGGATACGGAGCGTCGTCGGTCATGCTTGCGGCAACGTTTATCGGACTGGTTGGGTTATTCCTCGGCCTAGGCACTGGCGGTGCGATCGCTCTCGCCGCATTGATTTACCCCACGCCGATCCGTTCGACGGGAATCGGGTGGGGCATGGCAATGGGACGTTTCGGTCAAATCGTCGGTCCGTTGATTGCGGGAGCACTGCTTGGCGCGGGTTGGACGGCAGATCGCATCATGATGCTGATCGCTGGCGGCGGCTTGATCGCCGCTGTGTTCGTGCTCCTGTTGAATGGATGGTTGACCCGGCGGGGCTTCCAGCCGGCAGCGCTGCACAATACCGGCGGATCGTCTCCGGCCTGATCGGACCGCTTCGACGCTATACCGTCAGCACGGTGCGGCCCACGACGCGGCCCTCGCGCAAATCGTCTAGAGCCGCCTGCGCTTCGCCAAGCGGGCGTTCGCGGGTCGGAATGGATGCAATCTTCTTCTCGCGCACGAGATCGAGAAGTTCGCGCGCCTCGGCGAGCGTTCCGGTCAGCGTGCCCTCAATGGTCATGGCTTTGAGCGCAAACATCGCGGCGGCGATTGAGAACTGGCCGCCGAGAAGTCCGGTCACCACCACCTTGCCGCCGCGCCCGACTAGGCCAGTGGCGAACTGCAGGGACTTGTCCGAGCCGACGAAGTCGCATGCGCCAAATACGCCGCCGCCGGTCGCTGCCATGACCGCCTTGCGCGTTTGCGGGTCGGTGGGATCGTAGGCTTGCCCCGCGCCGGCTTCGATCGCAGCCCGGCGTTTTGCGGCGTCTATGTCGGCGACAAGCGGCGCTTCGCGAAACAGGGCTTTGGCGATAGCAAGGCCCATCATGCCGACACCGCCTAGCCCGACCAACAACACCGGACCGCGCTCCGGCCGCACGGCAAGACGTTTGAGCGCCGCGTAGGCGGTCAAGCCAGAACACATGAGCGGTCCGGCAAATTGCGGAGGCAATGGCGCGTAGTCGAGCAGGTAACGCGGATGCGGTACAAGGACGTGGCTTGCGTATCCGCCATCGACCGCGATGCCAAGATGACGAGGCTTGGCGCACAAATTTTCCTCGCCGGCCAGGCATGCGGCGCAGGTTCCGCAGCCGATCCAGGGATAGACAGCAACACGCCGGCCGACGACGGCCTCAGTTGCGTCTTCGCCAGCTTGTTCGATCGCGCCGGCAATCTCATGCCCAAGTGTAAATGGCAGGGTGCGGCCGGAAGAGACGTCAAGCCGCTTTTCACCGCCGAGGGAGAAATAACCGTCTTGCATGTGCAAATCGGAATGGCACACGCCGCACCGCTCGATGCGCACCAGTACTTCGCTGCCGCGCGGGATCGGACAATCGACGACGGTTTCGCAGAGCGGTTGGCCATAGGCCACGAGCGACTGGCGGCGCATTTTGTTCATGTCCGGCTTAAGCCTCCGGGATTGGCGGAACCGCCATCTTGCACCAATGGAGCGGATTTGACATTCGCTACGCCCCGACAGCTACTTCGTGAAGCGAATGTGAAATCCAAAGCTCCGTCAGGACCAATATGTGCCAGCGGTCTTTCCATTCTAACATTTGCATGAAAGCCTGCCGAGACAGGACGCGAATGTTAGAATCGGACCACTAGATCGCGTTGTGCGGCGAGGGCACGCGCCAGTGCCGTAAATCCGGCGACGGAAACGTTCTCCGCTCGCGCGGTGGGGTCCAGCCCGGCACTTGCAAGCAGTTGTCCGACATCAGCACCGAGTGTACGCAGGCTTTGCCGCAGCATTTTGCGCCGTTGGCCGAAGGCGGCTTCGGTCACGTTCTCAAGCAATCTGCGATCGCAGGCCAGCGGAGCTTGCCGGGGCGAGATTAGCACAAGCGAGGAGGTGACTTGCGGCGGCGGTACGAACGCAGCGGGGTTGACGTCGAACAAGATGCGGGCTTCACATCGCCATTGGACCAAAACCGACAACCGTCCATAACTCTTCGAGCCGGTTTGGGCGACGATGCGTTCGGCGACTTCGCGCTGGAACATCAGCACGGCAACGTCATACCAAGGAGGCCATGGCTCGATGGAAACCCAGCCGATAAGCAGTGCAGTGGCGATATTGTAGGGCAAGTTGGCGACGATGCGCACTTGGCCGGCGCCGAGATTCCGGCGCATATCGAGTTCAAGCGCATCGCCGGCGACGATTTCGAGTCGGCCGGGATAGTGATCGGCAATTTCCTGCAGCGCAGCGATGGCACGCGTGTCGCGCTCTACCGCAATGACCCGCTTGGCGCCAAGTCGCAATAGCGCGCGGGTCAGTCCGCCGGGACCGGCGCCGATTTCCACAACCGTTACACCGGCAAGCTCGCCTCCTGCCCGGGCAATGCGCGCCGCCAGATTGAGATCGAGGAGAAAGTTTTGGCCTAGGGATTTTTTTGCGGCAAGGCCGTGGCGACGGATGACGTCACGCAGCGGCGGCAGGCCGTCGTCAATCGAAGTCACGGCTGGGGAAGGGGCGAGGCCCGGTCCGCGACGGCCAGCCGTGCGGCCAGACGCAGCGCCGCGATGAGACTGGTCGCATCGGCTGTGCCGGTGCCGGCAATGTCAAAAGCGGTGCCGTGGTCGGGTGACGTGCGGACGAAAGGAAGGCCAAGCGTCACATTGACGGCGTGGTCGAAGGCGAGCGTTTTGATCGGGATAAGCGCCTGATCGTGATACATGCACAAAGCAGCGTCATAAGTGGCGCGCGCCCGCTCGTTGAAAAGTGAATCGGCCGGCAAAGGCCCGCGTGCATTGATGCCCTCGGCGGCGAGCTGCGAGACCGCTGGCGCAACGACCGCACGATCCTCTTCGCCGAGCGTGCCGCCTTCGCCGGCGTGAGGATTGAGCCCGGCAATAACCAGCCGCGGCCGCGGAATGCGGAACCTCTCGGCGAGGTCGCGCGCCACTATGCGGCCAGTCTCGACAATCAGGCTGGTGGAAAGGTGCCCGAAAACTTCCCGCAGCGGCAAATGGATTGTCACCGGCACGACGGCGAGTTCCGGCGACCACAGCATCATCACGGGCCTCAGCGTCTTGCCGGTCGCCTCTCGTAACAATACGGACAAAAACTCAGTGTGGCCGGGCTCGGCGAATCCGGAACTGTAGAGGATATTCTTGGCCACCGGATTGGTGACGATCGCCGCTGCCTGGCCTGCAAGCACATCCGTAACGGCCCGGCGAATAGAGGCGATCGCCGCGGGAGCACTCGCTCGATCCGGATGGCCGGGCTCGGTGCTGACGCCGACGCCCAGGCTGACGATCGGCAATGCGGAGGGAAAGGCTGCCGTGGCTTCGTTTGGGCTTACGACGGCAAGCGGAACTTGCAGGCCAAGTCGCGCCGCGCGGCGAGCGAGGAACCCAGGGTCACCGACGACGTAGAATTGCGGAATGTCGAGTTCAGCCCGCCGATGCCAGATCGCCAGCGCAAGATCGGGCCCGATCCCCGCGGGCTCGCCCAGCGTCAATGCCAATGGCCGCACGATCTTGCTTTGATTGTTCGCTATCTGTCTTCCGGCATCTTGTATTCGATCATGGCCGCACGACGCAAATTCTCCAGGTAGCGCTTGGCCTGCGCGCCGAATTTTTGCTGCAGCATTTGGTCGCGAATCTCGTGCATCTCGGGAGTGTCCGATTTGGTCTCCTTTTTGTCGCAGATGGCAAACATCTGAACTCCTTCTGCCGTTGTTTCCGGCGGCGTTAGATGGCCAATCGCGGTATGATCGAGGATTTCGCGCAATTGCTGCGCCAGGTCGGCGGAATATTTGGATACCTGATCGCGCACGGCTACGTCGGCGAGTGCCCGGGCAAAGGCGACGCCGTCGTTGCAGTTTTGAAAACGTGAACGCAGCGCTTCAGCGTCGCGCTTGCGGGCTTCGTAAGCGGCGTCGGGCGAGCCGCGCGGCACAATGAGGACGACGGGCCGCATGATGTATTCGTAGCCAACGTCCGGCTTCTCGTCCGACTTGTGCAATTGGAGTTGTGCCTCGACGTCCTTGTCCCTGATTTCCAGGCTTGCCTTATAGCGTCCGCGCACAAGATTGCTCCAGGCAAGTTGTGCGCGAAGCCGCCGCTTAAGGGTATCGCCGCTGGCGCCCGCAGTCGTCAGAATCTGCGTCAGTTTTTCCGCATCAATACCCATGCGTTGCGCAACATTCTTATAGGAGTTTTCTACTTCGGAATCGGGAACGTCGATGGTGAAGCGCTTGGCTTCGGCTACCTCCAAAATTTCGTCGATAAGACTGTCAATTGCTTCCTTGCGGGTGGCCGGTTTCTTGGTGCTGAGCTGAATGAATTTCATCCGATGCTCGACATCGAGCGTCGTGATCGGTTGCCCGTTAACGAATGCAACAACTTGCTGGGCGCGCGCTGTCGACGAAGATATGGCCGCTGCCGCCAGAATGGCGGCGACGAGCGCGATCTGCCTGGCGAGGGGCGGGATTCCCGGCATCAGCTTATTCCTCCCTTCGACAAGCGAGGCATTCTTCTGGCCTCGGCCACCCTTTTCCCCAGAATCAATATTAACACGTTCGTGGCGCTGTTTAGAAACCGGAAACCGGCGTCAGCGCATCCGGTCCCAAGGTGCGCAAGCTGAGTTGCAACATGACCGTGTTGTTAGGCGTAGGCGTCGTTCCGGTGTAAATATAGGAGGTGATGTAGTTGAGCGATACGAGCAGACAGTCGTCCGTATAGCCTATTCCGAACCGGGTCTGGTCGAACTGATTTACTGCCAGATCGTAGCGCACCGAGCCAAGCACCACCCAGTTTTGCGTCACCTTGACCGCGGCACCGGTGAGCAGTTCTTCCCGCCGAAAAACAAAACCGATCTCCGGTTGCGGAGCGTAGTCGCCATACATCAGCTGCACAGTCCAGCGATCGAAATTGGCGCGGGTTTCGAACTCGAGCCGTTCCGGTGTGCACGGAGCCACGTCTTGGCCAAGCCCCGGATCATATCCGCCCGAGGAAAAACGCCCACGGGCGGTGAAGGAGAAGACGTCGTTCGGCTGATACATGATCCGCCCGACATAGTCGGAGAACGTCTTGTCCAGGCCACTCTCAAGTCCGGTATTGGTAAGGTCCGCGACCGAGTAGGAATTCACGCCGTAGAGTTGATACGACTGGCCGAAGAGAACATTGAGATAACCGGCGTTGTTGACCTGGGCCGTATACTGCAAGCCAGCGTTGACCCGACCACCGCCCTCGACACGGTCCCAGCCGGAGAATTTGTCGATCGAGAACAGATTGCTGTCGCTGAAAACGACGCTTTGCGCATCTTCATTCGGGAATTTTCCGATCTCGGTCTCATTCGGGCGCAAAATGAGCTGCGCGATCGGTTCGATGGTCTGAGTGCCCCACGGCTGCACGTTGACGAACGGATAGCGGTACTCGACCCCCACGTCGGGCATGGCGCGGGCAAGTTCGCTGCTGCCGGTATTGATGAAATTGGACACACCCGGCTGATTGTCGATGTCGAGCTGGGCGATGTCGCCGCGCACCCCCGCAAACGGAGTGATCATTTGGCCGTTATCGGTCACAAAAGTGCGCCGCCAATCAACCTCAGCAGAGGAACGTGTGTAAATCCCGGGCATGCCGCGCAAAAGGCAATTGCTCCTGTTGATCAGCGCGGGATTCTCCGACTCGCATAGATTGTTGTCGTAGGCCGCCTGGGTGACAGCGTCGAATTCCGCCTGCTGCCGAGTCAAGCTCGTCAGATTGAACTTGTAGCTCAGCTCGCCGCCCAAAAAGGATTGCGGCAGCACGTTCGAATAGTCGATGACCGGAGCAATGACGGGGATTTGAGCCTGGACGTCATGCCCAGAGAAACCATAATAGTAAATGGAGCGGATATCGAAATAGCTGCGCTCGCCGGAACCGGTGAGATACAATTGCGAAACGCCTTCCGCGGCAATCCCGGAGTGAAACGGATCGAAGCCGGCGAGAAATTCTGCGCGCTGATAGTCGTACAAAAACTGGCTGTCAGTCATCAGCAAACCGTTCCAGCCCCAAACCCATTTGTCGCTCAGCGCAAATTGACCCGCGGTCTCGACGGCGCCGCGAAACGTGTTTGCAGTAGGACTATCGGGACCGTCGCGGTTGGCGAAGTAACCGGGATCGGTCTGGAAAATGCCGGCTGCTTTGATGGAGTAAGAGCCGTCCATCAGACGTTGGCGCCATATCCCCTGTAGTAGCGCTCCTTCATTCGATGTGAGCATTGTCGAGACGGTCAGGTCAGAGCTTGGGGAGACCGCCCAGAAATAAGGTATCTCGGCGCCTACTCCGTAGGCCGTGCCGTAGGTCAAGGTTGGATATAAAAGTCCGCTCTTGCGCGCCACCGAGGGGTCGGGCGCCGACATGAACGGAAAATAGAGAAGCGGCATGCCGAAGAACTCGACGCGCGCATCCTCGAAATAGACCATCTTCTCGTCATTGTCGTGTATGATCCGCGCCGCCTGAATTTGCCAAAGCGGCGGCTTCTTCGGATCGTCTTTGCACGGCTCACACGCGGTATAGACGCCGTTTTGCATGACCGTGTATTTGCCGCTGACGCGATCGGCGCGGGTTGCAGCAAAGCGGGTATCGTTTTCAGTCTCAAGTCGCAGCGAATCCACGAAGCCGTCGCGGTAATCCTGCGTTAGATCGATGAACTGGCCGTAAGTGATCTTGCCGTCAGCCTCGGTGATGCGGACGTTGCCGCGCGCCTGCAGGCGCTTCGTCTTTTGATCGTAGATGACCTCGTCGGCCTCAACGGTTGAGCCGTTGTAATATATTTGGACATTGCCGACTGCTGCGACAGTGTTGTTGGTGTAGTCGTATCTGATTTCGGTGGCCTGTAGGAGCATCGGCGCGTCGGCTGGTTGCGCGGGCGGCGTCGGCGGCGTCGGCCTCTGCGGGAAGTGCAATAAGCTGCTGACTTGCGCCGCCGCCTGCGACCACGGCAGCACGCAGTCGGCGACAAACGCGAACAGCATCGCGGCGGTGGCGATGCTAAGCGCGCGGAAGGCTCGACGACCAAACAATACTCGCACCAGGCTAGACGGACGCGTCACTATCCGTCCTCCTGGTGCAAAAGCGCGAGGAAGCCGGCAAGACTGCCGACGAGTACGGGAATCCATGCCGCAAGCACCGGCGACAGGAGTTCCGCTTTACTCATGTCTTCCGTGAATTTAGACAGAACGAACAGCATGAAGCCGGCAGCAATTCCGCTGAGAATCATCTTTTGCACGCCGCCGAAACGGAATAGCCGCAAACTCACTGAGGCGGCGAGCAGAACCATTGCGGTAAGCAGGAAGGGGCGCGACAGCAATTGCTGATATTGCAGGCGGTAACCGGACCCGCTCAATCCCGCCCGATCGGCCAAGTCGATATACGACGGCAGCTTCCAGAACGGCACCGTTTCGGGCGTCGCGAAGCTTTCTCGCACCTGCTCCAGCGTGAGGCTTGTCGGGAGGCGATAGGTTTCTTCGGTTACCGGCGGGTTGCCGCTCGCATAAATGCGTGCATCGTCCAATCGCCAATATCCCTCGTCGAGCGCGGCGCTCTTCGCCTCGATCCGATTCTTGAAGTTGCCGGCGCTGTCGAACGTGTAAACGCTCACGCCGCCCAACCGGGAGCCCTGCTCTCGGCTTGATGTGGCATTAATAATGGCGGAGCCGTCGGTGCTGCGTTGGCGTACCCAGAATCCGCCGGTGTTTTCTTGCACTGCCGACGCCGGGGCTTCGCCCATCATCTCCGCTTCAAGACGTTTCGAGCGTTCGTGCATGATTGCGGCCAGCGGATTGTAAAGCGTGGTGGCAGCGATGCCGAAAAAGAACGCCACGATCATCGAGGGGGCCACGAATTGCCAAGCTGACACCCCGGCCGCGCGTGCGACGACGAGTTCAAGACGGCGCGATAAGGTGAGGTAACACGACATCGCGCCCACCAGCACGGCAAACGGCAGAATGCGCTCGGAAAGCTGGGGAACGCGAAACGCCGATATCTGCGCAAGCAGCAATGCGGTGGCTTTAGGCCAGTCAGAGGCGCGCCGCAGCAGTTCGAGATAATCGACCATCGCGGCGAGTGCGACGACGCCGACGAACGTGCCGACGACGGATTTGAGAAAGCGCATCGCGAAGTAACGAGCAAGCGTACGGGCAACCATCAGGCTCCCTCGCCATGCTGTGGCATTGGCGATACGTTCGCCAATTGTTGGGGCAAAATTGGCAGCGCCTTAAGCCGGGGGCCGAACCGGTAATCTCTTGATGCCGACCAGACAAAAACCACTTGCCTGTGGATAGTGATGAGGACGGAGGAACGGACCGCCCCCATCAACCACCTCACAACGGGCAGACTGAGGTAGGCAATCGCGAACGCATCCAAAACGGCGCGAGAAACGTACCGGCCGATCGACCCCATCGGACTCGACATCCCCGCTGACGGGCCCTAAGGCCGCCCCGGCCGCGCAGCCCGTGCGCCCGCTTTGCCGAGTTCCCCAACCGCCCGATTGATGCTTCCACAAAATGGCCCCGCCAAGGCAAAGCCGTTGAAATTCCTATGCTAAGGATTGCTAAGGGTTAAAAGAATCTTTGCATGGGCGCAGAGTGGCGGCGCCGCCGTTTTGACAGGATGTCGCTTTGCACGGGCCAGCCGTCCGGGCCATATGGGCGGGCTGGAAATTACGCTTTGGCCGAAAGGATTTTCGATGCCCGTTTCCCTCAAAATCGCCTTTGCTGCATTCGAGCGCCCGCGCGGTGTTCTCATTGTGTTCTGTGGGGAAGGGCTGAAGTTCGGCCCAAAAACCCAGCGGCTGTTGTCGCCGATCGGCGATCTTTTCCGCCGCGCCGCGGCGGCTGACCGCTTTACCGCAAAGAACGGCTCCACACTCGATATCATCGCACCGAGCGGTCTCAACCTTCCGCGTCTGGTAGTGATCGGTACCGGCAAGGAGCGGGATTTGAAGAGTCGCGACCTTGTCAACCTCGGTGGCACCAGTATGGGAGTGGTCCCGAAGGGCGCGCCGCAAGCGACCATTCTCACAGAATTTGCATCCGGTTCGCTCAAAAGCGACCAGATCGCCGATCTCGCCCTAGGAGCGCGTCTGCGCGCCTACACGTTCGATCAGTACAAAACCAAAAAGAAGGAGGATGACGAACGTGCGACGAGCGTGGAAGTAAATTTTGCTTGCGCCAACGCCTCCGCCGCCGAGAAAGCTTGGGCCCGCACTTCGGGCGTTGCCGAAGGCGTCGTTTTGGCGCGCGACTTGATCAACGAACCCGCAAACGTGCTCTACCCCGCCGAGTTCGCCCGGCGTGCCTCGGCTTTGCGGAAACTCGGCGTGATCGTCGAGGTTGTCGACGTTCCAGCCATGAAAAAGCTCGGCATGGGTGCCGTGCTCGGCGTCGGTCAGGGGTCGTCGCACGAACCGAAGATAGTGATCATGCGCTGGAATGGCGGCAAGCGCAGAGCCGATCCGGTTGCCTTCATCGGCAAAGGGGTGTGTTTCGACAGCGGCGGTATCTCGATCAAGCCAGCGCAAGGCATGGAGGACATGAAGGGCGACATGGCGGGAGCCGCTTGCGTCGTCGGCCTGATCCACGCGCTTGCCTCCCGTAAGGCCAAAGTCAACGCAATCGGCGCTATCGGGCTGGTCGAGAACATGCCCGATGGCCGGGCGCAACGGCCCGGAGATATCGTCACAACCATGTCCGGGCAGACGATCGAAGTGATCAATACCGATGCCGAAGGCCGCCTCGTGCTCGCCGACGTGCTGCACTACGTCAACAAGCGTTTTAAGCCGCGCTTCATGATCGATCTGGCAACACTCACCGGTGCGATAATGGTCGCGCTCGGACAAGAATATGCCGGGCTGTTCTCCAACGATGACAAGCTCGCCGAACGCGTGACCAAAGCAGGCGAGGCGACGGGAGAGCGCGTATGGCGAATGCCGCTTGGGCCGGAATACGACAAGATCATCGACTCGAAATTCGCCGATATGAAGAACACAGGGGGGCGCTGGGCGGGTTCGATCACCGCCGCGCAACTCCTCAAGCGTTTCGTCGGCGAAACTCCTTGGGCTCACCTCGATATCGCCGGCACTGCGCTGGGTTCGCCGCAAAATGAAATCAACAAGAGTTGGAGCGCCGGTTGGGGCGTGCGCTTGCTCGATCGTCTAAGCGAGGACTATTACGAACGGTAATTCGCCGCTAATTACCTGTCGCGATGATGACTGAAATTTTCTTTTATCACCTGAGAGGGCAAAGTCCCGAGCACGTTCTGCCCGCGTTGCTGCACAAATCGCTCGACCGCGGCTGGCGGGTCGTGGTCCAAGGCACGACCGAAGAGCGCATGGAGGCGCTCGACGCTCACCTGTGGACCTGGCGCGATGACTCGTTTCTTCCGCACGGAACTTGGCGGGATGCGGAGGCGGCCGAACACCCCGTCTTGCTGACCATCGACGAGAAAAATCCGAACAAAGCCGCCATCCGTTTCCTCGTCGAAGGGGCAAGCATGCCTGCCGACGTTGCAGACTATGAGCGCGTCGTTCTGATTTTTGATGGCGATGATATCGAGGCCCTGGAAGCAGCGCGCACGCATTGGAGCAAGGCCAAAGCTGCGGGTCTGGCGGTAACCTATTGGCAGGCTGACGAAAAGGGCGTTTGGCGTCGTCAGACCTAATTTGCTAATTTGAGGTCCGGTGCAAGTGGCCGTTGTAGCTGATTGAAGATAAACGAGTTTTCTATCTTAATCATTCATGCAAAGAGCCCATCGCGGAATCGTTTTTCTGATACTATATTTTTGCGTAAGGCCTCCATCCTAGCTATAGTGTTGTTCCATGAACAAGCGTTCAGTAAAGGGCCGCGCCGTGAAGGAACGCGACGTCGGCGGTGTTCGTAAGGCGATTTCGCGGCCTGTTTCTGGCAAGCCTGAGCCGAATAGTGGCGGAACTATTGCCGCCATAGCAGTGCCGACCCAAGTCGCAATGCGCCCACCGCTCTTAAGGGCGCACAAATTCCGCGTCGGCCAGACCGTATTGTACACGTCTAGTCCCATAAGCCGTCCTGGCGCCAGCGGGACCTATAAGGTCGTCAAGTTGTTGCCGTCCGACGGCGACGATTATCAATACCGGATCAAAAATTCCGGCGAAGCGTTTGAACGCGTGGCGAAAGAGAGCCAGCTCGAACTCGATCATTGACCGCGCCATTCGTTCCGGCGGCGCGCGACTGTTGCATGGCCGCCGCCGCCATTAAAACGTGGACTGGCGTCTTTCCCGTTCGTCGGTCATAATTCTCAGCCAGTCTGTTGTGCCCCGTCGTAGCGGAGTTGATTAATGTTCGGCGCCGATGGCGAGATCAGCACCTCGGCAGTGAAGTTGTGGCTGACGGTTGGATCCGCAGTCTTTCTTATTGGCTTCTATCTACTCGCATACTTGCTGCCCCCATACGTCATCGGCCGAGGGCTGCGCGCCGGATTCGTTATCCTCGGTGCCGCACTTGGTGCGGTAATGACCTGGGCGCTCCTTGACGCCGGTCCTTCCAGCGAGCGCAGCTTTCAGCGGCGGTCACTTGAAGTTCGGGCCGAGCAATTGAACGCGCAGGCGCTTGCTCCAGGCTCGCCGTTGGCTTGCCTTGACGCATTGGCGGGGGAGGCGGTCGAGGCTGCGTGCGAGAAGGCATTGTTTACGTCGCCCGCAAGCGTGGCCGCCGCGACGTCTTTCGTCACCGATCGGCTTGAGTTGTTCGGAGCCATGCGTGCGTATGGCAAACGCGGCGCTGCGGACATTGACGGCTCGCTGCGGCCGCTGCGCCGCATGCTCGAGACGGACCGCTTCGGTTTTCTGGCGCATGTGCTGGCGCTTCGCGACGGCTGTACCAGCGAGAATTGCAAAGCGCTCGGCCTGCTCGACGATTCTTCGCGCGTACGCGCGAATCTCGGCGCGCAAACGTTTGACCACTACGTCGAGCATTACGCGGAGATCTGGGCGAAGGCGCCTGACGGCGGGCTTGCCGATGCGGTTCAGCCGAGCGGACAACCCACGCACAAGATGGTCAATATTGATTTTCCGACCGCCGCCTCGATCCCTCCGGTGAGTATCATGAATCCCGAGCCGACGGGTCCCGTTTTGCCTGGGGTGGCGGCCGCGGCGGCAGCTAATCCGAATCCGCAGCAAGCAAGCGCGCCAGGATCTCGACGGGGGCGCAAGGCTGCGGCGAGTGCCTCCGCGCCGCAAACGCTTTCTCAGCCGGCGGCCGGGAATGCGGGGACGACCGAGCCGATCTGGCCGGAACCGGTCCCGGCGCCGCCCGCAGCGACCGCCGCGGCAGCCAGCGGGCCGGTGCAGCTCTCCCCGTCGTCGCCAAGCGGAAATTCGCCGGTGCGGACGCAATGACTTAACGTCGGTTCGCGCGTCCCCGTCACCTCATCGCAATGTTTAAGTCAGTCCTCATTGCCAATCGCGGCGAGATCGCCTGCCGTATTGCCCGCAGCGCCAAACGTCTTGGTATGCAAACAATCGCGGTGTATTCAGCCGCGGATGAGCACGCCCTCCATCGGCATTTATGTGACGAAAGTTATTTCATCGGCGCGGCTGACCCCCGGGAGAGCTACCTTTCCGTCGAGCGACTGATCGAAGCTGCGAAATTGGCCGGGGCAGAGTGCGTTCATCCCGGATACGGATTTCTCTCCGAAAGCGGCGATTTTGCCGAAGCCTGTGCGCAAGCGCGATTGGTGTTCGTCGGGCCTCCGGCTGCGGCCATCCGGGCCATGGGATTGAAGGATCGCGCCAAGGCTTTGATGGAGAAGGCGGGCGTCCCCGTTGTCCCCGGCTACCACGGCGA
>Ga0187784_10001402_pt1 | contig 19074 bp, 14 predicted proteins | sample 1015_SJ02_MP15_2_FD_132964 | JGI IMG/M metagenome (GOLD analysis project Ga0187784, IMG submission 132964) | Tropical peat soil microbial communities from peatlands in Department of Meta, Colombia - 1015_SJ02_MP15_20_MG | ecosystem: Environmental > Terrestrial > Soil > Wetlands > Peat | place...
CAGAACCATTGCCAAAAACCTGGTTCTTAGACCGAGACACGCGGAAACCAACGGATCTCCGTACACGTAGGCCCTCGCGTGTTTATTAAATTATCGTAAACATGGGAATTGCCCAATAGCACAGCAGTGACACTCATGGCACATTTGTGCCATAGGGAAGATTGACTGGACAGGGGGGGGACCGAGAGTCTTTATACGATGGTTTTGAGCGGGAGTCCCTGATTCACGGCAAACAGGGCCAGTTCCAGCCGCGTGGAGACGCCGAGTTTATCGAAGATGTTGCTCAGGTGGTGCTTGACTGTGTCCTCGCTGATTTTGAAATATTCGGCGATTTCGCGGTTGGCATAACCGGCCACAATGGCCGAGACAACTTCGAGTTCGCGGGGCGTCAGTCCGAATTTCTTTTGTCTGGATTCCTCACTGGTGGTCTGCATCAGATTGTGGAGGTAGAGGACAAGATTGGAAACGCTCTCGCGTCCCACCCAATACTCCCCGGCCATGACCGCGTGAATGCTCCTGAGGAGCAATTGGGTCGCGGAATCCTTCATGACGACGCCGCGCGCCCCCAACTGCAGAGCCTCGACAATCTGCTTCTTCTCGACGGCGGCGGTCAGCAGGATGATGCGCACCGCTCCGGCGGCTTTGCCTTTGGCGCTCAGATCGCGCAGCGCATCCAATCCCGTATGCCGCGGCATGGCCAGATCGAGGAGAAGAACGTCGGGCTTGATATCAGTCGTCAGCTTCACCGCTTCCACGCCGTCGCAAGCTTCGCCGACGACGCGCATATCTTTTTCCGACTCGAGCAGGCGGCGCAGTCCGTCCCGAAAGATGGGGTGGTCGTCGGCAATCACAATGCGAATCGGGTTCAAGCGGCTTTCCATGTTCAACCCAATGACCCAAATCTACCCATACTTTACTGCTGATTTACCTTTCGCGGCTGCGGAATCGTAATTTCGAGCCGCGCCCCCTGCCCGGGATTCGATTCTACCGCGAGCTCGCCCGCCAATAACCGGACCCGGTCACGGATGACGACCGGCCCCTTTCCCGTGGTTTGCAATTCCGTGTCCGAGAGCTTGCCCGAAAAAGGGAATCCGCGGCCATCGTCTTCAATCGTCAGCTGCAATCCATCGGGCTGCCGCGCTAACCGTACCAGCACGTGCCGCGCTCCGCTGTGCTTGCGCACGTTGACCAGGCTCTCCTGTACGATCCTGGCCAGCTCGCGGCACACCCTCGGCGCGAGCTCGACGCGCCGCAATTCGCTGACGAACTGCGCCGAAACCCCGGTCTCGCGCTGGAAGCGCTCGACGATGTCCGAGATAAAGCCAAGAAGGCGGTCCGAATCCACTTCAAACGATTTCATCGCCTGCATGAGCTCGCGCAGTTTTAGCACCTCCTCGCGAAGCAGCTTCTGGATTCGCGCCAGCTCGTCGTTCACCGGCGGCGTTGGTTCGGCTTGCCGGCGCAACACATCGAGCTGCATCTCCACTCCAATCAGCGATTGGATCGCGCCGTCATGCAGCTCGCGGGCAAAACGCGCCCGTTCGAGAGCTCCCGCGCGTTCGCGCAAGCGCCGCATCAAATAGACGTTATAAATTGCCGGGCTGACCTGTTGTGAGAATTCCTGCAGAAAACGCAGTTCCTCTTCGGGTTCGCCCATCTGCTGCGGGTCAAACAGGAACACCCGGCCCGACCAATCCTTTCCAAACAGGAAGGTCACACAAGCCACAGCTTCAAAACTCTCGACCTGCGCCAGCCGGTTGAGCACGGTTTGATCGAAATCGCGCAGCCGCCGCCCTTCGCGGTCGAGCGCTACCGCCTGGAGCCCGGCAGCGTTTCTCCTGGCGAAAATCACCTCGGCGGGAGTCTGGAAAAGGTATGCCGCGTCCCGCTCCGGCGTGGCTTCGCGCCAGCGGACTTCGCCGGGACGACCGTCGTCGTTACGGTTGATCTCCGCCAGAAAGACACGGTAGCTGTGGGCCTCCTGGGAGGCGCTCAGAATGCGGCGCGTCCCGTACATGGTCATCATCTCGCCGAGGATCTGGCGCATGGTTCCCGTCAGTCCGGCTTCGACCCGCGCCGAGCCCAGGACGCGGGTAATCACTGCGCGTTCGGCTCGAAGTTTCTTCTGGTTTTGGGCCATGTATCCCAGGAGGAACCCAAACACCAGCAGGTAGACGGAGCTCATGATGAGTTGTTGCGGATCGAGTTGCTGCACGCTGACGACCGATGACAGGTGCAGGGGAGAAAGCCAGCTGTGGACACCGGCGCGAACCGCGAAGGACTCGACCCACAAGAGTGCAATCGCAGTGCCAGCGGTGCCAACCGTCTCCCAAAATCCCCAGCGATATGCCGCCTCGGCCATCACGAAAACGAAAAACAAAAAGAAGGGACCGCGCTGGGCGGGCGCGAACATCGACATCAGCACCGGCCAGACAATATCCGCCGTGTGCACGACCAACCGGAAAGCCAGAGTGGAGCGCGCATGAAAGCGCACGAGCAGCATCACTACTACTGCGTGGGCCAGATAGATGACTAGGAGCCAAATCAGCCAGCGCGAATAACCGAAGGCGCGTCCTGGCTCCATGCCCATCGTGACCAGGGCGGCAATGGTGAGCGCGACGCGCGCCGTGGCCAGCCAGCGCTCCGTGCGGCGAATCTCACTCCCGCTCAGCGGGGCCCGCAAACGCCACAAATCGCGGTTTCTGTGGATGAAGGGAAACACCGGTTTTATCGCAACCGTCCCGCTACAATCGATTGCCAGAGAAACTCCATCTTACGCGCCAAAATCCTTTCGTTCATCCTTTGGGCCCGGAGACCGGAAGTAGCTCTGCCAATTATTGAACGATAACCTCCGACTACGCGGGAGTTACCACCGTAACGGCATCTCTGTCCCCAAGCCGCCGAGCTCGCTCTAAAATGAGCCCGTGGTGCGCCTGTCTCGACGCCAACAGTTCTGGATATTGCTGATCTCGCTGGCCCTGTGCCAGGTAGCGGCGTCCGTGTTCATGCGCAGAGGCGCGGCTCTCACCATCTCCAGTGACCTGATTCAGGGCACGCTTTTGTTCGCGGGGACGGCCGCATTTCTTGTCCGGACGCGCAGCACACCTGCCGCAGCACTGCATGAGCGGCTTTTCTGGATCCTGATGAGCCTGGGAATGACGTTCTGGCTCGTCTACCAGGGCATGTGGAATTACTTCGAGGTGATAAAGCGCCAGGATGTGCCGGACCCATTCCTCGGGGACATTGTTCTTTTCCTCCACCTGGTTCCGATGATCGCGGCGCTGGCCGTGCTTCCGCACCTGCGCGGCGACGAGCGCGACGAACGAATTCGCATGCTCGATTTCACTCTCCTCGTCACTTGGTGGCTGTTCACTTACGCCTACGTTGTCATCCCCTGGCAAACCGTGCTGGTAGACGAACCGACCTACAGTACCGACTTCAATTTTGCTTATCTCACAGAAAAAGCCGTCTTACTGGCGACTCTGGCATCTCTTGCGTACTTCGCGCACGGCGGCTGGCGGCGTCTTTACCTGCAATTGCTTGGCGCCGGCACTGTATACGCTTTCAGCTCCTACTTTGCGAACTGGGCGATCGGTCGCGGCACCTACTACAGCGGGAGCATTTATGACATTCCGCTGACGATCTCGGTTGCCTGGATGGCAGCGATTCCCAGCTTCGTGGCGTACTACGATCTATCCGATGCCAAGCCGTCAAGACCGCTGCTGGGTATCGGAATCACCAGACTGAGCATGCTCGCGCTATGCACTTTGCCCTGGGCAGCGTTGCACGCTGAACTCGACCCGCAACTGCCGGCTCCGGTCAAGAAGTTCCGCGTTCTTGTGACGCTAGCCGCAACGGTTGTCCTGGGTGCCATGATTTTCTGGCGGCAACGACTGCTGGGGGCCGAACTTTCGTATTTCCTGGACAAGTCACGGCGCTCCTTCGACGACCTCAAGGCGGTGCAGGCACAACTCATCCAATCCGAAAAGCTCGCCTCTCTCGGCCAACTGGTGGGCGGGGCCGCCCACGAGATCAACAATCCTCTCACGGCCATGCTGGGATATTCCGATCTGCTCAGCGCATCCAGTCTGCCCCCGGGAGCGCAGCAGCATGCCACCAATATTGCCGCACAGGTACGGCGCACAAAGACGCTGGTTACGAGTCTGCTCACGTTTGCCCGGCATGGCCCATGCAAGCTCGGCGCGGTAGACGCCAATTCTGTGCTGCAAACGGCATTGCGGCTCCTGGCGCCGCAAATGCAAGCGCGCAGCATTTCGACGCGACTGGAACTGGGAACAGCGCTGCCGGCTGTGCTGGCGGATTCCAACCAGATCATGCACGTCTACCTGCACCTAGCGGGACAGGTCTGCGCCCAGTGCAATCCTGCGATGAATGCTTCCCTGTGCATACGCAGTTTGCAGGACGGCAACTGCGTCGTAACCGAATTCTCCACAAGCTTCGGGACCTGGCCGAGGACTCCGTATGGCACACTGCTGACGGCAACGAGCGACAACAAACCGTCGTCTCTTGGGTTGAGAGCGTGTTGCCGAATCGTCGAAGAACACGGCGGGTGCCTCTGGCAAGCGTCCAACGCCGGGGTTCCTGCCTTCCGCCTCGAACTGCCAATGGCATCGAAGTCCGCCAAGATGCAATCGAGTTGGGTCGCGGCGCACAGCGGAGTTTGAGGGGAAGGTCTTCTCCACTTTCTCATGCGCAGGGCACGACCCGCTCAGACTGCCGGGGCGATCTCTACGGTCCTCTTCAGTTGCCCGCAGGCGGCGAAAATGTCGCGGCCGCGCGGCCGCCGCACAAATGCGGGAATCCCGGCCGCGATCAGAGTCCTTTGGAAGGCCGCGACCCGCTCCTCTTCCGGCGTCTGGTAGGGCAACTCCGATCCTGGATTCAAAGCGATCAAGTTGACCTTCGCGCGCATTCCGCGCACCAATTCAGCCAGTTCACGGGCATGCTCGGGGCGGTCATTCACGCCGACGAGCAAGACATATTCGAAGGTGAGGCGCTCTCTCGCCCGCAGGGGAAACTCCCGGGCCGCCCGCATCAGTTCAGCGAGATTCCACTTGCGGTTGAGGGGCATGACCTCACTGCGCAGTGGATCATTCGAGGCATTGAGCGAAATGGCCAGCTTGGGCCTAACCGCCTCGCGACCAAAATCATGGATACGGGGCACGATGCCCGCCGTGGATACCGTCATCCGCGACTCCGGGATGCCAACTCCCTGCACCAGCAAGCGCACGGCCTTCATGAAGTTGTCGTAGTTCAGAAACGGCTCTCCCATTCCCATGAACACAAGATTGACCCGCCGCAACAGGGGCTCTACTGCCTGATCGCGCAGGACGGCGGCGATCTGGCCGACGATTTCCCCTGCTTCCAGATTTCGCTTGACGCCCAACAGTGCCGTGAAACAGAACCTGCAATTCACGGCGCAACCCACCTGGCTCGACACGCAGATCGTCGCCCTCCGCCAGCGGTCCGGGAGAGGAGCGGTCGCATCGCTTTCGAGTTCATTGCCGGCTTCGCTACCGTCGCCACTTTCGCCGCCGTCGCCATCCGGCATCCAGATGGTCTCGACGGTTTCGCTGTCTGCCAGCTTCAGCAAATAGCGAATTGTGCTGTCACCAGAAACGAACTTCCGGTCAATCAAGGGGATGCCGATCCGCCAGCCAGACTCTGACAGATGGGCGCGGTAATCGCGGGGCAGAGTCGAAACTTCCTCCAAGCTTTCCATCCTTTGGCGATAGACGGCATCAAACATTTGCTGGCCGCGGTAGGCGGGTTGCCCTGATTCGAGAGCGATGCTGGTAAGTTCTTCCAGGGTGAGGCCCAGCAGCGGGTTCGAGAGATGAGCCATGGCCTGTTTGAGTCTAGTCCTGCCCCTTGTAGCCGCACAATCACCCGTAACTATAACAAAACATAAGGCATAACTTGCCAGACCGTCAGGGCCGCAGTTTATGGGACAATAGAACCGGGGCAAAAGCCAGATCCTGCGGCCGAAGAACGTCCATGGTAAAAGAAACGCGCAACATTCATCGGCATGTCCTGCCCAACGGCCTGACCGTCATTACCGAGCAGATGTCTCATATTCGCTCGGTTTCGATAGGCATCTGGCTGAAAACCGGCTCGCGCGATGAGGATTCAGAATGGAACGGCATCTCGCATTTCATTGAGCACATGGTTTTCAAGGGGACGGAAACGCGTTCCGCTGAGGCGATTGCACGGCAAGTCGACTCCATTGGCGGCAACATGGATGCTTTCACCGCCAAAGAGTGCATCTGCTTCAACATCAAGGTTCTGGATGAGCACCTGCCGCTGGCGATGGACGTGTTGAGCGATCTTGTGCTGCATCCGGTTTTTGATGCCCAAGACATCGCCCGCGAGCGCGGTGTGATTCTGGAAGAGATCAAGATGGACCAGGACAATCCTGACTATCTGGTTCACGAAATCTTCACCCAGAGCTTCTGGAAGGACCACGCGCTGGGGCTGCCGATTGTGGGAACGCGGGAAAGCGTCAAGCGATTCGAGCGGCCGGTGGTCTCGCACTTCTATGGACACCACTTCGCACCGGGGAATCTGGTGGTCTGCGCCGCGGGCAATCTCGACCACAAGGCGTTTGTCGATCTGGTGGCCCAGCATTTCGAGCATGTGAAAGCAGCAAAGAATGGCCTGCACTCGCCAACGCCGAAAACCTCATTCCGCATCAACCTGCGCAATAAGAAGGCGTTAGAGCAGGTGCAAATCTGCATTGGGGTTCCTTCGCATCCGGTGGCGCACGAGAAGCGTTACGCCTCGTATATTCTCAATACGCTGCTCGGTGGAGGGATGAGTTCGCGCCTTTTCCAGAACATCCGGGAACGACAAGGGCTGGCCTACTCGATTTACAGCGACCTGAATCCCTACCGCGATACGGGATCGATGTGCGTTTATGCGGGGACGTCACGCGAATCCGCCATCAAGGTGGTGGAGAGCGTGGTCGCCGAATTCCGCAACCTGAAAGCCACGCCTGTGCCGGAGGAAGAACTGCGGCGCTCGAAAGACCAGCTCAAAGGCAGCTTGATGCTGTCGCTGGAATCCTCGATGGCGCGCATGTCAAATCTTGCCCGCCAGGAGATGTACTTTGACCGCTTCTACTCGCTCGACGAACTGATCGAGCGGATCGAAGCCGTCACCGCCGAGGATCTGCGCGAGACGGCCCAGGAATTCTTCCGCACCGAACAGATCGCGGTGACGGTCCTGGGCAATCTGACCGGGCTGCGCCTGACGCGCAGCCAGCTAGACTGCTAGGAGTTTGCTGAAAAAGTCGGTTCGCCGGAGAAAGACTATCACCGGGCTAAAGCCCCAACTGATTCGAGACGACTTACGCGGCCCTGAAGGGCCGCTCTTCCACGGTTGTGCCAACATTTCCGACTTTTTCCGCAAACTGCTAGAAAGCTCACGCAAAAGTGTAGCCGCGAGTCAGAAGCGAGAGATGCTCGCTTGGAACTCGCGGCTGGAGATGGAGGGGCAGTTCTCAGTTCTCGTCTGGCTGCTGGCGCTAGTTCTTAGGCTTTTCCTGGTCTTGAGGTTTGTTGGCGTCGGGCTTGCTGGCGTCGCTGCCTTGTTCTTTCGGTTTTTCTTTCTCCTTGATGGAGACCAGCTCGACTTCAAAGATCAGGGTGGAATCAGGACCGATATCGGCGCCAGCGCCGCGCTCGCCATAGGCAAGGCTGGATGGGATGAAGAGCTGCCACTTCGATCCGACCGGCATCAACTGCAGCGCTTCCGTCCAGCCTTTGATCACGCCGTTGACGGGGAAAGTCGCGGCTTGGCCGCGCTTGTAGGAGCTGTCGAACTCCGTGCCATCGATGAGGGTCCCGCGATAGTTGCAAACCACCGTGTCGCTGGCTGCGGGTTTGGGTCCTTTGCCTTCGGTCAGGATCTTGTACTGTAATCCACTGGGAAGCGCGACCACGCCTTCCTTCTTCTTGTTGTCAGCCAGGAACGTTTCGCCGTCGGTTTTGTTCTTGGCTGCTTCCTGTTTCATTCTCTCCTGCTGTTCTTTGCGAACCTCGTTCTGGACCTCGGTCAGCACTGCCTTGGCTTCCTCGTCGGTCAGGCGGGTCTTGGAACCTAAAGCCGCATCTTTCAAACCCTGGGCGACGAGATTCCAGTCGACTTCGACGGACTGCTTTTTGAGGTTGGCTCCGAGTCCACTGCCGATGTTCATGCCGAGCGCGTAGCTGAACTTCTGCTTGCGCGAGGTAAAGGGAGTTTCAGCGCCCTGAGCGGCTGTGGACTTCTTGGCCGGCACGGAAGAAGCCTTGGATGGACTGGACGCAGGAGGAGTTTGGGTGGTTGCTGCCGGAGTTTGCTGAGCGGCGCCGCTGGCCACCAACATGGTTCCGGCGGCCAATAGGACCGCTGCAGGGAATAGTTTGCGCATATTATCTATTGTCACACATCGCAGAGCGATCTGCGCCAGCGCGGAGCCGGGGGGAAGCAACCGTTGCGCTGATTTGGCTATAATCGCGGGCTATGAAAAACAACATCCTGATGGTTCCAGCTCTAACGTTGTGCCTGGCTGCGTTCGCAGCCATGAGTTTCGCCAAAACAATCGTGCAGATGAAAGACGCACAAGGCAAAAGCGTGGGGACAATTGCGCTCTGGGAAGAGAAATCGGGAGAAGTGGGAATGCAGCTGCACCTGGAGAACCTTCCTCCTGGTGAACACGCGATTCACTTCCACCAGAACGCAAGCTGCGTTGGGCCCGACTTCAAGTCTGCCGGACCGCATTTCAATCCGGATGGAAAGAAGCATGGATTCGACAATCCGGAAGGACATCATGCAGGCGATCACGCGAACTTCACGGTGGATGCGAACGGTAAAGCGAAGTTGAAGACCGCGAGCAAAGACGTGAATCTGGGCAGCGACAGCCATTCGCTGTTCAGCAATGGCGGAACTTCGATTGTGATCCACGCGAAAGCAGACGATCAGAAGACCGATCCTTCCGGGAATTCGGGCGATCGCATTGCTTGCGGAGTGATTACGAAGTAGGAACAATTTTTCGAGCGTCTTGCACGCGAAGGGATCATACGTCCTGCGCTCTCACTGCCTCTAAAGAGCGCGGCGCGCGCTGGGAAAGGTGTGATGCCGCGGGCGATCAGGTGTGGGCGGTAGCGCGGGCCTCCTCGGGTTGGAGGCGGGCGGTGAAGTGGCGGAGGAACGGAGCCTCGTAGGCGAGGTGCAGGCCCTGGATTTTTTCGCGGTTCTCCCAGACATCCAAAATGACTTCGACGACGTAGTCGATGTGGCTTTGGGTATAGACGCGGCGGGGAATGGCGAGGCGGACCAAATCCATTTTGGCTTGCGGGCCAAACATAAGAGTGCCGATTTCGACGCTGCGGATGCCGCCGGCGAGATAGAGCTCATTGGCGAGAGCAACGGCGGGGAAATGGCCTGGCGGGATGTGCGGGAGAAACGCGCGGGCATCGATGTAAATGGCGTGCCCGCCGGGCGGCTGGACGATGGGGACGCCGCGGGAAGAGATGTGATTGCCGAGGTACGCGGTCGAGGCGATACGGTACTGGAGATAGTCTTCGTGCAGGGCTTCCTGCAGGCCGACGGCGATGGCTTCGAGGTCGCGGCCAGCGAGGCCTCCATAGGTGGGATAGCCTTCGGTGAGGATGAGCAGGTTCTTCTCCTGCTGGGCGAGCAGGTCGTCATTGGTGCAGAGAAAGCCGCCGATGTTGGCCATGCCGTCTTTCTTGGCGGACATGGTGCAGCCGTCGCCGTAGCGGAACATCTCCTGGGCAATTTCCTTGGGAGACTTGTTCTCGTAACCCTTCTCGCGGAGCTTGATGAAATAGGAATTTTCTGCGAAGCGGCAGGCGTCGAAGTAGAGCGGGATGTGGTGACGGCGGCAGAGGGCGCTGACAGCTTTGACGTTCTCCATGGAGACGGGCTGACCGCCTCCGGAATTATTGGTGACGGTGAGCATGACGAGCGGAACGCGTTCGCGGCCTGTTTTTTGGATGAGTGATTCGAGGGCGGCGACATCCAGGTTGCCTTTGAAGGGATGAAGAACGCCGGGCTGGCGGCCTTCGGGGATAACCAGGTCGAGGGCTTCAGCGCCGACAAACTCGACGTTGGCGCGTGTGGTGTCGAAGTGGGTGTTGTTGGGAACAATGTCGCCTTTCTTGCAGGTGCAACTGAAGAGGATGCGTTCGGCAGCGCGGCCCTGGTGAGTGGGAATGACGTGCTTGTAGCCGAAGATGTCCTGGATCGAGTCGCGGAACTGGTCGAAGCTGCGGCTGCCGGCGTAGCTTTCATCGCCTTCCATGATGGCGGCCCACTGATGCGTGGACATGGCGCCGGTGCCGGAGTCGGTGAGGAGGTCGATGAGGACGTCGTCGGCGGGAAGCAGGAAGAGATTGTAGCTGGCGGCCTGGAGGAATTGCTCGCGCTGGGCGCGGGTGGTCCAGCGAATGGGTTCGACGGACTTGATGCGGAAGGGTTCGATGATCGTGCGCATGATTTTAGGTGACACCCAAGGCGGGCCGGGTGTCAATGGTCAGGAACTCAGTTGTCAGTTGTCAGTTGTCGGTTGTCGGTAGGCTGCGCGAGTGGCGGTCAAGGCACCTGGACGGAGTCGTGGCGCTCGAGGGGACGGTACTTTACGGCGGCGGTACGATCGAGTTTGTCCCATTTGAAGGGGCGGCCGGTGATGGCGCGCTTGAGAGTGCGGAAGAGAACGATGGAAAAGACCTGGCGATACGCGAAGCGCTGCAGCCAGACCTGGCTGAGGAGCCAGACGTCTTCGCGGGCCTCGGGCTGGCGGCGCTCAAGGGCAAAGGCGAGGGTGGAAGCGAGGAAGTCGATGACGAGAAAAACGATGAAGAAGATCAGGAGGCGCTGGAAGTCGGCGGGATCGGTGGAATCGGGGTGGTAAGACTTCTGGATGGCGTACCAGATCGCGCCAACGGCAAACATGATGTCGATGAAGGGCGAAACCAAAGGGAGAAGGATCTGGAAGATGAGGATGTTGGGGAGGGCGATGAAGCCGAGTACGCCTTTGCGGGCGAACACATCCTTGTGCTTGAAAACAGATTGGAGGATTCCGAAGGACCAGCGGAAGCGCTGGCGCATGAGAGTGCGGGCGCCGGTGGGAGCTTCGGTGAAGGCGAGGGCCTGATCCTCGTATTCGACGCGGTAGCCGTTGCGCAGGAGGGCCATGGTGAGGTCGGCGTCTTCGGCGACGGTATCGATGTGGAAGCCACCGGCCTGGTGAACGGCGGAAACGCGCCATGCGCCGATGGCACCGGGAACGACGCTGACTGCGCCGAGGGTGTTGAGGGCGCGGCGCTCGAAATTCTGGCTGGTGATGTATTCGAGGGCCTGCCAGCGAGTCCAGAGGTTGACGCGATTGCCGACCTTAGCGTTGCCGGCGACGGCGGCGACTCTGGGATTGAGGAAGTGGGGAACCATGCGGGTGATGGCATCGGGAGCGATGATGGTATCGGCGTCGATGCCGACGAAGATTTCAGCGTCGCCGATGTGATCGAGTCCGGTGTTGAGGGCTTCGGCTTTGCCGCCGTTGGGCTTGGTGAGGATGATGACCTGGCCACGGGCCTGTTCGAGAGTGAAGGCGCGGCGGACAACTTCGAGAGTGCGGTCGTTGGAACCATCGTCGATGACGATGACGCGGAGGTTGGGATAATCGGAATCGAGCGCTCCCTGGACGGTGCGTTCGATAACTTTCTCCTCGTTGTAGGCGGGGATGAGGACCGCGACCTTGGGCTTGTAGGCGGCGATTTCGGCGGGAGTGCCGAAGACATGAGTGCGCAGGCGGTCGTAGATGGCGAGGAAGCCGATGGAGACGAGGCGGCCCGTCATGAGGATATCGCCAAGGAAGAAGATGGCGGTGATGATGGCGATGGTGGCGCTGAAGAGCCAGAAGCTGATCCAGTTGAGACGGGAGGCCCAGAGTTCGTTGGTGGGCAGCGGGGGCATGACATCGGCTTTGGTTTTGCCCATCAACTGGTAGACGGGGACGAACTGAAAGCCGCGAGCGCGAGCCCCTTCGATGATCAAAGGAAGAGCGAGGAGAGTGCGGTCGCGATTGCCGCCGCCATCGTGCATGAGGATGATGTTGCCGCATCTCTGCGAGTCGTTGGGCTTGCAGGGCGGGAGGTGGTCGAGAATCTGGTTGGCGATCTGGCGCGGCGTCAAGGGTGGTGAATCGTTCCAATCGCGGGTGTCGAGCTTGTTGCCGATGGTGATGTAGCCGAGGCTCTGGGTGAGTTCGAGCGGCTTGACCTGATCTTCGGTGTCGGGCTCGGCATCGACGGAGTAGGGCGGACGAAACATGAGGGGGCGAATGCCGAGCTGGCTGGCGAACAACTGCTCGGTGAGATTGAGCTCGACCCTCATGTAGCGGGAACCGATGGAGCTGATATCGGGGTGGGTGAAGGTGTGATTGCCGATCTCGTGGCCTTCCCGGTAAATGCGCCGAGTGATGCTGCCAAACTTTTCGGACTGGATCCCGATGAGAAAGAAGGCGGCCGGGGCATGCTCGCGCTTGAGGATGTCGAGGATCCTGGGAGTCCACTCGGGGTCAGGCCCATCGTCGAAGGTGATGGCGAGCTGGTTCTTGCTGGCGCCGTAACGGGCGACGCGATAAGGCTCAGGGAGGGTCTTGAAAACCTGGTCGTCGATGAGGCCGGTATCCTTGTCGATGCTGATCTCGCGTTCCCCGTCGGCAGGGCGCGCCTCGATGCGCAGGATTTCGCCGTCGCCTTCCATGTCCACGTCTTGCCCGGGAGGCACGTCTTTCAAGCGGTCGGGAGCGTTGGCTTCGCCGGGAACATCCCAGACCCGCCAAAGAGAGCGGTCTTCCGAACCGAGACGCCATAAAGCAAAGGTTTGAATGCCGAGTGTCTGGGCAGCACGCATCTGGTTGAGGGCGGTGACGGCGTCGAGAAACCAGACGTCGTGGCGAAGGTTATCGTCGTCGCGGTAGCTGAAGTGCGGGTTGAGAGCATCGCTGTCGAAATCGAGGTCTTCATCGGCGTCGCGCGAGCCGATCCAGGCCTCCTGAACGGAGAGGATGTGGTCGGAAACACCGGGCGGAAGGGCCACGGGCTTTTTCCCGCGCGGTTTGGGGCGTTCGACCCAATCGTAGCCGTAATTGGCGATGGCACAGATGAGCTTTTCTTTGGGGATCTCTTTGATGGCCGCGTTCAGGTTGTCGGTGAACCAATCCTGCGAAGCGACCGGGCCGGGTGTGCCTCCGGGATAATGCTCGTCATAGTTCATGATGACGACGCCATCGACAGCAGCGGAAATGGCTGAATAGTTGTAGTCGGAGTTGCGCACCTGAACACTGACGTAGAGCTTCATGCCTTTGGCGTGGAGATCGGCGGAGAGTTCCTGGAGCAAGGCGACGTAACCGGGCTGGCCATTCCTGGGGAATGATTCGAAATCGATCATCAGGCCGCGATAGTGATCGGAGGCCAGGAACAAATCGGCTTCGCGGCGAAACCGGGAACGGGCAGCAGGATTGTTGAGGAAATCGGCAATCGGGATGAAGTCAGTGCCGTCGAAGTTTTGAACGACGGGAAACACGTCCATGTTGGTGTTTTCGGCTTTGAGGAAAGGCATGACTTGGGTATCCACGGGATGGATGATTTGGCCGTGGACCACGTCAAACATGGCGTTGGTTTCGGGATCGACCGCCTGCAGGTGTCCGTCGGGAGTGAGGACCTGGAGCCAGGTGGGAAAGAGCAAGTCGATCTGACGAGCATACTCGCGCAGCGAGGAGTAGCTGGCGGGATCCCAAGAAACGTAGAAGGCGGCGCGGACACCTTCCTCGGAGTTCAGGACGACCTGGGAGGCGGTTTTGCGAGTTTTGGGACGGCGTCCGGCGCGGGCCACGGTGGAAAGGCGACGCTTCTCGCGCGCTCTCTCTTTCTCATCTTCCGCCAGGGCGTGGTAAGGGCGCTTCTCGACGCGGAAGGAAAGATCGGGGAGGGGTTCGCTGCGCAGGGCGCTGTAGACGAAGAAGACAATGAGCAACGAGAAAGCCAAGGCGGACGCGTCAAATATGCGGCGAATGCGCTTCCAGCGCGCCTGCAATGGATCCTGAAAGATCTGTTTGGCCATCTTGTCGTATTTCATCCTAAGGGGGGAAGGACGAGGGGTCAAACGGTACTGAGCAGGTCACTGGAGGAGCCGATTTTTCGCGCTATAGTTCCAACGTGTTTCGGATGGTGCGGGAAGATCGCGCGTTTTTCCTTGGCGCGGCGATGGCGGGGCTGGCGCTGCGGCTGATATTTCTTTTTTGGTTCCCGGCCATCACCGACGACTCGCACGTATACATGGACCTGGGCCGCAATTGGCTGGAGCATGGCGTGTACGGGCAGTCGGAGATGGGGCAGGTGGCGCCGACCGACGCGCGTTTGCCGGGGTATCCGGCCTTTCTGGCGGCCATGTTCTGGGTATTCGGGCGGGAGAACATAGGCGCAGTCCTGCTGGTGCAGATCCTGCTCGACCTGCTGAGTTGCCTGATCATTGCCGACGTGGCGCGGCGGATGATAGCGGAGCCGCGAGCGGGCAGAACCGCGTTTTTGCTGGCGGCGATGTGTCCATTTCTGGCGAATTATGCGGCGGCGGTGCTGACGGAATCGCTGGAAATCCTGTTTACAGCAACGGCCCTGGATTGTGCCGTGGCTGCGCTGGAAGGAATGGATGAGAGCGGCGGACCAGTTGCGTCGAGAGCTTCGAATGAGAGACCGGCGAGTGGGAGACGGCGGGGCGCGACTGCGGGGATCCCGACTTTGTGGGTGGGTGCGGGGGCAGCGATTGGCGCGTGCATCCTGCTGCGGCCGGACGGCGGGATTCTGCTGGGAGCGATGGGGCTTTACCTGGCGCTGGTGATGTGGCGGTCGCGGCGAAACAAGAGGCGAATGGCGCAGGTTGCGGCCGCGGGGCTTCTGGTGCTGCCGATTGCGCTGGCGCCGCTGGTTCCGTGGACGATCCGGAATTTCCGGACGCTACACCATTTTCAGCCGCTGGCGCCGCGCTATGCGAACGAGACAGACGAAGTGGCGCCGACGGGATTCAACCGCTGGGTGCGCACATGGATGCTGGACTATGCCTCGGTAGAGGAAATTTACTGGAACGTACCGGGCGCGAAAATCGACGCCGGGAAATTGCCAGCACGAGCATTCGACGCGGGCAAAGACGCGACGCTCGCGCTGATTGCGGACTACAACCAGACGCCGGACCTGACGCTACAACTCGACGCGCGCTTCAACGAACTGGCCAAGGAGCGCATTGCGGCGCATCGTTTCCGGTACTACGTTGAGCTACCGCTGATGCGCGTTGCCGACATGTGGATGCGGCCGCGAACTGAGCTCCTGCCTTCCGACCCGCGCTGGTGGGAGTTCAATGATGAACCGAAGTGGTCAGTGGTGGCGGTGGGACTAGGGCTGCTGAATCTGCTTTATGTGGCGGCGGCGCTGCTGGGGCTGATGTGCCGGCGCGGGGAACTACGCTATGCGGGACTGTTAGTGGGTTTTGTGCTGCTGCGTTCGGCGTTTCTGGCCACGGTTGAGAACCCGGAGACGCGCTACACGCTGGAGTGCTATCCGGCGATCCTTGTGCTGGCGACGGCGTCGCTGGCACGACTGGGAAGCGCACAACGAGTCAAGTGAGAGGCGAATCGGTCATGCGGAAACGGGTACGCACGTGCTCGGAGAGCAGTTCGATGGCGCCGCGATTGGCGACCGGATCGGTCTGGGCCAGATACTTCATGGCTTCGACGAGCATTTTCTGGCCATCCACATAGCGTGGATCGGCGGTGCGTTCCCGGCGCTTGCGGGAAAGATCGGGAGGGACGGGAATAGTAAAGACCTTGGCCATTCTCACTCAACCTTCAAGAAACGTTTGCAGTATATCGTCCTAACAGGGGTTTTACAGCTTGATTTTGCTGGTTCGCGCACGGAGGGCCAATGCCCGGCCAGGGAACTATTCCTGGGGCGATAGAAATCTGGTTTTGGGCGTCGTTTTCAGCTTGAAAACATTGTCAGGGACCTTCTGGTTGATCTGGATGCCGGAATAGCGAGCCAGGCGATAGTCGCCGCCCGGTTCGAAGAGCTGTTGCTGGATGGAAATGCCCTTGTCGGGATCGATCCAGAGCAGGATGCGGGCGATATTGTTGCGCAGGTGCGTGGATTTGGGGATGAGCTCAAGTTTGGCGGCCTGGATGCCGTTGACGGCCTCCGTGCCCTGGTAGGTGACGTCGAAGGATTTGAGCAGGTCGTGGCCCCCGCCGCCGAAACCGAGCACGAGGAAGCTTTCGACATCGGCACGATTTTTTCCGGCGCTGTACTCGTTGACCTGATCGATTTTGGGCTGGTAAACCTGAACCTTGCCCCCGCTGTAGACGACGTATTTCTTATCGGGATCGGTGAAATCCACCGCTACCTGAATTTCGCCATTCTCGCGGCGGGAGTAGATGCGGCCTTTCTCCGTATCGGTATCATTGATGACCCTCTGATACTCATCCCATACGACGCTGGCCTCGACGGTGCGGATGGTCTTGGCAGCAGCATCCATTTGATTGAGGACGCGATTGAGGCCGGCGGAATCGGCGTCGAAAAGAAAGGCGGCGGCGCAGGATGGACGGGTTGGCATCTGGACCGCGATGGTGAGCAGCAGACAGGCGGCAAAACTCGGCGCCGCCCATTTTGACGCACGACGATTCCGATGAAGCGGAGGATTCATTCCTTTTCGACCCAGACTTTGTAGTTCTGGACGCGTCCTCTTTCGTCCTTGACGGGCTCGTACCTGGTGATGCTGACGGCGCCGGCGATCGGTTCTATGATTCGCTCGAGTTGCGGCTGGATGCCCGCGTCAGCAGCGGGATTCACAGCGGAAGCGGGAATCTGGTAGATGAACCCGCTTTGTTTGTCGGGAATGACGAGGACGCCGGTGGAGTAAGGATTGCGACCGACCGGCTTGTCTTTGAAGTTGATGACGTGAGGCGAGAGGAAGACGAACAACAGGATGAGCGTGACCATGATGTCATAGTGCAAGCTGCCGCGCTCGTACGACCAGAGAATGTATCCGCGAATTGTGCGCCAGATCGCGCCCATGGAGGAGACAGGAGGCTTGGGAACGGCCAGGACAGCGTCGGATTGCAAGTTTATGTTGGAATTCATGGCGTGGCAAATAGTAGGTTGGGCGCGCTCCAGGCGGCGTTTTTGTTGGAATCGAAATTCATAGGCTCCTTGGTGTGATGCGGTCGGCGCCCATGTAGGGTTGCAGGGCTTCCGGAATGAGGACGCTGCCATCGGCCTGCTGATAGTTTTCGAGGATGGCGACCCAGGTGCGGCCGACGGCCAGACCGCTGCCGTTCAGCGTGTGCACGAGTTCGGTCTTCGACTTCCCTTCCGGACGATAGCGGATGTTGGCGCGGCGGGCCTGAAAGGCCTCGAAATTAGAGCATGAGGAAATTTCGCGGAAGAGGTTTTGGCCGGGCAGCCAGACTTCGATGTCGTAAGTTTTGGCAGAAGAGAAACCCAGGTCGGCAGTGCACAGAGCCACGACGCGGTAATGCAGGCCGAGCCTCTGGAGGACAGTTTCGGCGTCGTGGGTCAGTTTTTCCAGTTCATCGTAGGAAGATTCGGGGCGGGAAAACTTGACCAGTTCCACTTTTTGAAATTGATGTTGGCGGATGATGCCGCGTACATCTTTACCGTAGGAGCCGGCTTCGCTGCGAAAACAGGGTGTGTAGGCGGTGAGTTTGATGGGGAGTTTGGCGGCATCAATGACTTCATCGCGATAGAGATTGGTGACGGGGACTTCGGCGGTGGGGATGAGCCAGAGCTTGCGCTCGCGGACATAGTCGAGCAACTGCGATGGCACTCCCTCTTCGACCGAGTCGCCTGTCAACGTCGACGCGAGTTTAACCGTGCGCGAGCGAGAATCGACCTCCTCCACCCTTAGGATCTCAAGAAAGCCAGACTTGCGGACCATCTCGTCGCGAACTGGAGCATGGTACGGATCTTTAGCAAAGTCATCAGTAATAACACCCGTGCCGACTTTGAACAGATCCTGCTCAAACTTCGGCAACTGACCGGTGCCGTACATGGATTCGGAGTTGACCATGTAGGGCGGAAGAACCTCGGTGTAGCCGTGCTCACGGGTGTGGAGATCGAGCATGAAGTTGGCGATGGCGCGCTCGAGGCGGGCGCCCAGCGCCCAGTAGACGGCGAAGCGTGCGCCCGAGAGTTTGGCGGCTCGCTCCAGATCGAGAACGCCGAGATGCTCGCCAAGTTCCCAGTGCGGCTTGGGAGTGAACTCGAATGACGGGAGCGAGCCCCAGCGGCGGATTTCGACGTTATCGGCCTCGCTTTTGCCGACGGGCACGCCGTCGTTGGGAAGATTGGGAAGCGCAGTGAGAATTTCGCGCAGGCGAGCATCGGCTTCAGAAGATTTTTTTTCGAGCGCCGCAATCTGTTCGCGCATCTGCTTGGTGGCTTCGATCTGGGCGGAGGCGTCCTGCTTGTTCTTCTTGAGGCGGGCGATTTCTTCGGAAGCCTGGTTGCGGCGGGCCTTGAGCGCTTCCGTCTGCGTGATGGCGTGGCGGCGTTCGGCATCGATGGCCTGAAAATCTCTGAGCACTTCGGAGGGATTCATTCCGCGCTGGCGGAGTTTTTCTTCGACGAGTGGCAGGTTGTCGCGAACAAAATTGAGATCGAGCATTCCGCTTTAACTTTAGCTGAAAGCGTGGTGTGGATGCACGCGCACAGACGGCGTGGCGGAGGCGAACCGGTACGCAAGTGGCATTCTGCTTTTCCTCTCGAAAAGTTTCTTCCTGTACACTAGCTCGCGATGAGTGCGGAGTCTTCGAACGACAACAGGAAATCGCAGGGCCGATCCTCAGGAGCGTCCGGGGACGCTCCCGATTTGCGAGTGAGCGTGGCCGGCATCGAGCTGAAAAACCCGGTCATTGCCGCGTCGGGCACGTTCGGATATGGGATTGAGTTTGAAGACATTGTGCATCTGGACCGGCTGGGC
>Ga0187784_10001403_pt1 | contig 19067 bp, 13 predicted proteins | sample 1015_SJ02_MP15_2_FD_132964 | JGI IMG/M metagenome (GOLD analysis project Ga0187784, IMG submission 132964) | Tropical peat soil microbial communities from peatlands in Department of Meta, Colombia - 1015_SJ02_MP15_20_MG | ecosystem: Environmental > Terrestrial > Soil > Wetlands > Peat | place...
AAGCTTTCCAAGATGTAGGGGCGCGCGATAAAGATCGCGAGGCCGGCGGCAATCGCCAGCAGCAGGAAGGCTCCGCTCCAGCTTCCCAAGCGCCCCGTCGCCGCCGACGGATCGCCGGCGACGCCCGGGGCACGCCGCCGCCATGGGAACCTCGGCACCGACACGACGCGAAATTCGAACGCACTCCACGCGCCCCAGGCAAACACCTGGAGCGCCGCCGCGGCCAGATAGTCGTCTCCGAATTTTCCGGCGACGATCGTGGCCGCGCCGATGCCGGCGGCACCAATCGCCAACGGAACGAGCAAATGGGGCAAGGCGAATCGCGGAAACATCCGCGCCTGCGGCAACGAGAAGATTCCCGCGAACTGCTGCAGCACGCCACCTCCCAAGATGAGCGTCGCGCACAGCAAAAAGACCACAGACGAGATGCGGCCGACGTTGAGATTCAAGTGCCAGATGTGGACTCCGGGAAGGGCCTGGTGCAAGTGCCGGAACTCGGCGGGATCGTCCTCGTAGCTGTCAACGAAAAGCTGCTCGAGTCCCGGCAGGTTTTTCCAGTCCGTCCGAGTGAAAAACATTTCGATGTCCTGACTCGAATGTCCCCTCACAATCAAAGCCGGAACAGTCGGAAGTTGGCGTCGCTGCTCTCCTCGCTGATATCTCCTCTTCTCTACAAGATCCCTAAGCTCAGTTGCCTCGGCTGGAAGCATCAGTCGAGAACACTCGACATAATTCCCCTTCGGCGAGACCGGCCAAACGAATCCGCTCGTCATCACGCAGGCGTAGGCCAACGCCCATAGCCACAGCAAGCGGCGGGTCGTCCAGGCGCGGATCACGACGGCCAGGCGCTTAAGCAAGGTGCAGCTCCATGAAGATCTCTTCGAGATTCAGATCTTCCACCGAGACGTCGGCGTTCCAGCGCGTCCGCAGCTCCTGTACGAGTCCGTCGTCGACCGAGCTCAGCGCCACGAGCGCGCTGCGTCCTTGGACCTCGGTGCGCAGCGCGCCGCCGATCGCGAACGAGCGCGGCAAGTCTTCGCCGGCGGAGATCCGCAGCCGCTTGACGCGGTCCTTGAGCTGGTCGAGCTCTTCGCAGACCGGGATGCGTCCCTCTTTGAGGATCGCGACGTGCGAGGCGACGCGCTCCAGGTCGGAGGTGATGTGGGTCGAGAAGAGAATGGTCCGCTCGCCGTCTTCCGTCGTCTGCATCAGCGATTCGAGGAATTGGCGGCGCGCGACGGGGTCAAGGCTGGCAACTGGCTCATCGAGGATCAAGAGTTGTGGCCGATGAGCCAGCGCCAGCACGAGCGACACTTTTTGCTTCTGCCCCAGCGACAGCGGGCCGACCCGCTCGTCCCACGGCAGCCCCCACTGCGAGACCAGTTCGGCGGCGAAGTTCGCATCCCAACTCGGAAAAAAGGCCGCCGTGTACGCCAGTTGCTGCCTCACCGTCATCCAGGGCAAAAGTGCAGGCTCTTGCGGGACGTAGCCGATGCGGGCCTTGGTCGCGGGGCTGAGGTTCCACGGGTCCTCGCCGAAGACGCGCGTCTGCCCGCCAGTGGGCCGCAACAGTCCCAGCAGGCACTTGATGAGCGTCGACTTCCCTTCGCCGTTGGTGCCGACGAGGCCCATCACCGTGCCGGGCTGGACCGCCAGATCGACCCCCTTGAGCACCGATTTTGGCCGGTGCCGGCCGTAGGCTTTTTGCAGGCCGCGGATGTCGATGATCGGTTCTGTCATGGTTCGATTTGGGGTTAGGCGGTTTGACTCTCGCGCAGCTCTCGCTGCGAATTCCGCACCACGCTCAACACCTGCTCGTCGCTCAAGGAAAGCTGGATCCCGCGCACGACCAGCTGCTCGGCAAAGGGCTGCAACTCGCGCCGCCGATCCGAAACGGTGCCGACGACGTCGGCCTGGTCGACGACCATCCCTTGGCCGCGCGAGCGGCTCACGACCCCTTCGGCCTCGAGCTTCGAGTAGGCCTTGGAGACCGTCATCATGTTGATGCCCAGCTCGGCCGCCATTTGCCGCACGCTGGGGAGCACGTCGCCGGAGATGAGTTTTTTGCCGGCGATCAGGGCCCGGACCTGGTCCATGATCTGGCGGTAAATCGGCACACCGGAGGAGGGATGGACCTCGAATTGCAGCGGGGTGACTTGCATAAGTGCATTACTACTGTAATACAGTCGTGCAAGGCTGTCAAGCCGATTGTCGGAGTTTCCCCCAAATGTGATAATTTTGCCGCAAAGAGCCGCGCACGAAGTAAGCGGTTCTGAGGTTTCAGCAAGGAGAAGCACGCTTTGAACGCAAAGAAGAGGAACAAGCAGAAGAACCGCTTACTGCGTGCGCGGCTCTCTCGGCTGGAAAAGGGGCCAAGGGCAAGTCGATCATAGAACAGAAGATCGCCGAACTTCTTGCCGAGGAAATTCGGGCGACTGCGAAGAACTAAGCGGGAGAACCGTTGCATGTGCCAGTGCCTGCCTCCGGGCGATTTTCTGGGGAAAGTGGTCCGCCGTCAGGCTTGTGCGGGAATCTCGCTGACAGAGACCCGGCACCCGCCCGGCGCCCGTTTGCCGCCCCATTGCCACGAAGGGGCCTACTTTTGCCTCATCCGCCGCGGCACATACCGCGAGGAATACGGCGGCCGGAAGCGGTTTTGTGCCCCGAATATGCTCGCCTTCCATCCGCCGATGGAAGTTCACGCAGAGCACGTCGACGGCGAGGAAGTTTGCTCTTTTAACATCGAGATCAGCGCGTCGTCCCGCGGATCCGCCGCGGCGTCTCTCCCGCTCGAGCGGCCTTTCGAGTGCAACGCAGGCCCGGCAATGGGTGTCGCGGTCCGCGTCCTCGACGAATTCGAGCACTTCGACGCCTCGTCGTCTTTGATTGTCGAAGGGATGATTCTCGAGCTGCTCGGCGTCTGCGACCGGCAGGCGCGCGGCGAAACAGCGCCGCCCCGCTGGCTGCGACGCGTGAGCGAGCTGCTCCGCGAGCGCTGTGCCGATTCGTTGTGCCTCTCGGACGTGGCCACGGCGGCGGGCGTTCACCCGGGTTACCTCGCCAGTGCCTTTCGCCGCCACTTCGGCTGCACGATGGGGGAATTCGTGCGCCGGCAGCGAATTGTGCTGGCCTGCCGCGCCCTTTCCGACGGCGACGCGCCGCTGGCCGACATCGCTTTGCAGGCCGGTTTCGCTGACCAGAGCCACTTCACTCGCACGTTCAAGCGGCAACTTGGCCTGACACCGGCCGCCTATCGCAAGTCGACGTCCCGCCGATCAGCCCGTTCCAAAAGCTGATTTCCATTCAATAGCCCGCCCCGGTTCCCGCCTAGCATTGCGTCAGACAAAAGAGCGCTCCGGCGACACTGGCGGCCCCGCCCGCGCAGGCTGTGTCGGTGCCGACCGTTTCGGTCGACGCGACCGACGTCGGCACGCGGAGCCCAGGCAGCCAGCCTGCCGGATAGAACAATTCTCGAAGGAGAGTGGCCGATGGTTCGCAGTCGTGTGTTGCGGTGGGCTTTGCTCGCGGTCTTGGCTTTACTGGTCCCCGGGCCGTGCCAGGGCCAGGTCCGCTTCATGATCGGGGGAGATCAGGCGCCGCTGCCGATCGACGAGGCCGCGTCCAACGCCGTCATCGATGACGCCCTCAAGCACCTGGAGAAGGAGTACGTCTTCCCCGAGATGGCGGCCAAGATGATTGAGTCCGTCCGCAAGTGCCGGGCCGACAAGGCGTATGCCGGAATCAAGACCGGGCAGGCGCTGGCCGATCGTCTCACCAAGGACCTGCAGGCCGTGTCCAACGACAAGCACTTGCGGATCTCCTGCAGCACCAACAAGCTCCCCGCGCCGCCGGCCGGTGCGGACGGCGAGCCGTCGCCGGAAATGAAAACCGAAATGCGGCAGATGGGCCAATGGATGAACGCGGGTTACCGCAAGGTCGAGCGCCTGGCGGGCAACGTGGGCTACCTGGCCGTGGACGGCTTCCTCGGCGCCGACGTCGCGGCGGAGCCCGCGGCCGCGGCCATGAACTTATTGACCAATACCGATGCGCTGATTATCGACCTGCGCCACAACGGCGGCGGTGAACCCGAAAGCGTCGCGTTGTTGTGCAGCTATTTCTTCGACAGCAAGCCGGTCCACCTCAACAGCCTCTATTCGCGCAGAGAAAACAAGACGACCGATTATTGGACGCGCCGGGAGGTCGCCGGCAAGCGCTATCTGGGCAAGGACGTCTACGTCCTGATTGGTCCGCGGACTTTTTCGGGAGCCGAAGAATTTGCCTACGATCTGCAAACGCAGAAGCGAGCCGTGCTGGTCGGCCAGACGACGGGAGGCGGGGCGCATCCGGGCGGCCTTGTTCCGCTCGGCGATCATTTCCTGATGTTTGTGCCGAACGGTCGCGCGATCAACCCGATTACCAAGACGGACTGGGAGGGGACGGGCGTCATACCGGACGTCGCCGTGCCGGCCGACAAGGCTCTCGACAAGGCCCACGAGCTGGCGATCCAAAAACTGCTGCAGAACGCCAAAGACGACGAAACCCGCCAACGGATTCAAATGGACGTGGAACACTCCCGCGAGCGACCGATGCCGAAAGCGACGCCACAAGTCGAGTGACGGCTCCGGGTCCGCGACTCAGCCGTGGCATTCAAGAGGTCCAATCAGCGCCGTCTCTTGCGCCGGACCGAGAACGGCTTGAGCGCCTCGAGCATGGCTTTCGCGGAGGGAAACCGGGCGGCCGGTTCTTTGGCCAGCGCTCGGTGCACAATCTCCTCCAATCCGGCCGGAACCTTCGAGGCCCGCTGCCGGAGCGGAACCGGCTCGTCTTCCAGCACCACCGCGAGCTTGTTTTTGTCGCCGAAATCGAAGGGGAACTCGTTGGTGAGATAACGGTAGAGGGTCGCGCCCACCGCGTAGATGTCGCCGGCTGGCCGCGCCTGGCGGCAGTCAATCACCAGTTCCGGCGCGAGGTAAGCGATCGTGCCGCGGATGTCTCCCAGGCGCGAGATTTCGCTCAAGCCCGCGTAGGCATAGTTTTTCGCCAGTCCGAAGTCGGCGAGCTTGGCGTTGAGTTTTCGCCCTTTGCGCCACAAGAGCACATTCTCGGGCTTGATGTCGCGGTGCACGATCGACATTTCATGCGCGTGGTCCAGGGCCCGCAGGACCTGGCAGATGATCGCACACGAGACTCGCGTGCGGGCCGACCCCTGTTCCTCGAGCACCGTCTCGTACGGGACTGCAGGAACGTACTCCATGATGAGATGCAGCTGGCCGGAGCTGTAGCCGAAATCGAGGCACTGCACGATGTGCGGGTGATTGAGCCGGCCCAGCAGGCTCGCTTCGCGCACGAACAGCTGCATTGCCGCTTCGGATGCCGATTGCCGCGGCGAGATGACCTTGATGGCGACCGGCTTGGCGGTTGCCGAATGGACGGCGCGGAACACCACGCCCATCGCGCCGCCGCCGATTTCTTCTTGCAGCTCGTATCCAGGAATCTCGCGGACAGAGCCGAATTTCTTCTCGGGCAGCGTCTCGGTCGGCCTGTCGAAGGTGATGGTCGACTTGAATGCTCCCAGCACGGTGGGCGCGTCGGTGGCGACGCGCGGTTTTCCGGTGCCGACGCTCACCCGGATCTCGGTCTTGCCCCCCGAGATCACGTCGCCGTCGCGCAGAAAGGTCGCGTTGACGCGGTTCCCGTTGACGAACGTGCCGTTACGGCTGCCCAAGTCGACCAGGTAGCAATCGGGGGGACGGATCTCGATCCGGAAGTGGTGCCGCGAAAAGTGCAGGTCGTCCTGCAGGCACAGATGGGACCACGACCCGCGGCCGACAAGAAACGTGTCGTAGCGATCGAACTCGAAGTGCTTTCCCTGGTGCGGGCCGGAGACGACTTCGAGGGCGACCCGCACGGTCTGCCGCAGCCGAAGCTCGGTGTCGCCAGGCATCCGCCGGTCCCTGAGATGGAGTCGGACATGCGGATTATCCCACGGCCAACTGGCGGCAACAAGAAGCGTGACCGCGTCGGCGAAGGTCAACCATGAGGGTTAACCCCTAGGCCCGAAAGGGCCGCTGGCCGGCCAAATGGGACTTTGTTGAAAAGAGCAGAAACGCAAACAGACCGCGCCGCTCGTCCGGTGTCTTCGCAAGAGCGGTGGGCATCAGAGAAGTGTTATGAATCTTGCGTTGCTTTACGTCCCATACGGCGAGCATTCGCCGCGTCGCGTCCGGCAGGAGTAGCTCGATCTTCTGAGACGTCTCACTGACGGCAAGCTCCCAGACGAGGATGTATGCCCGCATTGGCCGCTGCTCGAAGAATTGCGGGTTGCCGATGGGGGGCGCATTCCATCGGGCGCCGGTCGGGTTGGCGGGACGTGAGTTGCCGCGGCTCCAGTCGACGACGACCGCCGTCTTCGGCGTTTTGCCGTCACCGGCGGCAATCTTGAGAGCCTGGTCCCAGTCTTTCACCGGAAAGATCTGTGCCTTGGGCCAGACCGACTTGAGCGCGAACTGCAGCCGGGCCGGCGGCGACGATTCGCTGATCAGCAGGCACGCCTCGGCATCGAGATGGTCGGGGGCCAGGCTGCGGGCAAACGCCACCAACGCCTGGCTGTCGGCATCGGCCCGTTCGAGTCCGGCAAGCCCCAGCCCTGCGTCGCCCAATATGAATGCGGTGAGCAGGCCGGCGATCAACAGCCATTCGCGCAGCTCGCTGCGGCGACAAAGCTCCTGGAGCGCGCGGCCCAACAGCAGCGCCGCGGCCAGCGCGACGAAGGCTCCGCGCAATGACGCGTCGGGCACCAGGGTTTCGGTTTGCAAGACGGCGTAGCCGCCTCCCAAAGTCGCCAACGTCAGGCAGACAAACTCGAGCAGGCTGACTTTGCGCCGCAGGACTTCGTCGAGCGCCGCCGCCGCCATGCAGACACAGGACGCCGAAAAGAAAAGCCGCCACATGCCCGTGTAGAGCGACGGGCTGCCACCGTTAGTGAGCGAAGCGGCGAAAATCGCCCCTGCAGCGACGATCCAAACGGCGAGGAAACGTAACGGCCCGCGCGATTCGCCCTCCGCCGGCGCGCGAGCGCGACTCGACCCAAACATGCGACGTCCGACGATCCATAGTCCGAGCACCGTCAATCCGGCAAGCGCTCCGCTGGCCGGCAGAATCTCGCCGAACACTTCTCGGGCGAACCGTGCCGACGAGAGCGGCGCTTCCGGCGGCACCCCGCTCGACGAATCGGTGGCAAACAGCCAGGCGGATCCGAACTCGCGGCCGTAAGAGTAGAGCATCATCAGCTCCCACCATCCGCCGGCGGCGAAAGCGGTCGCCGTCATCACTCCTAGGGAGCGCACGGCGCGCCAGTTGGACCAGAGCCGACGGCCGCGCGCGGCCGCCGCACCGCTGCGCCCGATTCCGCCCGGCCGCGAATCGCCAGACGGTTCGACCCGCATCAGCGAGACGACGAACAACACCGCAATGACCACCAGGGCCAGCGGGCCGCCGGCGAGCAGACAGACTCCGAGCGCCAGCCCGCCGATCAAGAGATCGATCGACACAATCTCGCTTGCTTGCCAGACGTGCCCGAAGAATCCCCAAAATGCAAAGAGCGCCGCCGAAACCGCCAGCGCCTGCGGCCCCGAATGTCGGTACTGCGCGAGAAACGTTCCGTGAAAAGCGGCCAGCGCCGCCGAGATCAATCCGACCCGCGGCCCGGCCAGGCGTGACATGCAAAAGAAGCAGGCCGGCACGAGGCTCGCGGCCGAGAGATATTCAAACAGCGGAACCGAATTCGAATCGACAGGGGCCCAGCGGTCGACCGCCGCCAACAGCCAGCTCGCCAGCGGAGGTTGAAACTTGAGGGTCGAAACGGTGCTTGCCGCTCCCGGGTCGACACCGTCGAAAATGCTGGGGACGGTCGAGAGCTCGAGCCCCTTCAGCCGCCACTGGGCATCGCGCTCGGAAAGCGTAGCCGCCTCGAGCGCCACGATGCCAGGCACGATGGCGAGCACGAAAACGAGCGGCGACAGCGACGCGGCCCGCTCGAGGATCGAAAAGACCTCCTTCGGGCGGTGGGCGGCAAGTTGCAGCAGCCTGGCGTCGTCGACAACAGTCATTTTTTTCGCGGGCTAACCGCGTTACGCGGTCACCGCGCCGACGCAGCCAGCTTCCATGATCCGGCCTGGCAGACGATTTTTTCTCGAGAGCTAACCGCGCGTTACGCGCTGACTCATGTCACGCGGCTAGCCTGCATCACCCGATCGTGTCCGACGTTTCCAGCGGATGATGTCGTCCAGAATCGCGCCTAATGGCATTGTCGGCTTGGTGCCGATCGTTTCGTAGAGACGCGTGACGTCGGGCACGCGGCGCCGCACGTCCTCGAAGTCGTCGCCGTATGCACGACAGTACGGAAGATAGTCAATCTTCACTTTCGAGTCGACCCGGCTGATGATCTCTTCGGCCAGCCGGCGAATGGTGACCTCCTCATCGCTGCCAATGTTGAAGACGCGACCGACGGCCGCCTCTGTGTCGACCAGGCGGATGACGCTGTCGACGACCTCGCGCACATGGGCGAAGCAGCGCGTTTGCCCGCCGTCGTCGTAAACGATGACCGGGCCCCCGCTGAGGGCCTGATCGACAAATCGGGGAATGACCATTCCGTAGTGCCCGACCTGGCGCGGGCCGACGACGTTGAAAAATCGCCCCACGACAACCTTGAGGTTGTACTTGCGGTGATAGGCCAGAGCCAAGAACTCGTCGATCGCCTTGGAGCAGCCGTAGGCCCAGCGGGGCCGCGAGGTGGGCCCGAGAAACAGATCGTCCTCCTCGCTCCAGCGGTCCTTCGGGTTTTTTCCATAGACCTCGCTCGTCGACGCCAGGAAAAACCGCTGGCCCCCCTGCCCCGCCAATCGCAACAGCACTTCGGTCGGATAAATGTTCGTTTCGATCGTTCGTACCGGATCGTCGGCCACGAGCTTCACGCCGACGGCCGCCGCCAGGTGATAGATAACGTCGACGCCGTGGACGACTTCGGCAAGCACGACGGGATCGGTGATCGATCCGACGCGGAGCTGGCACTTGGGATGCGAGACGATGCGATCGAGATTCGACCGATTGCCGGTCGAAAGGTCGTCGAGGATCGTCACCTCGTGCCCCAGCTCCAACAGGCGCTCGACGAGATGGCTCCCGATAAATCCCGCACCGCCGGTCACCAGACAATGTGCCATGCAATCCATCCTAAACGACAGAGCCCGACGAATGCTGAAAAGTCACTCGGGGGGCGCGTCCGGCGCCAAATGAGCGAGCCGGTTTCCGCCGTCGAAATGCCGAATCAGCCACAATAGCGAATGTAGCTGGCCCGGTCATGTGACCGGGTTCCAAAGACATGCCGTCATCGACGGCCGGTCAGATTAGTTCGCCGATCGGCGTGGGGTCTTCCAAGACCGGCGTCGGGCGGCTCTGTGGGTCGAACAGCTTGAGCGCGGGGTCGATGCCCAGGCATTTGTAGATGGTCGCATGGATGCTTTGCGGTTTCATCGCCCGCGTGTGCGGGCGATAGCCCTTCGCGTCGGTCGAGCCGACGATCTGGCCGCCGCGGATTCCGCCGCCTCCCAACAGGCAGAACATGGCGTCGCCCCAGTGATCGCGGCCCGGCGTTCCCATGCTGCGCGGCGGACCCCCGTTGCCGCCGTCGTTCATCCGGGGCGTGCGGCTGAATTCGCCGCAGAGGCAGACGAGCGTCGTGTCGAGGAGCCCGCGCTCGGCCAGGTCGCAGAAGAGCGCGGCAATCAGCGTGTCGACGATCGGCAGGTTGTGCTCCATTCCGGGCTGCAGATTCCAGTGATGGTCCCAGCCTCCCAGGTGGACCGTGACGAAGGTCGCGCCGGATTCGACGAGCCGTCGGGCTAGCAGGGTCGACTGGCCCCACGTGTTCCGTCCGTAGCTCTTGCGAGTCTTTGGATCCTCGCGATCGATGCTGAAGGCCGCCCGGGCTTCTTTGCCCGACACGAACTCGAACGCGTCGCGGTCGAACTCATCGAGCGTCGCGAACTTCCCGATCGCGTCGACCGTACGCGGCACCCGGTCGAGATGCCGCATCAGCGACCGGCGGTCTTCGAGGCGGCTGATGCTCAAGCCGGCAACGAGGTCGAGGTTCTGCACGCGAAAGGCGGCGGCGTTCGGGTCGCCCCCCGTCTGAAACGGGTCGTACTGGGCTCCGAGCCAGTTGCCGCCGAAATATCCGGGAACGAGGCCGATGCTGGCCGCGATGGGGACCGCGACATAGGGGGGCATGCCGCGGCGGTTGGCTCCGCGCTCGCGGGCGATGATCGAGCCGATCGATGGAAAGCGGCCCGACTGATTCAGGCCGTTGACCCCCATCTCTTTGCTGGTCAGCATCCGGTGCCCACCGGCGAAATGGTCGCCCGTGCCGTGGTAAAGCGAGCGGACGATCGAAAACTTGTCGGCGATCTGCGCCTGCTTAGGAAACAACTCGGAGATTTCAAAGCCGGGAATGTTCGTGCGGATGGGCCGCCAGATCCCGCGGATTTCGGCCGGCGCCTCGGGTTTGAGGTCGTAAAGATCGAGATGGCTGGGGCCGCCGTCGAGCCAGATCAGGATCACCGATTTCTTCGAGCCGCTGGGCGGTTTCTTCGAGCCGTCGGCCGCGCCGATCGGGCTCGATGCAGAGGCCGACAGAGCTCTGGCCCGCAGCATGTCGGCCAGACCCAGGCTCGCCATGCCCGCAACGCCCAACTGCACAAAACTGCGACGAGTCAGTCCGTCGCAATAACGCTCGGTTCCACCGGCATCAATGCGGAGGGTCATGCCACAATTCCTTCGGGAGGGCAGGATTGTGCGGGCGGGTTCGGCGGGAAGGCGTGGTGCGCGAGGTCGATCGGCGGGTGCAAAACTTACATAAGCGCACGTTGATTTATACTGATAACGGGTGGATTATTCGGTTGTCAAGCGCCGGGCCGGGTTCGCTCGTAAGGCGCATAAACCGAACCGTCCGAAAAAAATTTCCGGACTTTTCCGGATCGAGAGCAAACCGCGCAGATCCTCCGTCGAGGTGCTCCCGTTAGAGTGACAGAGGCCCGGAACGATGCGAACCGCGTCGAGCCGGGCGCGAAATTTTTCGAATTGGCCGATTTCCGACTGACCCGGCCCGGTCGAGACGCGGCCCGTTGCGCGAAGGGAATCTTGAAATGAATTACTTCAGCCGTCTGACTGACATCGTCACCTGCAATCTGGGGGAAATGCTTGCCCGCGAGGCTGATCCCCCGGCCGCGATCAAGAAAATCATCGCGGAAATGGAAGAAGGCCTCGCCGGGGCCCGCCGCAGCGTGGCCACCGCGACGGCCAACGAAGAACGCCTCCGCCGAGAGATCGCCGAGCTCGGCGGGCAGGCCGACCAGCTGACCGAAGAAGCCCGCGAGGCCCTCCGCGACCACGACGAATCGGCCGCCCGCGTGGCCCTGATCCGCAAGCAGGAAGTTGTTGACGTGGTCGCCGGTCTCGAGCAACAGCACAAAGCCGCCTGCGCGACCCGCGACCACCTCAACACGACGTTGCGAGCCCTCGAAGCCCGCCTGTCCGAAGCCCGCCGCCGACAGCAAGAGCTGCAGACGAGCACGAAGGCGACCGTCACCACCTTGCCGGGGTCAAACGCCAGCCTGGAAGATGACGACCCGCGTGCGCGGGCGATCGACGACGAGTTGGCGGCGCTCAAGCGCGAACTGGGACGCCCCTAAAGGAGCTCCCGCGGCTGGCGATCCTCTTACCTGCCCAAAACTGCTCGTGACCTGTTCCGGCCCCATTCACTAGAATCCGGTCGTAAGTCCTGATTGGGACTTCCAGACCCAGGCCTCCTTCCCCGGGAGGCGCTTCGCTGCAAATCGAGCCGCTGCTTGGATTTCGTACGTTGCCAGGCGCGGACCGGAGTTCCCCGCATGTCCAGTCGCAGACTCTTCCGGTCTTGTGTCGCCGTGGTCGCTTGTGGAGCCGCTGCTCTGGGCCTGCGCGTTCTGGCCCGCGCGGCCGAACCGCGCAGTATCGAGCAGTTGCTGACGGCCTATCGCCCCGTGCGCCCCGACGTCGATTACGAAACGCCGCCTCGCTCCGAGTTCAGCAAGTGCAAGGTGACCGTCGAGGTCCACGGCAAGGCGTCTGGCTGGGTGGTGCTGGGGCCGGCTGGGCAGGTCCTGCGGCGGTTTGTCGACACCGACGGCGACCGCACGGTCGATCAGTGGCGGTACTACAACCACGGCCTGGAGGTCTACCGCGACATCGACACCAATCACAACCACAAACCGGACGAACATCGCTGGCTCAACACCGGCGGCTCGCGCTGGGCCGTCGACTCGAAGGAAGACGGCACCATCGACTCGTGGAAGATCCTGTCGCCCGAGGAGGCGGTCCGCGAAGCCGTCTACGCGATGATTCACGACGATGAAAAACTGCTCGAAAGCGTGCTCGTTACCCGCGACGAGCTGCGCACGATCGGCGTGGCCGACGCGTACGCCGACAAGATCATGAACGCCGTGAGCGAGCCCGCCAAAAAAATGCGGGACGCCGTCTCGGGGTCGAAGTTTCTGGCCGACAAATCATCGACGGCGCGGGCCGACAATCTTTCGCCGTGCGCGATCCCCGCGGAAGAGGGGAAGGCGAGCAGCGATCTGATCGTCTACGAAAACGCAATGGCCATCGTCGAATCACAAGGGAAGACCGGCCTCGTACAGGTGGGCGAGTTGGTCCGCATCGGCGACGTCTGGAAGCTGACTCAGATTCCTCAGCCGATCGAGGGGCAAAATGCGCAGGTCATGGCCGGGGGTGCGCTGATGCAGCCGACTCTCGCAGCGGCTGGCGCCACTCCCACGACTCCCGATACGCCGGCCCCCTCCCCCGAGACTCAGAAGATCCTCACGGCGCTACAGGACCTCGATCAAAAGGCCCCGCTCCCCACCGCCTCGGCGACGGCGCTCGCCTCCTACAACTCGCAGCGGGCCGATCTGCTCTCGCGGCTGGTCAGCATGTCGAAGACCGACGACGAGCGCAATCAGTGGATGCGGCAGATGATCGACAGCATCGCCTCGGCCGTGCAGATCGGCGCGTTCCCCGCCGGGCTCGACCGTCTGAAATCGCTTGAGTCCGAACTGAAAGATTCGAACGGCAAGTCGCCTCTGATTCCGTACATCGCCTACCGCCGATTGCTTGCCGACTACACGACCCAGCAAAAGGCGGCGACGAGCAACGCCAAGCAGCAAGACATCCAGAAGTGGTGGCGCGAACAGCTGGAGAAGTTCACGAAAGACTTCCCCACCGCGGAAGACGCGCCCGAAGCCTTGCTGCAACTGGCCATCGCCAACGAATTCGCTGGCCAGATCCCCGAGGCCAAGAAATGGTACAACGAGCTGGCGGGCGCTCATCCGGAGACGAAGCCCGGCCGTCGCGCAGCGGGAGCCCTGCAGCGCATCGACCTGAAGGGAAAGCCGTTCGCTTTCTCGGGGCCGTCGCTCGACGGAGGCAAGATCAACGCCAAAGACTATGCCGGCAGGGTGCTGCTCGTCGTCTACTGGTCGACCTGGTGTCAGGCCTGCACGCAAGACGTCCCCGTGCTGCAGGCGTTTTATGATCGCTATCGCAACAAGGGGTTCGAGATTGTCGGCGTGAACCTCGATGTGACCGCCGCGCCCGTGGGCCCTTATCTCCGGCAGCACAACGTCACGTGGCCGCAGGTCTTCGAGCCCGGCGGCACGGAAAGCGGTCCGGCGACGGCGTTCGGCATCATCGTGCCGCCCGTGATGATCCTCGTCGATCGCGAGGGTCGAGTGGCCACTGTGACGACGGCGATCGACGAAATCAAGACCGCGGTCCCCGAACTGATGGGCGACAAGAAGGCCGCCAAGGCCGATTCGATCACGCGATGACGTAGTCGCTCAGTCGATGAACACGCGGTAGGGACGCAAAGAGTTCGTGTCCACGTCGAGGCGGGCCAGCGATAACAGCGCGCCCGCTTCGTCGACGATCGCCACCGATTTGCCCGAGGCGCCCTCCGCGATCGTACAAGCGCCGATCGGAATCCCCCGGCCTGCGCGCAACAGTTCTGTTTCCTCGGCGTTCGCCACGCGATTCGGCACCCCGGCGATTGCTGTCCTCGGATCAAGCAGCGAGCGGTTGAGCGTCGCGTGCGTCAACTGGTCGAATGGAATCGCGTCCTCGACCCGGTACGGTCCAACGCGTGTCCGCACCAGGGCTGACATGACGGCACCGCTGCCGAGGGCTCGCCCGATATCGCGGCCAATCGCCCGGACGTAAGTGCCCGAGCCGCAGTTGATGTCCAGTTCGAGTTCGGGATACGTGAAGCGAGTAATCTCCAGGTGAAACACTTCAACGATCCGGGGCGTCAGTTCGACGCTTTGCCCGGCGCGGGCCAGTTCGTGGGCTCGTCGGCCCTCGACATGCACGGCGGAATAACTGGGGGGCACCTGCTCAATGCGGCCGACGAACGCCGGCAGCCGGCTCTCGATTTCCACGCGCGCGATCACAGGCGCGCCGGCGACCTCCGTCACCGTGCCGGTCACGTCGTCGGTATCGCTCTGCCGGCCGAGCAAGAACGTCGCCTGATACGACTTCGGCTGCTCTTGCACCAGTTCGATCAAACGGGTCGCCTTGCCGACGCAAACGACCAGCACGCCGGTCGCCAGCGGGTCGAGCGTCCCCGCATGCCCGGCCTTGTCCGGCCACACCAACTCGACGACGCGGTCGACCACGCGCCGCGACGTGACGCTGGCGGGTTTGTTGATATTGAGAATGCCGAACCGCCGCGGGGAGGACATCATCGCGCATTGTAGGTCCCGCCTGCCGGGCGGGACCTCTTGGGGGGCGAAGCGCACGGCGACACTGAAAGCAGGTCCCGCCCGGCAGGCGGGACCTACTCAGGCCGTCACCGTCACGCGCGATTGGTGGCGGTTGATGGCCGCCTCGATGAAGCCGAAGAACAGCGGATGCGGCTGCTGCGGCTTGGATTTGAATTCGGGATGGAACTGGACAGCGACGAACCAGGGATGGTCGGGGATCTCGACGATCTCGGCCAGCTTGAGCTCGGGGTTGACGCCCGTGACGACGAAGCCGGCTGCCTCGAAATCGCTCTGATACTCCGGATTGAACTCGTAGCGATGGCGGTGTCGCTCGCGGATCAGGTGGTCGCCGTAGCAGGCGGCCGCTCTCGAGCCCTCTTCTAGCACGCAGGGTTGAGCCCCCAGCCGCATTGTGCCCCCCTTGTGCGTCACCTTTTTCTGCTCTTCCAGCATGCAGATCACCGGGTGGGGCGTAGACGGTTCGAATTCGGTGCTATTGGCGCCAGAGAGCTGCAGCACGCTCCGCGCGAATTCAATCACCGCGCATTGCATGCCTAAGCAGATGCCGAAATAAGGGACCTGGTGGTCGCGGGCGAAGCGGCAGGCCTGCACCTTGCCTTCGACGCCCCGCATGCCGAAGCCGCCGGGCACAAGGACTCCGTCGACGCCGGACAACAGCAGCTCCGGATCCTGCGTCTCGAGTTCCTCCGCTTCGATCCGCTTCACCAACACGCGGGCCGAATGCGCGAAGCCCGCGTGGTCAAGCGCCTCGTAGATCGATTTGTACGCGTCGCGGTGGTCGATGTATTTGCCGACGACGGCGACCGTCACTTCCTGCTCGGGGTGCCGGATCCGCCGCATCAGCCCCTGCCAGTCGTCCATTCGCAGGGGTCCGCAGTTGAGGGCCAGCTTCTGCACAATCAAATCGTCGAGATGGTGTTCGGCCAGTCCCAGCGGCACCTCGTAGATGGAGAATTCCTTGTCCATCTCTTCGATGACGGCCTTGGGCTCGACGTTGCAGAACAGGGCGATCTTCTCGCAGTTCTCGCGCCCCAGCGGGCGCTCGGTTCGCACGATCAGGATGTCGGGCTGAATACCGATCTGCCGCAGCTGCCCGACGCTGTGCTGCGTCGGTTTGGTTTTCGCCTCGCGGGCTGCCTTCAAATAGGGGACGAGCGTCAGGTGCACGAACAGGCAATTCTGCTTGCCGATGTCGAGCGGAATCTGGCGGATCGCCTCGAGGAAAGGGAGCCCTTCGATGTCGCCGACCGTCCCCCCCAGCTCGGTGATCACGACGTCGACGCCCGGCTTGTCGAGGTTGAGAATCGCCGACTTGATCTCGTCGGTGACGTGCGGGACAACCTGCACAGTGCGGCCGAGGTATTCGCCGCGGCGTTCCTTCTCGATCACGCTCAAGTAAATCTGGCCGGTAGTGTAGTTCGATTCACGAGACAGGGGGCTGTTGGTGAAGCGTTCGTAGTGCCCCAGGTCGAGATCGGTCTCGGACCCGTCGTCGAGCACGTAGACTTCGCCGTGCTGATACGGGCTCATCGTGCCCGGATCGACGTTGATGTACGGGTCGAGCTTCTGCATTCGAACGCGGAGTCCCCGGCGTTCGAGCAAGAGGCCAATCGACGCCGAGGTGAGCCCCTTGCCCAGACTGCTCACGACGCCCCCGGTTACAAAGATGTGCTTGGTCGTCACGCGTGGCCCCCGGAAGTGTTTGCCAGTAAGCGAAACAAAAACAGCACTCGTTCAAAAACAACGCTGGTTCAAAAGAAACACTGGCGGCCAAGCCGCCAGTGCCACCGTCCCTCTCAATTCTACGAACCAATCGCGGCTAGGCCGCCGCGCGTCTGTTGACGCGTTCCACAAACCGAGCATAGTCCTCGGGCGTATCGATGCCAACCGAGCGTTGTTCAACCACCGCGACCTGAATTCGGGCCCCCATCTCCAGCACGCGGAGCTGCTCGAGCTTTTCCAGCTTCTCCAGCTTGGACGGCGGCAGTTTGGTCAGTTCGAGCAAGAACTCAACCCGATACGCGTACAATCCCAAGTGTAATAGCCAAGGCGAATTCGTCTGCAGCAACTCGTCCCAGACGGCGTCGCGGACGAACGGAATCGTCGATCGGCTGAAATACAGCGCCCGGCCGTCGCTGGCGCAGACCACCTTGTTGCACGAATGGTCGTCGAGCTCGCGGCGGCTGGTGATCGGCGTGGCCAGCGTCGACATTTCGACCCCCGAATGTTCGACAAGCGTCTTGACGAGCAGATCGATGTGTGCGGGATCGATCTCCGGCTCGTCCCCCTGGATGTTGACGACGATGTGAGCGTCGCGACAGCTGCGGCGGACGACTTCGGCGACGCGATCGGTGCCGCTGGGGTGCTCGCCCGTCATCTCCGCGCGGCCGCCAAACCTCTTCACGACGGCGGCGATTTCGGGGCTATCGGTGGCGACGATCACTTCGGCCAGCGATTTGGCGCGGCACGCCTGCTCCCAGGTGTATTGCAACAGGGGTTTCCCTGTGTCGGCCAACAGCAATTTCCGCGGCAACCGCGACGACTGCAGCCGGGCTGGGATGATCCCGAAGACGCGCATCGAAAACCTCCGTGTTTTCAGACGGGGCTCTTTTAGCAGATGCGCGGGGGGCTGTCAAAAAACCTGAGTTCATCCGCCGCTAAAAGGACCGATCAGCGCTGCCAAACGCTTGCTCAGCTCAGCAGCGGCCCCCAGGTCCAGTAGACAAAGAACACCGTCCAGACGCAGGCTGTCGAGGCAAAAACCCACGCGGATGCCCCCTCTAAGCGGGTGCGGCCCCGGCTTCCGATCCCTTTGATGCACGAGCGAACGAGCACCACCGCGGAATATCCGATCGCCAGCGTGAGCCCCGCCAGAATCCACAGGTCGATTTCGGTCGATCGGTAATACGCGCTGGGTGACGCGTCTCCCAAAAAACGCATGATTGCCAAGAGCGCTTCGCTCATTAAGAGCGCCCCGAAATTCACTGCCCAACCCATGACGACCGTGTTGCGCTTGGGCGCGCCCCGACGCGGCATTCGGCGGAATTTCCGAATTGCCCACGCGGCCGGCCAGATCGTCATGGTCCACACCGTGCCGAGCGTGCCCGCGAGCAACAACGTGACCTGCACCGGGGCCGATCCGTACCAGGGGAGCTGCTGCATGCCGCGCGACTCGACGATGTCGGGAGTGCCAGCGGCGATGTCGAGTGCAAAGTTCGCGGCAGCTTGGGCGCGGTTGCTGTCGGTCGCGCCCTGAGCCTTGTCGCCGCCAGTGTGCTGGGCGATCCAGTCGATCATGGTTTTCACATAGCCGGGCGCCAGTCTCGATTCGGGCAGAACTTCCAACGGGCGGTCCGACACGACCAGCCCATGCGTCGCATGGCGGAAGATCCGCACGGAGTAATCGCGATTACCCCCCGCATGTAGTTCGTTCGCCCAGATCGCCGCGCTCTCCCTCGGCGGAGTGAGCACGTCCGACTCTCCGAAGATCGCGAGCACGGGTTGACGCACGCGGCGAATGATGGCGGTCGCGTCGAGGTCCATGTCGAGCGGCTCCGTCTCGAACAGAGGCGGGATGGGGAATTTTCCCGCTTTGTAGAGCTGCTCCCATTGCAAGTGCAGCGCGACGCCGCGACGCATCGCCTCGAGAAGCCGCTGGTCGCATCCGAAAAACTGCAGATACTGGGTGCGGCGCCAAAGCTCTTGCTCTGCTGGCGAGACTGCTCCGCCCGAAACCGGGATACAAAATGCGATGTGAGCGGATTTGTTGGCCGCGATGGGAATCACCCACCCCGCCTGGCTGACGCCCCACAGGCCGATGGCGTCGGGACGGATCTCCGGGCGCCCGCGCAGATACTCGACTGCCGCGACAACGTCGTCAGCCAGCACGCCAAAGCCGGCTTGCTGCCAGTCTCCGGTCGAGTTGCCGGTGCCCCGCTTGTCGAACGAAAGGCAGGCGATGCCGGCCCGGGCGAAACGATCGGCCATGGGCCAATTGTCGAGCCGGAGCTGCGGGCCCGATCCGTGGACGAAGACCAATGCCGGATGGGGCCCCTTCGACGTCGGAATGTAGAGAGAACCCGAAAGCGTGGCGCCGGGCCCCTCGAAGGCGATCTCGACTTCGCGCCAGAGGTCGACGCGATCCGCGATCTGAGCCGCAGGGGAAGCGGGTCGCGCCACGAGCTTTTCCGACGTCGC
>Ga0187784_10001404_pt1 | contig 19066 bp, 16 predicted proteins | sample 1015_SJ02_MP15_2_FD_132964 | JGI IMG/M metagenome (GOLD analysis project Ga0187784, IMG submission 132964) | Tropical peat soil microbial communities from peatlands in Department of Meta, Colombia - 1015_SJ02_MP15_20_MG | ecosystem: Environmental > Terrestrial > Soil > Wetlands > Peat | place...
GAAGTGCAACGCAAGGAGAAGTCGCAGGAGCGCGCGCCGATTTTGCCGCCTCCTCCGGCGGCGCGGGGGAATTGAAATGTCTCGACTCAGATCGGCGGTTTGGATGCGCAGCAACTTGATTCTCGCCGTGATCCTCGTCGCGGGATGGGCGACGGCTCAGGATGACGTGGCCATGCAGGCCATGAAGGATGAGCTGGCGCGGTCGATGTCGCAAATGCAATTGCAGAAGATGGACAAGCCCTATTTCCTGGCGTATCGCCTGGATGACATCCGCCGCACAATGGTTTCGGCGATGCTGGGCAGTGTCACGGAGGAGCAACCGTCGCACACGCGCATGGCTGGCGTCGAGGTGCGGGTGGGCGATTATGCGCTCGACAACAGCAACTATGTGTCGCTGCGGAATCTTACCGGCTTCGGGGCCGGGATGCTCGTCGGCCTCCGGCAGGCGCCGCTCGATGACAGCTATGGCCAAATCCGCAGCAGGTTGTGGCTCGCCACCGACGGTCAGTATAAGAAAGCCCTGGAGGACCTCTCTGCCAAACGGGCCGCGCTCCAGATGCGCAAGCAAACCGACAATGTGCCCGATTTCAGCAAGGAGACGCCCAACATCGAAACCGAGGCGCCCGAAACGACACAGGCTGACGTGCAACAGTTGAAGGCGCTGGCCCGGGCGATTTCGGCGGTGTTCAAGACTACGCCCGAGATTTACGGTTCGTCGGTGGATCTCGAATATCGCAACCTTTACACGCGCTACATCAACAGCGAGGGATCATCGTTCACGCGAGCGGAGCCGGTTTTCAAGCTGCAGATTAACGCGCGGACGCAGTCGACCGAGGGTGTGCCCATCTCCGATTCGATTGAGATTTATGGGCGCACGGTCGGTGACATTCCCTCGCAGGACGTATTGACCGCACGCACGCGGGCGATGGCGGACCGCATATTGAAGTTGAGGACCGCCTCGTCGCTGGACCGGTACAACGGGCCGGTCTTGTTTGAAAACGAGTCCGCCGGGGAAATCTTCGCACAGCAGTTTGCCTCGGGATTGATGGCGGTGCGCACGCCGCTGAGCGACGATTCACGGTTTGAAATGTTTTTCAACCAGATGATGGGACAGCTCGGCGGAACGTCGTTCGTCGACAAGATTGGGGGACGGGTGCTGCCGGAGTTTCTGAGCGTGTCGGATAATCCGCTGGTGAACGAGTACAAAGGAATGAGGTTACTCGGCGCAAGCAAGATCGACGATGACGCGGTAATGACGCGGGAAACCAAGCTGGTGGAGCACGGAATCCTGAAGACTCTGCTGGCGACCCGGGTTCCTGTGCGGACGGTGCCGCACAGCACCGGTAGCCGGCGGGGATGGGGACCGGTGCCGAGCAACTTGTTTGTTACTTCGGAAAGATCCTCGAGCACGGACGAGTTGCGCAAGGAGCTGCTGCGGCGAGCCAAGGATCGAGGCCTAGACTACGGCATTGTGGTGCGGCGCGTGGGTGGAGGGGCTGCGGCATCGTTTATGAAAATGGCCGCGCGCATGGCACAGCAGGACGGACAGGGCGGCTCATCGCTGGCTGAAGTTTATAAAGTTTTCCCGGACGGGCACGAGGAACTGGTTCAGGGGGTGGAAATCGCGGATATGCCCCCCGCGGCTTTTCGGGACATCGTCGCGGTTGGGGATACGCCGGTAGTGTTCACCGATGAATTCATCCCGCGGATTGGCGCGCTGTTCTCGATGGGAGTTCAGTCGTCGGATGTGCCGGTGGTTTCCTGTGTGGTGCCTGCGCTGCTGTTCGAGGAGGTCTCGTTGGTGAAGAGCCAGGGGCCGTTCCCGAGTCTGCCGATTTCGCCGTCGCCATTGGCAAAGGAGTGAGAGACCCACGCAGTCTCACTGTAGGCTCTTTGTCTTTTCTTCGATAAACCAATAGCTTAATAACGGCCGGGGATCAAGTATTCGCGCTCAAGCGGCCGGCGAAGTCGCGCGATTTTTCACCAACTGACCTTGCCAGACGAGCGCAGAGAGATATCTAGAACTCTCGGTCTCTTCGGTTTCTACATTCTGGAGTAGTGCAGAACAGTTCCACCTCCCTCGGCGAAGGGGTAGTACGCTTTCTGTCTCGGAAGCAGGAACGGCAGCACTGTCTTATGGCATCGCCCCTCTGCTATCATTCCTCCAGTCGCCGTTGCGTTCGCCGAAGCTATGTGTCCGGGCGTAATCAGCAAGCAGATCAGTGGTCAGATCGCGAGAATCCTGCACAGTCAGACCTTCGTAAATAAGCGACAACTCCGAAAGCTGCTGGAAGTCTTGGTTGCGAATATAGATTCGCAGGAGACGCTCACGGCTGAGCTGATAATCAGCGGACTCTGGCCGGACGAGATCCGGACAAAACGATCTGCGGACGTAGCTACAGAGATGAACCGGCTGCGCCGCGCGCTGAAGACGTACTACGAGTCCGAAGGGGACGGCGATCCGGTAGACATCCATCTCCCCAATCGGGCTGTTACCGCCGGAAACGGAGCACAACAACGGCCATGGATCGTGGCCAGGTCCCATCTGGACTTAGAGGACGATTCCGCTGCAAGTCGGCGCCTGAATCTGAGGGCATGGCCGCAGCTTGTTCTGGTCTCTGCGATTGGTGCGGCCTTCGCGATTACGAGCCTTTTTATTATCCGAATGCTCATGCCGACTCCACAGCCCCGATCCGGGCGCCTGGACGGTACGGTGCTGAGGATCATGGATCAAGACGGGAAGGAGCTATGGAGCGAGAACTTTCCCCAAGGATTTGGACCCGAGTTGTACTATAAGAAAAACAACGGAACGCGTATCTGGTTTGCGGATTTGGAAGGAAGAGGCCATACCAGTGTCCTTTTTTCTTACCTGCCCATCCCTGACAACCTGCCTCACTCGTCGACGCTGATTTGTTATTCCGATCGAGGCAAGGAAAAATGGCGCTGGTCTCCTGGAAGGAAATTACCGGAAGTCGGCGGGCCGGCTACATATCGGACCTTTTCTATTGGAGTACTGAAAGCGAAGGAAAAAAGATCTTCCCGAATCGTGGTTCTAAGTGACCTTGATCCCTGGTGGGCAGGGCCGAGCCAGATCGCCATCCTTGATTCAAACGGTAAAACTCTCTCCGAGTACTGGCATGCAGGGGGCTTGCGCGACATGGTGGTGGCCGACTTGGAAGGCGCCGGTAGAGACGAGATTATCGCAACGGGGACCGCCCACGGATTTGACGCTCAAGCGACGCTAGTGGTTTTGGATCCCGAGCGCGTCTCAGGGGCCTCCAAGGAGGTGCGACCTGACTCTCAAATCCACGGCGTGGGCACCGCCCAAGAGAGATTGCGCCTGCTGTTTCCCCGGAGCGACTTGAACCGAGCATCCTTCCGGTTCAATATGGCCACCGAACCTACGGTCGAGCATGGCAATCTTCGACTCACAGTCCTGGAATGCCTCGCTCCCGTTGGCTGCCCAATCCGATACGAATTCGACAAAGACTTTCATTTGATTGCAGCTAATCCAGCGAGCGATGAATTTATCACCGCTCACGACCGCTTCTATCAAAACGGCAAAGGTGCGCATTCACTTAGCGCGGCAGAACGGGCGGCATTCCTGAGAGTCCGGTGCCTGGTGGGATGCCAATCGGAGTTTGTCCCGGTAGCCGAAACCTACGACCCGGCGACCTCTTTCGAGAAGGGTTGGACCGCTCACAGCAATCCCAACAGGGTGTGGTCCTACGGCTATTCCTCTGGCCTTGCCGATCCAATTATTCTCTACGACCAAACTGTGCAGAATGGCATCAACGGGCCAAACGCACAGTACTGGTTATCACCGTCGGTTAACGCTGGCACGTCTCCCTCTGCGGAGTATAACAACGGCCCCGCCTTTAACGATGGGAACGTTGACTTCTTGCCAAACGAGTTCCTGCTCGTGGCTGGGATTCGCGGCCAGTACTCCGATCTGGTTTTCACTTCCCCGGCCGGCGGGGAGTATTCCATCGCGGGCAGCTTTCGAGGCGCCCAATACGGCATTGGCACGGTCGTCGGTATTGTTGTCAATGGCAAGGTTATCTTCAAGTCCAGCGTCACCGCTGTCGGCCAGCTTGCGCCCTTTAATCTCGTGCTTAACTTGGAGGCCGGAAGTACAGTGGCGTTCTCAGTAGGTCCGGGCGGTGGGAGCCAGAACACTGGACTCTCGGCAACAATTACAAAGCCGTGCTCCCTCAGCGACAAGCCCGCCTCCAGTGTGGCGGGAGAAATCAGCTGTTCTGAGCCTGGCAGGACGCAACATAACGCGCGTTCCGCTCGATAAACTGGCCCTGACAAGTCTGCCCACAATTTAAACAGCACGGGAAATCTGCTGCACCTCCCGCGATTTCATACCGACTTCATATCATCTCTTCGCCGCCCCTATTGACGCTACCGTCATTCGGTTGCAAACATCTGCCACGAGGGAAAAGAAGCACGAGCTAATTCGTCTCGGCTTCTTTCTTGGAGCATCGCTCGCTTGCGGTGATCCGCAAGCAGCAAGCGTTGGAAGCTGGGATGTACGGGCGGGTGGTCAACGTTATCGTCCTTACTTGTACTCTTGCGCTAAGCCTGATTCGCAGCCACAGCCCCGTCTATACCCTCGCTGCCTCAAGAAAAGGAGAATACTGTGACTACGAATCGTCTTGTGGCCGGCCTGTTGGCGGTTTTTCTCATTGGATGCTTTGGGGGGTGCAGCAGTTCGTCGTCAGTGCCGATCACGGTTGCGCTCAAGGCTGCCGCGAGCGCGATCGATCAAGCGCAAACCGACAACATCACAGCAACGGTTTCGAACGATTCCAACAATGCGGGGGTTACGTGGACAGTTTCAGGAGGAGGCACCCTGAGCAGTTCGACAAGCACAGCCGTCACCTACGACGCGCCCAGTTCGGTGACCAGCACGTTCACGGCGACGATCACCGCGACTTCCACCAGCGACACGACGAAGACCGCATCGGTGCAGATTACAGTCAACCCGCCGCCTGGTACGATAGCGGTCACACAGGGCAGCCTGGCGGCTACGGCCGGGGCGAGCTACTCGGCCACTATCGGAGTCGCTGGCGGCAGCAGCCCGTTTACCTGGACGGTCTCTAGCGGCTCGCTCCCGAGCGGTCTCGCATTGGGCACGAGCACAACAGATTCCAACACGATATCGGGAACACCGACCGGCCAAACCAGCACGTTCACGGTCAAGGCCAGCGACGCAACCGGCGTTGCTACCACGCAACAGTTCACGGTCACGGTGGCGCTGGCCGTTTTGACGTCGTCGTTGCCATCCAGCACGATGAACAGCTCCTACACGGCGACGTTACAGGCCGGCGGAGGCACGCCTCCCTACTCCTGGAGCGAAACGGGCGCGTTGCCCACAGGGCTCAGTCTTGATTCCAGCACCGGTGGGATATCAGGGACACCAAGCGAGGCCGGAACCTCGAACTTCACGGTCACGGTCACCGACTCGAAATCTGCCACAGCCACGGCAAGTCTTAGCATTACGATCAGCCCGCCGACAGGCTGCGCGAACAACGGGAACCTGAACGGCAATTACGCTTTCCTATTCCAAGGCTGGTACTCGGGTCAAGCGTACTTAAACTTCGCCGGCAGCCTGGTCGCCGACGGCAACGGCAACATCACCAGCGGGCAAGCTGACCAGAACGACCCCGTCAAAGGCCCGCAACAATGGACCCTGACCGGCACCTACTGTATTGCCTCGAACAATCTTGGGACGATGAGCATAAACAACGGCACGGCTTCCCACACCTACGCTATCGTCATCCAGTCCGATGGGAATGGGAGTGTCATGCCCTACGATGCCACGAACACCATCGTCATGTCGGGCGTTTTCTTCAAGCAGGATACGAGTGCGTTCTCAACGAGCAAGTTCAACGGGAGTTACGCGTTTGGATTTAGCGGAGTGGGCGGAGGCGAGAACCGGTACGCGGTGGCCGGGGCATTCAGTTCAGATGGCCAGGGTAACCTGACCAACGGGGAGCTGGACGCGGACGAGATCAACGGGAATCCCACAAATACAACATTCACCGCGAACGATTTCACAGTAGCGAGCAGCGGGCGTGGCACGGTTACGCTGAACATAACCGGCGTCGGCGCGGGCAACTTTGCGTTCTACGTGGTTGATGCCACGCACCTGCTGATGATTCAGACAGACGCGATCAGCGGTCCGCTCGGCTCGGTGCTTTCCGGACAAGTTCTGCAGCAGTCCGGTTTGACCGGAAACAACACGGACCTGGACGGCATTGTCATATTCGCGATGGAGCAGATTGACTTTACCTGCACTCCGGTATGTCCAGAAGTGCTGGTAGGACTGCTGACGACCGACGGCTCGGGGAACATCGATTCCCTTGCCGGCGATGATAATGACGGCGGGACGATTAATTCCGGCAGCTTTTCGGGTACCTACAGTGTGTCGGCGAACGGACGCGTGCCGACGACTCTGACGGGCATGAACCATTCCCCAATTCTTTATCTGACCGGCAAGAATGCGGGCTTCATCACATCGACGGGCCATGCGGCCCTGGGTATGCTGACGCCGCAATCGGGCAGCAACTTCAGCAACAGCTCGCTCTCCGGCAACTTTTACGGCGGCGGCTGGGAGCCGTTATCCCCCAGTGTTTGCGGGGACGTAAACGTGTCGACGCTGACTTCGGGCAGTTCGAGTTGGACTGACGACAGCATTTGCACGACCGGTCCGGCGAGCACGAGCAACACATCTACGTTTGCGATGGCCGCCAGCGGCAGGGGAGTCGCCACCGACAACAGCGGCAAGCAGACGATTTTCTACATCGTCACGCCAAGCAGCGGCGGGACGGGCGGGCAGTTTATCAGCCTGCCGGGGCAGGGAAATGGATCTTATCCGAAGGTGATGACGTACCAGCAGTAGGGACGATCGCGATAGTTGGCGAGCGTGCGCTGAAGCAACTTCCAGACTAATGCGGACTCTGCTGAGCGACGGTGCGCTGTTTGGCATCGGCTACGATCTTTGTGAATCGAGGATCGCCGCGGAGTGATTTAAGATCCGTGTCCTCACCCATACCAGCCAACTCATGCTCTGGTAACCCTTCATCAATGGACTCGCGCAGTAGCGAAATCGCCCGTTCCGTCTGGCCCTGCAGAGCGGCAAGGCAGGCCACGTTATAAGTGAAGGTTGCAGTGCGGGGATTCTTCAGCCCGTTCACTCGTCGGCTTAGCTCGAGCGTCTCTTCCGCAAGTTTTTCTGCTTCAACGTAGTGTCCCTCGTCCGAAAAGGTATCAGCGAGAGAGGCCATATTGGCAAGTGTCTGAGCGTGTTCTGGCCCAAAAATGCGTCGGCTTAGATCGAGCGCTTCACGGTTCATTTTCTCTGACTCCGTATATTTGCCTTCGTCCCCCAGAACTCCGCACAAGATCGACATCGCTATGATTGTCCTCCGGTCTTCCGGGCCATAGGTTTTGCGGCTAAGATCAAAAGCTTCACGCGCTAGTTTCTCTGCCTCTGGCCGCCCGCCCGAATCGTTCAGGGCCGAGGCCAAATGTGACTCCAATAAGATCCTGGTGGAACTCGGGAAACCGGGAACCGTCTCACTCTTAGCGAGTGCATCGCGCAACAATTTCTCCGATTCGCCGTACCGGCCTTCCCTCGCAATAACCCACGCCAACAAACCCTGTGCATCGAGAGTTTCGGGATTATTCGGGCCCAACACATGGGTGCGAATGTCAAGGGTCCGGGCGAACATGGGTTCAGCCCTCGCATAGATTCCAAGTCCTTCATATGCACGCCCCATGGCATTCATCAGTTGGGCTCGAACTTCCAGGTCAGTGGTTAGCCCCGCATCGATGTTCCCAGACGCCTTGTCGAGAACTTCGCGCACCGTGATTGTGTTCCCGCGGGCTTCGTTTGGGTCTGCCATCTGGAACATGTTAGTCATGAAATCAGTGATGCGGGTGGCGCGATCACGCTCCCGGTTGGCGCGGTCGCGTTCTCGTGTAATGCGCCGCAACTGCACCGCCTGAACTGCAACGAAGCCCGCCAGGAGAAGAACCAACACCGCTGCTACCGTGAGTCCAACTCGGTGCCTGCGGACGTACTTCTGCAGCCGGTAACCCGCGCTCGCTGGACGAGCGACTACCGGCTCGTGCTGCAGATAGCGCTGGATATCGGCAGCCAGTTCCCAAGGCGATCCATATCTACGGGCGCGCTCCTTCTCGATCGCCTTCATGGTGATCCAGTCGAGATCGCCGCGCAGCAGGCTGACCAGTTGTGCCGGTTCAGTGTCGCGCGCTTCGGCTGTAGCGGTGGAACGCTCGCGATCCGCGCTCACTTTGGTGGAAGGCCGCGCCGGCTCTTCCTCTCGCAGCTGACGCAGTACTTCGAGCGGCTGCTCCTGCCATCGCTTCGTGTCTAAAGGCAACTCCCCAGCCAACAACGCATAGAGAACCACGCCCAGGGAGTAGACGTCGCTACGCGTATCGATATCGTGGACACTGGGGTCGGCTTGCTCCGGACTCATGTAGGCCGGCGTGCCAACTAAACCGCCAAATTGCGTGAGTAGGCTGTCACCATCAACCCGCGTGGTTGCCTTTGCCAGCCCGAAGTCGATGATCCGGGGCATCGGCTTGCCATCCACTTCCACCACCAGAATGTTCGCCGGTTTCAGATCGCGATGGATGATAGCCTTCTGATGCGCGTGCTGTACTCCCTCGCAAGCTTTGATGAATAACTCCAGCCGCTGACTGATCGTCAGTTTTTTCTGATCGCAGTACTCTGTGATGGGCTGCCCCGGAACGTATTCCATCACGAAGTAAGGCTGGCCTTGCTCTGTCGTTCCCGCGTCAAACACTTTGGCGATGGCGGGATGGTCCATGATGGCAAGGGACTGCCGCTCCGACTGAAACCGCTGCACCACTGATTCGTCGTACATTCCCGCCTTGATCAGCTTCAGCGCCACCTGCCGTCGAACCGGAGCAATCTGTTCCGCGAGCCACACCTGCCCCATGCCGCCTTCGCCCAGCTTGCGGACAAGCCGAAACCGCTGCGAAAAAACCTGTCCCGGCTCCCAGCTGATGCCAGACTTAGCTCCGCCCGCGCCGACAAGCTCGTTGAGTGGGGGCGACTGCATGAAGCTGGTGCGGACTTGCTCTTCGGCAACCAGCAGCGACTCCAGTTCCGAGCGTAGCGAAGCATCCGAGGCGCAAGCCTCGTCAAGGAATGCGCTGCGACGTTCCGGCGAGAGCTGCATCGCCTGGTGCAAGATCTCTTTGACCGACTCCCAACGCTGAATGTCTTTGATATTCATGCTCGTGCCGTCCTGCTCATCTGGCGATGTAGCCAGACACGGGCTGTGGCCCACTCGCGATCGACCGTGGCACGCGAAATCCCCAGCGCTTGCGATATTTCTGGCGTCGACGATCCGCCAAAAAACTTCATCTCCACGATTTTCCCTGCCGTTCGTCGATGGGGGACAAATCGTTTAGGGCACGGTCCAGCGCGATCAGTTCCATATCCCGCTGGACGGCCAGCGCATCGGCTTTCTCTAATGCGATCCTGCATTCCCCGGCCCGTTTGGAAGCGGCACGGCTGCGGGCGTAGTCCACCAAAATCTGCCGCATCAGCCGCGACGCCACTGCGATGAAGTGTGCGCGGTTCTGCGGAACGGCCTCATTGGCAGCCTAAGATAGGTCCTCATGTACCAATTCCGTGCTTTGCAGGGTGTGATCCGGCCTCTCGGATCGCATGTAGTAATGAGCTAAGCGACGCAGCTCCTTGTAAACCACAGGCATTAAAGCGCGCAGTGCGCTTTCGTCGCCCTGCCTCCAAAGCCGCAAAAGCTCGGTGATTTGTCCGGGCCTATCGTCGGGCATGCTGCCCTCGCCGGCTCCAACCCCGGAGTGGGCTAACACTATAGTTCGGTGCCCACGTACAGTTCAAGCGATAGTGAAGTCCGGTAGTGGGTTGTTTGATTGGAGACATGGTGAATCTGGAATCCAATACTTTTGACCATCGCACAACCAGCCGGCACAGGTCCCTCCATGGATGTTCCCACAACGTTCCGCGCAGCCCCGCGAAAATCTCTACGTGGCGGATGGTTATATCAACCAAACGAATGGCCGCATTCTGCCATCGAACGCAGCAGCCGCAAAATCAAGACCATCGTCGAACCTGCATCAGCCCGCCGGACTCGCGTTTTAAACGCCTGATGCACTCTGTTTCTCGGAAGCCGGCGCTCACCAGGTCCGTTGCCAGAATTTGCAAGCGCGCGCGACCCACTTCACCGCCGGCACGGGGAAGCCAGGTTTGAGCGGCGACGGTGGCGCCGCCGAATGCGCTCAACTGAATCGTCCCATGGGCATCAGCTTCGATACGCAAAGCAATCTTTACGTCGCCGACACCGGTAATCGGCGGCATCCGACCGGTGCGTCCTAGCGCCCAACCGGCGGACTGCAATCCTTGACGGACCGGCGGCTCGCAGCCGGTAGCGACATTCGAACGTGAGCGTCACACTCGGCTACTAGATCAAGCCACAAGTTGTGATGTGATGGCAGCGGTGGATAAACTCGGGCAGATTTTGCTGCTCACAATCTTGGGAACACCAATCGGACAACTAGATCAGACCTCAGGCGCAATGCCCAAATCTGTAAACTGGCCTTTTCGAAGAGGTTAGCATGGAGCCGACGATCGGACTTGAACCGATGACCTGCCGATTACGAATCGGCTGCTCTACCAACTGAGCTACGTCGGCTTATGTTCGATTCTAAATGTGCAGGGAAAAAGGGTAAAGAGCGACAGGCTCACATTCGTGCAGTTCGTCCACTTCCCCGCTCGGGCTATGTCGTCGGTGATCTTCGCTCCGGTTTGGCGCCCCACTAGCATTTCCGCAGAAGGGCGTACTCCGGTCCTTTAGATTTCACAAATCTTTGGTTTGCTCAGGATCATGGGCTGTTAGGGATGCCGCCGAATAGGAGCAGAATCAGGCGGGGACGTTCTGCCGAGGATGGCCTGCGAGAATCCTTCGCTCGACTGGAAACAGCCCACGTCTTTCTTAAGATCTCAGTCTCAATCCATTGTGTGTGCAGGGCCGCCGGGGATCGCCACTCGACTCCCCTTCGTTGTGCTCAGGATCGCTCAAGGCAGGCTCGGGCGCCGCTGGTGAAAATGCGGCGCTTCGGTAGGACGCAGCAACTGCAATGCGACTTCGCTCGCGATGAGGCCGTCGGGAGAACCGTCAAACTCACCTAAGCCTCACAACATAAGCAGACGCGCTTTCGGGACACCACCTACGTCGCCTCCGCTCCCAGGGCCTCGTATTCCTGCTGCGACTGGGCAGGCAGAAGCACCCACAACGTGTAGACGCCAATCGCTGTGCCGAAGGGAACGTTGAACAGCGAGAGAAATGCCAGCACCAGTGCGAGGATGCGAGCCCATGAGTCATACTTCATCAATCCCCAGCCGGCTACAAATCCGCAAGCCGCTTTGGCCAGGATGAAGATCCCGATTGTGCTAAGGAGCGCACTCAGGAAACCGATGGGCACATCCGGCGGCACCTTATTCATTGCGCGCAGATGCGGAAACAAAGCCGTGCCGACAATAAACACCAATAGGCCCGCCAATGCGTGCAATGCGGAATAGGCGAACCACAAAATGGCGAGCAGGTGCGTGTGGGATTGCACCCGTCCGCGGAGCGGTGGCATTGCCGCAATGGCGCCAACGATCTGTTTGCCGCATTTGCTGCAAAAAGCTTGCCCCGGTTGTACTGCTGTGCCGCATCCATCGCAGAACATAAAGTCCTCCAGCACTCTCGAAGAATCTGCCGAACAGCCGGTTCGCAGAAATCCTCTACCAGATGATACGAAGCGCAGCCCGCAGGGTTCCATCTCGGGCAGCGCGGTCGTCATAAGCGCGGTCGTCATGAAAGTCTACTCCGCGTGACGCAGAAGCGAGGAGCAAAACGAAAAGGCCACCCGGCAACTGGGCGGCCTCTTCTTCAAGGGAGAATAGTTCCAACGGAGGTTGCAGGATTCCGTCAAAACTTTTCTGCCGAAATCTTATGAGCCGAAAAACGGGGGTGTCAAGGGATTTTTGTGAAATAAATGTCTTTGTTTTCAATAAGTTACAAAACGAATCAATAGCAGGAAAAAGTGTAACAATTTGAGACGGGCACCGCCGCAGCAAGGCCTAACCTGATATTTCTAAAGGCACTTACTATGCGTCCGGCAGGGTTCCAGACCCTCGATCGTCCTTCTCACGCCCGCCGGTCAGCGGCCCGCGCAAGATCGTTTCCGAGAGATGCAGCGAGATAAATTCCATATGTTCCGGGCGGTCAAAAATCTTGTCAGGGAACCACCGTTTCATCAGAATGCGGAATCCACCGAAAGCCACGCCCGCGATGATGGCGAGTCCGCCAAGAATCGCGCATAGGACAACTATGTTGAGGATCAGCTGGTACAAATCTCTGACCTCGTGATTATCGGTCGCCTGATTCCACGTGACACTGGCTTCCCAATTCACCATGCCGAGCAGCGCGTTGGCGTCGGTATCCGAAACCGGCCCGCTGACTACCGCAATAAGAGGACCAGTTCGTTTGCCGTGAAAGGTGCCTGTACTCTCGATCACTGAAACGCCGGCTTGCGGCTGCGCCAATTGATGCGCTTGGTCAATGCGGCGCAAATGCTCGGCTGCCAGCTGAGGCGTAGGGTACGAGATCAGCATCAAGGTCGCCTGGCCGCTGGAGGTGTTGTAGCGCGCCAGACTCACCTCGGCGCTCGAGCCGAAATCGATCAGATCCACGGAAACCGGGGGCGCCAAGGCGGCTAGAGCTATCGGCCCCTCCATGTATTTCCGCGTGTTGGCAACGTAGCCACGCTCCGGCATGAATCGGATGAAAGGCGGCAAGTTTCCCGCATTGCCGCCGGGACGGGGCAGCACTCCGGCAAGTTCGCGCAGTTGCGCGGCAGACATCGCCGTCTCCTGGCTGAATTGCGCGTCGACCAAAACGTGCCCGCGGAAGAACAAGACGCGATCGCCCAAAGTCGCGGCTTGATCGCCGATCTGCTCCAGCGCCATCTCCGGCTGCAGATAGAACGTGTAGGCGCCAAACGCGCCCGAGGCATCGGCAAAGCGCGCCGCGCGAATCTTTAGAGTGCGGCCATCATCGCGCGCGTATGTGGCAGTAGCGAAGTCGGTAAAGCCGTACTCACCGAGAATCGCGGCATTGGTGGGGTCGGCAGCTGCGGGGCTCTTGCTCATCTGGGCAGAGCCTTCCATCTGCCACCCTGCGAATTGCGCCGGCAACAGCGGAGAAACTTGAGTCGACGACGGCTTAACGGGCACCTCGCCCGCCAAAGCCATACACAGGGAAATCCCTAAGAACTGCGAAAACAGCGCCACACGGACAGAGCCGGAGAAGCTCATCAGTTTTTGGCCGAGCAAGGCTCCTGTCTCATTAGACCACAAGCGGCCGAGGAATGTTCCGCGGACCTGTAAGCGACTGATCTGGCGGCTTTTCCAGGTCTGGTTACCGTTGTGCCGTCGTGCTCCACACCGGAGCCATTCCCAAACGGAGAAGTTGGGGGCACACTGGCAATGGGTAGTCAGATGCACAAAAGCAGTACAAGCGACAATCAGCGGAGCGCCAGCCGAACCAAGGCAGTGCTTCCGGTTCGCGTCAGGGGAAGGGACAGTTCGGGAGTTCCTTTCGAGGAACTCGCCCATACTTTGGACGCGACACCGGGCGGGCTGCGCCTGGGCGCGGTGCGGCGCGAGCTGAACGTGCTGGATGAAGTCACCGTTTTCTATCGCCAGCGCAGAATTCAGTATCGGGTGGTGTGGACGAAAAAGTTGAAGGGAACCTCAGAATTTCAGATCGGGCTGCAAGCTTTGACGCAGGATGCAGACGCCCTGGGGCTCGCTTCTTCGGACATCAGGGTTCTCGCGGCACCGCGGGCGGAGTTTTCGCCCGCTTGAGCAGCTATCTAACAAGTGACGAGGATGAAGCATATGTCGAATCTGTACCGTAATCTTTGGTCGGACGAGCGGGGCCAGGACATCGCCGAATACTCGGTAATGCTGGCGGTCATTCTGGTTATCGTGGTGGGAACGGTCCGGCTGATTGGATCGAACGCGAACAACATCTTTTCTCAGGTCGGCAGTTCGATTCAGTAAACTGAGGAGATCCGCATCACTGGCTGGCGGGCTTGTCCATCTTGCTGGCCACTTTCACGCCGCTCAGTCCGTTTACGTACTTGGCGATGCCACGGTAGAGCGACTCGGCAATACGCTGGCGATACTCGCTGGTCTGGAGGCGGCGCTCGTCGCCGGGATTCGAGACGAAGGAAATCTCCGCCAGAATTGAAGGCATGTTAGCTCCGATCAGCACGATAAACGGAGCCTTCTTCACCCCGCGGTTGCGGATGCCGGGGCTCTTGGCGGCCAGGCCGCTGTGCAGCGACTGTTGCACGTCGCCGGCAAACTCACGCGATTCTTCAATCTTCTCTTTCAGCGCGATTTTCTTCACCAGATCCTGCAGCTCGTAGATGGATTTTTCCGAAACCGCATTCTCGCGCGCCGCCACTTCCAGTGCCTCCGGCGAAGACGTGAAATTCAGGTAATAAGTCTCCACGCCGCGGGCTGCGGGGTCGTCGCTCGAGTTGGCGTGAATCGAGATGAATAAGTCGGCACGCTGCTGGTTGGCGATCGCGGTGCGCGTTTCGAGCGGAATGAACGTATCGTCCTTGCGCGTGTAGACGACCTCGGCGCCCAGGCGCGCCTCCAGCAGCTTGCCCAGGCGGCGGCCGACGTCGAGCACCAGATTCTTTTCTTCCAACCCGTTCGGGCCGACGGTTCCCGTGTCGTGCCCTCCATGGCCGGGATCGATCACAATCTTTCCGATTTTCAACCCCAACGCCCGAATCAGTGAACGGTCTCCGCTGGCAGTTGGTTTTGCTTCACGAACGTCGATGTCAGCCGTGTTCGGGGTGTGGACGAGACGGGCCGAAGATTTGCTCGCGGCATTGGCGGCTGCCGACGGATCGGCTGCCGACTTTTCGTCTGGATTGGCAGAATCAGATTCGGGAGCGATTTCAGCCTTGCGAGCCGCAGTGGATGAGGAAGTGCGCTTCGCCGGAACGTCGACCCTCGCCACCTGAACTGGAGCAGAATCGTCCTCGTCGGCCTCGACGATGACCTTCTTCACTCCGGTTTTGGGGTCGATGATGGTGTGCACAGCCCCCGGCGCCGACGTGCGTGGCTTCGAACTCGCGATGCCGCTTTTCAGAGCAGCGTCCGCGCCGTCGCTTTCATCCTCGCTGTCGGCTAGTGCTCGCGGCTCAGCCTTGGAGTTCGCCGCGGTCTTCGAGCCAGCCTTGGGCGCAGCCTCAACGTCGGCTGAGGCCGCGTCGTTAGCCGGTGCGACTTTCACGTCCTTCCCCGGAGCATCTTTGCCGTGAAAATCCTTGCCGTGAATGTCAACGATCAGCCGGTAAGGATTGGGCAACAGAAACGCGTCGTAATCGGAAAGGTCGTCGACTTCGAGCACGACCCGCGTGCGGCCGGGCTGAAACTGAGCTACACGAATCTTCTTCAGGAAGCCGTCGTCCACGTCGAAACTCTTGCCCACGAGCGTGGAAGCCAGCTTGGTGTCGCGCAGATCGAAAAAGATGCGGTCGGGATTGGCGATGCGCTGCGAGGCGAATTTCACCTCGCTTTCCAGGTCGATGGCGACGCGGGTGTAGTCGGGCGTCGACCAGTGCCGGATCCCCGTCACCCGCGGCAGCCGGGTAGAATGCCGTTCGGCCTGCGTTGCTGAATCTTCCTCGCCAGCATCTGCACCTTTGTCGGTTGGATTCTTCGCGTCGGCGCTCTTGTCGGCCGAGGTCTTACCCGACTTCATCTCCGCCTCGGCTTTTCTGTCAGCCTCGGCTTGCTTATCTAATTCGGCGATCGCCTGCTCGGCATCCTCGGCCAAACGGTTGTGGGGATAACGATGGAGGAATTCCTTGAAAGTCGCACGCGCCTCGTCGGGATCGTTGAGATCGTCTTTGTAAATCTCCCCGATGGTAAACAAAGCGTTGCAGCGGTATTTGCTGCCCGGATACTCCCGGCGCAAGAACCTGTACTGGGCGATGGCTTCGTTCAGGATCTTGTCGTCGTCGAAGCGGCGCCCCATTTCGACCAGGGTTTCGGCCACTGCGACGACGCTGGGATCAGCCTTGCTGGAAGTTGGCGCGCCAAAATAGACGTTGCGATAAGCATTGACGACACGCTGATAATCGCGCCGAGTGCGGTCCGCCGGAGGACGTCCGTTAAGCGCTTCGCGCATGCGCTCGGCGGCGGCAAAGCGGTCGCGCGCCCAACTCTCGCCGCGATGCGTGCGAGCATGGGCGGGCAGTCCGGGAAGCGCCGCCAGCAACAGCAGCGCCGCCCAGCACAAACCGAGCTGGCTCCGTCTGGTTCTCAAAGTCTTCGGCCCGTCTGTCATCCTGAGGCCTGCGCTGTTTGCAGGCCGAAGAGCCTGCCCTGAGCGCAGCCGAAGGGACCTGGGCGAGCGGGTGCCCCATTTCTCGCGCGCCTTTTGCGCGAGAAGTGGGTTTTGCTTTCCACTTCGCCGTTATGGTTGAACTGCCCGTGCTACCTGAGAGACTGCTAAAACAGATGCTCAAAACTCAATCGGTGTTGCTGATATACAGCACGCCCCGCGCATCCCGCTGCACGCGTACCGGATCGCGCGAAGCTCCGGAGAAGCCAAAGTCAACCCCTCCGTAGTACAGTTCCGTAATCTTCCGCACATAGTCCTGCGTTTCAGCGAAGTGCGGAATACCTGCGCTGCGCGCCACTGCACCTTCACCTGCGTTGTAGGCGGCCAGGGTCAACTTCACGTCGCCGCCGTAGCTTTCAAGAAGCGATTTGAGATGGCGCACACCGGCATCCACGTTCTGCTCGGGGTCAAACGGGTTCTTCACCTTCAACATCTTCGCAGTCGAGGGCATGAGCTGCATCAGTCCCATCGCGCCCTTCTGGGAAATGGCGTGGGAGTTGAAATTCGATTCTACCTTGACCACCGCCCGAACCAGGTTGGGATCTACATTGTGCCGGGCTGCCGCCATCACGATGGCCGCGTCCACTTCTTCCGGCGTGGCTTGATGTCCGCGAGAATTAGCGGCCACGATGCGCGCATTCGCCGACTTCGACGATTCGTGCACAAAGTACTGGCTGATTTCTGCCGCCGCCGAGCGTGCTGCCTGCATCGAGGCCGTGTTGGCCGAAGGCACCGGCTTCCAGCGATTCTCTTTCGTGCTCCAATACATCCACGTGGTGCGTTTGGGTTGCGCAGCCGGCGTGGGCGCATGGGCCGGGGCCGAATCGTTCACGTAGATGGTGCGGCCGTGCTCGTCAGTGGTGGCAATCAACTGGGACGGATTGTCGCCTTCGGCGGCCCACACGCGCACGGGGTGACTGCACAAAGCCAGGGAGGTCGCGAGTGCCGTCGTCAGCATCGATGCGATCTGCAGGCTCTTTCGCATATCCGGGCGTTTCCCTTTTACCATTTCTTCGCTTTGAGGAGGCCTTCAAACAAAATCTCACCCTCCCCATGTTCTACCCGGAAACCTGACGGAGAACCGCTAACCAGAGTACGACGATTATAGGCGGCAGCCGTAAGGGCGGCAATCTCTCAGAAGGGAGTAGAACCAGCGGAGTAATTTTGGCTAAGCGCATGAAACACAAGTAGATTAAAGGATTCTAATACCAGGGAAGCAGATGTCGGAGGTAACCGTCGAAGAAGGTTACTGGCGGGTTGTTTGACCGGGTTGTGAGTCGCCCAACCGTATCAGCTAATGGAACGATCTGACACAGGGACCGATTCGGCTGGTCCAATCGGTGATTCCCGGACTCTGGCTCAGAAGGAATTCGTGGTCACCGGGCTGTGGTTGGTTGAATCGTGAACAACCCGTTTCCACTGCATGGCGGTACGAGGCCAGTGACAGTCCACACCCCGGAAATCGTGCCGTTGGCAGTCTTTCCCTGAAGATTGAGTGTCGGACCGCCCACGTTCAAAAGGACCTCCGACATGCCAAATGTCCCGGTAACCTTGCCGTTGGACCCTCCCGTCACAACGAACGAACCCTGCGCTGCGTGCATAATCGCCAAGGCCGAACAGGAATTGGTTGTATATGTGAGGTTGGTGATGCTGAGTTCGGAGCCGCTCCCCTGAGTAAATGTGGCTGAAAACTGGTAGGCAAGCGAACCGTCCGAGTTGGTCAGGGTTGCTGTCCAATTCCCATTGATGTTATCGATGCCGGCCAGCGGAGCGTTGCTGCTGCCGCACGCATCCAAAATAAGCGCAAAAGCCAACAGAGAAGCCAGTCCAATTGTTCTATACATGGCGCGCCTCCGCAACGTGCGATACTGAAACGGGGGAACCACAAAACTCTTCCAGGGTTGCCTGAACAAGAAAAAGAATAGCGTACAAGGAAGGCGAACCGAGCCTTCTAAGCTGCTGCAATGCGCAATCCGGCCGATCATCCAATTAAGAATGTTAGGACTGCAGGCAGTATAAGTCAATGAAGAATAACCAGTTGGAGTGTTCCTAGCACGATGATTCGTGCGTGCATTCTTCCGACCCCGCCGCGGACGCGTCCACACAGCGACCGCTGCAGAGCGACCCCGCCGACCTCTTCAGTTCGGGAAATGTCGATGTCGAAATCGCCCGGGTGCGGAGCCGTGCACTGCGGCTCTCGTGTTCTGATCGCCGCCGGCCTATTCGTAGCGCAACGCCTCAATGGGATCGAGGCGGGATGCCCGTATGGCCGGGATCATGCCGCTGACCAGCCCCACCAATGTCAGGATAAGGGTAGAAACCAGCACGCTTACGGGTGAAATCAGGAGTCGAATGTCGCCCACGTCCCCGTGTTGAGCCAGAGCACTGTAAAACGTAAGCTTCCCTACAGAGAGCGAAACAACATAGGCGAGCACAATGCCAAGCAAGCCGCCCAAGAACGTAATGGACAGCGCTTCGCAGAGAAACTGCAAAAGAATATCGAAGCGGCGGGCGCCCAGTGCCTTCTC